>SDBU01006285.1_pt1 | contig 14021 bp, 8 predicted proteins | sample 2277071 | NCBI WGS metagenome assembly SDBU01 (sample SAMN10397929, study PRJNA504765) | marine sediment metagenome | isolation source: marine sediment core GS08_GC12, 126 cmbsf | place: Arctic Ocean: Gakkel Ridge, Loki's castle | collected 2008
CTTGATGAAGAAGCTCCGCAGTTCGCAAAGAAGTGGTGGTCGCGCGTCGTCAAACGGGCGACATAACAAGGCCATGCACGCGACCAGCGAAACGCACGCGCGTGATGGCCGCCGTTAACGGTCCACCACCTTTCCTCGCTCCCACGCGAACCTCACCCGTTCCACACGGCTACCCATCCTGTCCTTGAACGTCACCGCGTTGCTGCCGCGGACGGTCATCGTGCCGGCTTGCCGACCTTCAGCGCGTCGAGCCGCACGAGCCACTTGCCTTCGGTGTCCGCCTCGGTCTGCTTGCTCTGGCCGCCGAACGCTACGGTCACCTTCTCCCCGATCCCGGCCGTGCCCCAGACCGGGACCGGCATGCCTCGTTGCAGCACCATGTGGTCGCTGAACATCCGGTCCACCTTGACCTCGGCTGTGGCAACACCGGCGCCTGCAATTACCACGAGCGTCCACACGGCCATCCACTTGGTGAGTGTCGTCTCCATCTTCGTGCCCTTTCGAATGCAAGGAGACAGGGTCGCATTGTCGATCCGTCGGCCTGCAACGGCCATCGCCGTGCAGCCTTCAACTGCAACCCCCTCGCCCGTCGCGAGGGGCGGCCCATCTCGCCCCCGCGGTCCGTTCCATTGGGGCCTCCTGCCGGCAGGCGCCCGCTGCCGTGCATCTGCGACAGGTCCCCTCTCCCTTCAGGTGGGTTACACAAGGGGCCGCGGGGCGTCGGCATGGCGCCGTGGACGATGGACAGAGGCGTGTAGGCACGTGCCGGGGCGGGCTGATGGGTTGCCGGGGCGAGAAGAAGAGGGTTGCCATGGTCGGTTTTGGTCGTGTCGCGGCGTTGTGCGGCCTCGGTGCGCTGTTGGTGTGTTGTGGCGGATACGGCCAAGCGTGCCTGGCTGGCGACTACGTCAAGAAGGGGACGTGGTTTGAGACGTTGCTGGCGACCACCGGGGGCCGGATGCCGAGCAAGTCGCTGCTGGATCGGCTGAGAGGGGAGTTCTCCGACCCGGAGGACCTGCGGCAGATCATGATCGAGACGCGGGCGGTCTTCGCGCTCTCCAAGCGGGTCAAGCCGGGGCCGGCGGGGCTGGCGATGGCGTACGCCGCCGGTTGCGAGGGCGCGACCGTTCGCTCGGCGGCGACGGTCCTGGCGGCCGCGGCCAGGGGGGCGGAGGACCTGCCGAAGGTCCGGGCGTTGTTCTACAAATCGAGGCTCCCGGCGACGCTCGTCCTGGCTCGTCGTACGCTCGCCTACGTGGCGCCGGCCGGCGGACAGGAAGCCATGCGGGGCGAACTGCGGACGCTGGCGGACAAGATCGCCACGGCCGGCGACGATGCCGACTGGGTCGCCCTCCACACCGAACTGTGCCGGCTGCGAAGGCGGATTCTCTTCACGCATCCGGCGTTGCGTTTCGAGAAGCTGCTGATCAACCTGCACGACGCCCCGAAGTACAGTCACAACTGCGACCAGTACCTCGGCATGCACAGTCGGCCCGGGCGCGGGCTGGCGGTGCTGAGCGATTGGAAAAGCCGACCCGTCGCGGCTCCGCTGTTGCCGGGCAAGTTGCCCGTCGGCGACGTGGCCCACCCGACGCTGTCGTTCGACGCCAAACGCGTCGTGTTCGGTTTCTGCGACCACACCAAGCGGGATCGGCGATTCTTCATTTACGAGGCCGCCGTCGACGGGTCGTCGGTGCGCCAACTCACCGGCACGGCCTCCGACCCGATGGAAGGGTGGGGCGGGCGTCGCACCGTGCGGATCGAGGACTTCGACCCGGCGTATCTGCCCGACGGCGGGATCGTCTTCACCAGCACCCGCAGTCAGGACTTCGGCCGATGTCACGGCGGGCGGTACACCCCTGCCTACCTGCTGTATCGCGCCGACGGCGACGGCGGGAACATCCGCCAGATCTCCTTCGGCGAGGCGAACGAGCATTTCCCGTCGGTGCTGAACGACGGGCGGATCGTCTTCACCCGGTGGGAGTACATCAACCGCAACCAGATCGCCCTGCACAAACTCTGGTGGTGTCGGCCCGACGGCACCGGGGTGGCGAATTTCTACGGGTCCAATTCGGCCACGCCATGGGCGAACTTCTACCACGACCGGGCCGCCAAGGCCAACTGGTACGCCGACGAACCCAACCGCCATCGGATCCTCCCGTACATGATCAGCGAGACCCGGGCGATCCCGGGTTCCAGCAAGGTGGTCGCCACGGCCGCGGCCCACCACGCGTACACCGCCGGGGCGCTGGTGATCATCGACCCGGCCAAGGGCAGCGACGGCTTCGAGCCGATTGAGGAACTCACGCCCGAGACCCCGTACCCCGAGGCGGAGGACTATTTCACCGTCCCGGGAAACTACATGACGCCGTATCCGGTGAACGAGGAACTGTTCTTCGCGGCCTACTCGCCTTACGTGCTCAGCAAGCAGGGGATGAAGGTTCCCGTCAACGAATACATGATCTACCTGGTCGACTCCCTCGGCGGCCGGGAGCCCATCTACGGCGAGGCCACGATGTCGTGCGTCTCCCCGATACCGCTGATCCCTCGCCCGGCGCCGCCGGTGATCCCATCCCAGTTGCCGGCCAAGCCGACAGAGAGCACCGGCACGCTGATGGTGCAGAACGTTTACAGGACCCGGCACGATCGGGACGGGGTCATCCGGCCGGGGCAGATCACGCACCTGCGCGTCAACGAGATCATCGTCCAGACGCACGCGGGGGGCTACTCGGCCGGCTCGCGGGAGGACTTCGCCCGGCGGATTCTCGGCACCGTGCCGGTCAATCCCGACGGGTCGGTGGTGTTCCGCGTCCCCGCCGGCGTGCCGCTGCACCTGCAGGCGCTGGACAAGAACGGCATGGCGCTGCTCACCGAGCGGAGTTTGTTCCATGTCATGCCTGGCGAGGAGCGGAGCTGCATCGGCTGCCACGAGGACAGCGGAACGCCCCCGGTGGCCGGTTTCGCCGCCATGCGTCAGAGGCCGCGCGAGCTGACCCCGCCGGCCGGGCCGAGGTACGCGGGCGGGTTCAGCTTCAAACGAACCGTTCAACCGGTGCTCGACCGCTACTGCATCCGCTGCCACGGACTGGACAAGACTGCCGGCGGCGTGAACCTGCTGGGCAACTACGGCCGCGGCAGCGGGGCGCCTGGCATGCCGGTGAAACCGAAGTTCAACAACGCCGACTCCTACGCGACGCTCACCACCCGGCCGGGGCTGCTGAAACTCGCCTTGCGCAAGGGCAACGCCGGGGTCGACAGCGAAACCGTCAACAGCCGCCCGAAAGACTACTTCGCCCATGCCAGCAAGCTCATACCGATGTTGCGGAAAGGGCACGAGAAGACGAAGCTCGACGAGGAGAGTCTCCGCTGCATCATCGACTGGCTGGACTGCAACGCCATCCGGTATGGCGACTACGCCAGGAGCAAGATCGAATGGCGAAAACTCTCCACCGCCGGGGAGCGGGCCGTTCGGCAGTACGTGGCCGAGCGCTTCGGCGAAAAACTTGCCGCCCAGCCGATCCAGTCGCTGGTCAACGTCGCCCAGGTCGACCACAGCCGGATCCTCAAGGCCCCCCTGCCCGTCGCCGACGGCGGCTGGGGACAGATCCCCAACGGGTGGCGGTCGACCGACGACCCGCGGTACCGAAAGATGCAACAGTTGATCGAACAGGCGCTGCGATAGCGGCACGCGCCCGCTGCCGTGCATCTGCGAGAGGTCCCCTCTCCCTTCACGCGGGTTACACAAGGGGCCGCGAGGCGCAATCAAAGAGAATCAGCCACAGATGAACGCAGATGAGGCCACGGCACATCAAAACGATCCACAGCAGCGTTTAGCGGCGGAGCTTGCTCCGCGTTGGCGTCAACAGCAAATGCACCACAGAGGGCACAGAGCACACAGAGAAAGACAAGGACAGAACTTACAGCAGATGACGCACGAAAGTGCAAAACAAACTCGACATCTTGAACGTTAGGTGTATAAGGGGCCGCGGGCCGTCCACCGGCGAACGCGCGGGTGCCGCGGCCTGAAGCTGCGGCCCTGCGCCCGTGAAGTGCGATCCAGGAGCCCGTGTGCCAACGAAAGAGAGCGTGCCATGTTGAATCCGCCGCGAGTATCGTCGTTGATGTCCACGCCACCTCGCCGTCTGCCGGCGGCGGCCGGCTGCATCGCCGCGCTGCTGTTGGCGGGTGTGTTGACGCCCCCGCGGGCGATCGCCGAACGGGCCTCGACCCGGCCGGCGCCTGCCCGGCCGTCACGGCCGATCGTGCTGGTGCCCGTGCCGGCGGAGGCCTGCTGGCAGGACATGGCGTACCTGGCGGCGGTGCCGGCGATGACGAAGGCCGGTGGGGGGATCCCGGCGGTGATCGCCCTGGACGCCGGCGGCGAGGTGACGCGTGAGGTGGCCGACTACCTCCGGCGGTACAAGCCGGGGCAAGTCTACCGGCTTGGCTCGCGGGGCAGCAAGGCTGCCGGCCCCCGGCGCGGCCAGAAGGTCCTCCGGGCCGGCTCGGCCGACGCGGCCGCGTGCGCGCTGGCGCGGGCGTTCTGGACCACCAGCGACACGGCGGTCGTCTGCGGGGCCGACGACTACACCGGCGCTCTGGTGGGGTCCGCCCTGGCGGCGAAGCTGCGGGCGCCGCTGCTTTTCGCCGGGGAGAACGGATTATCCAAGCCGACAGCCAGGGCCCTGAAGGGCTTGGAGGTCAAGGACGTGCTGGCCGTCGGCACGGCGGCCGGGGGCAAGGTGAAGGCGCGGAAGATCGTTGTGACCGAGTTGGCCGACGCCAAGGCCGTGCTCGTGTGGATGCGGAAGCGGAAGATGCCGGTGACGTACCTCGCGGCGGTCAACCCGAACGACCGGGCCGGCACGGTAACGCCCAAGCTCTCGCTGGCCGGGGCGCTGCTGGCGGCCGGGCGGGGGGGCATGGTCGTCCCGCTGCCGTACGACGTGCGGTGGAAGGTGAACTTCCCCACCGAGCCGATCGCCGCCAAGCCTGCCGCGGCGAAGCCGGCCGCCGCCAAGCCGGCCACGCGGAAGGCTCCCAAGGGCGCCCCGGTGCCGCGCCAGGGCGTCATCCGTCTGGATGGCCGGGAATACCGCTTCCAACTCGCCGCCAACGCCGGCCGAAACAACAGGCGACTGACCGTCGACGTTAACGGCAACGGGCGCTTCACCGACGCCGGGGAAGGGCCCTTCGCCACCGGCGACGTGGTAACCCTGGGCGCCAGGCGGTACGCCGTGACGCTCCGTCAGTGGCGCCGCCGGGACGGGCTGTGGCTCACCTCCCCGACCGCCGAGGAGGTCAGCGCCGACCTGCGGGCCTACTACGCCGCCGCCGGCGCCGCCCCGGAGCACCTGTGCATCGTCGGCTTGCCCGACGCCATCCCCCCGGGGATCGTCGCCAACAGCCCTTCCAACCCCCTGGACATGATCTCCGACCAGCCGTACAGCAACATCGACGACGACCTGTTCGCCGAGATCGGTGTCGGCCGGGTGATCGCCGAGAGCGCCTCGGCCGCCACGGTGTACGCCAGCCGGGCGATCACGTACGAGCAGTTGCTGGACGCGTCGTGGGGGCGGAATGTGGGCGAGGCGCGGTGGGAGAACACGTACACCCGGCTGTTCGAGAACGTCGGGTTCGCCAAGTCGTACCGCCACCGGATCGACGACTTGAAATGGCGCGTGCCGCCCGCCGAGGGCGTCCGCGGCAAGCGGGCGAGGGAAATCGACGCCGACTCGCCGCTGACGCACGCCGCGGCGATCGTGCACATGTCGCATTCGTGGTGGAAGGACCTGGGCGGGACGTTCTCGTGGGATTCGCCCACGCTGCTGGCCCCGGCGATGGTGGAATCGGGCGGGTGCCTGACCGCGGCGATGGATTCGGACCCGAAGTTCCGGTCGGTGGTCTCGCGGCTGCTTCGCAACGGGGCGGTGGGCTTCGTGGGCAACACCCGGCCGGGAATCGCCCACCAGGAGCAGTTGCGGATGGAGTTCTGGAACGCCGTGCTCGCCGGGGAGACCATCGGTCAGGCCCACCGCAAGGCCCTCACCAGCATGGCCGTGCGAATCCTGGAGACCGACCAGAAGGTCCAGGGGCCCGACCGCTACCAGTTCTACATCCGGATGCTGTTCGGCGACCCGGCGGTGAAGCTGCGTATCCCGACGGCCCCGCGGTCGGCGCCCGCCCGCGTGTCGGTGGCCGGCGACGTGGTCAGCGTGCACGCCCCGGCGGCGTGGTGGCCGGTGAAGATGCACGTGCCGGCCGACTGGAAGAAGTGGGCCGACAAGGACCTCTACGTCTGCCGCGGCGCCGGCACCTACGCGCTGCGGACCTGGTGCGGCGAGCAGTACGACCGGGAGACCACCTGCTTCAACGCCGAGCTGCACACCGACCGCCGGGTCAAGGCCATTCGAGAAGCCTCCTCGCTGGCGAAGCCGCTGGGCTGGAGCGGCAAGTACTTCGTCGACGAGCACGCCGACGGCACCCGCACGTACCGCTGGCGGGTGCAGTTGATCGACTTCAACCAGGTCACCGGCAAGATCACCGCCAAGGCCGACCGCGTCGACTACCGCATCGAGTGGGAGTGAGCCGCGGCCGACAATAGCCGGCGTATCCGCCCAATACTGACCGGTGCCATGGCCACGCTTGCGTGGCCATGCCGGACGACAATTCCCCCCGGACATGCCCACGCAAGCGTGAGGGTGTCCGATAATTCGTGCGGGCCAACGTGGTTCGCCGGTTGACCTTCATGTTAGCCACGGGCGCGAGCCCGTGGACGCTCGCGCCCCCGAACCCATGAGCCCCCGTAGGGGGCGAATCATGCCGACCGGTCCGGCCCGCATGAATCGCTGCCTCCGGCAGCTCCGTTTCGGGGGTCGCCGGCATTCCACGGGCTCGCGCCCGTGGCTACCATGAGTTCCTTGAGCCGCCTGAATTATCGGACACCCTCACGCAAGCGTGGGGCATGGCACCACACAGAGTTGCCTGGACGGAGTACTAGCCGGCGGTCCGGTCGCCGGCCTTCCTTTTCTGCGGCCTTTTTTCCTGCTGCGTGTTAACCTACGGGCCTCCCAACCTATCCGGTCTGTGGAAAGGGTTTCGATGCGCCTCGAAGATCTGATCGCGAAGGCGAAATCCGGCGACGTGGAGAGCTACGGGCCGGTCGTGGCCGAGTTTCAGGGGCGGCTCCGCGCCTTCATCGCGACCTTCTGCCCCGACCGGGGCCAAGTGGATGAGGTGGCTCAGCGCACGTTCATCTGGGCGTATGAGCATCTGGGGGAGTACGAGGCGGGGACGCGCTTCTATAGTTGGCTTAAAGCCATCGCCCGAAACATGTTACTGGCTGAGCTGGAGGCCCAGCGTCGCCAGGTGAGCAACCAGCGACGGTATCTGGCCCATCTGCAGGTGACCGCGTGCCGGGAGGATCTGGCGGCGGGCGATACACGGTTGGAGGCCGTCGAGGCCCTCCAAGAGTGCCTGGCCGAGCTGTCCGACGAGGCCCGCCGGATGATCCGCCGCCGGTACGAGCAGCCCGAGCCGATCGCGGCGATCGCGCGGGATCTCAATAGGTCCGCCGGCGGCGTGAAGGTAACCCTGTTCCGAATTCGCCAGGCCCTGCGGAAGTGCGTTGAAGGTCGCTTGGCCGGCGCCGAGAGCTAGGTACCGATGGACACGAGCATCGAACAACTCGTCATGGCGTACCTCGATGGCGATCTGGACGAGGCCGGCGCACGCCGGCTGGGCGAGCACCTCGATAGTCACGCCGCCGACCGGGCGGAGTTCGTGGCCCTGACGGGACAGGACAGGGCGATGGCAATCCTTCTTGGCCCCACGGCGGACCTTACCGCCCAAGTGCTCAACGAACTTCGCGCCCGCGGCAACGGCGGTCGCTTCGTGGGGCAGGTGCTCGAGCGACTGCCCAGGCGAGCCGGCCGGCGCCGCCTGCCGATCGCCTTGGTCGCCGCGTTGATCCTAGTGGCCGTCGGGGTGGCGATCTGGTTCGCCGGGCGGGAGCGGACGGACCCCGAGAGGCCGGGTCCCACGCCGGCGGTGGCCCTGGCCGCCGGGTGGCGGATCGAACCGACCGGCCCGGCCGCCTACCGCGTCGTCGCGCCCGATCGCGTCCGGCTCGATCGCGGGGAACTGCGGGTCGAGTCGACGGCCCCGGCCGCCGGCGAGCCGGCCCGGCCGACACTCAACATCGACACTCCGGCCGGCACGGCATCCGCCACCGGCACAACCTTCTACATTGGCACGCACATCGAGGCATCGCAGTGGAAAGGGACACCCATGAGCCGACTCACACGCGTTTTCGTGCTGGCGGGCGTCGTCGCCCTGAGCAACCCCCTGGGCACCGTCACCGGCGGGCCGAACGACCTGCTGGCGGCCGAAACGGGATCGGCGCCGACGAAGCATGCCGTCCAGGCCAACAGCGACTTCGCTTTCGACCTGTACCGGCAATTGGCGAAAGAGAACCCCGGGAAGAACATGTTCTTCTCGCCCTACTCGGTCTCCAGCGCGCTGGCGATGACGGTCGAGGGCGCACGCGGCCGGACGGCCGACGAAATGGGTGAGGTCCTGCGCTTTCCGAAGGCCACGCGTCGCGTCGGTAACGACGCCCAACGCATCCCGTGGCGGACCTCACTGATCCACACCGGCATTGCGGAACTGAACCGCAGACTCAACGGCGGTGTTGCCGATCCGGCCAGGGCCGAGAAGATTCGCAAGCAGGTCGAGCAACTGCGTGGGAAACTCGCGGGGGCCTTGTTCTACGCGGACAAAGAGAAGCTCAGAGCCCAGATCCGCGAGCTGGACGCGCAAGTCGACCAGTACGAACTGGCCGTCGCCAACGCGCTGTGGGGCGAGCGGACGTACCCGTTCGATCAGCGATTCATCAATACCATCAACGAGAGCTACGACACCGGCGGCGTGTTCCCGGTGAATTTCCGCGGGAACGCCGAAGCCGAACGGGTCCGCATCAACGCCTGGGTCGAGAAGCAGACTCGCTACCGCATCAAGGACTTGATCCCCCAAGGCGCGCTCGATGCCTTCACCAGGCTCGTGCTGACCAATGCGATCTACTTCAAGGGCGACTGGTCGGGGCCGTTCGACGTCAAGCATACGCAGGAGCGCGAGTTCACTCTCGCCGACGGCACACCGACCAAGGCACCGATCATGAGGGCCCCGAAGCTCTCGGTTGGCCGGTACGGAGCGTTCAATGCCGATGGATCGTTCTTCAACACGCCGGCACTAATCCAGGGCCGCCAGGACCCCAAGGGCCTGTACCCCGCCGCGGGCGGCTTCGCGGTGATGGAGTTGCCTTACAAGGGCGAGGATCTCTCGATGGTGGTGATCGCCCCCAACGATCCGCGAGGCCTGCCCGCCGTCGAGAAGCAGTTGACCTCAGCGAACGTCAACCTGTGGGTCGGGCAGCTCAAGAAACGCCAGACCGATGTCTACCTCCCCAAGTTCAAGCTCGAACTCGAGTACACACTTGGCAAGAGCGGCGCCAACAAGACGCTTCAGAAGATGGGCATGGAATTGGCGTTTTCGCGGCGGAAGGCTGATTTCTCCGGCATGAACAGTTCGCAACGCATCGAGCTTTACATCTCCCTGGTGGTGCATAAGGCATTCGTCGAGGTCAACGAGGAGGGCACCGAAGCCGCCGCCGCCACCGGCGTGGTGGTAACCCAGGAGTCGATGCCCCCGACCTACCCGTTCACTCCGGTTTTCAAAGCCGATCGGCCGTTCGTGTTCCTGATCCGCGAGAAGTCCACCGGCAGCATCCTGTTCATGGGGCGGATGCAGAAGCCGACCGATTGAACGCCCAGTCGTTTGCATGACGGGCGTTGCGACGACAGGCCCGCCGCCCGGCGCCGCGGGCTTGCCTCTTGCGCAGCCCGGAGTCTGTGGTGGACGCCGAGCCCACGCTTGCGTGGGCATGTTCGCGGGGAATTGTCGTCCGGCACGGTCACGCAAGCGGGGCCATGGCACCGGTCAGTGTGGGGTGGGCGGAGCACGGGCACCCGAGGTGTTTTGGCTTGCAATCGGGCGGCATCGGCGGAGAATACGCTCCAGATGGCGTCTTCGGGAGTCGGCGTGCCCGGTCGATCGGACGGCCCGGACGGCCCGGACGGCCCGTCGCCGGCACGACGTTCTACAGTGGCACGCACACAGAGGCATCACAGCAGAAAGGGACACCCATGAACCGACTCACACGCGCTGTCGTGCTGGCGGGCGTCGTCGCCCTGAGCAACCCCCTGGGGTCCGTCACCGGCGGGGACAGCGACCTGCTGGCGGCCGAAGCTGGATCGGCGCCGACGAAGCATGTCGTGCAGGCCAACAGCGACTTCGCCTTCGACCTGTATGCCCAGTTCGCCAAGGAGAACGTCGGGGAGAACCTGTTCTTCTCGCCGTACTCGATCTCCGGCGCCCTGGCGATGACGGCCGAGGGCGCCCGGGGTAAAACGGCCCAGGAAATGGGTCGGGTGTTGCGCTTCCCCGCCGTCGCCCGGCGCGTGGGCGCCGATGCCCAACTCATCCCGTGGCAGATGAGCGTGATCCACACCGGCATGGCCGATCTGAACGCCCGGCTGACGGGCGAGAAGGACGCGGAAGTCGTGAAAGCCGCCCGGGCCGAGATCGCCAAGGGCCGCCAGGAGCTTCAGGCCGCCAAGGCTAAGGCCGCGGAGGCCCGCAAGCGGGGCAACTGGCAGGAGTCCCGCAATGCCGCCAACGCCGAGAAGAAGATCGCCGCCAAGCTCCACGCGGCCGCGGGGAAGGTGGATCAGTACGACCTCCGCATCGCCAATGCCCTGTGGGGGGAGAAGAGCTACCCGTTCCTGGATGCCTACGTCGACACGATCAACAAGCACTACAAAACCGGGGGCGTGTTCCCGGCCGACTTCAAGAGCGACTTCCCCGCCGAACGCCTGCGGATCAACGAGTGGGTCGAGGAGCAGACCAACAACCGCATCAAGGACCTGATCCCCAAGCTGCCCCCGGACGAGGCACGCTGGGTGCGGTTGATTCTGACCAACGCGATTTTCTTCAAGGGCGAGTGGTCCGTGCCGTTCAAGGAGGCCGACACGAAGAGCCGCGAGTTCACCCTCGCCGACGGTGAGAAGGTCCAGACGCCGACGATGAACGCCCGCAGCCTGGAAGTCGGCCGCTACGGGGCTTTCGGGGCCGATGGGTCGTTCTTCAGCACCCCCACGATAATCGAGCTGGGCCGGGGAGCGAAGCTCTACCCGGGCGAGGGCGGCTTCGCCGTGCTGGAGCTGCCGTACAAGGGCGACGACTTGTCGATGGTGCTGCTGGCCCCCAACGCCCCCGGCGGCCTGGCGGCCATCGAAAGCAAGCTCACCTCGGCGAACGTATCGGCGTGGATCGCCAAGCTCCGCAAGCGCAAGGTCCACGTGCTGCTGCCGAAGTTCAAGCTGGAAACCGACTACAAGATGAAGGGAACCCTCCAGGCGATGGGCATGGAACGGGCCTTCAGGCCCCCCCAAAGGCCCAACGGGGCGGACTTCACCGGCATGTGCGCCTCGAAGGACCCGCGCTACCGCCTCTGCATCTCCAAGGTGCTGCACAAGGCCTTTGTGGAAGTCAACGAGAAGGGCACCGAAGCCGCCGCCGCCACGGCCGTGATGATGGTCCTGATGTCCGCGCGACGGGTCGAGCCCTTCACGCCGACGTTCAAGGCCGACCGCCCGTTCGTGTTCCTCATCCGCGACGTGAAGACCGGCAGCATCCTGTTCATGGGGAGGATGCACAAGCCGACCGACTAGACGCCCCGTCGTGGGCGGAGCGTCGGCAGCGGAGGTGTTTTGGCTTGCAATCGGTCCGGGCAGGGGGAAAATGGGCTGGCGGTGGGGGTCGGGAGCCGGTGCATGTCGGGTTGCGGGGCCGATCGGGAAGGCCCATTGCCTGCCGCGGCTGTGTGGTCGGCGGTCGGGCTCCCCCGACGCGAGAGGAAAGGCGTTGGCATGAAGGAGAAGACGCATCCATCCAAGGAGCCGATCGGGTCGACCGAGGCGATCGGGTGGAACGCCGGTCAGCAGGTGTTCGTGCTCATCTCGATTGCCCTGATGCTCGGCGCGGCCGTGATGGCGGTCATCCAGTGGCGCCACGATCCGGTAAAGGACCTGGACTCCGACGATCCGGAGGTGCGCCTGGTGGCGCTGGACGAGTTGGCCGGGGAGAAGTCCCTACGGGCGACCCAGGCCATCGCCGCCGCGACGGCCGACCCGGTCGACCGCGTCGCGGCCAGGGCGTTGATGCTGCTGGGCCCGCGGGCCGAGGCGGAGGACATCAAGAAGCTCACCAAGGCGGTGACCGACAAGCGACCGCTCGTGCGGGAGGCCGCGGTGGTCGCGCTGGGGCAGTTCCGCCTTCGCCGCCTGATCGACGCGAAGATACTCTTCGGCGTCCTGAAGGATCCCAAGGAGGAAGCCGGCACCCGCGCCGCCGCCGCCCGGAGCTTGGCCCGCCTGAACGTGTGGACGGCGCTGCCGGAACTGGTCGAGGCCCTGAAGCTCGGTGGGCGAGAGCACAAGGTTATCCGTGAGCGTGCGGCCGTGGCCGCCCAGATCATCTTGGGCTGCGAGCTGAAGGGCCTGCAGAGCCAGGATCGGCAGGAGTATGCCATCGCGGTCTCCCAGGTGCACCGGGCCAGCCGGTCGACCCCCCTGAGACAGTCCCACCAGTCCCACATCGCCCGGCTGGAGAAGCAGGCGGCTGAGGAACAACAGGCCGCCTCGACGATCGAGTGACGGCCGGGCGGGCGGGGGCGTCTGCGCCGGAGCTACTTCGCGTCGGTGACCGGCTGGTGGGTGTAGATAAACCAGCGCGATTTTGGCCGTTTAGGCTGCCGCGACTGGCGATCGCAGTAGATCGTCATCACGGCCGCCGGGGCGGTGAGGACCTTGAACCAGTGGCGTCGCAGGTACACCTCCCCGCCGCCGCTGCGGCAGGGGCCGGTGGACTTCCATGCACGGATCACGCCGGCGACGCGGTAGCGTTGCCCCCGCCAGGTGAATTCGCCGGGCAGGCCGGGCTCCCCGCGCGACATGGCGGCGGCGTCGCCGGCGCCGGGGGCGGGGGCGAGTGCCTCGCCGATGAACTGCTCGGTTGTCTCTGCCGCCATCGCCGTGACTCCTCAACGTGCGCGGGCCCCTCGCCGGGCCGCTGCTTGCCCATCGTAGGGGCCAGGGGGTACCATGACCAGCCGGAATCCCCACAGCTCGTGTGTGAAGGCGACCCTTTGTGAAGACCTTACGCGGCAGGAAGGCCCTGGTCACCGGCGCCGGCTCGGGTATCGGCCGGGCGATCGCGCTGGCGTTGGCGCGAGAGGGCACCGACGTGCAGTTGCTCGACGTGGCCCCCGACCGGCTCGAGGCCGTCTGCCGGGAGGTGCGGGCCGCCGGCGTCGAGGCGGTGCCGATCGTCTGCGATCTCGCCCAGCCCGAACAGATCCGCCGGGCCGTGGCCGAGCTGCTGGAGCGGTGGGGCGGCCTGGATATCCTGGTCAACAACGCCGCCGTCCTGTGCGCCGGGCCCGTCCAGCTCGTCACGGCCGAGCAGTGGCGCCGGACGCTGGCGGTGAACCTTCACGCGCCCGTCCAGTTGATCACCGAGCTGCTGGACGTGCTGCTGGGGCGCCCCGAGGCCCACATCCTGAACGTCTGCAGCATGACCGGCCTGTTCGCCCTGCGGAAGCTCGCCCCGTACCAGACCACCAAGTTCGCCCTGGTGGGGCTCACCGAGTCGCTCCGGGCCGACCTGCGAAAGACCCGGGTGGGGGCCACGGCCCTGTGCCCGGGCTTCACGAGGACCGCCCTGTTCGACGCCGCCGACAACGCCGAACCCGCCCGCCCCTTCGCCGGCCCGCCTCGCTGGCTGTGCACCAGCCCCCAGCGCGTCGCGCGCAAGGCCGTCCGGGCCATCCGCCGCAACCAGGCCCTGGTGGTCACCACCCCCCAGGAAGAAGCTAGGGCGGAAAGCTTCGGCAACCACTTTGC
>SDBU01006286.1_pt1 | contig 14021 bp, 13 predicted proteins | sample 2277071 | NCBI WGS metagenome assembly SDBU01 (sample SAMN10397929, study PRJNA504765) | marine sediment metagenome | isolation source: marine sediment core GS08_GC12, 126 cmbsf | place: Arctic Ocean: Gakkel Ridge, Loki's castle | collected 2008
TAATGCTGCCGCTTTTTATCTGGAAAGGTCTGCAACTAACGACTCAATAATTAAGAAGTTAATTTCCCAAGAGCTCAGGTTAGATGACCCAAAATTGGAAAATGGAGTTGTAGCAGTGCATTACCGTGCTATCCCCAAAAAAGTTACGAGAGAGCAACGTTCTCGGTCCTACCTGGGATTAGCCTTATTTACTCCCGAGCTTGAATTACTGAAAAGATATGCGGAGCCCGTCATATTACCCTCAGAAAATCCGCTATGCAAGAACTCCTGGGTTGGTGCCGGTTCTGTTCCTATTTCACTGGGAAGTAAAAGATATACCAGTAGGTACTAAAGGCAAGATTATTTTTTGAGAAGTTACTCTCTGTAATGTAGAATTATACAGGGGGCTATGCATGTTTTTACAGGAGAATCAATGAAATTGCCGTCTAGAGAATAGTACTTGGTAGCTTTTAACGAAGGATAAGAGCTGTTTTTCTTTACTGGTGGAGGCGATGGCTCATGCCAAGCCATTCGATCAGAAACCTCTGAAAAATAGAGCCTATTTCTGAGTCTTCCTTAAGAGAAGTCTTGTTCATGGGCAATCTCGTAAACACGATGAAGTGCCATTAACCAAGCAAGGGTAGATTCCGCACCCTGGTTCTGGTTGACTTCTGTAGGCTGTAGACCATCCCTACAACCGCCCGTGGTAAAATCATACACCACTTGATGGATATCATTTCTGCCCAGAAACCAGTCCAAACACCAATTCGTTTTTTCAATCCACCTACTTTGTTTGGTTAACAAATATGCTTCATAGCAAGCATCGATGAGGGCAGGCACTTCAATAGGCTGTTGGTCAAACTGAGCCTTTGTTCCTCCCAGGTCGAGCCAACCGTTATTGCCAATCAATGAAAGATGTCCTTCTCTGAGATTGGTTTGGATTTCCAAAAGCCACTCCAGGGAGTTCAGCCCCTGTTCACACATATTCTTTTTCTTGAGCATACGTCCGGCAGCGAGGAGTGCTTGAGCCAAACGGCCATTATCGTAGGTAGCAATGTTCTCTACCCACGGCCAATTAGTAGAGGCATTGTCCATAAAGAGCTTAGAAAGACGCTGACTCAATAAAGCGCAGAAACGTTGAACTTCGGTATGGGTATCAAAACGTTGAAGATAAGCCAGGCAGCCTAGAATAGAGTAGGCCCAAGCACGAGGTGAAGCAAATGATTCTGAAGCTGCTACAATTTTATGAAACAGTCCCATGCACAGTTTCAGGATTGAATCAGTAGGAGGATAGAGGATTGCCGTACCCAGGCTCCACAATGTTCTACCATAGCTATCCTCAGATCCTGTTTCTTCCAGCCAGTGCCTATCATAGGACATGAAGTTTCGAAGGCGGCCGCTATCTTTGTCCAAGGCATGGTCAAGGAACGAAAGGTAGATTTGCAGCAAACATAAGACATCTTTCTCCTGAAATAGTCTGTAGTTCATTATGGTAACTATTAGAGCACGCGCATTGTCGTCAGTGCAGTAGCCGCATGAGCGGTCCGGGGTGGTAAATGTTGCGTGCTGAAGAATGCCTGTATCATCGGTTAGGAGTCGAAGGTAATCAAGCTTGATTTCAGGGGGAAAGGTTGGTCCAGCAATCTGCTGTCCGACATGGGCGTCAAGAGCTGGACGTCTGCATTCCTTGAGCGCACGCTGAAACGCCTCAATATAGGCATGAGCTACTTCTGGCCATATCATTTGCCGTCCAAACTGATAAGCGCGTTTTTGCAGGGAATTTAGCTGAATTTCATCATTAAGAAGCTCAGTTAGTTGACTGGCCAAAGCGTTTGAGTCTCCAAAGGGCACCAATTTTCCTCTATTATTAGATAGTAATTCCTCAGCGTACCAGGAGGGAGTAGAGATAACTGCCTTGCCACAGGCTAGGGCGTAGGCTAAGGTGCCTGAGACAATTTGCTCTTCTGACAGGTACGGTGCCACATATATATCAGTTGCTTGAAGGAAGCCAATAAGATGCTCCAGGCTGACAAAGCGGCTATGGAAGACAACGTTTTCCGCTAATCCTTTTTCCTTCACCAGCTTTTTCAAAGACTCTCTATATTCCTCCCCAAAGCGCCGTTTGACTTCCGGATGGGTAGCACCAACTACAATATACAGCAAACGGGGGAATTCCTGAATTATGAGAGCTATCGCTTCAATCACTACCTCGATCCCTTTACTGGGACCAAGGAGGCCAAAAGTGAGGATTACCAGCCGTCCTTTGGCATGAAACTGGTCCTTATAATCACCAGAATCGAGAAGAGGTATGTCTGGAGTGCCATGATGAATCATAATAATCTTTTGTGGCGGGACCTCATACACACTCATTAATAGGTCAATAGCTTTTTGCGATTGTACCACCACACATATTGAGTGCGAGCAAACAGACCTTATTACTTCGAGTTGCCTTTTGGTGGGTTTTTGTAAGACAGTGTGAAGGGTGCTGACTACGGGTTTTCTTAAATTGACAAGCAGGTCGATAATATAAACCCCGTTTTTGCCACCGAATATGCCGAATTCATGTTGGAGGCAAACAATATCTGTACCAGAGAGGTTAAGGAAGTTAGCAGCTTCGCGGTAATCTCTCCTATACTCAGTACGAATTTCGAAGCGAACATCCTTCGCGTAGTGATAGCCCTGAGGAATATTGGTTAAGGCAATTACCTGGACTGTGTCGCCAGCATGAAATTCCTGTTTCTGAATCCGGGTAACCTGGCTGGCCAAGTCCTGCGTAAATGTGGCAATTCCGCACCGACGGGGCGGGTAGGTACCCACAAACGATACTCTAATCGGCTGCAATGCACTTCTCTGCATAATCTTCCTTTGTCACAATTATCTCACACCGGAAGGTCCAATGGGTCTCGACAAGACAGAACATGCCCGACAAGTCATTCCATAACCGTTATGGCTGCTCGGGTGATTTTGTGGGCTGCGCCAATCGAGATACGAAGTTCACTAGCTTGCACATCAACAACGGAACCTGAGGAGAGACTCAAGGATATGGGCGCTGTGTTCAATGTTTTCAGAATGAAAGTTTAAGTGTTTCCTGAGGACATTCTTACTGAATGAACTGATTCGTACGGGATTCCCTTGAGAAGCCCTATGTTTGGGAAGTAACAATTGTCAATAACTGGTCAGTCTGATGTCCGAAACCCAAAGCTCACGCGTTGAGCCTCTATCGGTTAAGAATGCTTATGGCTAGCTCTGTCCGGCTTCATAATCTATTCGAAGCTTTCTTCAGAAAGGAAAGAAGTTCATTTAGGTCAGCTGTAGCTAAGGCAACCACTTTGTCGGCCGCACCATAATAAAGCCGGAGACTCTTGGTCTCTTTATCCAAAACTGCTCCGGCAGGAAAAACAACCCCCGGAACATCACCCATCTGCTCGTAAGGGGCACTGGGGCCTAGAACCCACTCTTGACTTCGAAAACGGAGTTTCCATGGCTCCTCCAGATCCAACAAAGCCAGTCCAACCCGGTAGATACTCCCTGAGGCAGCTTCCCTAACCCCATGGTAGACAATGAGCCATCCCTCAGGGGTTTCGATGGGTTGGGCTCCCAAACCTACCCCACGGGAGTCCCACCATCCCGGTCTTATGGGAATTAACACTCTATGATCTCCCCAGTGTTTCAAGTCGGGAGAAAAAGAGATCCATATATGAGCTTCCCCCCTAATGATAGGACGATGAATGAGAGCAAATCGGCCCTTGAAACAACGGGGAAATAAAGAGGCATCTTTATCCTCCGGAGGAAGTAAGGGACCTACGCGTTCAAAGGTCTCAAAATCTTTGGTCATGGCTAAAGAGACCAAAGGGCCTCCTCGGGAAAAGCAAACGTAGGTGATAGCATATTTTTCCTCCTCTTTGAGCCAGACAATACGTGGATCTTCAAGGCCATATTGTTCTTCTCCTGCTTTCTCGTCCCGACACAGGACCGGGTGATCAGAAATACGCCAGTTTCTCTTACCATCCTTGCTTCTGGCTATAGCGAGATGCGAAAATCCTCTCATATCTTCAACGCGGACCAAAAGGAGTGTTTCTCCTTTAAACTCGGTAGCTCCCGGATTAAAAACTGCATTTACCGGATAAGGCCAAGTGGTTGGGGTAAGAATAGGATTGTCAGAATAGCGCCGAAAGAGAGAATTAGGGGTTTTAGAACTTGTCGATTTATACATTTATAAATTACTCCTTATCTTTCCAATTTATTTGTCTCATAAACACACCCTGTCTTCCACCCCATTAATCGCATCCTCAGTTATCCCGATGTACCTTGGGGTGACCTCAGGGCCTGTATGGCCAACAATCTCTCCTTTTTTGCCGAGTAAATTTCTAACTCTCAAAGATAAAAGGTCGCTCACCCTGAGGGATAAATTCAGTCCCAGGGTAAAGAGGACATAATCTCTAGGGTCGGGCTGAGCCTCGAGAAGACTCTTTATGGTTAGGATCTTTCTCGCTTATCTGGTCGGCTCGACAGTATTCATTTCATCCCATCTTTATTCACTTTTTCGGTAATTATACAAGATATGTTATATAAATCAAGCCTACAATTTGGCTAGGGGGGGGGATTGACAAAACGAGCAATTTCTTCTAATATAATAGTATCATAAATGATTTCTTGGTGCTTTTACTAGAACACTATCTCGATGCGGAGGTATTGTCTTGTGAAAAATCAAAGAGAATCTTTGCACTTGTCCAAAGTAGAACATAGTCCCTCCACATATCGCCCAAACCAGAATACTCAATCCCATCAGATGATGAAACCCAGAATCCGGCTCTCTAAGGAGTAGAGTTTGCCTCCTTTCTCAATTAACGCCATCGTTGTCTACTGGTAAAGATAGAAGGAACCTGGAAGAACGGACAGACCCTGTTAAGGATTTGAGTCTTTCAAGTATAGTTCTTGCCGGAATCTTCTTAATACACATAAGTTAGCAGTGATAAACGAAGCGTTAGACCAATTAAAAGAAGTTTTAGTGAGTCCTGTGAGATAGCACATAGTGAGAGTTTCAAAGAAACTAGCAAGAAGAAAGAGTATATGTCAGGAGGAGGTGAAGGAATATGTGTAAGACCTGCGGTTGTACCCCTTGCAAGTGCGGGGCAAATATAGTCAACGGTTTGTGTGAGGGATGTGGCAAGGCCTACGATGATTGTAACTGTGAGAAGAAATAGAGTTCCTGATCGGACCACGAAAGTCAGCGTAAACGCCTGAGGAAACGGCAGATATTAGATTCATTATTAGATTACCTGTGTTTGTGTTTCTTGCCTGGCCGCTGCTGGCATCGGCTTGATTTGTCCGGAACAAGTGGGTAATTGAGAGAATAATGAATGGAACTATCCCCTTGCCTGTTAAGATAAAACCTGACGGCGTCAAAGCTACATACAAAAATGGGGTCCTGGGAGTCACTCTTCTCAAAGCTGAAGAGGCCAAAGCAAAGGTGAAAGATATAAAGATTGAGTGAATTCACGGGACTGTGTTCTAAGTACAGCTGCACACCAAGGAGGTAATAAAATGGCTAAGAAGAAAGACAAAGCACTAGTTTCTGCAACAGTATGCGGTTACCACGACGAAAAAGACGAGAATCTAATCGTCGAAGTAGAGCTTCCCGGGGTGAAGAAGAAAGATTTAAAGCTCCATGTGACTGAGGACGGTTTCTGTGCTAGTGGAGAAAGAGACGATTTCTACTATGAAGCCTGCTACAACTTTATGCATGAAATAGATGCGGATAAGGCTAAAGCGAAGTTTGACAACGGACTCCTCACTATTACTGTTCCATTTCTGAAACCGGAAGAGCCAAGGGAAATCACCATTGAATAGAAGGATAGAGGGGAAAACCATCGCTCACCTCTCAGCACTCCAGGAAGAACAAGCTTTCACTCGGAGAGGAAAAGCCGCATACTAAGTGTTTAGATGTTGTTGACTATTGTTGCCTTACTGCCAAAACCTGCTAGGAAAGATAATGCTCAAAACGGAGGAAGTTTTGACCCCAAGGGAGGAGGCAAAAATTGATTAAGAAGGATCTAAAATAGCATGTATGCCAAGAAAAACAGAAGATGAGTCTGAATAGAGCCTGAAAAAAAGGTCAAGAGTAATTAAATAGAAAGGAGAAATCATGAATCAAACGAAACCCAAAATCCTGATTGTATTTTATTCAATGTATGGTCATATCTTTAGAATGGCCAATGCTGCAGTTGAAGGTGTTAATGAGGGAGGTGGGCAGGCAATTCTCAAGCAAGTTGCCGAACTTATACCGGAAGAGCGGTGGGATGAGAATGTGAGGAAGGCAAAAGAGGCAATGAAGCATATACCTATTACTAGCCCTCAGGAAGACCTGAAAGGAATTGATGGGCTCATCGTCGCTACTCCAACTCGTTTCGGCAACATGACATCTCAGATGAGAAATTTTTGGGATCAAACGGGAGGTGCCTGGATGGAGGGCACACTCATTGGTAAACCGGCAGCGGTGATCACCAGCAGTAACACCCAGCACGGAGGACAGGAAACAACCATCATTGCAACCATGTTCACTCTCCTACATCATGGCTGCCTGTTAGTAGGTCTTCCATACTCATTCAAAGAACAAATGACTATGGAAGAGATAAGTGGCGGCTCACCTTATGGAGTATCAACCATTGCTGGTGCACAAGGTGAACGGATGCCATCGTTAAATGAACTAGCAATGGCAAGAGGCTTGGCCAAACGTCTCACCAATATAGCAGAAAGGTTGCGTTCATAGGAACAACAACTATCTGATTGATCTGGACAACTAGGTTCCCCGTGCTGAAGAACTTAGTCAGGCTTCGACAACAACCCAAAAGGGAGGAGAAAATGGTGATAAGCAAGGAAAGTTTGCTTGAGGAACTCATCATTCATGCTGGGGAGGAACTGCAACACGCCTTAATTTTAGCCGATCAGATAGACTATCTAGATGGTGAGCCTACAGTTAAGGTGTTGCCTGCCAATATCTCAGCCGACAATAAAGAGATGCTGCAGCAGGATCTAGACGGGGAAAATGAGGCGATCGAAAGATACATTAAGCGGATAGAAGAAACAGAAGAGTTGAAATGTACAAAACTGAAACAGGAAAGATACTGGCAAGAGGAGAGATGTGAGTAAGAAAATGGATAGTGGCACTATCATCACAATATTTGGTGCAGGCCACTTCGGCTTTCTTTTATTGGACGTTGATCCTTTTGATTAGAGCAAAGTGGATAGTCATAAAATCGAAATCAAGAAATATTAACAGGTGGATAAAATGAATAATAAACTTTTAATAAAACCGGAAGATGTGAAGCCTTCTTTCCGTAATTGGAAAATAAAAGGTATACTAAATCCGGCCGGCATTAGGCTTCCTAACGGGAAGATTATGTTATATATCAGGGTCGCAGAGCAAATAGATCCGCGTAAAGGCGAATCAATTCATTGCCCAATTGTAGTGCCTGGAAAAGGTTATAAAATAGGTACTGAAAAGATCAATAAACTAGATATTGCGGGCATGGGAGACCATGTAATTCATCTTAAGAATGGTACCTGCAGATTGACAACTCTTTCGCATCTTAGAAAGGTGATCCTGAATGAGAATGGTTTTGATGTTGAATATATTGGCAATAAACCCGTTTTTACCGGCACCCCAGAGGAAGGACAGTACGGTGTAGAAGATCCAAGAATTATAAAGTTAGAAGACCAGTACGCTATGAGTTATGTTACTGTTTCCGTAAAGGAAGGGGTATCTACTTCTTTGGCTGTATCAGAAGATCTCGCATATTGGCAAAGAAAGGGGATCATATTTAGAGAGCAGAATAAGGATGTTGTCATTTTTCCCGAAAAAATAAATGGACAATTTGTTGTATTGCATCGTCCAGAAGGTTTCTTTAAATTTAGTAGACCTTCTATCTGGATTTCCTATTCACCGGACCTTATTTATTGGGGAAAAGAGAAAAGTATTATCCAACCCAGAGAAGATTCATGGGAAAGCGAAAGAATTGGTTCAGGAGCACCTCCAGTCAAGACTGAGCAGGGATGGCTGGAAATATATCATGGTGTTAAAAAAGTGAGAGGTAAAAATGTTTACAGCGCTGGTGCTACTTTGTTGGACCTTGAAGACCCGGAAAAGATATTGGCCAGATCTCCAGAAAACGAACCCCTATTTTATCCAACTGAAGACTACGAAAATTCCGGATTTGTTAATAGTGTGGTTTTCCCCACCGCTGCAATAATAGACTTGAATAAAAAGGATCTATTGATATATTATGGGGGGGCTGATAGTGTAACGGCCGTAAAAAAGATAAGGTTAGAGGATATATTCAAGCACATGCAGTATTACTAAGATGACTAGAAAAATCACTATCACAAATGATGGATGCGATTTTTGAAGGAATAAGGATAGCTTTTAGGAAAGGAAAGATACTGGCAAGAGGAGAGATGTGAGTAAGAAAATGGATAGCGGCACTATCATCACAATATTTGGTGCTACTGGAGACCTGACCAAGAGAAAATTGATACCAGCCCTTTACAATCTGTATGCAAAGGAAATCATCAAGGACAAAGTCCCCATAGTTTGTGTTGCCAGGCGCCTCATTGCCAAAGATGAATTTATAGAACTACTAAATCCTAAAAAGTTTATACCGCAAGCGAACCAGAAAAGCTTCTCACAATTCTTGAAACAAGTATACTACTATCGCATGGATCTTCAAAATAATATGACCTATTCACATTTTGCCGAATTCATCAGCAGATTAGATCGTACACATCACTGCAAAGGTAACAGAATATTTTATCTTGCCTTGCCTCCAAACTTATTTGAACCAACCGTAGGCATACTGCGATCAACCAATCTATTGAATGGGGAAGGATGGAAAAGAGCGGTGCTTGAAAAGCCCTTTGGTTATGACCTTTCTTCCGCCAGAGAACTCAATGGATGCATTTCCTCCGTATTTAAGGAAGATGATATTTACAGAATAGACCATTATCTCGCCAAAGAAGCAGTACAAAACATATTGGCCTTAAGATTCGCAAACTCTATCTTCGAGGAAATCTGGAACAATAGATTCATAGATCATGTACAAATCACGGTAGCAGAAAAAATCGGTGTTGAAGGACGAGGCGCTTACTATGAGAGAGCGGGCGCGATCAGGGACATGGTGCAGAATCATCTCTTGCAGGTTTTGTCTTTGGCTTCAATGGAACCGCCAGAGTCGCTAGACCCTGAACATTTTAGAGATGAAAAGGTGAAAGTCTTTAGATCGCTTCAGAGGATAAAACCGGCAGAAGTAGTAATAGGTCAGTATGGTAAAGGCCTGATAGACAATAAGAAGGTGCTGCCCTACAGAAAAGAAATGTCTGTTTCTCCTAATTCAGAAACCGAAACCTACGCAGCGCTAAAAGTTCGCATAGATAACAAAAGATGGAAAGGAGTTCCTTTTTATCTGAGAACTGGGAAAAGGCTTGCGGCAAGTTATGCAGAGATAGACCTTGTTCTGAAACATGTGCCTAATAATCTTTTTTCAAAGCAGGAGCCTGGTCCACTACCGAACGTTATCACTATACGAATCCAGCCTGACGAAGGAATAGTAATAAGGTTCAATGCCAAGTATCCCGGGTATGGGATGAACCTTCAACCAGCCAATATGGAGTTTTGTCATCCGGGCCAATTTCGTATAAATTCCCCCAAGGCATATGAAACATTACTGTACGAGATAATCCTAGGAGATCAAACACTGTTCACCAGGTGGGATGGTGTCGAGGCCAGCTGGAAATATATAGAGCCTGTACTAACGATTGTAAGAAACAAGAAGAAAGAATTTCCAGATTATGAGGCAGGAAGCTTGGGTCCGGAGGAAGCCGATAAACTCATAAAAGGGGACGGACGGGAATGGTGCATGCCAAGAAAGGTGGAAAGCAGGCCCCACTAGTTTGAGAAGATTGCCTCAGAAGACTTTACATTCCTTTTTAGAAGGATATAGGACTCCGTCGATCTGCCAATGTGAATTGAGCCTTGCCAAGAAATACATAAGAAGGATGACGCTATTGTCTAGCTCGTAGACCATATACTAGACCCACATATAAGTCTAAATACCAGAGCAGAAGGCAGTCCCAAAATGCGGACAATCGTATCATACCAAAACAAAGACGAATTAGACCAAGGTGCTGCAGATATCATTTCACAATCGATCAATAGGATGCTTGAAAAGCAGAAGACGGTAGTTTTCGGCATTGTAGGAGGAAGGAGTGTTTCCGGAATATTCCGGCGACTGAGAACGGCAGACATTTCCTGGGAAAAGACACACATCTTCATGCTTGATGAGAGAATTGTTCCACTGGATAGTCCGCAAAGCAACTTTAGGCTGGCGAAAGAGAACTTTATTGATGAACTCCTTATGAATAAACGTCTTCTACCAGAAAACGTCCATCCTTTTGTCATGAATATTTGCAAGCCAGACTTGGCTATTTCAGACTATGAGGATACACTACAGAGATATGGGGATATTTATGATATTATCCTGCTAAGTTCTGGCGAAGACGGCCATGTAGCAGGGCTCTACCCCAAGCATCATTCGGTAAGCGACGAATCACCATCATACATAATCTTTAATGATTCTCCAAAACCGCCCAAGGATAGGATGAGCATCTCGCGAAGACTCCTGGTCAAGTCAAAGGTGGCAATCCTTCTCTTCGAAGGTAAAACAAAAAGATCCGCTTACGCAAAATTTCAGGATAAGCACTGTGACTTTAACTCGTGCCCTGGCAAACTAATCCTGCTAATTGATGATTCCTACGTGCTAACTAATTTGAGATAGATTGCCTCTGCCAAAGGCCCACAAAAGTGATTCTTGCAAATAAGGAGAGGTCCATGCAAAGACGTAATTTTGATCTGGTGGTGATAGGGGGGAGGAGCTGACGGGGTCGGAGAGGGATTAGCCAAAGTGATTATCGACGGCAGGGGTCTGATTCGTGGGGCGCACATTGTTGGTGTCGGAGCAGCGGAAGTGATCCAGACCTTATTGATCGCCATATACCTGAAAGTTCCCCTGGCTAAGCTTTCTGAAAAAATGTTTGTTTATCCTATCCTTATTGCACCCAACAAACGAAACCTTTGGGAATCTTCGAGAGTTCCGGCATGAATCAAAACGAACACTGTTGAATTCCATACTTCAGAATCCTATCAATGACCCGAGGAGGGAGTTTTGATCACTTTTTCGGTTATTATTCCAACATTAAACGAAGAGAGGCTCATAGGTAACTGCATTAGACAACTGCGGCAGCTTGACCCGCACGTTGAGATAATTGTTGCTGATGGGAAAAGTGACGACAAGGCAGCTCGGGCGGCGGCAGAACTGGGAGCTATTGTGGTCCGCTCCGAACAAGGACGAGGATACCAGTGTAATGCTGGTGCGATCCGTGCTTCGGCTGATATTCTTCTTTTTCTCCACGTTGATACCAGACTGCCACCTCACGCTTTTACAGAACTTCGGCACTTTTTTCAGGACGATAAGGTAAATGTCGGTGTTTTTCGACTAGCCCTTGATGTCAAACATCCCTTGCTCAATTTCTATGCTAGGTGCAATCGATTTGATTCAGTGTTAACCCGCTTTGGCGATCAAGCCATCGTGATACGTACATCTTTTTTTCAGGCCATAGGCGGTTTTCCCAACTGGCCCTTGTATGAGGATGTGCGGCTGCTGCAAAAAGCGCGAAAGAGGACGCGCATCTATCTGTTTCCCGGCACAGTGGTAACATCAGCCCGAAGATTCGTAGAAAACGGAATTATCAGGCAGTGCTGCCGTGATCTATGGTATATGCTAAACTATGTGGCAGGTGTATCTCCGGCTCAGTTGGCGGTGAAGTACGATCGCACTGCCAGAGGCTGAGAGAGTGCCAGTCAGCGAGGAGAAGGTGTGTCTTTAGAACATATTTTGATCGTATTTGTAAGGTATCCAGAGGCCGGATGTGTCAAAACCAGATTAGCGAAAAGCATTGGCGAAAAAGAAGCAGCCTTGGTTTATCGTCTATTTGTTGAACTGCTCCTAAAGAGAACCGACAATATGAGTTCTGAAAGATTGATATTCTATACTCCTGCAAATAAAAGAGACAAGGTTTCAAGCTGGCTGGATAAAGACTCAAAATTGTATCCCCAGAAAGGCGATGATTTGGGGCAGCGGATGTGCAACGCTTTCCGATTTGCTTTCGCAGAAGGGGCTCGTAAAACTGTGATTGTGGGAACGGATATTCCCCTTCTCAGCAAGGAAGTCATACTTACGGCATTCGAGGAGCTAGAAAATCGCCAGTGTGTGATTGGACCGTCGCTAGATGGAGGATATTATCTTCTGGGGCTCTCTCATTTTGACGGAAAGATTTTTGAGAACATTCATTGGGGAACAAGCGAAGTACTGGATCAGACTTTGAGGGCGGTAGCGAGTCTAGGGCTGACCTGCAGTCTCCTAGAGAAGCATTTTGATATAGACGATATTGAAGATTTGCTCCGGCTTAGGCTGAGTCTGGGAAAGTATAAGAAGACAGGATTCCAGGAATTAGGTTATCTGAGCGACAGACTTGACGAGATGTCTCTCAATTCGAAATAGTGCCGCATGTTCTTGATATTCCCAGGGATAGTGAGTTCTGGGAGAAACGAGCGTTAATAAAACGCTGTACAGCTCTCCGAGGAATAAACATGCGGTCAACGGAAAGGATTTTGTGATTACTTGTCAATAAGGGGCTACGGGAAGCAATGATTGCTGATATTAAGGAAAGAATAAGACGACTAGACCCAAATTTCTTGTGTCATAGAAAAATTGAGACCCTGCAGGTAAATCTGGGTAATATGTGCAATCAGCATTGTACACATTGCCACGTAAGCGCAAGTTCCGCCGGCAGCAAAATAATGCCTGAAGAAGTTATTGAAAAAGTTGTAGATTTCCTTCAAAATCAGGAAGAATTTGTTCTGGATATAACCGGTGGATCGCCAGAGCTGCATCCCAATTTTAGATTCTTCATTGAGAAAACTCGCGAGTTTACTTCCCGCCTGATGGTGAGGACTAATCTGACCGTATTCTTCGAAACAGGAATGGATTGGATTCCATATTGGTACAGGGATCATGATGTTGTTCTAATAGCTTCTCTACCCTGTTACACCCGAGAAAATGTTGACGAACAAAGAGGAAAGGGAGTCTTTGAAAAGAGCGTAAAGGCCCTGAAAAAACTAAACGAATTGGGATATGGAGAGCGCCTGGAACTAAACCTAGTACATAACCCAGGTGGCGATTTTCTACCCGACCATCAAAGAGAACTTGAAATTGAATATAGGAGACAACTATTAAAGACTCATGGAGTGATATTCAACAGATTGTTCACGCTTACAAACGCTCCACTTGGCCGTTTCAAGGATTGCCTTAGAGCGAATGGTCTTCTTGAATCATACATCGGGTTACTGGCCGACAACTTCAATCCTGATACCGCCTCGAGTATTATGTGTCGAACTCTCATAAGTGTCGACTGGCAGGGTACCTTATATAATTGCGATTTTAACTTGGCTGCAGGGCTGCCTATAAGAGATAGAGCTGGAAGAACCCTGGGAATTGATCGTCTACAAAAGGCTATTGATGGTATGTATGAAATCGTATTGGCCGAACATTGTTATTCCTGCACCGCCGGAGCAGGATCCAGTTGCACCGGGGTATTGATACAGTGACGGACTCGCGGTATGAGGAGCCACTATTCTTCTTATTGAGATATCGGGAAAAAGATGAGTTAATACACACCTCTCACGATCATTATGACTCCGGATAAGAAGCCTTTCATCGCGGCCACTTACATCTCTAAGGAAACCAGGTTTGGACGTATGGGGATGATGAAACTCATTTTGACAAGATACGCTTTTCGGCTAAGATGGGAGCAGCATTTCAATCATACAAATCAAAGCAGGAGGTAGGAAAATGAACAAAGCAGAGCTAATCGAGCAAGTAGCTAGTCAGACAGGACTAGCAAAGAGAACAGCTAGGGAAGCAGTTGATGCA
>SDBU01006287.1_pt1 | contig 14020 bp, 9 predicted proteins | sample 2277071 | NCBI WGS metagenome assembly SDBU01 (sample SAMN10397929, study PRJNA504765) | marine sediment metagenome | isolation source: marine sediment core GS08_GC12, 126 cmbsf | place: Arctic Ocean: Gakkel Ridge, Loki's castle | collected 2008
GCATAGGCCCCGACTCGTCGGCGCCGCGATTGCGCGAACACACAGGTTCGCCCTTACCACGAAACAATACCTGAACGTCTATGGATGACGGGCAATCAGTCGTTTCGCGAAGGGTGAGTGAAACGGACCAGGACCGCGAGGCCAAGACCGCTAGATGTTCCAGGTGTGTTCTACCTGCTGTACCACGGACCGTCTGGTCTCGACGTTCTGTAGCACCTGCGGGAACACCTCTTGGTGGATGGGCCGGGCAGTCCAGGCCGCCCGCTCCTCCTCTGACCGCCAAAACGAGACCACCTCAAACGTGTGTTCCGGCTTGGGAACACCCCTTTCCTCATAGACTTCATCTGGAAGGGGTCTGAGCAAGGCGCCGGCTATGAACCCTGGCTGCTCGGACATCGCCGCGTACCACTTGTCACGGATTGCCGCTAGCAGCTCCTGGTTCTTACCTGGTTTTGGCGTGAAATAGCCGTGTAGAGAGACCATCGTTGCACCTCTATTGCAGATTCAGCTTGAGAATCTCGTTCGCCGCGCCGCCCATCACCATTGCCTCATCTTCCTCGCTAACACCCAACGTCCGAACGGCGGCCAACACGACCGGCACATTTGGTGTCAGGTCGCAGCCAGACATCACACGATTGACGCCAAGGGTAGCGATCGGGGCGCCGACGTTGTCAAAGCCGCACCACGAGATGTCCACCGACACCTGCGGGAGTGCCTCAGCTACGGCTATGGCCTCTCCCGCAAACACGCTCCAGCCCGCGTGGGCCATGACCACTGCGACTTAGGAGAAGCGATTGAGCTGCGAGACCAGCGAGGAGGGCGCGGCCAACGGGATACCCGGCCCTGTGTGTACCATGATGGGAATGGCCTGCCTCCCTCTATTTGGTCAATGTGCGGTCTACTGGCGATGGTATCGAACATGGAGTGTGCTGTCAACGACGACCCCGTTGCCTGGGCCGAGCTACGTTGCTTGCCCGTGGGGCGAGGCCGCTGTCGTCGATACGTGCCACGCGTGTTTCCTGCGCAGACGCCTGGGCGAGCACTGCGAAGCGCACGGGTGCTTGACATACCCACGCGAGGAACCTATGCTGGCTCTATCATACTGCAAAGGCGGTAACGGAGACGAACACGGGGACTCGCCAGGCATAGAGAACCCCGCTCGGCAGGCCAACACGGCTGTCGATGCTGGAAGCGGGCGCCCGGGCCTCCTCGGAATATCCCTCCCGAGCCGCGGACCGAATCTTTCGTCTTGACCTTGATCGCCGGCCCCGCCATTTGGGGCGACGTTCAGGGGTTCGCGAAAGGAGTAGGCTCCGACGGATTCGCCCACCGTTAGCAGGGCGGGGGTATGAACACGTGCCCTTGATAGAGCGCTCCGGCGAGGCACAGCGATGCGTCGGGGAATTTGGGTGGTACCGCGGGCTTTTCTGCACTAACAGAGATCCCGTCCCTTAGGGGGCGGGATCTCTTGGCTTTTTGGAGGACACGGGCGATGCAAAACGTCGAACTCTACGACACCACACTCAGGGACGGGGCGCAGCACGAAGGAATCTCCTTCTCGGTGGAGGACAAGCTGGCGATCACGCTGAAGCTGGATGAACTGGGCGTACACTACGTGGAGGGAGGGTACCCTGGCTCCAACCCCAAGGATGCAGAGTTCTTCGCGCGGGCCCGACACCTCAGGCTCAACGACGCGGTAGTAACTGCCTTTGGCGCCACCCGGCGCGCCGGCACGGACGTAGCCCGCGACGCCAATCTGCTGGCGCTGCTGGAGTCCGGGACTTCGGTCGTAACGCTGGTGGGCAAGAGCTGGGACCTGCACGTGACCAGAGTCCTTGAGACGTCGCTGGAGGAGAACCTGGCGATGATCGCCAGCTCCATCGCCTTCCTGAGCTCCAGTGGCCGGCGGGTGTTTTTCGACGCCGAGCACTTCTTCGACGGGTACAGAGCCGACCCCGAGTATGCTCTGCAAACCGTCCGGCTTGCCGTCGAGGCCGGGGCAGAGCGCGTCATACTGTGCGATACCAACGGGGGAACGCTCCCCGAGGAGATTGCGCGCATTGTCGCGACTGTCGCCCGCGACACAGATGTGGCTCTCGGCATCCACACCCATAACGACGCGGATGCTGCCGTGGCCGGCTCGCTGGCTGCCGTGCGTGCCGGCGTTGAGCAGGTACAGGGCGCCATCAATGGGTACGGCGAACGTTGCGGCAACGCCAACCTTGTCTCTGTCATCGCTGGCCTGAAGCTCAAGATGGGCATCGACTGCGTATCCGACGAGCAACTGAACGGTCTCACATCGGCAAGCCGGTATGTGGCAGAGATAGCCAACATGCCTCTGGCGGCCTCACAGCCGTACGTGGGGACCAGTGCCTTCGCCCACAAGGGTGGCCTCCACGTCTCCGCAGTGGCCAAACTTGGCGAGAGCTACCAGCATGTTACGCCCGAAACGGTCGGCAACTCCAATCGGGTGCTGGTGTCCGAGTTGTCGGGCAGGAGCAATATGCTGCGCAAGGTTCGGGAGCTTGGGCTGGATGTCGATCTGACGCCGGACCAGGCCATGCGGCTTCTTGAGAAGGTCAAGATACAGGAAAGCAAGGGATTCCAGTATGAGGGCGCGGAGGCATCATTCCGGGTGCTCGCAATGCGAACGCTCCCAGACTACCATCCGCCGTTCAGGCTCTTGGACTTCATGAACGTCACGGAGAAACGACAACTTGGGACCGATACCGTAGACCTATCCTCCCAGGCAATGATCAAGGTGAAGGTGGGCAACGAGGTGATGCACACCGCAGCCGACGGCAACGGTCCGGTGAATGCCCTGGACAATGCCCTACGGAAAGCGCTGCTTCGATTCTACCCCAGCATCGAAGCGGTGCGTCTGTTGGACTACAAGGTGCGTGTCGTGGATGAGGGACACAGCACCCGCGCGGTAGTCAGAGTCCTGGTCGAATCGACAGACGGACGGCGCGTCTGGAGCACGGTGGGGGCTTCGGCCAACATCATCGAGGCGAGCTGGATGGCGTTGTCTGACAGCATGGAAGACTGGCTGGTGAGGGAGAATGGGACTGCTGTCGAATAGCCGACGCAGTGCCAATCTCGCTTCGACCCGTACATTACCTCGCCCCCAACCACTTTCGGGGGGCGAGGTGACGCTGAAGCCCAAGGCTAGCAGGGCCAGACCCCTGCTTGCCCAGCCGGGGGCAAACCCGTCGATTCGCCCCTAAGAGGTCGGCTCAGGGGTCCCGAGCCAGCTCCACGGGGCCGCTGCGGTCATCTGGGGAGTGAAGCCTAGAGGCGTGTCTGTGCGCAGCACGACGCTCTTCGGTCCTATCAGTTCGCTTCCCTCGAGTTGGGCGCGCCACTGCGCCTGCTCCTCGGTGAAGCAATCGACCTGCAGCTCGAAGGGAGGCGCTATCTTGAATGGCTTGAAGTCGCTCAAGCGTCCAAGCGCCGCCTTCGTCTTCTCTCGGATGAGATCGTCGGCGTCGGCGGGATGCAGGGAGATAGCCTGGTGCATACCCAGCCCCTTCTTGGTGGGCGCTACCTCTACGTCCCCGAGCCACTCCTGTGCCTCGCGGCAGCCGGCCTCGTCCGCCGACACCATCACCACCGGTACGCCGAATATGCCGAATTGCAGGGCTTCGACGGCGATCTCCCCGATCTTCTTGCCGTTGAGCCACATGTTCTCGATCTCTGCGGAGCTGAACGTGTGGGCCATCACGCCATCTTCGGTACCCGCCATCGAGTGGTGACCCAGGAATATGGCAGCGTCGAAACTCGGATCGATCACGCGCTGCATCGCTGCCCCGCCGATCGCAATACGAATGCCGCGCGGCAGATTGTCATAATGAAGTATCAGCCCCCCGGGGGTAACGCCACGGATGAACCCGCAGTCGTGGACGAGGATGTCGGTTGCTCCGGCCTCCCGAGCCCCCTCCACCGCTGCTGTCGTCTCGGCCGTTGCCCGCTTGCGAATGTACTCGGCCTGCCACGGGCCATAGACGTTGACAGGGTCCTTCTCCCGCGTCACACACGCCTCACCTTCGCTATCTGTCAAGATGTAGACCTTCATTCCGAACCCTCCCTCCCTAGCGTATTCAGACGTTCATTCGACCTCGGAGACTGGTCTTGGCGTCTCAGACCTCCGGCTCAATCACTGACTTGTCCTGCGGGTAGTAGCCTATGGCTTTCCTTCCGTGCTCCACGTCGTACAGCTTCCACGTGCTGTCGGAAACGCCGAACACTACCTCGTACTTCACGCCAGGGTGCGTAGCAGCCGCCTCGAACAGGCGAACACAGTCGCCGTGACTCAGGCGATGAGGGTGTTCTGCAATCGGTTTGGCTCTCTTGAAATTGCCGATCCGCACACCAACGAACTCCATTCCGTGCCTCGCCGAATACATGTACCCCAGGCTCTCCCCGAAGATCTTGCTGACAGAGTAGTAGCTCTCGGGCCTGGGCAGCATGTCAGCGGTACGCATCATGTTCTTCGGATAGGGCCCAAAGAGCCCAGCGCGGCTGGCTAAGACGATGCGACGCACGCCGTTTCGCCTCGCGCCCTCGAAGATGTTGTACGTGCCGATGATGTTGTTCTGAAGTATGTCCTCCCACGGCGCCGCTCCCGATGGAACGCCTGCCAGGTGAATAACAACGTCCATATCCTTCGTGGCTTTCAGCGCCGTCTCGAAGTCGTCGACCTGGCCCACGATTGCGTCTTCGAGATCGGGTATCGGAACGCGGTCAAGCCCGCGCAACGTGTACCTGTCCTTCATGCCCTTCACGAGTGTCGAACCTATCCCGCCTGCAGCGCCGGTTATCAGTATTCTCATTCGCATGTCCTTTCCTCAGAGAATAGCCTGTCTTGGAACAAGGCCCTCACCCCTTCGGCAACCCCGTCCTGAGGGCGCCTGCCGATTTTCGCCCTTCACCCTTCACCCTTTGCATTCCTCCCTTGCGTTTCTGCCATCATACCGAGACCTCGCGACATCGTACACCCTTGGCGCATCTTTCGCATCATAGTCGCCCGCCTGTCGGACGAACGCATACCAGGCGGTCGGGCATAATGGTGGTCCGTCTGGCCGTGGGCACTGGCCCCGCCTGTGACCGACGTACGGCGTATGGAAAACGCGGTGGACACCGCGCTTGCCTCTTGACTCTCACCGGCCACACGGATATTGTCAGTTCGGGCTTTCTAGGAGCTTCGCGCGCGCAGCCTCGGTTGCTGGTACGAGATGTGCACGCTGCTGCGAAGCGATCGAGAGCAGGTACTGTGGAAGGTTTTCATCGCAAGCGAATTCTAGACAGCGATTGAGAACGGCACCGTCGGTTTGGACGCTAGACACATGATGCAGACCACACAGGAGGATTTTCAATGATGAGGCCACGGCTCATATTCTACAACGACGCCCACCACTACCATGCCAAGAGAGTCGAACCGCCGTTGAATCTCCACAAGATGAGATGGCCCGTGGATGAATTGCTTGGCACCGGCGTGGAGATGCTGGTGCTGGGCCTTGGATACGGGGACGTGTATTTCCACAACAGCAAGGTCGGGCGTACCGTGGGGGAGAAGAAGGAGGTCTGGGAGAGCTTCATCGACTGGCGGATCATGCGTATGGTGAAGGACGCAGCGGCGATGGGTACCGACCAGGTGCGTGAGGTCATCAAGCGCGGCCAGGAAATGGGGCTCACCGTAATGCCCAGTCTGAAACTGCAAGGCCCGGAGCAACCGGGGGAGGAGCGATGCGGATGGCTGAAGTGGAAGCACGGGGCCGAGATCTGCCTGCGCGAGCCGGACGACCGTCTCGCAAAGACCGAATGGTGCTATGACTTCTCCCTGGAGATAGTCAGAAACGATAAGATGGCCGTGATCAGGGAGATGCTGGAAGACTACGAGGCCGACGGCATCGAGCTAGACTTCGTGTTCCGGCCACGCTATTTCAGAAGGGCCGAGGTGGACGAAGGCATCCCGATGATGAACGCCTTCGTCGCACAGATACGCGAGATGGCAGATAAGATCGGTTTGGCCCAGGGACGAGAGATCCCAGTCTCGGCTCGCGTCTTCCACGATCGAGGGGAGAACCTGAAGATTGGCCTTGACGTACAGACGTGGCTGAAGGAGGGCAGCATCAATCTTGCGGTGGGTCAGGTACCGTATGCGCTCTTCGACACCGGTCTGGAAGCGCGGTGGCTCGCCGACGCGGCCAACGCGGCAGGGGCGGCCGCATACATCTGTCCTCCCCGCCAGGTGTACGACGAGCGCACGGCCTTCCCTCACATCGAGATGTGGCGGGCCTTCGGACAGACGTTGCACTGGCAAGGGTTCGCAGGCATGTACCTGGGGTATCTCCCCTGGCCCCTGAGCGAGAACGAGTACCAGATCCTCCGGGAGATGGCCTATCCGGACGCGGTCGCGCGGCGCGACAAGCGGTACCTCCTGCAGCCCGGAGAGGAAGACGAAACCTTCACGGCGCCGCCGAAGCGGCAGCTACCGTTGCAGCTCGAAGAAGGCAAGACAGCCTCAGTCAACCTGACGGTGGCCGATGACCTTGAGAGCGCCAAGCGCGACGGCGAGATGCGCCCGCCGGTGCTGACGATTCGCTTCTCGTTCTTCTGCATCGAAGACGATGTCGAGATCCGCCTCAACGGCACCGTGCTCCCATCAGAGGAAGCCGAGATCACGGACGAGCGAGGTCTTGGGATACGCGCGCGGTTCCGGGAGGGCATCGCGGCGCCCCTCGGCATGTCGGCGCACTGGTTCAGGTACAAACTCGACCCCGAGTTGCTGAAACGAGGCGAGAACACACTCGAGGTAGAGTGCAAGAGGTTCGAGAAGACGGCTGGGTTTGCCCGGAGCATCAATGGGGTAGAGATACAGACGCGCTACAAGGACTTTGTGCGTCCCGAAGGACTGGCGGTCGAGAGGGTCGGTCCTGGGTAGTCATCGCCTCTGCTGGCTGGCGCTCCGTCGAAGGCCGCACAAGGGCTCTCCGCGGTCCAACGGAGTGCGCGACTCGAACAGGGCTTGCAGAGACGCCTCGCCGGGGCGTCTCTGCCTGGGCGTGGCACGCCTCGACAGTATTGGGTCGGAGTGACTGGACATCTGGACCTGTGAGGCGGGGAGGCGCAGCCCCTTCCCGGTCCATCACGCACCTATGAGACATGGTTGCAGGGCGCCCCTGTGTCGGAATTGGCGGGGAATAGGCACTCGACGAGCGTAGAGCGGCCGTAGGCATCAGGAGGAGCACATACGATGCAGAGCACGACGAAAACAGAGGCTGGGAGTCGCGAGAGGTGTGAGATACCATCTTTCCGGATCATCTTCAACTGGGACGGAGCGCCACTGGGCTACTTGGAGTATCCACAGTCGGTTGACCGGCTCATGGACAAGATATATGAGCCCATCAGAGACACACAGGTGGGCGCGATGTTTTGGCACATAGGCGGCCATGAGGCCGCCTGGCCCTCCGAGGCTCTCGAGCAAGCCGGAGACTCGGCCGATCGGCTGTACGACTCGGTGCGTGGGATGCGTCACGGTGAAGGCGTCCGCGCGATGTTCGAGCGTGGCGAGAATCCCTACCAAGCGATGGTGCGGCGAGGTCATGAGCTGGGTATTCAGGTCTTCGCCTCCATCAGAATGAACGACAACCACTTCTACGGCATACGTCCCCAAGACATGGCCAAGTCCCGAAAGGGCGGGCTGACGCAGCTCCGCAAGGACCACCCCGAGTGGTGCCTCGACGTGGATCAGGTGCCGGAGCAACGCGGGGTAGGCTCGTGGAACATGGCGGTTCCTGAGGTCAGGGAGCACAGGCTCCAGTACATAACAGAGGCATGTCGCCAGGCCGACTGGGACGGTGTGGAGCTTGACTGGCAGCGGCACGCCTTCCACCTGCCCGAGAACGACGGTTATCGGCTTCGCTACACCCTTACCGACCTCCAGCGCGCCGTCCGAAGAATGGCCGACCAGATTGCTGAAGAGCGTGGGAGGCCCTTCTATGTGGCGGTGCGGGTGGCAACAACGCTGGAGTCGTGTCGGCGCATCGGCTACGACGTCGAGGCATGGGTGAACGAGGGGCTCTGCGATATGGTCACTGCGGCAGGCTGCTCCGCCACCGACGCAGGGGTCGAGGTGGAGGCGTTCACCAATCTGACAAATGGCGCCGGAGTCAGGTTCTATGGCGGCCTCGATAGCCTATACAGGCAACAGGCGCAACGCCTGGCGCCTGACCTCGTCTGGCGCGATGCATGGCTCCGCGCCACCGCCACTGGATACCTCGACCGAGGCGCCGACGGCATGTATGTCTTCAATTGGTTCCCGGGCAAGGGGGACTGGACGAGTCTACTTGCTACGATGGGCTCGCGAGAGACAATGAAGGGCAAGGACAAGATATACGCCGCCGTGCGTCGTGGCCCGACCTACCTGGACGGAGCAAAACAGGGATCGGTCAACGACCGCATCTATGGCGAGACGTCGGTGGTACTCTTCCGGACACTGACCCGCGACGGGCCCAGGTTCAGTGTGCCGGTCCACGACGAGGTGGTCGAGGAATCGAAGGCTGGGAATCTGGAGAGCGTTGAGCTTCAGATCGAGATAGAGCACTACTCGACGCGGGACGAGGTGGAGGTCACGCTGGATGGCGTGAGCCTGGGGACGCCGACGGTCCGCAACGTCGCTGCCGAGGACCCGAGCGTACCGTCCGACGTATCTGAGAATAGCTGGCTCGTCTGGTCGCTGGCGCCGTCGCAGGCCGATAAGGGACCGCACGAGATCCAGGTAGTCCTGGTCAGTCGCGACCCGAGAATCAGAGTCCCAATGGTGATCAACCACGTCGAGATCTACGTCAACTACAAGTCATAGGGCGGTCCCATCCAGACCTCGCCCGTATGTAGGGCTAGGGTCGAGACGGCCAACATCGCATCGAGCCAAAGGAGCAGCAACTTGGCAGAATTCACTACGCGACCGGTAATCATGGGCACTCGCGGCGTAGTCACGTCGGGGCACTACCTGGCAACCGCCGCCGGCTTCCGCATCATGGAGCAGGGCGGCAATGCCATCGACGCGGCGGCGGCGATGTCCATTTGCCTCAACCTGCTGGAACCGCAACGCAACGGCATTGGCGGCGAGGTGCCGACGCTCATCTACTCTGCCAAAGAGGGGAAAGCCTTCGCCGTCAGCGGACTGGGCTGGTCGCCGAGGGCCTTCACCATAGACTGGTGCCGCGAAAACGGCATCGACCTCATACCAGGCGACGGCTATCTGCCAGCGTGCGTCCCTGCTGTCGTCGATACGTGGGCAACCTCGCTCGCCCGGTTCGGCACAATGAGCTTCGCGCAGGTCCTCCGGCCCGCCATCGATCTGGCCGAGAACGGCTTCCCCATGTACCAGGACCTGCACGAGAGCCTTTCTAACAGTGTGCCCAAATTCACCGACCTTTACCCTTCTTCGGGCGAGGTCTATTGTCCCGACGGCCGCGCCCCTGATACCGGGAAGGTGTTCCGAAATCCGGACTTCGCTGGTTCTCTGAAGGCCATGTGTCGCGCGGAGGAGCAGGCACGCCACAAGGGGAGGATTGCGGGCATTGAGGCGGCGAGAGACGTTTTCTACAAAGGCGAGATCGCCGAGCGCATCATCGATTTCATCTCCGGCAATCCGGTTGAGGACGCCAGCGGGACCGCCCACCGAGGGCTGCTGTCCTACGAGGACATGGCGGAGTGGCACGCCGCCGTGGAGGAGCCGGTCACCCTCAACTACCGTGGTCTTGACGTGTTCAAGTGCTCGTCGTGGACCCAGGGGCCCGTCTTCCTCCAGCAGTTGGCGATCCTGGAGGGATTCGACCTGAAGAGGCTAGGCCACAACTCGGCCGACTACATACACACGCTTATCGAGTCAGCCAAGCTGGCCTTCGCTGATCGCGAGGCATACTACGGCGATCCTCTGTTCGACGACGTGCCCCTGGACAGCCTGTTGTCCAAGGACTACGCGGCGGAGAGACGGGGCCTCATCAGCGACCAGGCGTCCTATGAGCTTCGCCCCGGCGATGTCGGAGGCGGCGTACCCGGCTATGCGACTCTGGACGTGGCTGGGGACAATCGCCGGGCTCTCGGGGTCGAAGCGCGGCGGGTCAGAGACCTGGGTCTGGGGCACGCCCACGTCGGCGATACCACGCACCTGGACGCCGTGGACCGCGAGGGCAACATGGTCGCAGCCACCCCCAGCGGCGGTTGGATTGGGTCTTCGCCAGTGATCAGGGGCCTGGGCTTCCCGATCGGTACCCGAGGCCAGATGTTCTATCTCAATCCGGAGCGTCCCAACGCGCTGGCCCCGCACAAGCGCCCCCGGGCCACGCTCACCCCCTCGCTGGTCACGAAGGACGGTGAGCCTTTCATGGTGTTCGGCACTCCGGGTGGCGACTGCCAGGACCAGTGGGCGCTGCAGTTCTTCCTCAACTACGTGGACTTCGGGATGAACATCCAGGAGGCTTTGGACGCCCCCAACGTCTATTCCAAACACTTCCCCTCGTCCTTCTATCCTCGCACCGCCTACCCAGGACGGATCGCTGTGGAATCGCGCATCCCGAAGGAGGTCATCACGGATCTGGAGCGACGAGGACATGAGGTCGATGTGACTCGAGACTGGGGCGATGGCAGGGTCATGGGCATCCGATACGAGAAGTCGACCGGCGTCATCTCCGGGGGCTCATCGCCCAGGACCTTCACAGGCTACGCCCTGGGCTGGTAGGGAGGCGATTCGTAGGCATGGTCTCTCGTCTTCATCCTCTCCATCAATCTCACTGGGGTAGGCATTGTATCCGGAGACCCACCACAGCCTGTCATTCCGAGGAGCGTAGCGACGAGGAATCCAGATCGTGTTGCCATGTCGAGGCTATCTCGCTGGGAGCGAAGGAGACGCCCCAGCGGGGCGTCTCTACGGGAGATGCTCCTGTGGAACAACGCTACTTTCATGGCAATCGTCCATGCAGGCGCCTGGCGCCCTTATGAATGAAAATCACAGAGGGCCCTTGTTGGCCCTCATCCTATCCTTCTCCCGAAGGGAGAAGGGACATAAGAAAAGCCTATTCTCACACCAATGACAGGGCGAGACTGGGCGCCGATGTAACAGACGCTGCTCTTGGACTCACCTACCCCAGTGAGCCGTCAATAGAGAAGTCTGCTTGGCGCAGGGGCCCCGACCTGTCGGGGTCCCACAGGCTCCGGGCTCTGAGGTCCGAAGGGGCGAAGCCCCTCGTGCGGGTCTGCGTGGAACCCCAGGAGCACCTTCAGGCTTGCCCCTGTGCCAAGAGCCGGGCCCTCTTCTCCTCGATGTTCGCCATCAGGCCGTCGAACGAGTCGGCGAACAGCTTCACGCCGTCGGTCAGCAGCTTGTCCGTGACCTGTTCCATAGACACGCCGGCCTCTTCGAGGGATTCGAGTGCGCGTTTGGCGTCCTGCAACTCACGCTCTAGGGTCTTCGCAGCACAACCGTGGTCAAGAAAAGCCGTGAGCGTGGCCTCAGTCAGCGTGTTGACAGTCTCCGGGCCGACAAGGGACTCTACGTACAGGACATCGCTGTAGGCTGGGTTCTTGGTGCTGGTGCTCGCCCACAGGGGACGCTGTACCCGAGCCCCCCTGGAACGCAGCGCAGCAAAGCGCTCACCGCCGAAATCGTCTTTGAAATCCCGGTAGGCCAGCTTGGCGCTGGAGATCGCAGCCTTGCCAAGCAGTCCCTTCGCGTTCTCACACCCGGAGCCGATGCGCTCCTCCAACAGGGCGTCGACGGCCGTGTCCACGCGGCTGACGAAGAAAGACGCTACGGACGCTGCCCGGCTCACGTTCCCCCCGGACCGATCGAGGTTCTCCAGCCCGGCAATGTACGCTTGTCGCGCAGCTCGGTACGCGTTGAGGGAGAAAAGGAGCGTGACGTTGACGTTGATACCCTCGCCTATTAGCCGGCGGATGGACGGCATGCCCTCCGGGGTCGCGGGCACCTTGATCAACACGTTGGGGCGGTCCAGGGCGGCGGACAGCCGCCTGGCCTCCACGACGGTACCTTCCGTGTCGTAGGCAAGGTGGGGGCTCACCTCCAGGGAGACGTATCCGTCCACGCCGTCGGTGCGGTCGTAGCTCGGACGCAGCAGGTCGGCGGCGGCGCGGATGTCGTCCATGACCAGCGCCTCGTAGATGTCGTTCACGCTTTTGCCTCTTTGGACCAGGTCCAGCAGCGCGTCGTCGTAGTCGGCGCTCTTGACGATAGCCTTCTCGAATATGGTGGGGTTGGAAGTCAGGCCGCTCACCCCCAGGCCGATGAGCCTCTGGAGCTCACCTGACTTGATCATGCCGCGTCGGATGCCGTCGTACCAGATGGACTGTCCCAGTTGCCGGATTCCTTTGATAGCGTTGTCCATTCGACCCTTTCCCTCAATTCCTCGATCGGGCGAACACACAGGTTCGCCCCTACCCCGAAACATTACTTGAACGTCTATGGTGACCGCCGAGACACTGCGTTGGCCTTGCTCTGTGACATCGATCGCACGCCATAGTCTAAAGCACAGGCTCCAAGAGTGGAGCAAAGTACGCGTGCCTCATCCAGATTGACGCCGGTGGGCGGCGTTGCTACACTAGCCGCCGACACCGGCCCTGTGCTGAAGCCGCTCCGCCGCACGGGACTGCACAGGTGTTTGATGGGCTACAGGGGCTTTGCACCCAAAGCCTCTCTTGAACCAGAAGTCAGCATTCTGAACCTGAAGCCCCTTGTGGGTGGAGTGCCCCAAGAATATGGGCACTGGTATCAGGAGATTGAATTCCTTGGCGTGCAATGATACGGTATTGTACAGTGTGGCGTATGTTCCTCCACCAGCCCGTGCTCACACCCAACCTACTGCATTCAACCGGCGTCATACATATGGATGCCCTGAGTGGCATTGGGAGCGTCTTCCGCTGAGGGTCAAGATGATGCCGCGACCATGGAAGGGGGTAGGAGTTGACTATGACTACTACGCGTCTCCCCGAGGATTCTGAGAGTTCTCCCATCCCGTGGGGGCGGCTACTGCCCTTGCTCCTACAGGAGGGGGAACCTGCGTCAACAGACACGTTCCTCTCAGGTATCACGTCTACCCTGAATGCAGCGGCGCGTGGTGACATTACACAAGGCGAGGCTGACGTCATCCTATACCACCTCGCCGCCGCAGCGCTTACGCATGAATTGGGATATTTGCTGGCATCCGGGCAAGCGGAGCGGTGTTTTGACCCCTTCGCCTCGACGGCCAGGCGACGGGACAAAGGGCGGTACGTGAGCTTCTTGCGTAGGGGATTGGTGCATGCCCACTGAGGAACGCCAGATAGGGCCGACCCCACCTGATGATGAAGCGGGGGGAGATGGTGTGGCACTCACCAATGGCGCTCCAACTGAGGAACCAGATAGCGCGGTGCCCATACCACCGAGATTCTCAGGAAACTCGGTGAGAAGGACAGAAAGCAGCTTCTCGCCTCGTTCTCTAGCTTCATGTACTCTGGGCCAATTCCGAACCCCATCCTACGGAAACTCCATCCGCAACACATAACTGACCTTATCGCACTAATGCGGTTTGACAGTGGCGTAGTTCACCAAGACCGAAGGCACGCCCGCCTTCTCGCCGTCATCGTCGCCTTGGCCGCTCTAGCGGCGGCGGTGGCAGTCATACTCACGCTTGCCATACGTAACCAAGGCCAGCTCGTGGAAGATATCATCAAGCTGGCCCTTGCGGGTTTGGGTGGCACTGGAATTGGCTACGGGGTTCGTAGTTGGCGGTCTGAACGCTAACCGTTTGCGTGCCAATCGAACACTCTACCGTTTGGCCTCGCCCAGCCTTGATGCGGTCAACGAGTGTCTTCTCTATCAGTCAGTACTTCCCGACCGAGCCGGTGGACTTCGACCTTTCCGGCCTTGACCCAGTGCCACAGCGTCATCGTTTGAACCAAGAGTAGAGCCTGAATCAGGAGTCATTTACTTGAACCAAGAGTGGCATGGATAGGCAACTTC
>SDBU01006288.1_pt1 | contig 14017 bp, 10 predicted proteins | sample 2277071 | NCBI WGS metagenome assembly SDBU01 (sample SAMN10397929, study PRJNA504765) | marine sediment metagenome | isolation source: marine sediment core GS08_GC12, 126 cmbsf | place: Arctic Ocean: Gakkel Ridge, Loki's castle | collected 2008
AATATTTGAATCCAAGACAAAGAAAGTAAGTTGTAGGAACTGGGTTGTTCACCAAAAGGCGGCGTGCACTATTGACTATGTGCGCCGCCTTGTTTTTTGTGAAAACTAGGAACAATCATCTATTTTTTCTGCCCTACATTTTATTATTTTTCTAGGGACCCGTTGCTTCTTGCTTTTTTGCTCAACCTTTTTCATTGAATGATTCAGCGTGTGCAAAAAAGTACCTGAGACCTAAGGCCCAGGGGCACAAGCAAGCTTGCTGCACACACTACCCGGCTGTCAGGTGCAGCACCGTGTTGGGCGTTATTGCTCTTTCCAAAAGTCGTGAACTCGCTGCAGCTCTTTGACGAAGAACATGAAATCGTTTCCGCCGTGATAGAGTCCTAACTGCTCCGCCAAGGTGAAGAAGCCTTTTCCTGGGATGTTGTTGTCTTTATGAATGACCACGGAGGAGAGCAAAGGGTGTCCTTGCGCATGTTCATGGGTGGATATCTCCCCAAGAATATCAGCAATAGTATTGCGATCGTCCGGATTCGACATGTCTAAACTCGCAAGTGGTGCGATGTCAGAGTAATAGGTGACATCTTCCTGCGCTGCCACGTGTTTCAGCTTCTCGTAGATATTTGAGTGCATTCTTTTCTGACTCCTAACATAATAATATACAACATTTTTTTTTGCCAATTTAGTCAAAGCGGTGCGAAATATCGCACCCTACAATATAAACACAATATCGGCGGGGCAAGCCCCGCCCAACTTTCTTTTCACTTTATAGCCGTTTCTGGCTTGGTAAATGTTGATAGTAAAAAATTCGTGAAAACGAATTTTTAGTTCATAGTTCATTGTTCGTAGATAATAGATAGTTCATAGATCGTAGTTTGTGGTTCATTGTTCGTAGTAAGTATATAGACAGCCAAGGCGGCGTTTTTAAGCGGAACCCTCAGTTGTCAATCAAGCCATTAAGGAAAGAAAATACCACAAAAGAAATGAAAAGTGAACAAAAAAAATTAAATGTTCAAAAACATAGTATTCCTGGCGTGGGCACCCCCGCCAAAGACCCCTGCCCAAGAATTGCAGGGGCAGGCGGGAATTGACTAAAAGACAATTAACTGTTATAGTTATTTCTCCATAATGAGGCACAGCTCAACAAAATTCAAAAGGAGCAACAGATGAAAAAGATATTTTCTTATATGCTGATGACGGTCCTGAGCACGGCTGTTTTTGCACAGACTAAGGTCATTCTTGATACCGACATTGGATCAGATTGCGATGACGCGGGAGCTATGGCGGTTCTACACAAACTTGCTGATAAGGGTGAAGTCAAAATATTAGGGGTCATTTATAGTTCAGGAAAAAACAAGTTTGGGATAGGTGTATGTGATGCAATTAATACGTATTACGGCAGAGGCGATTTGCCTCTGGGCCAAAACCTCAAGGATGACGTTGGAGATCCCCGAGACTTCTTTTCAAAACAAATAGCAAAAGATACGGCAACGTATCATCATGATGTAATCAAGTCTGCGACGGATTTGGTTTCCGCTTATAAGATGATGCTCGAAAAAGAGCAGGATGCCAGTGTTACGATCATAACAATCGGACATCCCATTGGATTGGTCCACTTATTGAGAGACGAGGAAGGTGCTCGCCTGGTCAAAAGCAAAGTAAGTCGATGGGTTGCCATGGGAGGGGGCGGCTGGAATTTAAGCAAGAATGGAATGGCTGAATACATGCCCGAGCTTTTGGAAAAATGGCCCTGCCAATTGTATATGTCAAGCTATGGGGCAAAAGTTATTACCGGTAACATTAAGCTCCCGCGTACACCAAAGAATAATCCTGTCCGCAAAGCATATGAATCATTCATTTGGAATTGTTTGGAGAAAGGGAGGCCAAGCTGGGATCAAATTGCCTTATTGTTTGCCGCACGCCCTCAATACTTCAAGATCGACAGTCATGGGTCCGTGGAGCAGATGGAAAACAAGAGCGTACGTTGGAACAATAAAAAAAACAATCCCAAACACCACAGAGTACTCCCGAAAATCTCAGATGCCCGGATGCGAGATATCATCGAGGACTTAATGTCGGAGCAGCCTGTGAAGAGATAATTTCATATTTCAGATCTCAAATTTCAAATTGGTTTAAAAAACGACTGGGTCCCTGTCATATAAATGATTAAGGATAAATGATTATTGATTAAATAAGACGTCTGGGTCCCTGTCTACAACCTACAGGGATTCGGGATTTGGAAAGTTGAGGGCTGCATAATCACCGTATAACTCGGCTGCCCTAGCATCATAAGCCCTGGCTGCGGATATCTGGTCATCAAAATAACCAATAAAAATCTTTTTGCCGCGGCAGTATATCTCGGTGTGCCATTTGCCGAGACGCTTTGCCCACGAGACACCCTTATATTGGGAGCTGTAATTGCCCCTTTGCTTTCGCTTGTTCCAGCTATTCTGCATATTTGTGACGATTCGCAGATTTGCCTTTCGATTATCCAGGCCGTTATGATTTATGTGGTCGACAAATTTATCGTCCGGAACATCGAAAATTTGCCGATGCATTCTTATTTTTTTTCGCCTGCCGTTCTTTGCCTTAACCATCCGTATGGCATAGAAGCCCCTCCTGCTCCGCATCGCAAACCATTTATCCCCGGCAAGCTTATCGTAATCCTCAGGATCCACTATCGCAAATTTTCCCTGCGTAAGCGGTATCCTGCGGAAGGCGTAGCCGTAATGTCTTTTTCGGTACCGGAGCACTATCCATACGCGCAGCCGAAAGATAAACTCCGGCAGATAAATTTTTACGTGAACCGCTCGCAAAAGCCGACTCGCCTCCAAGCCCGCGAATGAAAATCGCGTGAATATCCAAGCACTAAGCTCTAATTTCTAAACAAGATCAGATCACGGCAATTTAACAAAATAAGCGTTTATGTTGCGTTTTAGGCGTGTATCTGCTGATACGAAACTTGGGCTGGCTTGCCTCGATTCGTGGAGCTTCTGCCCCTTTTCGTGCCCCTCCGGGCTTTCCTGGGCGGCTTGCCTCAATTCGTGCGGTTCTCCGCTAAATATCGGCCATCTCTATGGCTGGTTTGTATTATACCAAACTCATCCCGCTTGTTCAATGAAAATCTAACTTTTTTTGAAAAATTTTTCTCCGACTAAGCTGCTTCCAATTGTTCGATAATTCTGTTATCCATAATAGAGCCCTCCATATTGCAAATGGATTTTGTAATATTTTCTCTATTTTGTCTATCTGGAGGGTATTTTTCTACCTACAAATATGACGTGCACCCGTTTTCAACCCTTGACTGTGGCGAATAAACCCTTACAATGGTGGTATCCGGGACGAGTTTGTTTAGAACCGCTGAACAACCGAAGAAACCCGGTTATGATTGAAAGAGGAAATAAGTCACATGGCCACACAGCCGGATACAGGTGAAAAACCCAAAATGAAACTGGCGATTCGCACCGAACACCTGACGAAAATTTACAGTCAGCGGCTGATCGCGGTCAACGACATGAACCTGGAAGTGCCGCAAGGCTCGGTATTCGGACTTCTTGGGCCTAATGGTGCTGGCAAGACGACGATGCTGCGACTTCTTTTGGGCTTGCAACGCCCGACAGCCGGGCGGGCGGAGGTTTTCGGCAAATCGTGCGGACCCAATGCAGTTGGTGTCCGTTCTCAGATTGGATATCTGCCCACAAATCCCAGGTTGCCCGGTAACTTACGGCCCATCGAATACCTTGACCTTCTCGGCAAGTTGTCCCGGCTGCCGCGCCAGGTCCGCAAGCCGCGGATATCGGCGCTGCTTCGCGCCGTGGGGTTGCTTGGGGCCACTGACCAGCGGATTCAAACTTTCTCCACCGGGATGTGCACTCGGCTGGGATTAGCCGCTTCGCTTGTCGGCGACCCGCCTCTGCTGCTCTGGGACGAGCCCACCGCCGGCCTAGACCCTACGGCCCGGCGATTCACGCTGGACCTCATCCGCGAACTGGGAAAGACAAAGACCGTCCTCGTCGCCACGCATATTCTCAGCGATATCGATCAGATATGTGATCACCTGGGCGTTATGCACGAAGGGCGTATGATTTTCACCGGCTCGATGCAAGATATGAAAAAGCGTCTTCGCCGCGACGGCTTTAGCCTGGAGCTGGAAGGTGACACCGACAACATTCGGCTTTTGGCCGACGAGGTCAACAATCTGGAGGGTATCGAGGCACACCTTGGTGCCGGCCAGACATTGCTGGTGCGGATTGCAAATGAACGCGGCCGTTCTCGTTCCCTGGCCGAGGTCCTGAAACTTGTCGACGTGAAAAATCTTTCGCTGCAGGCGGTCCATTCCGGTCAGAATGCGACCGAGAACGCTTATCTTCAATTACTTCAGGAAGAGGAAGCCCATGGATTCCACCGATAAAACCTTAAAGCTCGGCACACGGATGATGCCCTACGTTGCGATTCTCCAGCATGATATGAAAGCCTTGTGGGGGAGTCGACTTGTCCGTCTTTGGTTGGGGGCCACGGTGGTTTTGACGTTGATGCTGGCCCTGGCGAACTGGTCTCAATTTCAAGACGCCCCTCTGATAGCCTCTCTGTTGTTTCCGTACCTTGTATTTCCCTGGTTTTTTGTAGTCGTCGTGCTGGGGGTAGGCCCGGTGTCGGGCTCGCAAGCCGAAGCGTTGGCCGACGGAATCTTGAGCCGTCCCGTAAGCCGTTGCGGATACTTGATTGCCGCCTGGTTCGCCAGAGTCGTGCTTGTATGGAGCGCGTACCTGGTCGTGGTCGTACCGGTCATTGCGCTGGTCACCTTGGCCAAACGCCCGGTCCCCGAAGATACGGTAACCGTCTATGGAGTCGCCACTGCCCTGTTCGTAGTGGGGCTCGTACTTACTTTCCTCGTGTCGCTGGGATTTCTCATGGGAACGCTGTTACGAAAGCCACTATTGGCCGTAGTGGTGCTCATCTTCGTTTGGTACCCAATCAGCGTTATTCTGAGCGTCTTTTCGCTGGAGGAGTTCTCACCAATCAGCTTGTGCCAGGCGCTGCCCACACAGCTTCGCCAGCCATGGCGGGAGGTCGAAGGTAGCGCAAAGGTCAACACCAATAAGTTGGACATGAATGCGTTCAGTAGTCTTTCCAACTTTTTCAGTGTTCTTTCCCCCACCAAACCACAGCCAAAGGTCGCCAAACCTGACTTCTTCGAGAGCAAAAAATTCGCCAATTTTTCGCTGCTCCGCGTAACTTTGGGATATGGACTGCCGACCCTGGTTGCTGTTATCCTGGCGACCCTGAGCTTCTATTGGCGCGATTTGTGACATATTGCTGAAACGAAAAACATATCGTTCCTGCCTCCCGAACGGTAACCTTTGAGGCTGTATAAGCACATAAGAATCCGAGAGGACAGTTAGTTGTGAACTAATTGACATGTGCTCATTTTCCATTTAATATACTATCTTTGATAAAAGTGCTTTTCCTATGGTTTGTTCATTAAAAGGAGGATGTGCCATAATGAGGTCAACGATTCGCACCTTCACTTGTTTAATAATATTAGCCGCCGTTCTGCATCTCGAAGGTCACCTGGATGCCGCACATGCAGGCATTGTAACCCCTTCTGTGGGGCCGGCAGTTTCAGGGAAAAGAAATACGGAAAGGCCGTTAGCAAATACTCTGATATGGGACACACAGTCACCTTTCGTCAATAAAGTTGACCTCCGAGATAGAACTAACTGGAAAATTGTTCCTGCTGACCTTCTTACTCTTGAAACCAACCCATCCGCTGCCATTTCAGACCCGAGTTACTATGGGAGAGAATACTCTTTCAGAGGAGATGCAGTTATAGAGAATGAGCACTTAACCGCCGTGTTTTTGTCTACAAAAGGGAGTGTGGTTATCTACTCGAGAGCAGATCTTAGTAACAAAAGAATAGAATTCATTCCTCTTCAACTAAAAGCAAAGCCGGCGAGTATTACTTATAGCAGGATATTGCAAAATACGGGTGACAACGCAGCCTTGGAAGTTTCTTTTTCTGCCGAGGAAACAGAAGATAATTACTCTGCCATTTTCTCGTTCGACAAGAAGCAGATTGTCGAGATTAAACCTGCTGAGAATATGAAAGGGATAAGTCTTCTCAGTCCAATCGAGTATGGTGTCGTGCCCAGTTTCATCGGTGATGATCTCATATTTAACCCGAGAGAATATCCTTCGATAACTACACTTCACATTCCTTCGGATAATCTTTTCCTGGGATTACTCAAGGGCCAAAACAATATGCTGGTAATCACCTGGCCCAGGGGAAAGCAACAAATGAGGCTTGTCCTGGATAACAAGGAACGAAAGCGGCGTCTCATCGAATCTGTTGACTTTGACAATGACGGCAAGAGCATTTATCTTACCCTGTTGCATGCGCCGGGTATCTGGCATAAGGAAGAATTAAAGCCTTCTTATCTGGAAAAGGATGTAGCTGTCAACTGGGAAAGGCCCTTTCCTGCAAAATGGAAGACACAATTACTTGAAGCAGGGGTGAAAACTACTTATAAATTCAGAGAATCTAAAAACAAAATCTGGCGGGCTATAACAGGTAACTATACCTATCCCGTCTGGTTTGAAGGAGAGAGTACTTTCTATCGTCTCGGCAAAAAAATACCACCTAAGGGAGAATCCATCATCTATTTTCTGGAGAGAAAAGGTACTCCCGCCTCGGTTTCTGCTCCTGTTGATATTATGAAGGAAACGTTAGGCAGGCAGGCTTGTGATGCGATACTTGACCTTCCAGGCCGCAAGCTGCGCAGCCACCATAGAAGACCAAGCTTGGGCATTCCTGGTGTCGCCACGTGCGCATGCACCGCGGCAATAGAGGTGGTTTTCAAGGCGGGCCAAGAGGTGGAGAAGAAGGACTATGTCACCGCAACCGTTGATGATATGGTCTATTTCGTTACCCGGCATGTCGAGAGAATCGGCGAATATCAGGATTTTGCCCGTGAAATGATGAGCTTTCTAAATCTTAAAAGCAAATCCCACCCTGATTTAAAACAATTTCTTGATAGTATAGAGACAATAACACAACAGATACCCCGGGAACATAACAGGCAGAAAGAGAATATAAAAACCCTGGAATATGTCGCTGAACTGGCCCGCAAGACTAAAGCTCTTACTCAAAAGAAAAACCCGCAAAATCTGCCAACCTTTTCAGGCCTTAGCGAAAAATGGAGAGCAATGGGAGGAGCTCAAGACGAACTAATTGCAAAGTTTCATAGTATAACCAGGAAATTATTTCAGGAGGCGGGCTATAGCTGCGTAAATCAACCACGGGCACTTGAAATAGCCCGGGAGGTCAGAAGGCGTTGCAGAAAGTGCCTTAGAAATCCTGACGGCTATGAAATATGGGCGGATTATTGAACGCGTAATGTCGAGTCGAAGAGCGCAAATCGGAAACCGAGAAGTATGAAACATTATTTTATAGCTGTATTTCTCTTACCCGGGACTTTAGTGCTGCTTCAAGGCTGTAACCGCAAAGCTCCAAACGATGCCCCAGGCGAAACAAAGACTGAATCCGGCGTAGAGATGGTTCTGCTTGCGGGCGGCCGCTTTACAATGGGAGATGAGAATGAGGTAGATGCAAAACCACATCAGGTTGTCGTAAGCTCATTCTACATAGATAAGCACCTGGTAAGTCAAGAGGAATACCAAAGAGTTATGGGAAAGAATCCTTCCCGTTGGAAGGCAGGCAGGAATCCTGTGGAACAGGTGCGCTGGTCCGACGCTGTAAGATACTGTAATGCACGTTCTCGCCTGGAGGGGCTTAAACCTTGCTACGATTTACAAACATGGGAATGTGATTTTAGTGCAAATGGATACAGACTGCCTACGGAAGCAGAATGGGAATATGCCTGCCGGGCAGGAACCAAAACAACTTTCTTCTTTGGGAATAGTCCGTTAAAATTGGCCAGTTATGCTTGGTTTGACGAAAACTCCGGCGGGAAACCTAAGCCCGTGGGTCAAAAGCGGCCCAATCCATGGGGATTGTACGATATGTATGGTAATGTCTGGGAATGGTGCAACGACTTTTACAAAGTGGACTATTATCAGGAGAGTCCTGAAGAAAATCCAAAAGGACCGAAGACCGGTGAAACCAAGGTCGTACGCGGCGGCGCATGGAAATTCAGCGCCGAGAGCTGTCGCTCCGGTTATCGTTATAATGAAAATCCCGGCTATGTTGATGTCTGCTTTGGATACGATATCTATGGTTTTCGCTGCGTTAGAAATGCCCCGCCGGACTGTAACCTTTAAGGCAGCGCAAGCGTATAAGAGCGTGAAAAGACAGTTTTTCGCAGACTGTAGCAGGTTTATAGAGTATAATCGTTATCGCTTATTTACATTTTATTGATTGTTAGACACAAATGATTGTTACAACAATCCCTGGAGGTATGTCATGTCTCAGAAACTCGGAGTTATACTGGCCCTGACGTTGGCTGTATTTTCGGCACAAAACACGATGGCGGCGCAAAGCCTGCCCCCGGCCATTCAGTGGATTCCGCAAGATGCGGTGATTTCACTGGAGTTGACACAGCCAAAAGCGCTGCTCGAATTATTTGCGGGCGAGAAAGCAACCGCGGCAATTACTGCGCTGCCGCTCTACCAAAAGCAGGCATCGACACCTCAGTTCAAAGAGTTCCTCAATCTTATCAATTTCATGGAGATTACGCTGGATACAGATTGGCGGACAGCCCTGGCGAAGCTGACCGGCGGAGGCATCACGTTTGCCGTATGTCCCCAGGACACGGTTTTGGTTATCATCGACGCCGAAGATGAGGACATGCTTCAGAAGTTTCACGAGATACTGCTCAATATGGCCCGGTCCGAGGCTGAGAAACAAGGGCAGCCGAACCGAGTGGAGTCCACGCAGTACGAGGATGTCACGGCGTGGACGTTCAACGGCAAGGAAGCACACGCGATCATCGGCAAGCGTATGGTCTTTGCCAACCGTCCCGAAGGGCTCAAAGCAGTCCTGGAACTTCGCGCCAAGGCCGCGAGCGAAAACCTGACATCGAAAGCCGCCTACCAGGCGGCCAAGCGAGCGGCGGGCCCCGATTCGGTGGCCACAGTCTTTGCCGATTTGTTAATTTTGAAAAACATCCCGGAGATTGCCGGGCTTCTGGAACAGTCGAGCAACAATCCGTTGGCGGCACTGACTTTCGCAGGAATTGTCGAAGCGGTGAGGGATTCAAGCTGGCTGGCGTTGGGACTGGACTGCGAGGAGAGCAAACTTATTCTCCGGGTATCAGTGGACGGCAAAACGACAGCTTCGACAAGTCCTGTCGCCTTTGCCATACCGAGCAAATCCGGTGAGGGTATTCTGCCAAACCTGTCGGTACCCCGTCGCATCGCTGCGTTAAGTCTGTATCGTGACCTGCATAGCTTCTATGCCGCCAAGGACGATCTTTTTCCCGAACGTACTTCCGGATTGATCTTTTTCGAGAACATGATGGGTATTTTCTTTAGCGGCCGTGACCTGACCAACGAGGTTTTGATAGAGACCAAACCTGAAATCCGCCTGGTAGTAGCCGAACAGGAGTATGACCCCGCAATCGGCACGCCGCAGGTCAAATTCCCTGCCGTTGCCTTAATCCTGCGCCTTCGTCACCCGGAGCAGTTCAATGAAGTAGCTGAGGAAGCGTGGCAGAAGGTGGTAGGTCTAATCAACTTCACTCGCGGCCAGCAGGCGATGCCGGGACTAATCATCGACCGTCCCTCCCAGGGAAAAACAAAGTATACAGTAGCCTACTTCTCGACCTCCGGGATCGAAGACAAGACCAATCTGGACTCGCGATTCAATGTCCGCCCATCTTTGGCCATGCCCGGCGAATACCTGGTCCTGAGCTCCACCGATGGTTTGGCCCGAGACCTGATCGATGCCCTGCACCAGGAGACCGAACAGACTCCCAAACCATTGGCCGGAACCCACAGCCTGGTTGAACTCGAAGGAGGCCAGTTGGCCTCGATACTTGAAGCCAACCGCAAGACATTGATCCAGGGGAACATGGTCAAGGAAGGCAGCACACAGGAACAGGCCGAAGCTAGTATCGATATGTTCATAAGCCTGGCGAAGTTCCTGGACCTCGTCAAGTTAAGAATTGGCATACACGATGGTCTGACTCAGGCGGATTTGGAAATAAAGCTGAACTTAGAATAACCGTGGATGTGCGCCAACGTCAACCACTGGCCTGAACTCCGCGGCACGTTGCCTGGAAATACCAAAAGGAATCTTTAATGGTTGCACAGATTGACAAACCTCCGGCCCATGAAAAGTCAAAGCCGGTTCACCCGGCAGTTACTGAAAAGCTGACCGATCCCACCTGGGCCTGGGCTGCATACCAACCGGATGCTCAGCGGCCGTGGACTCTCGCCCAAGCCGGGCACCTGTACCGGCGTGCAGCTTTCGGTGCTACCTGGAACCAATTACAGAAGGCGCTCTCTGACGGGCCGCAGCGAACCCTCGACAAGCTGCTGCGGCCGCAAGCCGACATAGCAGCTTTTAACCGCGCATACGACGAGTATGAAACCTCGGGCACCGGCTCGGCCGACAGCCTGAAGGCGTGGTGGCTGCGAAGGATGATTCTAACCCCGCATCCTCTGCTGGAGAAGATGACGCTGTTCTGGCACAGCCATTTCGCAACTGATAGTGCTAAGGTCAAGAACGCCCGGTTGATGCAACAACACGTTCAACTTCTGCGCAGTCAAGCCCTGAACTCGTTCGGATCCATGCTGAAAGGCATTTCGCATGACCCCGCAATGCTAATCTCGCTCGGGGCTGAGACCAATCGCAAAGCGCGCCCGAACGACAACTTCGCCCGCACGCTCATGGAAACTTTCACCCTGGGCCCCGGTAAGTTCACGGAAAAGGATGTCAAGGAAGCTGCCAGGGCTTTTACAGGCTGGTTTGTTCTGAGGAGCCGGCTTCGCTATATACCCCGCGAACACGATGGCAATATCAAGCGGATACTCGGTCAAAAAGGGAACTTCACGGGTGACGATGTCATTCGGATAGTCCTCGAACAGTACGCCACTGCGCAGACGCTGGTCCGAAAGCTATACCGCCGGCTGATTTGCGAGACTGAAGAACCCAATCCGAAGCTGATTGCCCCGCTGGCTAAATCTTTCGCGAAAGACTACGATATTCTAAAACTGGCAGAAAAGATGCTCCGGTCCAATTTGTTTTTCTCGGCGGCAGCATATCGCCGGCGGATTAAATGCCCGGTCGAGTTCGCCCTGGGCATTGTAAAAGGGCTGGAAGGAGTAATCTCCACAACACAGCTTGCGCAGGACCTGGCCGACCTCGGCCAGAATCTGTACCACCTACCCACGGTGAAAGGCTGGACCGGCGGACGACACTGGATAAACAGCGCTACAATGGCGGGACGCCATAATCTGGCCTTAGCATTACTGCAAGGCTCAGGGCCCTATGGCAACAAACTCAATCCGTGGACCATTGCCAAAAAGCATGGGTGTTCGACACCTGAATCCGCCACTGGTTTTCTGCTTGACCTGTTCCTGCAGGGTGACCTGGAATCCAATGTTCGTGACGCCCTGCCGAAAATAGCAAGAGCGTCTGCCGGCACCGGCAGTGGTGATTCAGCAGAACCAGTACGCCGTTTTGCACATGCGATAGTCACATTACCTGAATTTCAATTGGCTTAGATTTGGGAGAAAACATTATGTCCCATACAAGACGCGATTTTTTAAAGGCCACTTTGGGGGCCTCGACGCTGCTGTCGTTCGCCTCGGCCGCACCGAACTTCCTGACTCGTTCAGTAATGGCCGCCTCGTCTCGGCGCAAAGAACGCGACACAGTACTCGTGGTCGTTCAGCTCACCGGCGGAAACGACGGTCTCAATACCGTGGTCCCGTACGATGACGATGAGTACGGCCGAAACCGTCCTACCCTGCGTCTGCCAACCAAAGAGCTGCACAAAATCAACTCGGCTTTGGGCTTCCATCCACGGATGAAAGCGTTCGCTCGATTGTACAAGCAGGGACACCTGAGTATCATCCAGGGCGTGGGGTACAAGAATTCAGATCGCTCTCATGAAAATGCGATGCGGATATGGCATACCGCCGATCCCGATAGGCCCAATCGCCAAACCGGTTGGCTGGGCCGGGCTGCCGACAGCGTCTGGAATCCGAACGAAACAAATACACCTGCTGTATTTGTTGGGCCAATCGCCCAGCCGTTTGCCTTGAACGCCGAGAACGTAGTGGTTCCTTCCATCCGCTCACTTGGTGACCTCACGACCGGCCAAATGCACGGCTCTCCTAAGGGCCATTCTCAAGGCAAACGCACATCTGAGCTTCCCCGTGCAGATAAAGGAAATCCACTGTTGAGTTTCTTGCAGCACTGCACGGTGAACACCTATGCTAACAGCCGGCGAATCGAAGCGTTGACCAAGGCGTCAGCCAACACGGCCGAATACCCATCGTTCCAGCTTGCCGCCAGCTTCCGTACGGTTGCCCAACTCATCCGGGCCGACGTCGGTATCCGAATCTTTTTCATTGAATTCGGTGGTGGCGGAATCGGCGGCTTTGATAACCACGCCAATCAATTGGGCAACCATTGCGCCTTGCTGCACCAGTTGTCCGAATCGGTTGCGGCCTTTGTCCACGATTTGAAGCGTGACAAGCTGCTGGATAGGGTCCTGCTTATGACGTTCTCGGAATTCGGCCGAACCGTCAAGGAGAATGGCCGGCGCGGCACCGGGCACGGCGCCGCTGCCCCTGTGTTCATGGTCGGTGGCAAGTTAAAAGGCGGCCTCATAGGCCCACGCCCCAGTCTCACTGATCTGGATAACGATGCACCGAAATTCCACACCGACTTCCGCCGGGTCTACGCCACCGTATTGGACCGATGGCTTGGCTTTAAAAGCCGAACCGTGCTCGGTAGACAGTTTGAACCGCTCGATATTCTGAATGTTTAACTTGTCCGCCACACTTATTGGCGGACTTGTCCGACTCGTTGTCTTACTTCAGGCAGACGCAGTGACGCAGTATAGAGCAGTTTCGGCCGTAATCAAGATGACGGGCAGCTAACCATCCAATAGTCTCTCGGTGTGCTTGCGGCTTCCTGCCGGGCGGTTGCCTTACCAAAGTATACTGATGTATCCGGCTACGGTTCGCTCCGCCGAGACGAGTGGTTGCTTTCTTGACGCCGACTGTCAGGGCTTGTCATATCAATAATGCTTTAAGTTGTAAGAGTTGCCATAATTTCGTCAAGTTTGGCTGTTGCCAGACACGTGTACGTATCGGCAGCTCCATAGTACATCCACAACTCACTTCCTCGAACTAAAAGGCCGGTTGGAAACACAACGTTCGGTGTCAAGCCAGACAGTTCATACGGCGCTTCAGCTTGAAATATCCAGTTTCGCGAGCGAGCAACAACTTTGTGAGGCCTGTCTTTCTCCAACAAAGCTACGCCGGCTCGATAAACAAGGTGACCACCATAAGCTTTAACACCGTGGTATATCAGGAGCCAGCCGTGTTCCGTGAGAATTGGAGGCGGCCCCGCGCCTACCTTGGCACCATCCCACGCAGCGCCACCGAGCTCAGGCAGCACACAGTGTGGTTCACCCCAGTGCACCAAATCGGGAGAATAAGCCGACCAGATGTGCTCCATACCACCGGCATCCGGACGGTGGAGTGCCGCCCATCGGTCACCAAATTTTTGCGGAAACAGTACCGCGTCTTTATTGTTTGGAGAGAACAGCAGCCCGATTCGTTCGGCATGGACAAAATCTTCGGTATATGCCAATGCCACAGCGGCTCCGTTGGGCGAGTAGGCAGTGTAGGTAATATACCAGCGTTTCTCCGCTGCTAAATACGTGACGCGTGGGTCTTCACAACCCCACTGTTCATACCGCCAGTCTTGCTCACCGTAGCGAAGTATCGGCTCTGACTCAAATCTCCAATCTGTTACCCCGTTCCTGCTACGTGCAACATAGATATTCGAGTGCCCGGCATGGTCCTCAACGCGCAG
>SDBU01006289.1_pt1 | contig 14015 bp, 21 predicted proteins | sample 2277071 | NCBI WGS metagenome assembly SDBU01 (sample SAMN10397929, study PRJNA504765) | marine sediment metagenome | isolation source: marine sediment core GS08_GC12, 126 cmbsf | place: Arctic Ocean: Gakkel Ridge, Loki's castle | collected 2008
GCCGGAGGTAGGGAACTGAATTCACCTTACACGTAAAATCTATAATCGTTTATAATCACTTGTGCTGGCGAAAAAGCGCCAGCAAAAAAGTTTCGTAGAAGCTGAAGATGCTCACGGGAAACCGTGGGCTTCCCGTAGCGAAGAACGGCAGAGGAGTAGATCCCGCCCACAGAGGCGGGAGCTTTTTTTAAAGGAGGTTTTAGATGGCAAAAGGAAAAATAGTTTTGGGCTTTCAGGTAGATCGCCAGATGCTTGAGGCTACGGACAGGCTAGCCAGGGAAACTGACCGAAGCCGAAGTGCTGTTGTTCGCGTCGCATTGCGGGAACTCATTGAGAGGCGAGAGAACAACAGTCGAAGAAGTGACGCCAGCCGGAGCCACCCGGGATAAACCCGAGCACAGGAAGAATATCAGCGAACGTTGCTGATAATGGCGAATAACGCGTTCTTTTACAACTGAGCAGCCACGTTAAACCAAACGCGCCTCGAAGGGCGCGCAAGGAGAGAACAATGGTTGCGCACAACCGGAGGCGACCGGCGTGCACATGCTAATCATAGCACCGAAAGCCTCCCGGACAATAGGAGGTATTTTTTATTATGGGTAGTTTCACACCAATCAGCGACACAGATGCCGCGACCTATGGCCTTGTCGAAGCCGCTATTCTTGCGGTTATTCGACGCTATGAGGCGAGGAAGCAGGGTGTTTGCAAAGCTGCCTACGGCACCCTGGCAGCGGATATTGGCATATCCCTTCGTTCCTTTAAGCGACACCTGAAAGAACTTGCAGCCGAGAACGTTGTCGAAATTACCCCTAATGGACGAACCAATATTCTGAAAATTCCAGTGCCGAAACGGCCCGAAACAACCCCCGACCAGTGCCAGAATGACACTGATACCAGTGCCAAAATGACCCCCTCACCAGTGCCAGAACGGCCTACAAGGATACCTCTTGAAGAGACCCTTGAAGAGACTACGAAGTCTACGACTTCGCGACCAAAAGCCAAACGTCGCAAAAGCACTACCCCCGAATCAATCATTCGTTTCAGACATGCCGCGCATCGCTACCCCCCTAAGTCCTGGTATTCGAAAATCGAGGGCGCGGTGGGAGAGGAGGAATCATCCCTGCAATTGTGGGAGGACGTTGTTTTTGCCTATATCGGCATGGGGTGGAATCCGGGCAATGTCAAAAATATGCTTACGTTTTTCGAGAAGGGTGAAATCCCCGGCGTCAAGAATGGGCGCTCGAAGGTGGATAAAAATATCGCCATGATCGACGCCTACGAAGCGAGTCGTCATGACTGACACCACAATGCAGGTTTTACGAATGCTGGTGAATGCGTACCCCAGAACGGAACTAGCCGATAAGACCATCCCGCTCTACGACGAACTATTAGCGGATATACCGCCCGATATTCTCAAGGCGGCAGTGCTGGATCATGTGTCCGAATCGGTGTTCTTTCCGGCAATTGCAGAACTACGGAAGCGGTCCTTCAAGTTGATGGCGCCCGACGCTATGGATGCCTATGAAGCCTGGGGCAAAACGCTGGAATACGTCCGGGCCGGGAGAGGACATCCCATCGTGGGAAAACGAGAATGGGACATTCCCCCCGAGATCGAACAAGCTGTGCGCGGGGTGGGCGGCTGGCAGCTCCTGGCTATGACCGAGAACATCACCGCCGACCGTATGCGTTTTGTCGAGGCTTACGACAGAACATTAGCAAAACAAGAATATCTGACCCGCCAGCTTCCACAGCTGACCGAACTAACGCGGCGACTGAGTTCGCCGTTAGAAGCTCTCGAAGTTGAGGCGTGAGAATGAGCTGGCTAACACCATGAGTGTCCTAAGCCCTCCGAAGGAAGACCGTGACTAGCTGGTTAAGGGCATTGGGTGATGACCTTCGGCTTGTTCCTGCGAAAGACGCGAAGGTGAGCGTGAGCTATCCCGACCGAGACTACGTATTGTTTCCGGTGGGCATTTCGGATGAGCAGATTCTTTTAGAATGGTGGCTGAGTGATGAGCCCGAGGAGATTGTACGAACTGGCGGCGGAGTTTTAGTCGGACCAAAACCGAATGGTAGAATTGCGTGAAATGGCTAGCAGCAGACAACCTAATTTCGCGTACAAAGTCCCGCGGTTCAAGTTTTGCTGCTAGCCAGCACTCTACTTGGGCCGTGGGATTTTGTTTGGGAGGGTGACATGAGAGCAGCACTCGAAGCAGACCGATTGCTAGAGAAGTTCTTAGCATTCAAGGAAGAGCACGAACAGGAACCGACCTATCTAGATGGCGGCATTACAGCGCTTCACTTCCTGGTGCTGCAAAAAGAATACAACGCTCAGTTTCTAAGGGAGGTGTGCTACGCGTTGTACGCCGCCCTAACCGATTATCGCGATGGAGATTGAAATGATAGAGGCACAGCTTGAACTAACTCGTTCCAATGGAAGATCCGGGCTCGAAGTTCTGACCGGGGCTGAGGTCGCAGAACTTGAGCGGATCAATAAAGGGCAATACATACTGTTGGGCGAGGCCGTATACGAAAAGGCTCTCGAAAAGTTCGGGGGCGACCTGTCGCGGAACGAAATAAAGCAGCTTATCAAGAGAGCGATTTTGCGCAATGAGGAACGGGGCGTAAAAGTCAGTCAGAAGGAATTAGCCGACCAGTTTAGCGTGGATCAATCTACGGTATCCAGATGCCATAAGGAATTAGAACACGCAGGGGCATCGTCAAGACCGACAACAGAATTCAAGGCCCTGCGCAATTTCTGCGAGCGCCTGTTGGAAGGTCACGATGGATCTATCTCGCCTGGAGTTATTGCTGACGAGATAGAAAAGCAAGTGGGCAAACGAGTAGACCGCTCTACCGTCAGTATGTGGAGGCGTACCTGGCTAGAAGAGCACAACATAAACCCGCAAGAGGTTATCCGTTCTGATGGCCGGAGCTTAAGCGTTGTGTCGGGGCCGCTCTATGTGGAAAGTCTGCCAACCCGCTATGCGTTGTTATCTCCTGAAGTCGTCGAAAAGCGGAACGAATTAGCGCAGGTAAGCGGCGACCTGATTGGGGAGCACCCAATTATCGCAGTACGCAAACAGCTTGCCGGGAAAGCGGGGGCTAGGGGGACGTTCGATCATGCAATAGATGCGATAGCAGACGGATTGTTAGAGAACCCCTTAGATAGAATCGACTGGTGGAATCACGGCTACGATTACGCGGCGTTGGTCAAGGACTGGCTATACACCAAAAGCAATCTGGCTAAGACTACCGCGGCGAACTACTACGCCGCCTATTTGCGAATCCCGAAAATGAATCGCCGGGAGGGTCGCATCGAACAAGACGAGTTGGACAGGATAGTAGAGGACCTGCCCGTAGATCGACACAAATCCACAAAGACGCCTCCAATAGCGATAGCGGACTGGAAGAAGGTATATGACTTGTTGCTAGAGGAAGGGTGTCTCATGCGCATCGCGATGTTTACGTGCTGCTTCCCTCTCGGAATGCGAACTATGCAAATTGCGCAGTTGAGGGTTCGAGACGTTAATCTTGAAGATGGGCGCCTGAACATCGCGGGCATGAAGAAAATTGCGGGCTTTAGTAAGGATTTGCTGGCTTTCCCCATAGGATCTGTGGATATATTTCGCGCCTATCTAAAGGTGAGGGAGAGAGAGCTGGCAGGCGGGCAGACCGATTCGCTATTTGCTCGCCACATGAGGAGCGGAGGCAAGAGTCCTGATAAGCGCAGCTACAGGCACAAGAGCCATGTGCATCTTTGGGACCATCCAATATACGGGAGCGAGTCAACGAAAGACAAGAGCAGGGGAAGTGGGTTAGTAGGTCAGTCGATAAAGTACTGTCTAACGAAGGCCGGAATAGATTACGGGTCGCCGCACTCTGGCCGAGTTAGCGCAAGCAATCAGTTGAGGCTATCGGGATGGGATCAAACGGAGAGGGTTAACTTGCTAGGATGGACGAACACTGAAATGGTAAATCACTACGACCGCATAAACTCGGATGAGATCCGGCAGAAGGCGCTCGGAAAACCTGTCGAATCAGAGTGGGAGGATATTTTTGCTCCCGTTGTCGCAGTTTTGCATAAACTGGGGGGATAAGTACTCGCCGACGAGCTAATTTCAAAGGGGAAAACGCCCCTAAAGTACGCCGAAATGATGCAAAAGGCTGTTTGGAATTGCATAAAATAGTGCAGGAATGTGGTTTAGAATGGCGCGATGCGGTGTTCTCACATTGAATGAGGCCAAGAGGTGCGCCATCCGGCGCAGAAAGGTAGAACGATGGCTAATGATTTCGAAGGAATGACGAAAGAGGATTTGCGGAGTTGGATAGCTGTTCTTGTTGCTGAGGCTGTTGACAGGGGTGAAGGCGAGGCTGTGGCTGAGCATCTTCAACGCCTTCTGGATAAACCGTCACACTTTGTGCCCAACACCAAAGAGTACACGTTTCCAGCCGTAGCCAACGATTCGCTCAGAAGGGTGTATATCGCGCAGACAGGGTCAAGTCCTACCGAAGAGGACTAGCGCCCTGCGCAGAAAGGTAAACGATGCCATTTAGCGAGTTATTGATGGATTTTTTGTCGAAGGAAGATCCAACGGAGAGAGATAAGTTTGAGCTAGTTTCTGCGCTCCAACTGCTTGAGGCCGACGCCTGGGATGGCTCGCAACTTGCGCACGCAATCAAGAATTCCGCGTTTCGGTTTGGGCGTAGGGTGGCCTATGCCGGTCAGGAGAACATTAAATTTGACAAGAGCGGAATCACACTTAAGGGAGGTTCCCAAAGCGTCAACGAAGTTAAGTGGGCGAACACGCTACAAAGCGCAACCAGAGCTTTTATCCGCGGGAGCACGGATGAAAGCGCCAATGCAAGCATGACTATTGGCGTAGACGGAGAGAGCGACTGGACTGAAACCCTGACGCTGAAAGCTATTGGGACTACTGGAGATGGGGCCTGGATCAAGATAATTTCTGACGCTAGTCAGGTGGGTTCTATGGAGTTCGTTATCTTCTTTCCGGTGAATACTGAAAAGCTAGTCTTGAAACTGCTCGGAGACAGAGCCCAATTCCCGGATGTGATCCAGATCAAGGAACGCGCGGCATCTGTATCAGACGATGCGAGCTATGGCCAACTTTGGTGCAAGGACGACAACCCCAACGTCTTGAGATACACTGACGGCGACGGCACCGAATTTATTGTAAATATGACGGCGGTGTAGCTTGCCCGATTTGGCTGATGTGCTTGTTCTGGTTCTAACCCTCGCCCTGCTGTTCGGTGGTTTTTTGGGGTTTTCCTACATAATGTTTGGGAGAAAACGATAGCATTCAAGTAGGAAAGTTCCTCTAGGAGCGGCTAATACGGTTCCGCTACTGGCGAAATAGCCGGCGCAATATTAATTGCAATAACGGACTCTGGACCCTCGGATGATATATGTCCCCCTGCAATATTAATTGCATTTCCTTCTGCGACAGTTCTTAAGCGTTACCGCCTCCCGTGCTATCCTATCTTTACAAGGCGACACCCCCAGCCTGATTAGAGACTGAGGGTGCCTAAGCGACACAGCCGAGTTAGCGGCCACATCGCCTAAATGCGATTGTACCCCTGCCTCGGCATTGTTGCCGGGGTTTTTTTGACTCCCCGGCTCACCGAGCCGCTTCACCTGGTTGGCTAATCACTTCCAGGCGCGGCGGCACCAGGGAGTCACGATGTTCAGTACCGAACCCCCGCACCGCTACAACCTGTCTCAGGCAGAACGCCGTCATCTGGCGGAACTATGCAAGTTCGTAGGAAAGCCCGAATGGCTGCCATCCCACAGGTGGGAAGTCATTACTCTGGGCGCTGCTGATGACATTTCCGAGCTTGAGGCGACTGCTATCTCTAACCGCCTCGGCGAGGATGTGCTGTATCGAATCCTGATGCACGCGAACTAATCCCGTGGCCTCCCCCGTCGCTAGTTTTGGTCCCCTCCTTTCGGGCGGGGGAGGTCCTGTTTTGGAGAAAATGATGTCTAACGAGGACAGCTGGGTATTGAAATCGGCCATAAAGTCGCGCATAGACGGAAGCGACGTGAATAAGCGCCGCCACGAGTGCCGGGAGCGTATCGCCAAACTATTGATGGCCGACCCCGTAATGTCTAACCGCTTTATTGCGAGCCAAGCTGGCGCTAATGGCGAGACAGTAGGAAAAGTGCGAGGTCTCTTGGAGGAGGCGGGTGAAATCCCGAAGGTCCGCAAGAGGCGAGGTATCGACGGGAGAATTTGGTGCCATAAAGAAAAGCAGCTTCGGACCAATCCTTATTGGGTTCGGCGCGCAATGGAGGATGTGCAGGCGACAAATGTCCAGCTGCTAATAGACGTCCGCGACCTCTTGATCCACGTTGAAAACCGGCTGCTTCTGCAGCAAAGCATAGTTGGAGAGGCCAGGAACGGACGGTACCAATCATAAGCTGTCCTTACTGTGGGGGACCGCTCGAAGGCGTAACCGACCGATCCCTTAGAGTGGTCCGGGCTAACAAAGCTCGGATAGTCCGCTGGAAGAAGCAGCGGGCAAAAATCGCTGACTTACTACGGTACGACCCCGAGATGAGCAATCGGAGCGTGGCGCGGTGGGCAAAGACGCATCACATGACGGTCGCGAGCGAGCGAAAGATTCTTGAGAAGAACAGCGAGATCCCCGTGATAACTAAGCGGAGAGGATCGGATGGGAGAGTTTGGGGGAGTAAATGAATGAATATAAATAGTTTCCTGCTCACGTTCGATGCCGAGGAAAACACGAAGCAGGCTTATGCCCATCACCTCAAGTGGATTGCGGCATTTCTTGATGAAGAGGGAGTTCCCCTGAAGAAGCTTAACCTGGATGGCTATGCCAAATTCCTGTCAAGCCATCGCTGGTCGAACGCTAGTCGGCGGCTGAACCTTTCAGCTTTGAAGGCTTACTTGAGGTGGGATAACCCAAATCACCCGCTGCTTGAATTCAAGATCCCGAGGCGTCAATCGGAACCCGGACGATTTCTCAGAAAAGAACAACGCGACCTGCTCATAAGTGCTTGCAAAGAACATTGCCACTCATGGACGGCGATAAGAAACCGGGCAATCATCCGGGTACTCTTTGATACCCTTGTTCGATCCAGCGAACTATGCCGTATTCAGCTCTACCACCTGGACCTTTCTACAAGAGTCTTGAAGGTGGACACCAAAGCACACAACGGCAGGGGCCGAGATTGGGAAACAAAAACCTTCTCCCCCCGGACGGCCCAGGCTATTGAGGATTGGCTGCAGGTGAGGGAGCACTACTCTCTTGAGGGAGACCCCTACTTGTTCGTGAGCATGACTGGCACCGCGCTCACTCCTGGCGGGCTCAAATGTGTCTTCAAAAAACTCAGGAAGCACGTTGGATTCGAGGTCAGCCCGCACGATTTCAGAAGAGGGGGGGCCTCCTATGCGGTGGAACGAGGCGTACCCGATAGGTTGGTAATGCAACAAGGAGGCTGGCGGACTCACTCGGTTTTTCAGCGCTACACCGAAGGGGCGAAGCTCACCGCGTACGCTGACTTGATGTGGCCTGACTAACCCGGCGAGCCTGTCCGTAACTATACATTTTCACTGAAATCAATTAAAATATAGGGGTCGCTAAAGTGCATCACTTGATGCCGTTGTGCGGCAGGAGGAGTAAGAATCCGTCCTGCCGCTTTTGTGTTTATAAGGAGACAAGACAAGTGAAAGTCACAAGTCTGGTACTTCCTAGCGCAGTTTTGGAAGACGCCCACCAGCTCGCATACGAACGCGGACGCAAGCCCGCGGTCATCCTGAGACGCGCGGTGGTACTCGGGCTTGCTGACATGCTCGAAGACAAACGACCGAAACAGGAACCGAAGCGCGAGAGAGAATAGATGGCATTCGAGATAGTAGACGGGAAATTAGTCAAGACAACCAAGTTCGGGACGGCAGCCCAGAAGAGGCAGGGCCGAAAGATTACAGGCACTCTCGGCGTTATTAGCGGGCCGCCTACGAAACAAGCAGCGGCAAGGAAGATAAGCCAGGTCTTCAATCCTCCGGCTCCCGCACCTGAACCCTCCGGTCCTATCACTTTGGAGCGGTCTCCCCGGCAACAGCGCGCTAACCCATTCCAAAATCTTTTGGATGACCCGTTCCAAGCTACAGCAGAGATATTCTTCGGCCCGAACATGGCGCTTGACGTATCCGCATTGCCCAAACTGCCGAAGATTAATACCGGCCCGCTCAGAAAAACTTTGTCGAACGCGGCAGCATTTAGTGAACAGTTCTCAGGCATTGGGGGATTATCGGGAACGCTCATGCGAGGCGCAGCGGCGGGCATTAACGCGCTCAGCCAACTCGCGGAGGAGGTAGCCAGTCCAGCAGTACGCCTACCTCAGGGCGCAGGGACGACACCGGCAAGTCAGCTCGTGAGCCCGCATACCGGGCGGAGCCCATCGGGAACGCCTGCTCCGTCTGCGACCGAGAAACAACTTTCCTACCTTGACACTCTGAGGGCGACAGACCCAGACCGCGCGCTTGAAGTGGCTCGTTTCCAGTCCGCGACAATAGGCAGAAATAGGCCCGAGTCGGCATTGGCAACGAACGTGTTTTTTACAGAGCGTGCACTAATTGACCAGGGCCAATTACCCCGCAACGCGAGCGAATCCGTTTGGAATGTCATCGCTCAAAGGATGGGATTTGAAGGGACGGGCGCTGAATTATTGGAAGCAAGAGGATATATCTCTATTGGTGGGGGGCTGTGGTTTTTGCCAGATGAAGCAGGGGGCAAGGACGCAATCGGTCTGCCGCCGCAGCTTCGCCCTCTCACCACCAGGGCACCAGTGTTATCCGGGCAACCGGGACGTTTCTCTGGAGCGCGCGGGGCCTCTCTCGGCTTTACCAGTTGGAACATTCGGCCAGGCGCATAATGAGATTTAGTGAACTGATACGCAATTAGCTTAAGGAGCCTCGGAAGCAGATGCCATTCACGATAGATCCGAAGACAGGGAAACTGGTACGGCTAACCAGCACAGCGGCCCAGAAGCAGCAGGGCCGAGCGATCTCGGGAACGCTAGGGGTTATTAGCGGACCCAAGACAAAGCAGCAAGCAGCGCGCCGTATTAGCGAGGTCTTCAATCCTCCTGCAGCGCCTGAGCCTCCCGTTCCTGAACCTCCCCGCCCCGGCTTTTCATCTGTGACTGCGCAACAAGAAGGGAAAGTCATCATCGGGTCGAGCATCTCAATTCCGAATATTCCGGGAGACCCGCCCCCATTTGTTCCTCAGCAATCTGGCTTTGGATTAGGCTCTGCCGGATCGGGTCCGTTTTCCGCGGCGGTCCAGGCGGGGTCCGTCCTTGGTCCTCTCCCTCCAAGCAGACGTCTGTGGGTCAATTTACTCAGAGACCCGCTGGACCCGAGTTTTATTGCGCAGGCTGCTGCTAAAGCGCCGTTTTCATTCGGGCTAGGCCCAAAGCGGGAGTCGCTATTCGCTCCAGTGATTGAGCAGGAACGCGTGCGGCGCGTACTGGCAAACACAGCTACGGGCAGCTTCATAGGAGGCGGGGGAAAGGAATTCCTGGCTCGCCAGGTACCCGAAGCTCCAGAGGGCCCGCGCAGTATTACCAGTACCGGCCCCACTCCGATACAACTCGGAAACCCCGCACAAACTCTCGGAGACATCAGCCCCTTGTTTCCCGAAGGGACCGTCATTGGGCGTGCTGGCGGGACAATGGCAGCACAGCTCCCCGACGGGCGAATCATGGACTTAACCAGGGTGGAAACCTACGGACAGATCGCGGCAGAGTCATTATTCCGATGGATGGACACCGGCAACCCGGACATGCGCTCCACCAACATTCGCGAAGAGTGGGCCATGTCGTTTAAGCACCTCTGGGAAAGCGAATACGCGAACGTTACTGCTTTTCTTGATGCTATGGGCTACCGCCAGGTCCCCGGAACAAACAACTGGATTAGAGAAAATCCAATGGATCTCACCTCGCCCGGTTCGGGTGGGGGTTCAGGCGGAAGCAGGGTGATACAGGGCTCGCGAGGTTTTGGAGGGGGAAGTTTTGGGAGTTCTGCCGCTCGCGGGAACAGATCGTCTTTTGGCCTAACTCAGTGGGGGATAACGCCGGGTGCCTGAAAAGCCGAACGATTCTCAAAAGGGAAAGAAGCCCAACCCCTTTGCCAGAGGCGAAGAACTACTCAAGGGCAAGGTTATTGTGTCCGAAGGAGGAGTTCCACTTTTTTGGGAGCCTCATCCCGATGCAATTACATTTGACGAATATTGGGAGAGTTTGTTTCCGGGTATTGATCCCGGTGATAGGAGACAGTAGATGACCGACGACACAGGAAAGAGTCTGAACAAAGCAAGCGCAAAGGATAAGTGATGGCACAGATAACTACATATTCAAAACCTCCCGAGACAGAAGCAGACCGCATCGCCGCGGCAGAGCGCGCCAAGGAGCGCGGCCACACTACGGATGCCGGACGACGAGAGGCCCTGCTAGCTACCGGGAAGGGGCTGCTTGATGAAGCCGCCATAGAACTGGCGCTTGAGGCGGAGCGTAACATCGTACCCCCCGACCCCGAGATTGCGGCGGCGGCAGCCAGGAAGGAACGCGCCCAAAGGAAGAAAGACGAAGCGCGTTTCGCAGAGCTTGTTAGCGAGTGGAAAAAAAACAGGAATCGCCAATATGCTGGGCTAGAAATGATGTTCGGCGCAGTATTTGCCGACATGGAACTTAGTACTGAAGCCGCGCAGCTCTCCGCCAAACTCGGCATGAATAATCCATTAGAGCGTGGGACGATGATGCATATTGCGGACAGCACAGGAATTCCGCAGGACAAGATGCATCTAGTAACACGGATCTGCGACAAGATTGTCAAACGCTATAAGGAGTCGAAAGCCTTCGACCGATCCTACTTCGAAGAAGGGGTATAGAAAGGGAAAGAGAATGACGAGTAAAACTGAGGATATGGTTGCCGCACTGCGAGTAGCTGCCAAAAAGGATGCCGCCGCAGCTTATGACGCCGGGTTACAGACCGGCTCAGAGGCGCGCGCTTCTAAGCAACAATTGCAGGAGCAATTCAACACAGGCGTTCAGGAGCTGCTTTCAGGAAAGAGGCAGAGTATGCAAAGTTTCCGCGCTCTAAAGGCCGAATTTAGAGAGAAGGGGCTAGACGAGGATTCTATGGACATAACCCCGCCTCAGCCTAATTGGCGCGGCCACGTCTTAGGTGACGGTCCACCTGAAAACCGTTAGCTCATGAACCTTAGTTCACAAGTGAACCTGCCAACCTATCGGCAATGGCCAACATGGAACGGGGAATTCCGTGCGATCCCAGAGCTTTTGGCCTCCCGGCGCAAGATTGCTGATGACAATCTGGAGCGCGTCCGAAACTACTATGAAACGATTGATATACCTTACATGAGGGATTATCACAAACGCTCTGTGAAAAACCTGCAGCGAGTTATTGAGCATGAGCTAGCGGTGCAGGAAGAATTCGCCGAAGCCCTCCGCGCAATCTACAACGAGCAGTTGATGTACATCAACGGCAGTCCATATGTCAGCGACGGTGCCCGGTCGCGAAGGCGCACAAAGCTGGAACGTCAATGGTCGGGGACGGGTATCGAAGGCCTGCCCGAATAAGAAAGGAAGATTGAAATGGCAAACTACGTTACCAGAATGATAAGGAAACACAGGGGGCGCAAACCTCGCCCGCCGCTGAACTTTCAGCAGACCGATGCAGAGACACGACGCCTGCTCGGGCAAGGCCGCAAGAAGATGCAGCATGGCGTGCGACGCGAACACGACGATAAGTAATCAGGGCCGGGGCGCAGGCTCTACCGGATGACAAGCGTGGAGGCGATCCAGCGCGGCAACATCGTCACCGGCGAGGTTAAGGGTGTGGACATGGGCACTTCCGTTCAGCTTCCAGACATCCCTTGCCGTGAGGTTTTATTCGTCACGTCTCACGCTGGCGAGGGTATATGGATTGGTAACTCCTCGGTCGTTGCGCCCTCGGGCTCGACCAATTCAGTAACGGGATTCGAGTTACTGCCGGGGCACCAGAGCCCGCCGATTCCCTGTTTCAATCTCAACCAATTCTGGCTTATCGGGACAAATTCCATTACCTACATGGCAAACACTTGATGGAACCTTCAGACGCCGAAGTTTGTTGGCCATACCCCTGGCTCCTCCCACATTGGGGAGCCTGAGGGTAGACACGGCGCAAACCGTATCTGGCCCACGCGTACCGAGCGGGGCGCGAGATGTGGCCGAGGCCGTTAGTGGGCTCTCGGGGAACTCTCGCTGAAACTACCGCCGACCATTCTGATACGCAGCACGATGGCGGCGAAGGAACTTTTTCAAGGGCTGAGTATTTGCACCTGAGGAAGTCCCACATCCCAAGCCCGCTACGGCGGGCTGCAATCATCCTCTTCCGGGCCTGAGACTTCTTGGGCCTGGAGAAGGGCGCACCAGGTTGCCGACTGATGCGTACTCGCGCCTACCATAGCGCGTTGCCAAAGCCCTCGTGATTATCCGCATTCCGATGGTGAACCGCGAGGGCCGAGGCTGACTTCCCAAGTTGACAGCCCACAGGGGATTTTATGAACACTACTAACCTGTTCTTTACTTTTCGAGGAGTGATGTTTTCTATTGAGTGACAAGAGATCCAAAAGCGGAAAGTTTGGGAAGGGGAACACTGCCGGCTTTGCGAATCCCGAAGTAAAGGCCAAGGCCATGGCAACGTTAGAGGCAAAGCGGGAGGCAGCCCGGAACCGACCTCAAGAGGTAGTCGAGGAAGAGGCTGCAGCTATCCTGGGCGCCTTCGGGCATGAGTGGGAGAGCGCCCCAGATCACTTGAAGGTATGGGCCGTAAAAGCTGTCAGCTCCACTGCTTCTGATCTAAAGCTATTCGTTGAGCACCTGCGCAGTCTTGGTTCCGAAGAGGAGCGGGAGGTTGAGGTCGTGGTTAATGCATCCGATAAGGCAATGGCCTCCCTGGTCCGGGCGCTAGAGATATGCGCAAGCTAGTAGAGCTGGCCCGCACCCCTACGGACGCGGGGCTCATGGCATTATGGTGGATGCTCACGGATGAACGCACTTTACCTGTCCACGTTGCGGACTGGGCCAAGAAAACCCACAGCGCCAGGGAAGCCGGCAAGGGTGTTGTATTGGAAGCCTTCCGCAAGGGCCTAAAGACGACCTTCTGTAACATGCTCGCCCTTCACAGCCTGGGAACGAACCCCGCTGGATCTGTGATGCTGCTGAGGGCGAACGATTCCGCAGGTGCAGAGGGAGCCAGGTTCATAAGCCGAATCATCGAAACTTCCGCAGTTTGGCAAGCTGTATATCCCAATGTGCGCCCGGATACGTCTATCTCTTGGAGTTCGCAAGGTTATGAGGTTAAGGACGAATCCCTGTCTTACAGCCAGTGGCGGAGCAAACGCTTTCCCACTCCCTCATTGCTAAGTCTCGGTTACGGCAACCGTGGCGTCTTCGGTAAGCACCCTAACGCCCTTATGGTTCTGGACGACCTGAACACAAGAAACAACAGCAGAGGCTTGGAGCTGACAAAGCTGCTGGAAATCCACGACTTGGAAATTCTAGAACTGCCCGTGGGTTCCTGTCAGGTAGTTTATGCCGGGACGCCCTGGAGTTTGAACGATGTTATGAGTGAGGCCAAGGACAACCCGAACCTTGTACAGGTCCGGCTTCCCATCATGGATGAGGAGGGAGAGCCGAGCTGGCCCGAGGTTTACGGGAAAGAGAAAATCGAAGAGCTGAGGAGCGGAATGCCCCCCTCCAGCTTTGCCCAAATGTATATGCTCGATCTTGCCCATGCTGGAGGCACGTTGTTGTTGGATGAGTGGATCAAGTGGTTTCCACATGAGGAGATTCAAGAGGACTGGCCGGCAGTCATTGGCGTGGATTCTGCTTTTCTGCGTCCGGGGGAAGATCCTCGAGGACGAAGTTACTTTGCCGCGGCCGTGATGCGCAAGTCTCCCGAGGGTTT
>SDBU01006290.1_pt1 | contig 14014 bp, 13 predicted proteins | sample 2277071 | NCBI WGS metagenome assembly SDBU01 (sample SAMN10397929, study PRJNA504765) | marine sediment metagenome | isolation source: marine sediment core GS08_GC12, 126 cmbsf | place: Arctic Ocean: Gakkel Ridge, Loki's castle | collected 2008
TAAGCTCCCTTGTGGCTGTTACTCTTGGCCGTCCTAGGTGAAGGCTTGCGCGGTGACGTCCCTTAGCGGTTCGTGCTTGACCAAGACTGGTTTCTCGTAGGTGTCTTTCACAGTAATACTCCTTTCTGGATACATCTATGGCTTTTATCGCAGCCAGCTGGATTCGTCTATAGTATACCACAGAAATGTCCTGCAAATACTTAAAACTTGCACGGGTACCGCCACGCGGCCCGTTTCAGTCCAATTTTGGACTCCACCTCCGACCCAGGACTGCGCCGCACATTGACGCCTAGCCAGACTAATGTTATATTCTCACAAGGGTCCGGTGAATCGATGGATTCTGTGGGTCTGGCAGAGACTGGTGGAATCTATCCCTCAGGTGGAGAGGGAGTGAAGTGGCCGGTGAGTCTGCCACTGGTGGTGAAGACCCGCGAATAGACAGGGTGAGAGAAGCGACTAGTAAGCTTTATAGGTTAGGCTCAGGTTTGTGTATGGAGGCTCGATTCCTTCCTGGAGGGTGTGCAGGGCGAATAGCTCAGCAGGGAGAGCATCTGACTTACATTCAGAAGGTCACAAGTTCGAGCCCTGTTTCGCCCACCACCACATTGATCCGTGCATCGTCTTTCTTCTTGCTACTATAGATAATCTGTGTGATTAGCGCTCCGGTATTGCTCATGAGATTCCATTCCTGCCGGGTCCAAGATTTGGGGCGCACTTCAATGCCATCAGTAAAGGGGAGCTGAGATGGGCAAACGAGGACTGAAGAAGCCTTTTCTCACACGTCTTCAGACGGGGTTTCTGTCTGGCATCACAGAGAAGGTGAGAGCGGACAAAGGTCTGGATCTCCAAATAAGGGAGAACTACCTCAATATCTACTTCAGAGGAAATGCCCTGTTGAAGTTAACGGAAAGGCGTGGAGGAAAGTATAGAGTCGAGATTCATGAGAAGTTCGTTGGTGAACGCCCGATAGATGATCTGGTGGATGAAGAGACAACTGAGGTCTTCCTCAGCAGAATCCCGTATCTCAAGGAACGCATCATCCAGCATGGGAGCACTTCTCTAGAGACTGAATATGAGCAACTGATCATCAGGGCCAACAACTGGGAGCGACGGAACAACAGCGAGTACTTCATCATTGACAGGCAGCACACAAGAGACAGCATGCGCTTTGATCTGGTGGGTTTCTTCTGGGACAGCAAGAATCGCAAAAAAGGCGATGTCGTTCCTCTTTGTCTGATAGAGATCAAGTTTGGCATCGCTCCCGATATCCAAAAACTTCATGAGCAATTGGGCAAGTACTACGATTCTATGAAAGAGGACTTCGAGGAAATCGCCAATGAAGCTGAAATACTACTCAAGCAGAAACTGGAACTGGGTCTATTCGATCAGAGTGAGGACAGACTTGAGGCAATGGACACTCTGGAGATCTCCAAGTGCATACGGGATTGTCAGTTCCTGATAGTCCTTGTGGACTACAATCCGAGGAGCACGCTATTCAAGAGGGCTGTGTCTGAGCTTGAGAATCTGGAGTTTAGCGATCAGATACGGGTGTTCACTGGCGGCTTTGCTATGTGGCAGCAGAATCTTCTGTCACCGAGGGATGTGGTGGAAAGGAAGTGACTAGCGAGCCATCAAGGGTGGTGCAAGTCTAGCCTATGTTCAGTCGATTCTTGAATATGCGATGTTTCACACGCCAGACAGATACTTAGGCGTGGAGCAAGACCTCAATACTGCCCCGTGCGACAGGCTGGAGCTAATCCTGAGATGACCGAGATAAGAGGAACGCCAAATTGATGAACTGCCGGCGAATGAGGCTAGGCATGTATTATGACGCACTGATCAAGAAGATGAAAGACCTTGAACATCGGATAGAAGTGGATTACCAGCGGTTATGTACAAGCCATCCAGAGTGGGATCCTTTGAAGGATGCAAGGCTAGCATCGGTCACGATGCTGGGCTATGCTCTTGTGCAAGCTTGGCTGGGTATAGGGTTTCTACGAGAAATGCTAGACGATGCTTGGTGGACAAACAATACACTGTTCGGTCATGACCTTCCGTTGAAGAAGAGAACGCCACTCATGGCTCACTTCGCCACATTAGTCAGGCACGGCTTCGGCACAGCAGTATTCGCTCGATTGGAGGCGCCCTTCCGTATCTTCCTAAGGGAACTCGATGCACAAGCTTGTAACGGATCATCTGCTGGATTTCAGTCGGTCTACAGATGTCTATTGGGACCCAATCACCTAGACCTTGGGATGGAGGAGAAGGATACTGCACTGGAGCTGTTAGAGTTCTTCCGACTCATAAGGAACACTATTCATAATGACGGCTTGCACTGGAGTAATGATGGTAAAGATCAACCTGTCACGTATAGGGGGCAACAATACACATTCCAGCACAACGTTCCGATCGACTTCATTTCGTGGGAGCTGCTCCTAACCATTTCGGATGATGCTCGACACTTGCTGATTCAGACCATCTCTCATGATAAGATAGCACGCATGAGCCACGTTGAAGATCCGAGAGCTGTCTAACCTGTTCTCTTTGTAATAGAATACTTGGTAAGGGACTCTAGATACGGGTGCTTTATTGTGCTGCCTTCATCCGGGAAGGGATCATCCTGCAAATGGGACATGCGCCGGGCGCGCGGTGATAAATAGGGTACTTGCGGGTACGGGGTGAACGCAGGTGAAAGGGCCGGAGGCGATGGAGACGTAAGCCTATACGGCTGGGAAAACTAGCCTCGTTTTCCTAAGTCCCACTTTCGCCTGCCGGCCCTAACTGCGACGAGCTGTTGGGGCCTAGCCCTGACTTCTGACCAGCTCCGCGGCTGACCTCGCCCGGGATGGAAACCGGGCAGCGAGAATCGTCAAGGACCAGGCACGTGGATCAGGTCGCTGGTGACCCTGCTGAACACGTTGCCGATCCCGGGCCCGAGGAGTGTGAGAATGACCAGGACCACTATGGAAACCAGGACCAGGAGCAGGGCGTATTCCACCAGTCCCTGTCCGGTCTGGCGGCAGGGAGAAGAATTCCGTTCGTGAAATGGGGCGGGCGATGAACATGACGATGGAAAAAGAAAAGTTCTCATATATGCAAGAGTATACGGAAGGCGCAAATTCCTATCACCTCCTTTCTGTTGGGTTCGCGCTGATCAGCTCACGTCCCACCTTGCTCAGGGCAGCCTCGAGGCAGTTTTCGCGAGTCCACCTATAAACATTCTATCATGAATAAGACCCCCGCGCAATGGGTGATAAGTACTATGACCAGGGACGCGGGAGCGCGAACGTCAGTGTGCCCAGAAGTAGCGTTCCACTTCCCAGGAGTGGATTTGCTGGCGGTACTCGAACCACTCCTCTCGTTTGGCATCCATGTAGCGCTGGAAGAGGCGCTCCCCCAGCGCTTTTAGCACCACATCGTCGGCTTCCAGCGCCCTGAGAGCCTCCATCAGCGTTCCTGGCAGGGTCTCGATGTGTCGCTTGCGCCGATCGGCGGCGTCCAAATCGTACAGGTTCTCCTCCACGGGCTCCACGAGCGGGAGGTCCCGCCGGATTCCGTCCAGGCCCGCCTCCAGCATGGCCGCGAAGGCCAGATAGGGGTTGCAGCTGGGGTCCGGGCAGCGGAACTCCAGCCTGGTGGCCTCCGGGCGTTCCGGGGTCACCCGGGGCACCCGAATCAGAGCCGATCGGTTGATTCTCGCCCAACCGATGTAAACCGGCGCCTCGAAGCCGGCTACCAGTCGCTTGTAGGAGTTCACCAGCGGCGCCACCACCGCGCACAGGGCCGGCGCGTGGGCGAGTTGCCCGGCGATGAACTTCTGGGCCATCTCCGAGAGCCCGTACTCGCCTTTCTCATCGTGAAACGCGTTCCGGTCGTCGCCATCGAACATGAGGCTCTGGTGGACGTGCATTCCGGAGCCGGCCATCCCGTACATGGGCTTGGGCATGAAGGTGGCGTGGAGCCCGTTCTGTTGTGCTATGGCCTTCAGGGCATACTTGAAGTTCACCACGTTGTCTGCCGATCGCACGGCGTCTGTGTAGCGAAAGTCGATCTCCTGCTGGCCTGGACCCACCTCGTGGTGGCTGGCTTCTACCTGAATGCCCATCACTTTCAGCGCCCGGACCATCTGCTTTCGCACACCGATGGCCCGATCCCCTGAGAGGTCGAAGTAACCGGCTTCGTCCAGGAGAAGGTCCCTCATCGGCTCGCTCCCCTCCCGGAAGAGGTAGAACTCGGGCTCGGGGCCGGTGTTGTAGATCACCCCCAATTCCTCCCTGGCCCCGTCCACGGCTCGCTTGAGGATCCAGCGAGGCGCCGCGTCGAAGGGCGCGCCGTCCGGCGTATAGATGTCGCAGATTATGCGGGCGGTGGCATCCTCCCAGGGCACGAGGCTGAAGGTATCCGGATCAGGCATGAGGTACATATCGCTCTCGGCGATGCGGGCGAATCCTTCCACGGAGGAACCATCGAACCAGACCCCGCTTTCCAGCGCCCCGGGGAGCAGATCGGCGGGGATGGTCACGCTCTTGACGATGCCCAGCATATCGGTGAACTGCAGATGAACGAACTCTACTCCCTCCACCTCCGCTTGCTGCAGGATGTCGGCTCGCTTTTTCTGGTCTCTCATCTTTTCGATTTCCCCCCTTTGGCCCTGCTCACAGCTGAATCTCCACCTGCTTGACTCGCACCGCGCCGTCCGGTGTTATCTCCGCCCCATCGGAATCCAGGGCTTTCAGACGCGTCATGGTCGGCTGATGATACAAACCTACTTCGATCCAGTAGAGCCCAGGCGCCGCTCCGGCGGGCACCGTCAGCGTGTGGGCGTCCTGGACCTCCTCGCCCACCTTCCAGGAGGAGGTGGGCATGCTCCCCTGGCTGGGCTGACCGTCGTGCTGCGCCACGATGAAGTCCTCTCCGTAGATCAGATGCACAAACACCGTATAGTCCTGCTTAACCTCGTTCAGGGCTTCCCATCTCAGCGTCAGCTCAAGCTCGTCTCCAGGGCGAAACGAGTCGCTTTTCAGCTCGCAGGATCGGAGCACGATCTGATCGGCGAATTGTACATTCAAGTCTATTCTGGGGCCAGAGCTCACCACCAGATGAACTTTCGATCCTTTGAGCGCCACGAAGTCCCTTTTAGGGATCTGCTCCATCACCACGCCCTGTTCGTGCTCGGTGCTTCGCCTCTCTTCCAGCTCGACCTGGAAGCCCAACTCCTCCAGGCGCTCGGCGGCCCCCTGGGAAGCGGTCCCCACCACCCAGGGCACGACGACGAACTCCGATCCCCGGCTGAGGACGACGCCGATGGGCGCTCCCGGCTGCGCCAGTTCGCCCGGGCTCACGGTCTGGGTGAGCACGGTGAGGGGAGGAACACCCTCCTGGTACTCCTCGAAGAGTACGTAGAATTTGAGCCCCGCCTCCGCAGTCGTGCGTCGGGCTTCCTCCTGGCCCATTCCTATCAGCAGGGGCACGGCGACCTCCAGGCCGGGGCTCTCAGCGGAGGCCGATGGAAGGACGGACGCCGGGGTGGCCGTCGGCTGGGGAGAAGCCAGGCGATAGCGGTAGAATATGAACGCCCCGATGGGCACGGCGGCCAGGAGGAAGAGGGCCAGGATGGCCAATATCGTCCAGTAGAGACGGCTCTCCGCCGTTGAGGCGGTCTCCTCGATTCCATAGGCTCGGGTGGTGGAGGCTCCCCGGTCGCTGTAACCTCGCAGGATCTGCTCCAACTGCCGGGCGGTACGGTACCTCTGCGATGGCTCTCGTGCCATGGCGCCGGAGACGATTCGGGCCATCTGCTCCGGGATCTGAGGGTTGAGGTCTCGGATGGGAGTGGGGTCCTCGAACAACTTGCGCTTCAGGATCTGATGCGGGTTGGGAGAAGCCTCGCCGTCCTGATAGGGCGGACATCCCGTCATCATCTCGTATAGCACCGCGCCTATGGCGTAGACATCGACCGAGAATCGAGTGGGCCGCCCTAGAACTTGCTCGGGCGCGAGATAGGAAGCGGTGCCCCAAACCACCCCTCGATCCGTCACCGGCGGACCGGACAACGAGTGGGCGATCCCGAAATCGGTGACCTTTACGCGGTCGTCGAAGGTTACCAGGATGTTGGCGGGTTTGAGGTCGCGGTGGATGATCCCTTCCCGGTGCGCCGCTCCCGCCGCTGAGGCGATCTGTATGCCCAGGTTCAGCGTCCTGGATAAGGGCAAGGGGCCCTCCTCTCGGATCAGCCGCTGGAGGGAGACCCCGTCCACTAGCTCCATGACCAGATAATGAAGGTGGTCCTGGTGCCCCTGGTCCAGGATGGTTACCACGTTGGGGTGCGAGAGGGACTGGAGGGAGCGGGCTTCCTGGTGAAAGCGTTCCAAGGCGTCGGGATCTTCCTCGTATTGAAAGCGAAGGATCTTGATCGCCACCACGCGCCGGCTCTGCACATCCTCGGCCTTGAAGACCTGGGCCATGCCGCCTTCGCCCAGGGGCTCCAGAATCCTGTACCTGCCGCCAACCAGGACTTGGTCCATCGCGTCTTCTCGTTCCTCTGTCGCCTATTCTACATCAGGACATCCGCGGGTTCAATGGGCTAGTGGCTCGACCCCCAGGGGAGGATGGCGACGTTGACGAGTTTAAGATACCATCGACGGGAGCGGTATCCGCGGCGGGGTCTCTGGTGTATAATCTCGCCCATCCGGTTGAATCTTGCATCCCCCGCCGTGGGCACATGGGCAAGCGGGGCGACGGGTGAATCCACGAAAGGAGAAGAGGGATGAGCGCTTTGAGCCTGGAGGGATCTTATCTCGAAGATATGGAGGTCGGCCAGCAGGCGGTCAGTCCCGGGCGAACCATCACGGAAGCCGATATCGTCGCATTCGCGGGGCTTTCCGGCGACTACAACGTCGTCCATACCGACGCCGAGCATGCCCAAAGCACGGTCTTCGGCGAACGGATCGCCCATGGGCTGCTTGGGCTGTCGATAGCCTCGGGTTTGCTCATGCGGGCCATTCCCATGGAGGGGACGGCGGAGGCTTTTCTGGGATTGGAGTGGAAGTTCAAAGGCCCCATCAAGATCGGCGATACCATCCGCGTGCGTATGAAGGTGGTGCGCAAGAGGCCCATGAAGGCGTTGAAGGGCGGCATCGTGGACCTGGATCTCTCGGTGGTGAATCAGAGGGATGAGGTGGTGCAGCGGGGCGTCTGGCGGATACTGGTCCGGTCTCGCCAGGAGGGTTGACCTTGGACGTTTCGATACGCGAAGAGCTGTGCACGGGCTGCGGCTATTGCCTTCTGAGCTGTCCCGTCGGCGCCAGAAGCCGGCGAGGGCCGGGAATCTGCCGGACGAGTTCGTGGAGCGCGTTCGATCGCTGGAGCCGGTGGACTGCGCCGCCTTGATCCTGGGCGCCACCGAGCCCCTCTACCAAGGCGCGCCTGTGCTTCTCACCCCGGGTTGCCAGCGAGTGGTGGGACTCCTCGATGCCACCTTCTTTGACGCCTCGGTGGCTCCGCCAGGCCGGACCATGCTGGATGTCTTCTTTCCGGTGTGCACGGAGGACCGGGAGGCGGAGCTGGAACTGGCGATGGCGGATCTCCGCGCCCTTTTCCCCAAGCTCGACGATGTGTTGGAGATGGCGGTGCCCATGTTCTTCGTGGGGGACTGGACGGGCGCCGAGACGGCTCAGACCTTCGGCCAGGTGGGAGAGGATCGTTTCCATCCCCGGACTCCGATCCGGGATCTCTATCTGGTGGGGATGGACGTCAAAGGCAGCGGGGTGGCAGGGGATCTGATCCCTTTGGGGGTCCGTCTTCTGCTGGATGAGCTGGGTTCTCCCCTTGGCTAGACCTTCCACTTTTCTCGGGTACAGGCGCCCCGACGGCTGGGTGGGCGTTCGCAACCACCTGGCGGTGCTGCCCAGCGTTTTCTGCGCCAACCTGGTGGCGGAAAGGATCGCCGACCGGGTGGCGGGGGCAGTGGCCCTGCCTCATTCGGCAGGGTGTTCGCAGTTCGGACCAGACTACGAGCTCACCCGGCGGGTGCTTCTGGCGCTGGGAACCCATCCCAACGTGGGGGCGGTTTTGGTGGTGGGGTTGGGCTGCGAGATGGTGGAAGTCGACCCGCTGGTCGGCGAGATGGTCTCCATCGGACGCCTGGTGGCCTCCCTGACCATTCAGGAGGCGGGAGGGACCCTGGCGGCCGTCGCCCGCGGAGTCGAGTTGGCCGAGCCTCTGGCAAGGGAGCTCAGCAGGTGGAAGCGGGAGCCCTGCAGCTTGGACGGCCTGATCCTGGCCACGGAGTGCGGCGGCACCGATGCCACGTCGGGCATCGCGGCCAATCCGGTGGTGGGAGCGGTCGCCGATCGGGTGCTGACGATGGGAGGATCCGCGATCCTGGGTGAGTCCTCAGAGCTGATGGGCGCCGAGCATATCCTGGCCCGGCGATGCGTCGACCTTGAGGTTGCTGGAAGGATAGGAGACTTCGTCCGCGAAGCCGAGGCGCGGGCCTTGCGCATGGGAGCGGACCTCAGGGGCACGCAGCCTTCTCCGGGGAACATGGCTGGTGGCGTCACCACGGTGGAGGAGAAGGCCCTAGGAGATATTCGCAAGGCTGGAATGGGCGCCATCAGGGGAGGGCTGGCTTATGGGGAGCGGCCGGCGGGGGCGGGGCTTCATGTAATGGATACGGCCGCCCACGATGTGGAGAGCGTCACCGGCATGGTGGCGGGCGGAGCCCAGGCGGTCCTGTTCACCACGGGGCGAGGCAATCCGGTGGGCAATCCCATCGCTCCGGTCATCAAGATAACGGGCAATCCTCGGACCTATGCGCACATGCGGGATGACATGGATTTCTCCGCCGGACCCATCGTGGAGGGGAAGGCCACCGTCGATGAGATGGGGGAGCGACTGTTCCAGCTTCTACTCGATGTTCTCAGCGGCAGGTTGACTCGGTCAGAAGTTCTGGGCCACCGGGAGCTGATGATTCAGCGGCTCGCGCCCAGCGCTTAGGAGGAGGTTCAGGCGACGGGGCGTCTCTTATCGCGAATGGGTTCCCGGACCGGTCGCTCCGGGATAGGAATAGCGATCGGAAAGGGCCGCCAGGCCTTTAGCCCCCGCCAGTTGGGCCCATGAGTGTCGTAGCCGGCTGCCCACCACCTTGGCCAGAGCCCGAAAGACTACCAACCCGATATGGGGATGATCCTCCAGGATCCGGCGTAGCTCGGCGGCATCGATGGCCACAACCTCGGTATCCTGTTCGGCTTTAACGGTGGCGGTGCTCACGTAGGGCTCCACCAGGGACGACCAGCCGAAGGCCGCGCCGTCTCGCAGACGATCCACCAGAAAAGTGCTCCTCTCCAGGTGGGGTTTCAGGTCGAGGTCCAGCTCGACCCTGACGCGGCCGGATTTGAGAAAGTAGAGAGCTTCGAGCTCGACTCCCTCGCGATGGAAGACGCTGCCGGCCTCGTGACGCTCCTCCCGGGCCACCTCAGCGATGAGGCGCAGTTCGTCATCCGACAAGCCTCCAAACAGCTCCGCCTCTCTTAGAGCATCGATGGTCACCATCTCACTCACCTCCGTTTCGTTGCTAAAGGATCCACCTATTTCACCGATCGAACGATGGCGAGGGAGCGCCGAGCCATCGGAGGGATCGCGATCGACCCGAGTGTAGAGATGGCAGAATCGTTTCGGCGGAACGCGGTTGAGGCTCCCCTCGCATTCGCAGCGTTGTGGGCAAGATGTTCAGCTCAACGAGGTGCATCGTCAGCCTGCTTGACTACTCTCGCCCTATTATACCATATCTTTGCGAGGAATCTGGTGCGGATGGAGGGGGAAGGTCTTCTCAAGGCTGAGTGTTAATGGGGAAGATTTGGTATATAATTGCCGCGGGGGGATCGCATGTTCGGTGACAGCCAGCGGGCTGGCCTTGATCGCCAGGAGGCGCTGGCCCTCTACGACCGACTCGCACCTTTCTATGGATGGTGGACCAGATTCACCGAGGGGCGGGCGCTGCGACTCGCTCTGCGGGTGGCCGGCGTCGAGGGCGATGAGCGCGTGCTCGATGTGGGCTTGGGCACGGGGACGAATTTGCGGGCTGTGGCGATGCAGCTCGAGGCTGGACAAGCCGTTGGGGTGGACGTTTCGCCCGCCATGCTGTGGCAGGCCAAAGGGATCCTGGCCGAGCTCACATCGAAGCGGTGGTCTCTGGCCAGGGCGGATGCGCTGGCCCTCCCCTTTGCGAATGAGGCTTTCGACCTGGTTTTCAGCAGCTACCTGCTGGACCTGCTCCCCGAGGAGGACTTTCCGGGCATCCTAAGGGAGTTCCGGCGGGTGCTGAACCCCCAGGGCCGGTTGGTGCTGGTGGGCATGGCCTTGCCTCGACGCCCCTGGCACGGCGTTTTCGAGGCGCTGTATCGATTGTCTCCCCGCCTCATGGGCGGCTGCCGTGGGATCGCTTTGACTCCCCACGTGCGTGAGGCGGGTTTCGTGGACGTGAAGCGAGCCTACGTGACGCAGATGGGGTTCCCTTCGGAGGTGGTGTGGGCTCGAAAGTGGTTGGGGTTGTAGGCTTTGGCAGGCATTCATCTGACGCCGTGAGGAGGACACATGACAGACATGAGCTTCTCTAACGAGGTGGCTGGGGCCACCATAACGATCCTGGTGGACAATTACAGCAACGCTATCCTTAAGGGACAGCCGGGCGTGGAGCGCATGGACCAGCACCAGAGTGTCCCCCTGGCTGAACATGGCTTCTCGGCTCTGATCGAGCTCGCGGGAAGGGGCAAATCTTTCCTGCTGGACGCGGGCTACACGTCTCAAGCCCTGCTTCACAATTTAGCGGCCATGAAGGTCGATCCTGACATCGTGGACCAGGTGATCATCAGCCATGGCCATCTCGACCATGTGGCCGCCTTGGTTCCCTTCCTTCGAGAGGTGGGCGAACCCCTGTCCGTGTGGGTGGCGCCGGGAGCCTTCCGCGAGCGCTGGACGGTACGTAAGGATGGCCGCAGGATCGGGCCTCAACGGTTGCCCAGAGAGGAATGGGAAGCGGCCGGAGCGCGGATCCGCTTGGTCGAGGGCCCGGCACAGGTAGCAGATGGCTGCTGGATCACCGGCCCCGTCCCCCGCCGCTCCGACTTCGAGAAGGGTGTGCCTCACGCGTATTACAAGGAGGGGAACGAGCTCATCCATGATGATATACCCGATGATCAATCGGTGGTTCTCAACGTCAGCGGGAAAGGGCTGGTGGTCATCTCGGGCTGCTCGCACGCGGGCATCGTAAATATCCTTCACTACGCGCGCGAGATCACCGGCGTGGATAGGGTCTGGGCTGTCCTGGGAGGGTTTCATCTCACGGGAGCCAGGAGCTCGCTCATCGAGCGAACCGTCCAGGAGGTGAAGGCTCTGGAGCCCCGAAGGGTAGCCCCGATGCATTGCACGGGGTTCGAGGCGACTGAGCTGTTCGCCCGGGAGATACCGCAAGCTTTCGTGCTCAACAGCGTGGGGACTCGCTACCGGTTCTAGGCGGGAGTCCCCAGCACCTTCCAGCCTCGCTCCTGGGCATAAGAGGCCAGCTCGTCGTCCGGGAAGGTGGCCACCGGGTGGCCCACCAGGGAGAGCAGAGGCACGTCGGCCAGCGTGTCGCCGTACGCATAGCTGGCTGAAACATCCACCTGGGACAGCTCTCCGGCCAGCAGCCCCCGGACCCGGACGGCCTTGTCCTCTCCCATGCACACCGGCGGGATCACCTTCCCGGTGTAGCGGCCATCGACCTTCGCCCATCTGGTCGCCAGGACGTGGCTGGCTCCCATGCGCTCCGCCAGCATCTCCAGGAGGTCCTGGGGCGCTCCGGACACCAGAACCGCGTAGTGCCCCTGGCTTCGATCAGCCAGGGCAGATGCGCTGCCCATTCGCGCGCCGTGGGCTCGCGTTGCCTCAAGCCCGTCTTGTAGAAGAGAATCCATTTGACCAGGTGGAAAGCCAAGTAGGCCACGACCCTGCTGCGCTGCTTCCAGTGATGGCGGATCAACGCCTTCCAGGTGTTGTCGGTGTAGAGGATGCCCTCCACGTCGAAGAAAGCGGCGACCTCGCTCATCTGGCCTTCCTCTCTAGGTTTGTCTCGGAGCATAACTTGCGGATGGGAGGGCAACCGCGACGAGATTAGCCGACAGTCCCCCTCGCGGGGTCACTATAGCACAGGTGCTTCGCCGTTTCAAAAGTCCTCCATTTGACGCTCCGCTGTAGGTGTGATAGGATGCGCCAGCGTTTCAGACGGAGGGGTCATGCTGAGGGGACTAGTCTTCGCCGTGCTTTGCGTCGGGCTCATTCTGGTGCCCGCAGGCTGCGGCTCCAACGGGGCTGCTACCTCCGAACAGGGGGATCTCTCGTCCCCTCCTCAGCTTTCGCCGAGTTCCGAAGCCAGCCGCCTGGAGACCGCTGCCCCTCCCGTTACTCCTCAGCCCACCTTCACTCCCGCACCTCAGATCTACCGGGTGGAGTGGGGGGACAGCCTGAGTGCCATCGCGACCAAGCTGGGTTGCACCGTGGAGGAGCTGATGGTAGACAACGGCCTGACCGATGCCGATACCCTTCAGCCCGGCGAGCGCCTGATAATCCCTCGCGGCACGGGGGACTACGGTCCGGGGGAAGTGCTCATCCCCGACAGCGAGTTCGTATATGGTCCTGCTCTCAGTCGCTTCGATGTGGATACTTTCATCAACAGTCGACCTGGCTACCTCAAGGGCTATTCCGAGCTGGTGGATGGCGAGGAGTGGACGGGGGCCGAGATCGTGCGCTGGGTGGCGGAGCATTTCAGCGTTGGCCCGCGGCTTCTGCTGGCCCTGTTGGAATATCGAAGCGGATGGCTGGACGATCCCTCGCCGCCTTCCGACACCTTAGCCTATCCCATGGGCAAGCGTGAAGATTGGCGCCAGGGCCTCTTCAAGCAGCTATCTTGGGCAGCCGACCAGTTGAATCTGGGTTACTACGACTGGCGAGGTAGGGGGACTCCCCTCATTCAGCTGGCCGACTGGAGCAGGGTAGCTTTCGACGACTCGCTCAACCCGGGGACGGTGGCCGTTCAGCGGCTCCTGGCTCAGGGTGCCACCCGGGAGGAATGGCAAGTCCAGTGTGGAAAGGGCCCTGGGAGCTTCTACCAGACGTATGTGGACCTGTTCGGCGACCCCTTTCAGTACGCCGTGGACCCGCTGATCCCTTCCGATCTGCAGTCACCGATTCTATCCCTGCCATGGGAAGCGGGGATGCGCTGGTACTATACCTCTGGCCCTCACGGGGGCTGGGGCGACGGAAGCGGCTGGGCCGCTCTCGATTTCATTCCGCCCGACGATAATCAGGGCTGCTATCGCACCGAGGCATGGGTGGTGGCGGCGACGGATGGCTTGGTGGTGGTGAGCGAAGATGGGATGGTGCTACAGGATCTGGATGGAGATGGAGATCCGCACACCGGATGGGTCATCATGTATCTGCACGTTGCCGCCCGAGATAGGGTCCCGCAGGGGAGCTTCTTGAAGCGAGGGGAGCGGGTGGGACACCCCTCGTGTGAGGGAGGCTTCGCCAACGCCACTCACCTCCATCTTGCCCGGATGTACAACGGCGAGTGGATCGCCGCCGATGGTCCATGGCCTCTGGTTCTGTCAGGATGGGTGGCCGGAGGGCCTGGCGATTACGAGGGCACCCTGACCAAGGAGGGCGAGTTACCTAAGACGGCCTGTCAATGCTGGGATGATGCTGTGAACGGCATCGTGTCGGACAACGCCCCCCAGCGCTGAAAAACGCGGATACTTGGCTGGAGAAAGGAGACAAGCGGTGCGAACGATCGGCAGGAGCGAGATGCTGGATATCGTTGAAGGAGCCACCTTCCTGGGCGCAGGGGGTGGGGGGTCCCCGATTCAAGGCAGGAGGTTGGTTGAATGGGTCACGGAGATCGCCCCGGAGATCCAAGTTGTATCTCCTGATGAGATGCCTGATGATGCCCACGTTGCCGTCGTGGCAGGCATGGGCTCCCCTG
>SDBU01006291.1_pt1 | contig 14011 bp, 20 predicted proteins | sample 2277071 | NCBI WGS metagenome assembly SDBU01 (sample SAMN10397929, study PRJNA504765) | marine sediment metagenome | isolation source: marine sediment core GS08_GC12, 126 cmbsf | place: Arctic Ocean: Gakkel Ridge, Loki's castle | collected 2008
GTGTGGGACGGAAGGACGGAAGCACGCCAAGCCCTGCAAATATAGAGTATCGTGCGAATACGCGGTCAGAATCGATACCCCAGGCCCCCCCCTTCTGGGTGGCCGCATCCTTCTATATAGGTTCCCTACCCATTTTTTTCAACCCCCTGGCGGTGTGGTGATTTGACCGTATAAACCACGTTCACCACCGTACTTCTACTGTCCGGCACCGTAGTAACCACGTCTTTGGTGGCCTGAAGGAGAATAGTCGTCTCGGAACCGACACTCTAGTGACACGGCGTCAAATCACGTCAAATCACACGACATGGCTTATTCTGGCGAGCTTGTCTGGGATCGTTCTATCAGCATGGCTTGGTCGAATTCATCCCTCAGGTCTTTGGTATACATGGCGTAGTCAACGCCCTCGGCCTGACCACAGTAGTTCACGAAGCCAACCAAGATGGCGTCCACGTCGGCCTGTGGCGTAGTACACTCGGCCTTTGTCTCGTTCATGTGGGCGTTGCGGTTGACGGAATCCACGGCGTCAGGGCTGTACTCTCGTGCCCTTGCGGCGATCCGCGTGAGTAGGTCGAGTTTAGTGATGGTCATTGGTTTCCTTCTTTTCCTTCAGCTTTAGCGATAGTTGCGAATGCCTTCCCGAGCAGTCTTCGGGTTGTGACAGTGTCGTAGGATTGGCCGCCGTCTTCTTCACATTCTTCGATACACTCAACGAGGGAAACGACATCGGCGTGGAGGTTACGGAGTGCTTCCAGCAGATGAGCCTTGGCCTTCGGTTCATCCTCGATCGGCGGCAATCCTTCTTCCTCCCGTACTTCGTTGTTCTGCCCGTGCCGAACCCAGCCACACAGATCGCCCCTCTGTCGAATCCAGTCGCACAGATCGCCATCGGGGTAATCGTCGGCGCCGAGCAGGTCGAATGCCCGTTTGCGTTCGTCTCGCATCCACTCCAGCGATTGCCGGAGACAAACGGTCTCCCATCGAGTACCCCCTGCAAAAATCACCCAGGCTATCGCCGCGGCGGTTAGGCCACACAAACAACTCTCGATAGTGTTCATTGGTTGTCCTCGTGGCCCCTCCTGGGGCGTTCCGTGGGTTTTGGGTGATTCTATGCCGTTTGGGGCCTGAAACGTCCTGGTGGGCGTCCTGGGGTTGATTTCAGCCGCTTGGGTGGTTTAGCTGGTCATTCGTTAGCGTCCCAGTAAAATCACGTCGTCTTTCTTCCTCATTATCTCTGATAAACGACACTAAATCACTAGCGCAATCCCTAGCATCGTCGTCAATTCTTTCGCCCAGCCTAGCCAAAAACACATTGACGCTGGAATGTCGCTCAAGCATGGAAAAGAGAACTGAAGTGCAGTAACGGGCGGTGAGTCGAGGTTGAGGGTTTCGCTTTGTAACAGCCATGTACGCCGCATAGACGTCTTGATGGCCACTCAGAATTTCCCATTTGCTGATATCTTTTTCGTACGGAAGATTCAGCAGTCTCATTTTTCTTTGGGAAAACCGGTTGACCATGCCCAAAAACTCGTCACGCCCCATGGCCTCGGCGTGATCGTGCAGCGTAGGGGTCTGTTCCGCTTTGGGCTTCCACCCGAATACGCTTGCCAGGGCACCGTAAACCACCGTCAGGAAGCTACGTCGTTTCATTGTCTTTCTCCTTCAGTTTCAGAATCGCCACACAGAGCGCCAGGGCTGGGGTGGCGGCCATCGGGAACATTCTCGTGCTCAAAATATTCGTAGGAGACAGTCCGTATTGTTCGGTTCGCTTGTCCCTGAAAAAACGATTCTCATCAAATACCCCCACCTTCTCCGCCGCCGCAAAGGCTGCGTTTAGGTCGGTGGAGCAGGGCGCTAGGCATAAATCGCCTGGATCATCCAGCGGTTTACCCTCTGCCATGACCTGGTCGCCGCAGTTCTTGCACTCGTACACGCTCATAAAGTGCGAACTCAAATCCGTAAGCTCCCACTCATGAACGGCCACAACCCCAATAGCTTCCGCCACCGCCAGGTTCAATTCTGGCCCCGCTTTGATCTCAACCATCATTCCACCTCTTCGGGTTCATCTCCAAAACCGACACACAACCAGGGCTTTGGGTGGTTGTGCCAACTGATTTCCAACCCCCACGTTCTCGCCCATACATCGAACCAGCAGATGCTTATGCCGAATAGGGTGATGCACGAGTAGCCGATCTTAAACCAACTTGTCATCAGGTTCTACCTCCGCTCATCCATAGAGCTTAACTAGAGTCATGGCCGAAAGTGCTTCCGGGTCGATTGCCACAATCATGAGTGCCCGATCAGCCGAGTCCGTGATGCCGCATATCTTCTTCCTGCCGAAATTTTCTCCGTTGACAAACGCATCCATGACGGGAACGAAGTCCTCTTCGTCGCCAAGTAGGGATATCAAAGTGCCGTCGCTGAGAACGAGCTCCAGTCTCCAGTATTCCGATTCAGCCATCCTTATCTCCTATTTGTCGTTTCTCGCTTCAGGAAGTGGTTCCGGCGGGACTGCACAAGGCACACTCAGCAACGCGGCCGAGAAGTAGACCTCATGGACAACGCGAACGGCAACTCGATACAGGGCTCCGCATTTCCCGCAACGTGTAGTGTGGCCAGGTGTTACCAAGCAAACCGGGTCCGATTCCTGAATGTAAGTTTTGAGTCCGCAATTCGGGCATGCGAGTTGAAAGGGTTGCGGTCTGTTTTTTGCCGCCTCATCGGCGAGGTCGAACAGACGTTCGATCGCTAAGCGGTCGTTCATGATTAGACCCTGTGTTATGGTGATCACGACCTTGGCCGATTCCTCCTCGAACCGTCGTAGTTTTTCTCGGTATCGGGGAACGTCGTCGTTTGCAAAATGAACTTCCCGGACGATCGGTTTGGGCGGGTTCTCGGTGGCGGGAGTCGCGAGCAGCTTTGGGTTAATTTGATGAGCCATTGTCCTTCCTTTTGAGTACTGAATGCAGCCCCCTGGGGGACAGTTTTAGCGATATGGCCAGTCTTTCCAGTCTTCCCAGAGTATCCTAAGAACAACGATTGCGATGCAGATAGAGAGGGCGCCCGCGGCAGCCCCAAAGCCGCACCAGGCATCTAGCCAGAGAGTGGGGTTCAGTAGCGGATTTCCAACGATGAGCATTGGGCTACACGCGAGAAGGATCGTAAAGACGAGCCTTCGTGGCGGGACCAGGCTGCGCAGGCTCTCGGCGATGGAATCCAAGAGATCATATATTGTTGGCTTACTTGTCATTCGGCATCTATGGGGCTTGGTTGCGTTATTAAGCGTAAATCCTCGGACAGTCCAGTTATCCGTTTCTTCTCGACATCTGAAAGCAGGTGCCAAGGTCCCTCCAACGTGTCTCTCACGGCATCTGCCTGATCGCTTTCAGATTCACCTGCGACTTCAAGTTTGTGCAACCTCAGTAGTCCACGCAAGGATTCAGCGTAGGCTTCTCGTTTTACTGGATCACTCACGAAACTACCTCCGCTCTGGCCCAGAGTGCGTCCAGGCGATCCGCAGCCATCGCCAGGGCGTCCAATGCCGCCTTCCAGTTTGGATTCGTCGCCTCGACGGAACTGCTTCTGGCTCGGTCTCTGATCTTCTGAAGTTCTTCGCGTGTAAATAGGGGATCCATGTCTTCCTCGGGAGGTTGGGGAAAATAACAAAACCTCTTGTCTGTAATGGGGCCCGTTAGGCGGGAATCGTCCAAAGGGGCACGGGCCACACACCCCCTGACTTGTATCTCCCATTCGTCGCCATGCGTTTCGTCAACCGAGACGCTATTCCTTCGTAATTTGGCCGCCAGGAATCGAACCTGGAACTTCCCTTTATCCAAGGGGTGCTTTACCATTCTGCTACGGGCAAAGTTGCGGACCCGGGTGTTGCACCCGGCGGCCCAGGCTCATGAAGCCCGGGTGAGCACTGGCCCGTCCGCGATTCACGGTGCAGATCAGTCCAAAAAGCCTCTGTTGCCCGCTGACTTCGGCTTAGTCGTCACCGGTGGCATGCTCCGCTCTTCGTCTGGTTCGTCGGGATCCAGCTTGCCGAGTACGGTGTCTGGCGGCAAGTCCTTTGTCTCAATGGCGATGATCCTCTCATTGAGGTCCATCACGCACGTTGCCAGCGGACCCTCTATCTTGTGTCCCTTGACGATAAGTTCCCGTTTATCCGAGCCGGGGTCCGTCTGGCTTTTTGCGAACTCTTCAATCGCGACAATCCGCTCGTCGAATAGTTCCGTGTTGTCTCTTACGATCTCTTGGAGCAAAACCATCCGGCTATTCAATTCGCCGATCGGCGGCAGGTTTCGTTTGTCGTCGGGGATTGAGGTGGCCATTGATCCGCTCATCATATCAGCCTCACTCGGCTGGCAGGGGGCGTGGGCGGGCGCCGATTCGATCTCGTTCAGCCGCTGGATGATGGTGGAAATCCGGTCGGCCAGTAACCTGGCCTCCGCTGTAACAATGCTGACGTTCCCCACAAGTTCCCTGATTCGGGCTTTCGTTTCAAGGGCCGCAGCAACCTCTACGGGATCACCGGACTCCTCGGGCATCCGGGCCGCTTCGATCTTAGGGCCGCCCAGACCGGACAGGCGGTTCATTTCGACGCAGGCAGCAAAGGCTACATCGGGGTTGATTTTGCAGCAACTCTCAAACAACTGGTCCAATCGCGAGATACTCAGTGCACGTAATTCACCGTGGCCAAATCTATTTATGACTTGTTCGGTCATGCGGTACCTATGGGGTTTGGGAATTCTGTTTCAGTTTCCGCTTTCTCAGTTTTGCCAACGCCTTGCGGCTCCGATTCTGCTTACGGCCGGCTTGGCGATGGCCTTTGATTCGTCGTTTGCGTTTCACTCACCGACCTCCAGGCTCAAGGCATTCCTCCACTGTTTTGACAACGTAATCATCCAGGAGGTTCCGTAGTGCTAATCTGAGTTCTCGAAGCATTTTATGTCCGACATACGATAGGACAATCAGGTCTTCGGCGTGGACTCCGATCAGGTCTCGCACGTAGATCGCGCCGAACTCTTCTTCGAGCTTATTACAGCTTCGGCAGGAAAGGCCGTAGACTTCCAGTTCGGCCAAAGGTTTGGCGAGTTGCTTGTCAGTCAGGGTTGGCATTTGATTCCGGCTCCTGGATTTTTCGTACCTTCTGCCGTCCAGCCAGGCGGCGGGTCGATCGGTCCGGCCCAGCGACCAATCATATGAATAGGATCCCCAGTCAATCTCCCGCTCCTGTAGTGAATTCTCCATTCGCCGCCGAGTTCGAGTAATCCTAGCACTGGCCCAGCGCAATGCTTAGACTCATGCCAATACCAGCCACACTCAGTTGGGGTATCTGTAGTCCATTCGATTTCCTTAGGGGAAGGCGACGGCACATCGATATTGATCCTGCTTCCAACGATGACAAGCCGTTCCAGCTTCTGGATGTCCTCGGCACAATCCCGCAAATGATGGGCAATCGTTTCGTTGATAAATTCTTCGTCGCCAAGGTGTTCTTTAACCTCTTCCTGAACTCTTCGGATGCGGGCGACTAGGGCTCTGTCTCCTTTTGACAATGTCCACAGAGATTCCCATTCATCATCGACGACGGCGACCGGAGGATCATCCTCGAATGCCCCCGTCTTGGTCGCGGTTCGGCACCATACTTCTTGCCATTGGGCGAGCGTAATCGGGGCAACCTTGTCGGCTTTACCGAGATCTACGCCCGCCCACCCCGCTGCCGCCACGGCGCCCTTTGCAGCCGGCTCGATTTCTTTGATACGTTTCCGCAACTTGCTGTTCCGCTTCCTGGCCAGGTCTTGCAGTTCCGCCATGGCCCGCCAGAGTGCGTCATGCTCGAATCGCATCCTCACAAACAGATCTTCCACGTCACGTTCGTAGGCTTCGATCAGTGCTCGAAGTGCCGTGACTTGTCGTGTAAGCCCCGTCTTGTACTTCTGCAACGTGGGGTCTTCAGCCTCCTCGAAGTCGTCGCGTTCCATGTCGCATTTCGGGCAAGTGAACCCATACGTCTTGTTCCCGGCTTCGCAGGCGGGTGAACCGCCGTGATGTACGCAGAGCATGGGAAGTGGCTGTTCTGGCTTGTCTGTCACTTTCGGGGCCTCTGGAATTTCTAGCGGTCCCAGCCAAAGTGCGTTGTCGAGGGAGATACCCAAGAGCCCTTCTTGCGATTCAGTCACACAGATCCCGAATGCTTCGTTGCGTGCCTTGTCGAAAAATACCATGAGGGGTTGCCCCTCGGACAGGGCTCGGTTCCTGTACCAATACCAGCCACTCTTCGTTGGGGTTGATTCGGTCCACTGAGAGGCTTTTTCCTGCTTGGCTTTAAGACGATCCCGAATGCACGACGGACAACCGCAATAATCAGCAGCATCCTTGAGGCAGCCTAGTTCGGCCATGGCGTTACTCCTTGTCTGAGGTTTGCGAAAACGCTTCTTCGATTGCTCGGTCTAGACGTGGAGTCAACTCCTTCATTAGATGATCCACGATAGCGGAGACTAGGTTACGCTTGACCGCCAATACCAAGTCCTTAGTTGGCGATAAGATCTCTTCGTCTGATATGTGTCCAGAGATGTCCAGGCCCCGAGAGAGTTCATTGCGACGGGTTTCGATGAAGCTCATTGAGCACCTTTGCTGCGTAACGGGTGAACGTATTGCTGTAGTCCCGGTAGTTTTCATGGGTGACGCGGAGTGTACACGACAATTGATTGAAAGGGTTCAGGTCATGAAGTCCGCCTCGCTGTTCCCATATGTCCACATAGGTTCCCGGCACTTCGCGGATTGGTTCAAGACATCCAGGAAACGCATTGGCCATCTTTTGATTCCATCCTCCGCAATGAGGATATGCTATGCACTCACGACACGGCTCTTGGCACGCGGTGGATTCTCCACACGCCACGGAATCTCTCCAGAGCGATTCCAGGTCATAAACCTGAAGGCTGTAGTTCCACTCGGCGGGATCGTATGCGACGAATCGAGCATTGACCACGTAGGGCCACAGCTTTTCGTCAAGTTGGCAGAGCGGGTGATAGCGGATAGTGAAATGCGTTTTGGCTTCCAGCAACCGACAGGCCGCCTCTTCGATATACGGTCGCAACTCAGTCGGATGCACGGCTACGTCGGTCAGGTGATCTCCCCACTCGTAATGCGGCAAGAATCCCAGGAACACGAAGTGATAAACACCTTTGGAGATTTCGTATTCGGCCAACTCAGGCAGTTCTCGATAGTTTGCCTGCTGCAAAGTCACGTTCGTACGAAACGGCCAGCTATGAGCAGTCATCCAGTCTTTGAGTAGGCTTTGCTTCCGAAAAGCATCGTGGATTCCCATAATATCATCTAGCGTACCACGCAAACCGTGTGATGAAATATGTAGATGATCCATTCCTTGCTCATAGTAGTCTATGTATTGGCGCAAGTTCGTTACGCCGGAAGTGATCATCGACGTTGCCATGCCGAGACCGTGGGAGTACTCGATGAGTTCTTCTGTTGTTCCGGCAAGACTGGGTTCGCCATAGCCCACAAATACAACGTGATCCAAGCCACCCTCCTGGGCTGTACTGATCTTCTTCTTTACCTCATCGATCGGCACGTCGTCACCAGCGTGAAGCTTTGGCGATCGCAGGTAGAAGCAGTGTTTGCAATGCCCCGAACACTTCCAGGTTGTGTCAATTCCTACTCGGGTACAGGGCATCATGGTATTCTTCCTTGTGGCTAAGACGGATTCAGGTACACAGTTCCCGAGGGGTGCGCGGTAGGGACATGTTGGCCAGCCATTCCTGGGTTGCACCAAGGCTAAGAGGCTGCCTGCCACGTGTTCCATAAGTCCACGCTGTTCGCCCTGATGTATCGCGAGTGCGATCTATTGAAAAGATGTCGTTTGCTTCGTTGGTATATTGGGATTCTTCGGGGCTCAGAAGTGTTTGATCCATCCACTGGGGCGCAAGCGGCATCACGACAAGCGGATGATTGGGGGCGATTGCTTGCCGTAATACATCCATGTTCATCACTGGCATACGTCGAAACAGGACCGTTCCGTAGTCGCTGTTCGTGAGAACATCAAGAATGAATGTCGCGGCCTCATGTGTGTGCATTACGAAACGATTGGCAGAGTTGCCTTCGTGCTTGTGGAGCGTGATGGGTACATTATCGGCCAGTGCTTTTTTCCAGATGTCGGTTACGGAGCCGCCTGAACCGATAAGATTGCCCAGCCGTACGCTCCGAAGGCCCAAATGCCTTTGTGTCGCGAATTCGCTAACTAACCGTTCGCCGATCAATTTAGACATACCGTAAACGGTGTTGTCGCCAGCCTTGTCGGAACTGACAAACACCGCCCGCTCCATCCGCATGATGCCTATTGTCTCAAGAATGTTTTGAACCCCGCCGATATTGGTCTCGCATGCCATTCCCGGTTGATGTTCGCATACTTCTACGTGCTTGTTGGCTGCGCAATGAATTATCGCACGGACTGAGTGCTTGCGGCATATTTCCACTAAGCGGTACACGTCCCTTACGTCGCCCGTTTCGGCCACGACTCCACAGGGACACTGTGATATTTGCCTGCTTCGGTCGCGGCTGACAGCAACTACTTCGTTACGACGAGAAAGAGCTTCGCGACATACAGCCGCCCCTAACGTGCCGGAAGCTCCCGTCACTAAAATTGTCATTGCAAATGCCTTTCAATCTTGGATATCAATGCAGGTGTTTTTATAAACAACCAACTCGTGTCCTTAAAGCGACGTTCTGGCACGCCCAGTATTTCATCGACGGCTTTGACGACACCCGTGTGCGTATCCATCCCGTCGTAATCATGACCCGTAAGGCATCCACCAAAGCGGACCTTTGGAAACCATGCGAGGATGTCTTGCTTAACATTGCCGTAATCGTGCATGGCATCGATATAAACTACATCGAGTGAGCCATCCGTGAATGCCTGGGATGCGGTCACGGATGTCTCTACCCGGACGGCTACGTTGGCGAAACGCTTCATCCTCTCGTAAAATACGTCTTTGCCACCGAAGCCCGGGGGCCATGGGTCTACACACGTCAAATTCTCCACGAATTGTGCGGCGATTTCCGCGCTCTCCCCCATGTGGCACCCCACCTCGACGGCATCCTTGATCTTGCCGCGATTAGATATGTATTCATACATGTGAATCAGCCCCTCCGTGAGGTCGCCTGTTCGCATGTAGCGGGGAAACTCTTCCTGAAGTTCAATCTTACGTATTGTTTTGTGTGGCTCCGGGACCACTCCGCAATGCGGGCACTGGTCACCTATCGGACAGTAAGTCTCTAGGTCGCCCTCGCTGTACCCATACTGAATCGCTTTGTGGAGTACTTGCTGCTTGAGTTCCCCCTCTGGCAGTGTTCTCCACGATATGCCCATGTCGCGAGTGCTTGCGTTGCACCTATTGGAGTGGTGGGCTAATGAGTCTGCTGCCGCGTCATGCACGGGGCAATCTATGCGTGATAATAATGTTCCGAAGTCGCCATAACCACTACAGGAATCATCCCAAGTGATTTGTTCCACTCGGTATTGGTACTCAGCCCTTGGCTCCACCAAACTGTTCCATCCGAGCCAATACTTCATGCACAATACGACGGGACTATCGGTAGGTTGCATTTCCGGCAGGTGGCGAAAATTGAAGCGGATATTTGGCAGCCACTGGTGTTCTGGGTGCAAGTTTCTCAGGCCCATTAAGGATGACACGACGGCGACCGGATTACGCGTCTGGTGCATAACAACAACATCTTGTGGCAGGTGCGACAAGAAGGGGGGCGATAAACCAGACACTTCGCCCGCCAGGTTGTTCTCTTCTAGCCACGGGATATATGAATGGACCTCGCTACGCAACATTGTGGTTTTGAAAAAGTCCTCAAACGACGTTCTGATGCCTGCGGCATTCAAAAGTTGGGCCATGCCCATTGTGCCTGAGCGTCCGCATGCGGCGATTACGAAGGGTTTCATTCTAATCCTTTGGCTTGTGGGCGATAAAAAGTGATGTGCCGGCTGGAGTGGTTACTGGGACGTTCCATGCGTCAACAGAGGCTATCACGCCTGGGAAACGAGTGGTGTAATCGTGACCAACCAGGACTCCGCCGCGTTTGAGTCGCGACCACGCCAAGGCCAAGTCGTTGTCCACAAACTCCCTGGAGTGATTTCCATCTACGAAAATGAAATCGTAAAAGTCGGACAAAGCGGAATGCGATTCCTGCGACGGAATCGCGAAATGGGTAAGCCGATCGGTATATTGATAGGTGTTTGCCATGTCCCAGAATATCACCGGGTCACCCTCCATGACATCCCTTACGATCCCGCTGGTGCCTTCTTCGTCGTACGGGGTGAATGGATCGACTGCGTCTAGTTGGACTGAATACACCGAAGCCAATGCAAAAATCCCCATGGATGCCCCTGAACCTGACCCGATTTCCAATATCCGGCCACGTTCCGGGACTTGCGAGGCCCAGTGTGCCAGCCAAAGAGCTTCAAGGTAAGTTGTTTTAAGATGGGTTTGCAGGAAGGCCAAGTCGACGTGGTGTCCGTCGCAAAGCAACAAACAGAGATCCCCATAGTACTTATTGGCGTCGATATCATTCGGAACAGGAATAAGGGCTTGTTCATGTGGACATGTTTGGAGCCTTTTCCTCCACGCGAAGTCTTCCTTGGCAATAGCGTCTTGCACAAGCGGCATACTCGCCACCCCGGCTGGTAATTGCCGAGGCGTGAGCACTTTGATTTCCTGCCAGCAGTGCTCACAACCTTGTGTCATGTGGATGTTGTGCCCTGCCGGCAGGAAAGGCCAAACAGATTCCCACCAGTATGAATTGGAGGGGAATCGTTCTTGGCTTGATGTTGTGGCGAATTTCAAACGAAGGTCATTGTCGGTATTTCGTATGTATGTGAAGTGATGAAAGCGGGCCTTCGGAATCCGCATATTGCTTAACGGGGCACTAGCGAAGCGATTGTGCCGAAGAAGGGGTGGCATCTCTTCTTTTTGCAGAGGCGTCTGTAATGCCACACAAGGCGATCCAGACTCAGAAGGCCAAACCTGATAGAGCGGCGATTTAACGTAACTGTAGAGTTGCCCCTGGAAACATTGTATATCCGGGTGGGCATCTATTGCAGTCTTTAGCACCAATAATGACTCTTCCGGCCAAATTTCGTCGGTGTCTACGATCAGCACGGCACTGTCGGGGCCAAACGCTTCGTGGATTAACTTGAGCCCGATATCGTATTGGTCACTGGAATGTGCGGCCGGAGGGCTAGAGGCAACGTGAACAGGAAGCTTTGGGTAAGTGGCCCGGAAAGCCTCTAGCGGTTCCTTGCAGTTACTAGACACATCACCTGCGTTAATCCATGAACTCTCCCCAAGCACAACTACTACCCCGTCTACATGCGGCAGAATAGATTCTAGGCTGGCGGTAAACCATTCGCCGCCGCGGAAAGCTTTATACAAGGCTATGAGTTGTTTCATCTCGGCGTACTCCGTGTTTTGAGATAATATTCTCGATTGCGAACAAAATTTTCCGGTTGGTTTTTCATTTCGTTTCGGTGAACGACTTGGATATCGTGCTGAATCACACGAACGCCTTCTGGGTAGCGTTCTGCTTGGCGATCGCAATAATCGTTGTCTTCCCATCCACTGCCGACGAAGTTCTCATCGAACCGTAGGTCATCTTTGCGAATGGCGATACATGCGGTGAGTAAATGAGGGCCCTCGGCAGCCCTTGTTCCTGCACCGGCAGCTTTGGGCATCGGACAGCCCATCATTAGCGCAAAGTCACCGTCGGGCTTAATCAATTGCGGTGATACCATGACACACTCGGGATTGTCTTCAAGGACTTTGGTGAGTGCGACAAGCCAGTCCTGGGGTAGACCGGTTATATCGTCATCGATCATGATTCGGGGGTCGCTTACTGCTTGATCGAGACCGATGTTGCGGTTGCATGATGCAGAGAGTTGTTTGCAGGTGGCAATGACGTTGACTTGCCGACCGGCGGTCTTTTCGATTTCTGCAATCAACGGAAGGACCTCTTCTCGTGTTTTGCAGGTTGGAATGATCACATCAATAGGCGGGGCAAACATCGCCTTGTATCGTTTATAGTTTTCGTGATTCAGATAATCACTATCCCAAGAGCCCAGCCGCTTGTTCCGGATATGGAACATGGCTGACTCAGGTGCCGTGTAGAGCAGACCTTTGTATGCAGCCCCAGCCTGAAACCAGATGGCCGCGATAAACGCGAGGTCCTCGTAGCCGGCCCCAATGAACGCCTCGTCGCATCGGGTCTCGCCCAGGACGTCTCGGCGGATGGAGAATTGGCTGTTTCCAAACGTGAGGTTGGGGTCCCAGCAGCCCGTGGCCGGGATTTCAGGGCTAGCGTACCCCTCGTGGCCTTTCGGAAATTGGCATCCGTTTTCGTATCCCCTAAACGCACCGGCGACTTTGTTGTCGGCCTCTGGCCCGGGGGTTAGCTCGGCGAAGTCTTCCGGCAGGTAGCGGACGCGGTAGCAGAGCCGGGTAATGTCCTTTCCTGCGTCGGTGAGCAGCCGTAGAGGGCCTTCCATCCAGCGGTCGCCTACGATGGCATCGCAGTCAAGGAACGAGAGGACGTCGCCCTGGGCGGCTTTGATTCCCTGGTTGATGGCCCGAGACTTATTGAAGACCTGAACTACCCCTTCAGGGGTCTCGGCCGTCGGCATCGGCAAGTGATCACAAAGAACTCTGACGTGTGCCCAAACCGCGTGTAAATCTGTATTTACAGCGAATGGCACGCACTTTGAATGCTGATCGGCAACCACAATCTCGTAGTCGTCGGGATCAATTCCGCAGATACGGGCCGATCGTTCGATACTCCATACGCAGAGGCGAAGGCGTTCGACACGGTCTTTGTGAGGTATGATGATGCTGTGGAGGATTGGAGGAGGATCCTTCAGTTAGCGGACGGTCTCCGGACAGGAGACTCAGAGGAGGAGGATTGGCGTCGAATGACTGTTGAGGTTGAGGATATGCGGCGAATCGGATCAAGGTTGACGACAGACGGGCGGCGGACGGGCGAGACGAGCAGCGAAGCGACCGGGTCTACCCCTGTACCTCGCCAGGTTCCGCAGGCGAAACTGTTGGCGGCGAACGTGTTTGATGCGAATGTGTCTTTAGCCATTATGCGTACACCACCACGGTTCGATTCCCTGCGGCGTCGACCGTCACGGTTGCTCGCGTGGTCGAGCCGTCAATTCCAACGAACACTTCCGTGCCGAGCCCCGCACCAGAAACTTTTCCCAGCACGCCGGCGGCTATGATTTGCAGGGCGACCGGGAGAGTCTTTCCGTCGACAAGTACAAGGTCCAGGCCGGCAGAGGTCAATTGTCTTTCGGCGACGGACCATACGTCTGCGGCACTGTGAGTTGAGAATCCCGTTGCCTTGCTTGCCGTGCGACTAGCCGCATCGGTGGTAACCTCTTCCCCGTCGAGAGTGGCCTTTACGTCACTACCAGTGAAGTTGAGTTGATCGGTCTGCTCCGCTATGCTACGAGTCTCTACGCGGGCTGCATTCAGGTTTGCATCGTGGATTGTCAACGCCCCTGACGTTGCAAATCCGGTGGCTGTTGCACAAGTCGTTAAGTTGCCGCCCGTGCCAAACGCGGTATAGATTTCATTGGCTGTTGGCGCTGTACCAGCCGCGTCGGGGGTTACCGTATTCCAATTGCCGGAGGCTGCAATCACGCCACTCGACAAGCTCAATTGGCCCGTGCCAGTACCAGCCGAGACCTTGATGTAGCCGCTATCTTGCTGGATGGCCGAGCCGTCGGTTTCCTTCACGTTGACGTGGAATCCAGTTGGGTCGTTTTGGCTTTGAGTTTTCCATTCGTCTACGATTTCGGTGGCCGTAACAGGGGCACTAATGAAGCCTACGTACATCCTGTCGATCAGCAGAATGGCGTTGCCGGTCTCTTGAGCGTCTTGTTCAAACTTAATGAGCACATCGCCCAGCACGTAAGCCACGCCTTCCAGCGTAC
>SDBU01006292.1_pt1 | contig 14010 bp, 25 predicted proteins | sample 2277071 | NCBI WGS metagenome assembly SDBU01 (sample SAMN10397929, study PRJNA504765) | marine sediment metagenome | isolation source: marine sediment core GS08_GC12, 126 cmbsf | place: Arctic Ocean: Gakkel Ridge, Loki's castle | collected 2008
TAAAATATCAAATCTATTATAATCTTCTTTTAATTCTTCTACTTCTTTTATTAATTTTATTTTGTCTTCTCTTAATATCTTAATTTGTTTTTTTAACTCTTTTATTTCTCTCTTATGCCCCATTGTGACAGACACAATAGAATTAGATGACATAGCTTTTTCAAGCTCTTCTTTTTGCAAATTATATCCATAATCACCAAATAAACTCATAAGTCTAATAACTCCCATCTATTATTTATAGGAATTCCTATTTCTTTTTTTACATATACCCATTTATCATCAATAGCCTCTCCATCAAAATAAGTTATTCCATCTTCTACCATTACACTATGCCATTTTTTATCAAACCAGACCCAATTTCTTTGATTATATTTTAATTGTATTAACTCTTCTCTATTCATAAGTCCAATAACTCCCACCTGTTTTTAACAGGACCGATATGGTCACTATGAAGTTCTTTAAGATAAGATAATAACATCATGTCTTTTAATTCTACATTATCACTCTTATATGCTTTAACTACTTCTTCACAGGCCCATAAAATATCTTCTTTAGTTTTTATCTCTTTCCCATTATATGATATTACTTTCCATTCTGGCATAGTTATAAGTCCAATAGGTCAAATCTGCTAGTAATAGGAATATATATAGGCTCTATTAAACACTCTATAAAGTAATCTGTCCAATCAGCTCTAACTTCTTCCATTTTATAAGCATCTCCATTTATCTCTTTTATAGTCAAAATATACTTTTTTTCTATTAAAATCTTTTTAATATCTGGATCATAGGTAGGTGTAATATTTACTTCTATCTTTGCTTTGTCACCTACTTTATAATTCATCTTATATCTAATAACTCCCATCTGCTACTCACAGGAACTGATTCTTTATAGTCTGATGCTAAACATTCAATTTCCTCATCACTCCATAGCCCAAATATTTCTTCTAAATGATAACCCTGAAAAGTCTCTGACTCCTCGGCAGCATATTCGATTGTTGCTACTCTTTTTGGTAGTTCATCAATTTTTTGTTTACATTCCTCAACAAAATAATCTTTCTTTATTAGTCTAACTTTATCTCCTACTTTATAGTTCATCTTATATCCAAGTTTATCTTATATCTAAAATGCTAAATCTATTTTTAATTCTTTCTTTTTCTCTCTTATCTTCTAGTGACTTATATACTTCTACTATTAGTCTTTTTGCCGCACAAAAATCATTAAGTTTATAATAAGGCCAATACCCTGTTCTTCCAGATTTATATCCATAACTACTATCTGCTAATTCAAATATCTCTTCATCACTCAACCCTAAATATTTAAAGATTGCATCTCCTTGTGAAAAATTTCTAACTTCTAAATAAGTTTTCTCTACATTATATCTAAAATTCCCAAAATATACTGTGTCCCATAGTTTTACTTCTCTTCTCTCTCCTAATTCTCTTAAATTAGTTATTTTCATCTTATATCTAATATATCAAATCGACTAGTTATAGGAGTAGGGACCACAGTATCACAAGTATCCAAAAAATCATGATAGAACTCATAAAAAGTTATAGGTTTATCTACAATAGGGTACTGTTGTCCAAATAGTTTCTCTTCCCTGAATTTTGATAATTCTTCAAGTAGTCTTATCTGAAAAGAAAAAAGTTTATAGTCTTTAGGAATATCTATCCACTCCACCTAAGTCATCCTCCAATTCTCTATTAGTTTCTTTGTTTATAATAAGTTGTTTAAGGCCCTGGTCAAAACCAAAGTCAGACTCTTTAATGAACCTGGAATTATCAAATCCCAGGAACCTTTCGAACAACATTCCATGCTCCAGCGGATCCACTCCGTAGGTGATATCTAAACACCTTAATAGGACGCTCCCATATCCACTCCCGCGGCCAGGCCCCACTAATATATCATTATCTTTTGCATACAGTATGTAGTCCCTGACTATTAGGAAGTAGGTAGCAAAGTCATAACCATTATTCACATAAGCTATTCTTATATCTTCTAATTCTTTTTTAAGTGCAGTTCTATGTTTTTTAGATAGGTCCCAACCAACTCTTTTCATTCCTTGTTGGGCAAGATGGGTTAGGTAGTCAAAAGGATTTTTATATTTTTCAGGACATTTAAAGGAGGGGAGTCTCATACCAACTCCGAAAAGATTAGATTCTATATTAGCAGTATCGATTCTCTCGGCAAGGGCCACTGAATTAGTCAGAGCATGGGGGATATCTCCAAATATTCTTCCCATATCTTCCGCACTCTTTAGGTAAAACTCATGATGACTAAAACGTAGTCTATTAGGGTCTTTGATGCATTTTTGCTGGCTCATACAAAGCAGGAGCTCTTGGGCAGGGGCCTGGTTTTTAAAAACATAATGACTGTCATTAGAACAAACTATTGGTATATTTAATTCTGTAGATAGTCTCAAAATATCAGGTATTATAATTTTTTCTTCAGGAATGCCATGATACATAATTTCCAGGAAGAAGTTGCCAGATGAAATTTCATTAAAAATTCCACATATTTCCTTTGCCTTGTCATATTTCCCATAGAGCAGGTTTTGATTAATAATATTGGAAAGACAGGCGGAAGATATCATTACACCTTCTGAATGTTGAGAAAGAAGTTCGATATCGATCCGGGGCTTAAAATAAAAACCATCAATGAAGGATTTTTGTGATAAACGACATATATTTTGATAGCCACAAAAATTCATGGCAAATAAATTAATATGTCTATTCCCTCTCTGTCCATCAGGCTGAAGTCTCTTACTCTCCGCAGGGTCTCTCTTTTCTCTATGTTGTCCCACGTCCATCCTACGTGCTAAATAAAATTCACAGCCCAAGATGGCCTTAATAGGAGGATAGGGGATGTCATTGCCTTTATTGTCCTTAGTAGCTTTTGAGTATTTTAACGCTGAGGGCCATGCCTGGATATTGCCATGGTCAGTAACAGCTAAAGCGGAAAACCCCTCCTTACGAGCGTGTAAGAACATTTTTTCAGGACTATCGACGGCATCAAAATTACTGAAATGTGAGTGACAATGAAAATGAACATAATCTTCGTTTTTAAACTTCATCTTTTATATCTCCCCTTTTAACTCTTCTACTATCTCACATAATTTATCCCTACAATCTACATCTAACAATACTTCATAACCTTTTACATCTTTTTTGAATTCATTATCAAGAGTATAAAAACCATGATCCCTTAAAACAAAGGCAGTATCTCCTTCTTTTGTGTCAAATTTAATTATTTCCACAAAAGCAAGTTGGTCTTCTCCTAATTTTTCATATGGTTCTTCATTGTCAATTGGACGACCGTCTGCAAACTGACCTGAACCTAAATACTCTGTTATATATATTTTACTATTAGCTTTAAATACAAATCCTACAATCATTTTATATCCTTGTCATTACATTCCTTACAACAACTTTCCCATTCTTCAAATGTATAATCAGAATCAGGAGTACTCATAGTATGATATGCTTTCCCACTATACAAAGCATCGTAGGAGATAAACCGACCACACCAACTACATTTTATTCTTTCTTCTTTATACTTCTTACATTCAGCATATTTCATCTTATATCTAACAACTCCCATCTATTCCTTACAGGAGTAAAAACTTCTTCTACTAAACATTCTATCATATCATCTGACCAACAGAAATACACTCCTTTTACATAATACCATACATCTACTTCTTTAATAGTTAAAACTCTATCACAATCAGATTTATTAAGGAATTCTTCCATATCTTTAGTGAATGTTCCTAAACATGTTATATATTTTCCTACTCCTCTAATTTTATCTAACCCAAACTCCTTCTCCATACTATCCCATGTTCTTATCTTTACTTTGTCTCCTATATCGTACCTCATAAATCTAGTAACTCCCACCTATTTTTAATAGGAATAAACTCTTTGTAGTCTTCTACTAAACATTCTATCATATTATCTAACCACCACCATCCCATTTCTTTCATACAGTAATAAGTTTTTTGAACATGACTTATCTCTAAAAGTCTATCAGGGAATCTTCTATTTAATTCGTCGTCCTGGCTTCTTATAAAACTAATCTCTTTATTTCTGATATTCTTTATTTCATTTTTATTCCTCAGTCCAAACTCCTTCTCCATGTCCTCCCAAGTCTTTATTTTAACTTTGTTACCTACTTTATACTTCATAAGTCAAAATCTAAAATATCAAAACGTGTTATATCTGAATCTATTTCTAAAATCTTATATTTTTTAGTTGTAGCATTTACTTCTATAATATCATCAAAGGGGACATTTTTTACTACTGTCTTAACACTACCTTTAAAGGTTAATAAATTAACAGTCTCATCTTTATTAATTTCTTTTATTCTAACTTTTTCAAAACTCATATTAAAATAATCATGTTGGAGTGGCATATACTTCTTCATAGTCATAGAGAAACTTATCCTATAGGCATAAAGATTTTTAAAGACTGTAAGAATTTCATCTTTTTTTGTTAAGTCTTTATTAAAGATAGTAGTAATAATATATTCTTTTCTAATAAACCTCATGTATACATTATTACATAATTTTTTTCACTTTTCAAGAGTTTAATTATTATAAATCAAGTATCTCAAATCTACTATAAATGGGAGTAAAAATAGGTTCTATATATTTTTCTAATTCTTCATCTTTCCAATATAAACCTGGAAAATACTTTAGAGTGTAGGGACATCCTATGGAAAAGAGACCCTCTACATCTGTAATTTCTGTCATTCTATCTATTAATATATTATCAATTTTATCTTTTGCCGCTTCACAGTAATGGTCTTTTATTATTATCCTTACCTTGTCTCCTACTTTATACTTCATCTTATATCCTATATACTCTCAACAATGTTTTCCTGGGTTATACCTTTCTATGTGTCCGTCATTGAACTTGATATTTCGAGGATTACACTTTTTTACATAGTCCCTATCTGCCTCAAATACCTCCCTATTTTTATTTATAATAGCTATCCCTGTAGTTTTATTCTTTCTTTTTGGTTTGTAGTCTTTTACTAATTTACATTCTACTTTATTTTTAATATAGGGTTTTTCTTCAAACCCTTCCATTCTTTGATCTGAAAATATTTCTCCTGTTTTAGGATGTTTATAATAATAAAAGCGTATCATTTTTTCTTTCTATAAGTCCAATATATCAAACCTACTAACAATAGGTTCTATTATTTCTACTTTTAATTTTGTTTTTCCACCACACATTTTAACTACTTTAATATGTCCTTTCACCGCTTCCTCATAAGTACAATATCTCCACATCTCCTGATCATATTTTCCTTCAAATACCATAGTTTCAAATAAAATAGGATTAACATTACTTGATTCCATAGAATGATTAATTCCTAGAAATACAGTAGAAATAAGTATATCTTCCATGCCTAATCTAATTATATTATCTTTCCCAACTGTTTTTATACTACCTTCATGACTATTGGTAGAAAGCCATTTTAAATATTCAGTAGTGCTAACTTCTTTTGTGCTATAGTCTTTATTTAACATATAATAATAACTCATCTCATAAGTCCAGTATATCAAACCTACTAAATTCTTCTGCCTCATCAATAAAACCAGTTCCCTGTTCTATCTTTTTAGAATATATATCAATTAGTTTTAATCCTCTTTTCATGGATATCTCTTTTGACCTATCAAAAATTTTACCATTATATTTTCTTTGAAATTCTTTTCTTTGAAATTTTGTATGATTATTATATTCACGAATACTTATATCGTTTCTTACTAATATATTTTTTGTGGCTTCTTCATAAGAAATACCTATTAAAAAGGGTAAAAAATTATATTTTACTATTTCTTCATCAGTATGTCCTTTCTGCCTAAGATAGCCAACAGACCAACCATAGGCAAATTCTTCTCTAATTTCAGTGCTAAGAGAAGTTTGTCCTTCAAACACATAACAATAGTGGCACAGTTCATGAACTATAACTTCATCTCTTTCAATTTTAGCTTTTACATAAAATCTTCTATTAGTAATTTTTTTATGTTTACGAGCACCACATACTACAACAGCCTTAGATATTCTATCATAAAACCCTTCTGCTCCCCCATATCCCATTTTAGTTAATTCTCTTTCAGAAACTTTATATATAGAAACATCTTTAACCTTAACTCTTGGAAATAGATTATCTACATACTCATATGCCTCTTTATACTCAGGATATTTTATTTCCTTAAGGGCTACTCTCTTACATTTCTCAATGTTTTTTTGAGTTATCTCATATTGTTTTTTAGAATCTTGCCTCAACTTAAAATCATGAGCATATGCTTCTGATAAATTAATAGATTTAAACATTAGCCTAAATATCCTTCACATTGAACAACAACACTGGGATCTACCCCTTGATTAAATACTCTTACTTCTTTAGAAACACCTAAAATACTAATTTTCATTTTCTCAACAGGATTAGAGCAATCCCTACTTTTACAGGAATCACACAAAGTTTTTATAAATCCTTGAGGACCAATAATAAGCCTACTCATATTCATTGTCTGACACTTATATTCCATAATTAATCTGTCTGTGATTTTCTTTTAATTGTCTTCTTATCTCCTGCTTCTCCTATCCCTCTTAACTCTGCTGCCTCTCTCTCTGCACTCATAGGATCTTCCTCATTAACTCGAGTACGAATAACAGCCCTATTAATAACTTCTTTTTCTATGCTCCCTTTAACAACAGTGCCCACAGTTTTTGTTTTTGTAGTAGTTTCAGTCTGACTTATCTCGTCATCGTCCTCATTGCCTTCATTATTTGGAATATCAGTTACTATATCAAATGACGTAATAGGCTCAATTTGAGGACCTATTTCACTATTTTTTTCACTATTGCTATTAATTATTGTAGGTATTGGCAAAAGAGTCCCTGTGTGAGTTGGTTGCTCTCCATCAGCAACTATATTCAAAGTATTTACTACTTGTCCTGATAGTTTTAAAATACCCTTCCCTTGAAGAAATTGAGTTACTTCCTGAAATAACCCTATAGGACATTGAAATTCCTGATTATGTCCTTTAATACTGAGACCTATTATATCTGTAGGATCATACTTTATCTCCCACGAGATATCATCAATTCCTTTTTCTTTTATAACACAAGTGAATTCTAATGGTTGTGGTTTTTCTTCTATAGGCATTATATTTCTCCTTTTATATTTTTTCTAAGTTTTTCTCTCATCTCTTCTCTTAAAATTTCCATTTCCATTTCTTTATCTTTATTAATAAAGGCTTTTTTAAATGGTTTTATATTATTCCCACATTTAGGGCAAATAGTCCCAAATATATTTTTATACTCTTCTACTAATTGTCCTTCAATATATTTATCTCTATCAATAATATATTCACATTTATCACATATTATTTTCATTTCTTCTTTTCTTCTATTTGTGGTCTTCCTCCATATAATTTATCGAGATAATCAGAATCTATAATAAGTGTATCGTAAAAATGTTTCCAAAACTCTTTATTAGATTTTACTATATCGGGATGAGGCTGAGGGATATTCCATCCATTTTCTTGCCCCCACATAGATATAACCTGTATGTCAGGATTATAAAAAAGCTCTCCTATTGATGGGGAGTAGTCTAAAATATAGATATCTCTACTCCCATGACATTGAATTTCCATTGTTCCGATACCTGCTTGTCCAGTAATAGTAGCCATACTTCTTAAAACCCACTTATCATTATGAGGAGGTTCTTTTAACATTATCTTATTTACTTCCTCAAAATTACCGTCTGTCTCATTAAGGGTAATATCAGTAAAATTTATTATAAACTCATTATCTATCATATTATATTTTCCAAGATAGTGACGAAATTGTTTTATCGTCTTGTCTTTTTTGGAATTTCTCCACTCTTTTAATTAGTCCATGTCTATCTGTTAAAATATTAAATATATCATTTAGCCCTTCGATATCTCTAGCTCTTGCTATTTTATCAACTTCTTTAAAAAAAGATTCAAAAAATTCAATTTCCTCTTCATCGTTATAAGATTGAATATGATTTCTACAAATGGTATTAATAGTTAATAGCATTTTTTCTATCTCATTATTATTCTCTATCCCTAACTGTCCTTTTTTCCAGTCATTTATTATAGATTTTCTAGCATCTTCATAGTTTATATTAAACCCTTTTAAAAAGGATTTTATAGACTCCCTAGAGGTTGTTCCATCTATATCTTTCTTTAGATTAATTAATGTTATTCCGCTATGGCAACTGAAGCAGTAATATGTTTGATACTCTCTACCTTTATATCCTATAGGATAGACTACAAAAGAAGGAGTCGTATCTCCTTGGTGAATAGGACAAAGATACATACTCTTATCTCCAGATTTCTTTTGCGGAAATATTCCTCTCTCTTCTAAAAAAGAAGTTATTGTTTTTTCTTTTAAAATTTTGTCTATGTAATAATTCACTACCAGTCGCTGTTCCATTCTGATTTACTCAACTCTTCATCTTCAATAGAATTTTCTATATCACTATTATTAGTATTATTATAAAAATCACTATCATAGTTATAAATATCATCATCTTCAACAAACATTGTATTGCCTTCTATAACCTTATCTGTTTCTGCCTTATCCATAAGGTCTTCAAGATCAGCTTTATAATTACCATCTTCTTCACTATCATCAGGATCTCCACAAGCACCATATTGAGGAGGACTCGAAATTAATCCAAATTCTGGACGAATATCAAGAGTAGCCCTAATATTGCCATCTTCAAAGGTTGTAGGACCGTTTCGTGATTTGACACAATATAAATCCAATAATTCATTTGGTTGAGAAGTACTCTTTAACTGTGCATAAATATTATCTGCATCAGCCGAATACTCATGAGAACCTCTAATATCTTCAGAGTTAATAGAAGTTTTTTCTTTATTAGACCCCGTCTTTCTAATTCTTTTTAAAGCTTCTCTACCTAACTGGGCAGCAGATAAAACAGCAAAGCCTAAATCCTTGCCCGATCTCCTGAGAGATTTTAACATATCTCCTATTTCGAGGTCATTTCTACCATACCTATTTTTATCGGCTTCTAAATTGGCAATATAATCTATAACAACTAGTTTAGGACTAAAAATTTCTATATTCTTTTCTATTTGTCTTTGTATATTTGTAACGGTTGTATTCCCTGGGCTATCCATCATATAAAACATTGAAGAATAAGAGTCCCATTCTTTATCCATTTTTCTAATTTTTTCCATATTATCTTCACTAAGATCCTTGACCTTCCTTGTAAGTAATCTAGAATCTATTCTAGATTCCCTAGCACAAGCTCTTCTCCACATTTGATTTTTATTCATTTCAAGAGGAACAAACAAAACATTAAAATCATTTTTCCATACATTAAGACCTATGTTGAGCAGCATTGTCGATTTATAACCGGACACATCGGCTACTATCAGAGTTAATATCCCATCTTCAAAACCAGTAGCCATTGTATAATCTATTTCCCTAATTCCACTTAAAATGAGAGGCTTTTCTTTAATCAATCCACTACGAACATCCTCTATATATTTTATTCTTTCTTTCGACAGCTCCCTGATATCTGCATAATAAGATTTTTCTTTTGAGACTACAGAACTACTTAAAATATCCTCACAATCACCTGCCAGTTGTTTAATGGCATAAATATCTCCTTTAGATACACTATTAGTAGTAAAAGTATCTAAAGACTTAGTAATAGATATTTTAACATTCTGCTCAATAATTTTATTTACAAGTAATGGCAAGTCATCCATGCTCGCCTTCGCAGAATAACAATAGTTAAAAGTTAATTCTTGAGATATTCTTTCCTTAGGTATTTTAGAAAATTTCAGTTGTTCTTTAAATGATTTGCGAGTTAATAAAACTCCATCAACATTGTACGCCTCTAAAATGGCCTTAACAATAGGAATGTATTCTTCACTAAAACTTTCAGGGACAACACCTAAATTATAAAAACGATCTATTGCATCTTTACTATGAAGCAAAAGATATATTAATTCTTTTTCATCTTGTAAATTATCTTTATTATTCATGTATTTCTTTTGAAAAATCCTCACAAAGAGGAATCTTCAAAGTCCTCTTACTATTAACAATTCTACTAATTCCTATTCCGAATGCCCTCTCTATATCAAAAGATTTATCTCTAATATCAAATTTAAATACCAAAATAGTTGATTGTCTATTTCTAAGTCTCTCTAGAAAAAATGGATCCATAATATCACTTATTAAAGTATTTTGCTTAATACTTCTCGGTTTTTTTAATATATTATCTACCACTAACCAGTCGCAACTTTTATAGTCAACTAAATCAACAGTCTCTTTCTTTATAGTATTAAATAACTTTGAAAAATCGATCCAGTCATAAGTTTGACCTCTTAGTAAATGAGTTACTCTTAATCTTATGGCTTCCCTCATAATAATAGAAGCTAACATCGTTCTTCCTATAGGTCTTTCTGAAAGACCATAGATAATGATATTACTACCATTCTCAGATCTTTTCATCATCACACTTTTATTTCTTAAAAACTTATTGATATTATTATTATTTTTTGTTTTCTCTTGTTTAATTTTTTCCCAGCTCATTCCCCAACAAAACTTACACACCTTGTCTTTTGCAGAAAGAGCTATTTCAGGGAGAATAGAATTACCTGTGGTGTTGCTATTCCTATTTACTGCATACCCATTAAAATCAAATATAGTGTAATCCCCAAAACCATCAGGGACTACACTATATATGTATGCCCAAAACTCAGATAATAAAGAACATCGTCTCAATTCTAATGTAGTCAATTCTTCAGTTGTTTTGCTATAATATTTTTTTGCAAAATAACTTAAGAATTTCTTTTTGAATAGTTCTATATTTTCCATCTATTACAAATCTATTTTTTTAGCATCTGCCCCTTGAAGATGATTAACTTTCTTAGGGATAGGATCAGCATTGGCTGGCCTGCATCTTTTATCCGCCCATTCTCTAAGTTCTTCAAAATCTCCTTCTCTCATCTCAAAAAGGGATTTAAATTCAGAAATAGCTTTAGCGACATCATCTGTACCTATCTTTCTTTGACCATCCAAAAAGCCCTTGAGCATCGCATTGTCAATAGCCTTTTCTATCTCTGCCCCACTATATTTATCACTTTTCCCAGCAAGTAATCCGGCATCAAACTTATTTAATGGCAATTTTCTCAATTTAAGAAGAACATTAAATATCTCCTCTCTCTCGTCTATATTCGGAAGATCTAAAAAGAATATCTCATCAAAACGACCTGCTCTTAAGAACTCAGGAGGGATTGCCTGGTGATCATTAGCTGTCGCCACCACGAATACGGAAGAAGTTTTTTCTTGCATCCATGTGAGAAAAGTACTAAGAACACGACTTGTTGTCCCCCCGTCTGATCGACCAGATGAGTCTCCTCCCGAAATCGCTTTTTCTATCTCATCGATCCATAGCACACATGGAGCTATAGCCTCAGCCTGTTTTATCGCTTCTCTAGCATTCTTTTCAGAATCGCCTACGAGAGAACCAAACAACTTTCCAAAATCTAATCTTAACAATGGCATTTTCCATGAACTACTTAAAGCCTTACACACTAAACTTTTACCAACGCCTGGTAGACCCAAAGTTAACAAGCCTCTTGGTTTTTTTAAACCATAATTTTCTGCTTCTTGAGAAAAACAACCCTTCCTTTCATCTATCCATCCTATCAAATTCTTAAGACCTCCAATATGCTCCATAGAAACTAGACTATCAAAATATTCAAGCATTCCACTCTTGCTAATAACCTGTCTCTTTTCTTGTAATATAAGAGGGATATTCCAACTGCGACCATCGACAAGAGATATAGAAAAAGCAGTTTGAGCCTCCTGTATAGTCAATCCTGAAACAGCATTAACTATTTCTTCTTCCATCTCTTTAGTTTTTTTCCTTATCCCTGGAATTGCCTCATCTGCCCCTCTTACTACATCATACAGAGCATGACGATACTCTTTTTTATTAGGATACGGAAAATCTATCATAGGTATAAGATTTTCAAGAACATCAGTTGACTTATAATAAGGACCTGTGAGAACAGTGCATACAATAGTATTAAGATTAGATATTTCTTTTAAACGCCTTTCTATATCTGGGTTTTCTTCAATAAATCTAAAGTAATCTAACAAAACATAAATAATACCATTACAACCTTTTTCTTTTTTCTTTTGAACATTGCTTGCTCTTTTTTCATAAGTCTGTGCCTCACCAAGAATATGATCAAGGATAGCCACTGGATTGTTCTTAAGATCATCAGATGTCCCGGCTATTTTTTCTCCAGTTGACAATTCAATCAACCCGTTATAACTATCCCAAACCCGGCACTCATACCCCTTGACCCTGCAATAGTGATCTAAATACTGTTTTAGTCTATTTTCGTCATTGTGAGTAAGGTAAAACAAAGGATAGCGAGAGCGAATCATATTAGTAAAGTCTCTCTTAAACTTATCAGTACACATATCCGCCAACGTCGCTTCACTTATCTTCTTACTTATTTCTTTTGCCATTTCTTCATCCTTTTAAATGATTTTAAAAAATAGTTCAATTACATTTTGTATTATATCAAAAAACTTTCACTTTTCAACAACTAAATTGAATTTAAGGTTGTTGATATTGTAACTCTCTTACCCTTAGAAACCTGGGGAGTCTTCCAAACTGCTATTTCTGAAAACTCTTCAAGATTAGTATTTATTTTTTTCAAAGCTTCATCTATCATATATTTTTGCCTACCATTGAGTTCTAAAACATATCTAACAATATAGTTCTTATCTAAAAATTTAAATATCTTTTTATGTTTTACATTTAAATCATGAGTATCAATATTTAGACTATATTTTATCTCTTTAATATGCTGTATTTGTTTTTTCTCTTTTTTCTTCTTCTTATCTTTAAATATCATTTTCCCATAATCTATAATCTTACAAACAGGATATCCTCCTGGTCCTTCAGTAGCCATTTCTACGACATCCAAACTTTCTTCTTCTGCTAATTCTATTGCTTTAGATAATAAAACTGGGCTACTGCTCATTCCCTCAGGTGTTACTAAATTTACTAACTTTGAATCTATTTGATTATTAATATTATACTTCTTACCCATTAATCACCTTTCTAACTATCTCCTTTCTGTAAAAACTTAAATTTATTATTATCATTAAATTTAACATTAATACTACTATTTATTTTATTAAAAACTAATTGTGGACTTTTAAAGATAAAATTTGAAGGATAGGGAGAATATATCTCTGTTGATTTTTTAATAACCTCTATCATATTCTTTTTTTGTATATCCTTACAAGCATCTACAACTATTTTAATAGCTTCTTTTTTAGGTTTTCTTTTTACCTTAAGTAACCAGTTCAAAGATAACACTACTCCATAATTACCGACAAGAGTCATATCTCCCATAGCATATGACTTTTCCATTTCTTCTTTTGTAACACTATGCTTCTTATTTTTTTGTTTTTCTTTTGATATATAGTCTATAAAACGTTCTTGAAAATTATATGACTCTTTAAAAATAGTTATTATATCATCTCTTCTCATTTGACTAAAATAAAAACCATTACTACTTTTTACAAAATCATCAATATGATTCCCAAAGAAAAAAACTATATAATCACGTATTATCAAGTTACAACAGAACCCAAAAATATCAATCAACTTATCTTTAATCCTATTAATTTCAAGGCTACTCCCCCCTATATTTAATTCCCAATCAATTTTATATTTATTTAAATATAGTTTATGAGCAAATCTAAAGAAGTCAAAAGGACCCCATTCTTCTAAATTGCTCTTTTCTTTTATTCTCTTCTTTTTGCTATTAATATCTTTATAACTACAAAATTGTGTTTCTACTCCTGCGATACCAAATCCTTCATGGTTGTCCATTATATCATAATTATTTTTATTTTCAACAACTTTTTTCACTTTTTTGAAGTTTTTTTTCTTTTTACGT
>SDBU01006293.1_pt1 | contig 14009 bp, 13 predicted proteins | sample 2277071 | NCBI WGS metagenome assembly SDBU01 (sample SAMN10397929, study PRJNA504765) | marine sediment metagenome | isolation source: marine sediment core GS08_GC12, 126 cmbsf | place: Arctic Ocean: Gakkel Ridge, Loki's castle | collected 2008
GAGGGTAAGAAACCAGATCGACATGGGTGGCTGACGCCGGTAGGAAACGGGAAGTAGGCCTTGCACCGGGCTGGACGGGGAGCACCCGTGTGGCCGGTGCGTTCGTTTGCAACGGAGGTTATAAATGAAACTCATCTGGGTGACAAAGGGAGTTCGTGGTATCGTTTGTGGGTCACTGCGCGATCGTTTGCCCATCCTGCTGGTGGTAATGCTCATTGCCATCACGGTGATCGGCTGCAGCGGGGCTCCAGGCAAGGTGGGTCGCCAGGGTGCTGAGCCGGCACCGATGGTGGTGATCGGGTCGCCACCCTCGGGAGCTAGATTCGCCACGGGTCAGGAGATAGACGTGCAATCTTCGGCCACCGATCCGGCTGGGGTGGCCCAGATTGAGTTGTGGGCCGATGGCGTCATGGTGGGCAGTATGGCCAGCCTGTCTCCGGAGACGACCTTTGGGGCGACCATACGCTGGATGCCCCCGGGACCGGGTCAGTACGTGCTGGAAGTGCGGTCGATTAACAATGAGCAGGCGGTCTCGGCTGTGGCTTCGGTCGCGGTAACGGTAGAGTCCCCGACAGGGCCCACTGCTACCAGTGAACCATTCATTGAACAGACCCTTACCCCCATCCCGCCTACCAACACACTGGTAGTGCCGGAGGAACCGACGCCGGTACCGGTCGCGCCCACGCCCACACCAGTGCCCGCGGCCTGCACTCCCTCCGCCACTGCCAACATCGGACTCAATGTGCGCTCGGGACCCAGCGTGGATTATCCGGTCATCGGGGGTATCCACGAGGGGGAGACGGCCCAGGTGACCGGTCGCAGCGGTGATTCTACCTGGTGGCAGATCGTCCACCAGGGTAGCCAGGGGTGGGTGTCGGCCAAATACGTTGTGGTAGCCTGCACTGAGAATGTGCCCGTGGTGGTGGCCCCGACGCCTCCGCCTCCAACTTCACCGCCACCTCCACCTCCGACGGTGACCCCGGCGACGGCCTTCAATCTGCGTGCCGATCGTACCACCATTAATGCCGGCGAGTGCACCACCGTCCGGTGGGACATAGATGGCGTCCATGCGGTGTATTTCGACCAGGGTGGTGGCTTCCAGGGAGTGGGAGGACACGATTCTCGCACCGTCTGCCCGGGCTCGAGCACCACCTATCATCTCAAGGTGGCACTTGATGACGGGTCCGAAGTGGTGCAGTCGTTGGCTATTCAGGTGATCGGTAGCAGTGCCCCGGTCATCAACTTTCGGGCCGACGAGACCGACGTGGACAAGCACCAATGCACGGTTCTGCGATGGGATGTGGACAATGTGAAAGAGGTCCACCTCAGCGACGGGAAGAATGAAGCCGGGGTGGACGGACACGGCAGTCTACAGATTTGTCCCAAGCGAACGACTACCTATGTGTTGAAGGTGGTTCTGCTGGACAACACCGTTTCCGAAAGCAAGGTGAAAGTTCGGGTGGACCGGTAGCGGGCGCCCGCCGGGGGCTTCGACTCGGTTCCCCTTTCAGGTGACGCAAGCATTCAGTTCCCCAGGAATAGGGCGCTGATTTCGGCGATTCGACCCAGATAATGGGCTAGCATCCTCTGGGCCGAAGATAGTCAGGAAAAGGCCAGCGAAAATCAGCGTGCATCTCCGTCATCCGCGTTCCATTCGGGGAGTGGATGAACGGTTACTACGTGACATTGATGTTGGAGGGAGTAGAGGCAAAGAGACCATGCCTGACAAGTGGATTGCCCCAGAGATCGAACCCAGGTGGCAGAAGAAATGGGAAGATGATGGTCTGTATCGGGCCGAGATAGAGAGGTCCCGACCCAAATACTATGCCATGACCATGTACCCTTACCCCTCCGGCGAGCTACATATCGGGCACTGGTACGCGATAGCGCCTTCCGACGCCCGCGCCCGTTGGATGCGGATGCGTGGCTACAACGTTCTGTTCCCGATGGGGTTTGATGGCTTTGGGCTGCCAGCTGAGAATGCGGCTATCCGGCGCAAGATCCATCCCAAGGAGTGGACCTACGCCAACATCGAACGCATGCGAAAGCAGCTGCGCACGATGGGCGCCATGTTCGACTGGGAGCGGGAGTGTGTCACCTGTGACCCGGAGTACTACCAATGGTCTCAGTGGTTCTTCCTCAAGCTGTACGATGCCGGGATGGCCTACAAGAAGCTGGCGCCGGTTGATTTCTGTCCCGTCTGCAACACCACCCTGGCCCGTGAGCAGGTGTGGGGTGAGGATCGTCACTGTGAGCGCTGCGGAACCCCGGTGATCAAGAAGGATTTGGCACAATGGTTCTTCAAGATCACATCATACGCCGAGGCATTGCTGGACATGTCGGAGATAGAGTGGCCGGAGCGGGTGACCACTATGCAGCGCAATTGGGTGGGGCGCAGCGAGGGCGCGGAGGTGGTGTTCCGCACGGAACGGGGCGACGCGCTTCCCGTCTTCACCACCCGGCCGGACACGTTGTGGGGAGCGACGTTCATGGTGTTGTCGCCGGAGCATCCGCTGGTGGAGGAGTTGACCCCGGATGAACGCCGGGCTGAGGTGGAAGCCTACGTGGAGCAGGCGCGTCGCATGAGCGAAATCGACCGCGAGTCGGTGGATCGCGAAAAGACGGGCGTCTTCATCGGGGCCTATGCCGTCAATCCGGTCAATGATGAGCGCATTCCCATCTGGATTGCCGACTACGTGCTGATGACCTACGGCACCGGCGCCATCATGGCGGTACCGTGCGGCGATCAACGTGACTTCGAGTTCGCCCAGAAATACGGCCTGCCCATCCCGGTGGTGGTGGCTCCGTCCGATTGGGATGGCCAGCCTCTTGCTGAAGCGTATGCCGAACCGGGCATGATGGTGAACAGCGGCTCCTTCGACGGCTTTCCCACCATCGGCAAGTACAGCCTGGAGGAGTGGACGCCCGAATTGGCCCAGAAATACGGTTTGCCGGCGGCGCTGACGTCGCAAAGTGAGGGCCGACACGCGGTTACGCGGTGGCTGGAGGAGAAGGGGATCGGCGAATTCGAGGTAGCCTATCGTCTGCACGATTGGCTCATCAGCCGCCAGCGATACTGGGGGGCTCCCATCCCCATGATCGAGTGCCCCACCTGCGGCATGGTGCCGGTTCCCTATGAGGACTTGCCCGTCCTGCTGCCGGAGGATGTGGAGTTTATGCCCTCCGGCGAGTCGCCGCTGAAGTTCCACGATGGATTCCGTCACGTGAAGTGTCCCCGGTGTGGCGGGGACGCCGAGCGGGAGACGGACACGATGGACACGTTTATGTGCTCTTCGTGGTACCAATACGCGTACATGGAACGGAACTGGCGGGCTGGCCAGAGGCTGACCGCTGACGACAAGCCGTTCAATCCGGATGAAGGGGATTATTGGTTGCCTGTCGATCAGTACACGGGTGGCATCGAGCATGCTACCATGCATCTGTTCTACACTCGCTTCTTCACCAAGGCGATGCGTGATATGGGAATCGTGAAGTTCAACGAGCCGATGACGCGGCTGTTCAACCAGGGCATCATATTGGGCGAAGACAGCGAGAAGATGAGCAAGAGCCGGGGCAATGTGATCTCGCCGGACGACCTGGTGCAGCAATACGGGGCCGATGTGGTGCGTGGCTATCTGATGTTTGGTTTCCGCTGGGAGCAAGGTGGTCCCTGGAGCAGCACCGGCGTGTTGGGAATCCAGCGGTTTCTGGAACGGGTGTGGGGGCTGGTGTTGGAGGAGCCACAGATTGCGTCTGAGGTCTCTCCGCCGGCCGGGGATGTTGCCTCCGTGCGGGAGCTACGGCGCAGGCAGCACCAGACTGTCCGCAAGGTCACGCACGACATGCAGGCATTCGCCTTCAACACCATGATCGCGGCGCTGATGGAATACACCAATTACCTGATCAAGGTCAGGAAGACGCCCATCGTACGAACTGAGGCCTGGGATGAGGCCATCGAGATGCTGATGCTGTTGATGGCACCGACGTTCCCGCATATCAGTGAGGAGATATGGACGCGCACTGGCCGTGCCTACAGCATTCACCAGCAGGCCTGGCCGGCGTGGGACGAGGAACTGGCGGCCGAGGAGGTGATCACCATCGTGGTGCAGGTCAACGGCAAGCTGCGCGATCGCTTCCAGGCCCCGGCCGACATTGGGGAGACAGATGCCAAGGCGCAAGCACTGGCCACCGAGGGTGCTCAGAAACATGTGGGCGACCGGGAGCCGGCCAAGGTTGTGTATGTGCCCGGTCGTTTGGTGAACATCGTGGTGAAGTGAGCGGGGGTTTTGGGGATGCTCACGCCTGCCGCAGCGCGCGCATTACCTGGGCCAACGTGGGCCGCTTGCCGTACATGAGCAGCCCCATGCGGAACACCTTGGCTCCCGCCCAGGTCGCGACCGGAATGGTGACCAGAAGCACCACGATGCTGCCCACTATGTCGATCACCGGCACCTCGGTCATCGGTATCCGCAGCATCATCATGGTGGGTGCCGTAAGGGGGAACCAGGAAAGAACTCGGGCCAGAGCCATGTTCGGGTTCGTCAGTAAGAACGCGCCCATCATCAGCGGGATGGCCGCCATCAAGGAGAAGATGCCCCCCAGCTGCTGTGACTCCTGCATCGTGGTGCCCAGCGCTCCCACTGCTCCCATCAACACCGCGTAGATCAGGAACCCCAGGACGTAGTAAACCAGCGCCAGGACGAAGATCTCTGGCCGAGAGAGCAAGGGCAGAGACACCCCCAGAAGGTCCGTCGCACCGCAGCCAAGGGCAATGGCCGAAGCTAACCATACGACGACCTGGGTCAGTCCCAGTGCTCCCAGCCCCATGATCTTGCCCGCCAGCAGTTCTCGGGCTGTGACCGAGGAGAGGATAATCTCGATGACACGGCTCGTCTTTTCCTCCGCCACCCCTTGCAGCAGGTAGCCCGACGACGTGAAAATTGTCATGACGAGCAGTATGCTCAAGAAATAGGGCACCATAACGGAAAGCAGGGTGCCAAGCTGCCCTCTGGATTGTTCTTCACCCTCCAGACTCACCCACACCGGCGCGACAGGCTCGGCCAGTCGTTGGCGCAGGACTGGCGATGCTTCGTCTCGCAACAAATGGTCCACAAAGAAGCGGCGGACTGAAGTCGAATCGTCCAGCGCGGCAACCGACATCCCGCTCTGCTCGCTGACGATGATAACGTGACCGCTTTCTATGTAATCCTGGGGGATGACCAGCAAAGCAGTGATCTCACCGGCCTTCACGGCCGCATGCCCTGCTTCCTCGTCGGCGAAAAGATGGTACTGGTCCTGGTAGGCTGGGAGCAGGGGGGTGAAAACGCCCAGCTGGTCCACTATCCCAATCTGCCCCAGGTCGGGAGTGAATTGGCTTTCGAGGAAGGATGACGCCTGGCCGCCGAAGAAGGCCGCGACCAGCAAGCCCAATGCCCCCAAGATCGGCATCAGCAGCGTCATGACGATGAAACCGGTCCGGCGCACACCCACCTGGTACTCGTGGCGGGCGATGATCCATACGCTACGCATGGGTCGTCTCCTTGACCACAGCGATGAAGATGTCTTGCAGTGGTGCGGTAGCTACCTCAAAGGCCTCCACTGGAATGTCGCGCTCGATCAGTGTCTGTAGGAATTCCTGGGGTGTGATGCCCTCCAGGGTGAGGGTGAAGGTGTCGTCACGTCGCTCCACTCGGGCCACACCGGGCAGTGTGTCGAGGCCGGCGGTGGTGCGCAGGCGCACGGTGTTGGGAGCGTGGCGACGCTTGATCTCGTCCAGCCGGCCATAGAGCACCGCCTTCCCCCGGTTGATCAGCACGATCCGATCACACAGTGCCTCCACCAGGTTCATCTGATGAGCGCTCAGCAGCACCGTCTTGCCCTCTGCCCGCAGCTGGCGGACCAGCCCCTTGATCAGCTCCATGTTGACCGGGTCCAGTCCCTGGAAGGGTTCATCCAGGATGAGGAGTTCCGGATCGTGTACCAGGCTGGCCACAAACTGGAGCTTCTGCTGCATCCCCCGGCTGAGGTCCTTTACCTTGTGATCAGCCCAGTCAGCCAGCTCTACCTTTCCCAGCCAACTGAGAGCGCTTCGGCGGGCGGCGGAGCGGGGAGTGCCCTTGAGTTCAGCCAGGTAGATTAACACATCGAGCACCTTGAGGTCGCGGTAGAGTCCCCGCTCTTCGGGCAGGTAGCCGATGCGGTGCCGGGCGATTCCCGGCGGTTGGCCCAGCACGGATACGCTGCCGGCGTCGGGCTTGAAGATGTCCATCATTATGCGGATGCAGGTGGTCTTTCCAGCCCCATTGGGTCCCAGGAGTCCGAAGATCTCTCCCCCATACACGTCAAATGACAGGTGGTCCACAGCGGTGAAGGTATCGTAGCGCTTCACCAGGGAATCTACCCGAAGTATTGTTTGGGTCACGGTCACCGTATTCCTTCCACATGCCGGTGGCGGTTGCCCTTCCCGTTTTTGCGCTGATCACCAACATGGATGCTGCGACCAGAGTTTCCCGAAGATGACAAAATAGTCGATTGGGCATTATCTGGCGAATGCTTCTGGAGGGAGGTTCTGGTTCCTACGAGATATCCTGGTATTTGCTCCCTCTCTGGGCGTCCTTGTCGACCGGCTGGATGAAACCGGTGCGGGTGTCCACGATGTAGGCCACCTGTTCTCGGGGCCGGATGTAATCGTCCATGGCGCAGGCCACGTTGCCGTCCTCGCGGGGCGCGAAGTCGTGATAGTGATAACTGAACTGGTTGATGAAATCGGCGGCGTAGTCCAGGAACTCCCGATGACCGGCTTGATATGGCCCACTTCCTTGCTCTTCGGCGGCCAGCCGCCGGGCGAACTTGGCTACTTCTTGGGGATCGAGCATGGGACATTCCTGTCGCGTGGACTTGGCGTCAGACATCTCGTTCTGTGCCCAGCAAGGCTGTGTAGTCAAGCCTTCGGTAAGGAGTCTGGCAGGGACTACCATCGGCCAGCCACATGGTCCGGTCATTGAGGTCCATAACGATCGAGGCGATGGTGGCCCAGCGTTCTGGGGCTGGCAGGAGGGGGTCGGGGTGGCGGCAGATGGCGTTGGGGTGGTTGAAATGATCGGTCACGATAGCCTGGAGTGCCTCCGGGGTGATGCTGCCCCCCTGCCGTCGCAGCAAACGGTTGATGCGGTTCAGGCGGATCGGGCTGTCGGGCCCGGTCCATAGCCCCACGTCCTTGAGGTCGAATCTGGGGGAGACAAAGTGATTGGTATGCGCCAGGAAGCCATCACACGGGGCGTTGAGGTAGACACGCGAATAGTCTCCCGGGGCAGCTTCGGCATCGATGGCCTCGCCATCACGGTGGACGATCAGGTAGTTGCCAGCCGAGGATCGTGGTTGGCGGGTAACCGCGCCCAGCGCCTCCGACATGGTGCGGGCATCCAGGATGCCGCGCAGGATGACGTGGAAGGGCACACCTGGCTGGCCCTGATCCTGGTCGGTGACCAGGGCGTTGACGGCCAGGCCGATGCCGGCTGAGTTGAAGCCGGTTTTGGCCAGCAAGCCGGCCTCGACCACAGTGACGAAGCTGGGACCCTCGGCCTGCTCGGCCTCGAGCACGATGATGGTCTCGGACAAGGGGGGAGTCCAGTCCCAGTTCTGGCCGATCAGGGTGTGTTCATTGGCGGTGATTTCCGGCAGGGCGGCAAAGGAGGTACACTCCTGCCTGGCCTGATGGGCCACGGCCGTAAACATGATCTCGGTGCGCACGTTGATCGCCAACACGTCGTCAACATCCAGCCCGGCGCCCTGGGCGATGTTCTCCATCTCGGTCAGGTAGCGAGGCTGATAGGCGGCGATGGCGGGCCGGAACCGGGCAGCGTGATCAACGACTTGCTGCCAATCCCAGCCGGCATAGTGTTTGAAGATCTGGCGGTAAATCTCCACGGTGCGGGTGATGCGGCTGGCGGCCTGCTGGCCCAGCTGACGCCCGCGCTGGCTGGCATCACCGCTAACTCGGATGTGGGGGAATGGGTTCATTCTCTGCGTCTCTCTCCAGTCCTGGCGGGGATTGGGCCTGAGTATAGCAGGCTTCGCCTTGGTTGACAATGAAGACGCCTCGAGGGGAATCGGCACATTCCTGAACTATCTGGGAGGACTCCAGATGCCCGGCGCGGTTTGGGAGCAGGGAGTAAGGAGTAGGGAATGGGGAATGGGCGCCCTATGTGCGGATTTTGGCCGTGTGCGCTATAATTGATAAGGTCTTTGCCAGATAACGCCTCAACAGGACGCCCAATTGGCCGCGAATCCCTCTTCAAGCCAGACTCATACCCAACAGGTAGCCCGAGCAGCCGGGACCGTGATGGCCCTGTTCGTGGTCAGCCGCGCCATGGGTTTGCTGCGCGAGATCGTGATTGCCCGCCAGTTCGGCACCAGCGCTGAGTTGGATGCCTACCTGGCCGCTTTTCGTGTGCCCGATCTGCTGTTCGCCCTGATGGCGGGAGGGGCGCTGGGGTCGGCCTTTATCCCGGTGTTCTCCGACTACCTGACTCGCGGTGACGAGGGCGATGCCTGGCGGCTGGCATCGGCGGTGATCAATTGGGTGCTACTGTTCCTGTCGGCCGCCGGCGTGGTGGCGGCGCTGGTGGCCCCGGTATTGGTGGACACGGTGATTGCGCCCGGCTTCACCACGGCGCAGAAGGCGCTCACGGTGGAGCTGATGCGATGGATGCTCGTCGCCACAGTCATCTTCGGGGTCAGCGGCGTGGTGATGGGCATTCTCAACGCCCGCCAGCACTTCTGGCGGCCGGCGCTGGCGCCCTCAATCTACAACGCTGCCATCATTGCCGGCACCTGGCTGCTGGGCCCCAGCATGGGCGTGTACGGTTTGGTGGTGGGGGTGTTGATCGGGGCTGTCGGTCACCTGCTGATCCAGATTCCCGGACTGCGGCGCGAAGGGATGCGTTTCTCGCTGAGGCTGGCGCCCGGCGACCCCGGTGTGCAAGAAGTGGGATGGCTGATGGCACCTCGGGCGCTGGGGCTGGCGGCGGTGGAAGTGAACCACCTGGTCAACGTGATGCTGGCGTCCAGCCTGGCCGTCGGCAGCCTGGCTGCTCTGAATTATGGGCGACTGATTATGCTGCTGCCCGAGGGCGTTATCGCCCAGTCGGTGGCCATTGCCGCATTTCCCACCTTTGCGGTGCTGGTGGCGCGCAACCAGCGGGACCAGCTGCGGAACATGCTGCAGACCACGCTGCGCAGTGTGCTCTACCTGACGCTGCCGGCGGCCGTGGGCCTGATCTGGCTGCGGCAGCCGCTGGTGAGGGCCTTGTTGGAGCGGGGTGCCTTCAATGCGCAATCCACCCAGGCCACATCGTGGGCGCTGCTGTTCTACGCGCTGGGGTTGGTGGGGCACGCGGTGGTGGAGATTGTGACCCGCGCCTTCTACGCCTTGCACGACACGCGCACGCCGGTGATAGTGGGAATATCGACCATGGCGGCCAACGTCGGGCTAAGCCTGGGATTCATGGCGTTGTTTCGGGCCGTTGGCTGGCAACCGCACGGGGGGCTGGCGCTGGCCAACTCGCTGGCGACGACGGCTGAGATGGTGGTCTTGTGGGGTTTGATCAATCGGCGGTTGGAGCGTTCCAGAGACGCGAGCCTGACCGGAGCGCTCTGGCGCATGGGCGCGGGTTGCCTGGCCATGCTGGCCGTCTTGGTGGCGCTGACATCGGCGATGGTTGGAGCCCCGGCCTGGTTGCTCAGTGGGGCTGGCATCGTCGCGGGCGGCGCGATCTACGGCCTGGTCACGCTGGCGCTGGGCTCACAGGAACCGGTGGCGTTGATGCGCACGGTCCGCCGCCGGCTGTCGGCCAGCGATCAGTAGCCGGTTGGTGGGGCTGGGTTATGTGCCGTCTCCCTTGCCACCGCGCCAGAACTGCAGTAAACGCCTGTTAGATGGAAAGGCGATATTGTCGGGCAGCTCGTCGGGGCCGAAGAGGCACACTTCGTCGGCATCGTCGGCCGGGTGCAGCTCCCCACTGACCACACGGGCCCGATAGAAGATGACGACGCCTGGCCCGCGGGGGTCATTTGTGTATCGTTCCACGCCGAGTAAGCCGGTCACCTCTATCTGAAGGCCGGTTTCCTCCAAACATTCACGGACGGCGGCGTCGAGCGGGCGTTCGCCGTATTCCACGAAGCCCGCGGGCAGGCACCAGTCGCCCTTGGCCGGCGCCACCGCCCGCTTCACCAGCACCACTTCCCCGTCTCGCTCCGCCAGCACGCCAGCCCCGACCTTGGGATCCACGAAGTGGACGAAGCCGCATTCCGGGCAGACTCGCCTGGTGCGTCCGAACGCCAGCCGGTCTTGCATGGGGGCGCGGCAATAGGGGCAGTAGGCGTACGGTTTGCGTTCGTCCAGTATCATCTATGCTGATTCCACTGCTTCCCGGGCTGCCCAGAGATTGCCCATCGGGGCGATGATGGGGGTGACGCAGCCGGTACCTATGATGAGCCGCCGGCCACCGGCCTGTTGGATGGCTGCCTGCACTTCGGCGCGCACCTGGTCCGGGGTGCCGTAGGCCATGGTCTCTTCCTGCCGCAGTCCGCCGACCAGCGCGCCGGGGAAGCGGGCCGTCGCCTCTTTCAGCGATGGCGGCGTCTCCTGATCGTGCCAGTTGATGGCCTGAGCGGGATAGTCAGCGACCGGGTCGAACATGATGTTCTGGCCGTGCACGTGGAGGAGGTTGAACCACAAGTCCCGGGTGGCTTCCAGGATGCGCAGGTCATAGGGACGGCCAAACTCCCGATATTCGGCCTCGGTCAACAAATCGTAGGAGGCGTGTTGCAGCGCCAGGAAAACACCAGCAATGCCAGTTTCGCGGATGGTCTCAATGAAGCGCAGGGTGCTCTCGGTGATGGTCTCCAGTCCGGCCTTGAGGGCGTCGGGATGTTGGCGCAGATCAGACAACAGCCGGTCGCCGGCCAGGTTCCTGGCCTGGGCCAGGGGGTTGAAGATGGTCTGGATGAAGGGCACTTCCTCTTTGACTTCCTGCCCGATGATGGACAGCGCCTGGCGTATCTCGTTCAGCAAGCCCTGGGTTGGGTCCAGTATGGGCAGGCCTGTCCAGTCCTCCGGGCTCTGGATGACCGGCCGCCCGTAATCCCGGGTTCCGTGGAAATGGCCTACCCACTGCGACTGGGCGCTCCAGTCAGCCAGGCAATAGTTGCTGGAGGGGGTGACCTTGATGAAGTCGAAGTCGAAGGTGCGCTGAAAGGCGAGGGTGGCCCGGGCCAGGTCTGGCCCCCGTTGATCGTCCACCGGCCAGTGGCGCCATAGCGCCACCGGCAGCCGGTCTGTAGGTTCCCCGGCAATGGTGGCCTCCAGGCGGTTTCGTTTTGTTAGATCACTCATGGATTGCCTCCTGTGGTTGGGTGTTGAGCAGGCGGTATTATACCACTATGCTGTCCGGATAACCAGACCGAAAACCGCCAGTTGGGCGACGTTGGGGGCGAACGCTGAAAACGCTGATTGACCGCGGATTGGCGTAGACGCCACGGAGGGAATCAGCGAAAACGAGCGTCGAGTGAACGCTATCCAGGTGGGGTGGGCCTGCCCCGCTTGGTGCTGTGCGGGACGTTGCCCCGCTTGGTGCTGTGCGGGACGTTGCCCCGCTTGGTGCTGTGCGGGACGTTGCCCGCTGGATATGTTATGCAGCAGCCTGGCGGTGGATAGCATATCCACCGCGCACGAGAGTGGATTTGTGCGTTGTGGCAACTGGGCGTATTATCCTGGTTGCCAGGACGGGGGCACGGAGCTGGGTACTACGGGAAGTATGGGTGTCTCCGGGTCGGCTGCCACGGGCCTGATATTTCGTTGCGGAGGACAACATGATTGATCCGATTATTTTCCAGATACACATTGGCACTTTCACGTTCGCGTGGCGCTGGTATGGTCTAATTCTGGTTGTCGCCATCGCCCTCGCCACCTGGGTCATGGCAGGCGAGATGCGCCGGAGAGGTGGGAAGTCGGAGCAGGTCTGGGAGTGCATGATCTGGGGGGTGATAGCGGGTATCATTGGTGCCAGGATCTGGTTTGTGGTGGCTGACATCCTGGGGGGGAACACGCGCTATCTGGAGAATCCTGTCAGCATTCTCAACACGACGGCCGGTGGGCTTCACTTCTTCGGCGCCATGCTGTTTGGCGGCCTGGCGTTCTACGTCTATGCCCGACGGCACAACGTGGACACATGGATGTTGCTGGACTCGGCCGCGCCCGCGGTCTTCATTGGCCAGTTGTTGCATCGCCCGGCGAACTTCATCAATCAGGAGCTATATGGCCAGCCCACCGATCTGCCCTGGGGCATCCCCATCCAGGCCAGCCAGCGAATCCCGCCGTGGAATGACCTGGCGCGGTTTCCAGAGGGGACCACCCGTTTCCACCCAACCTTCGCCTATGAAATGATCTGGGATGCATTCGCGGCCGGGCTTCTGCTGGGGATCGCGCACCGGTTTGAGGACAAGATGAAGCCGGGCGCAGTGTTCTTTGGGTGGCTGGTGCTGGCGGGAGTGGGTCGCTTCATCATCGAGTGGTTCCGCCCCGATCAGCCCCGGGTGCCGGGCACGGACATCAGCTTCACCCGCATCGTGGCCGCGCTGATGGCCGCGGTGGGCACGGTTCTGCTGTTGAACCGGTACCGGGTGATTCGGGTGCCCTTCCTGGCCCCCGGCCCCGAGGCCTACACCCTGCCTCCCGAGGAAACGCCGGAGACTGAGGGTCAGGAAGCCTGACCCACCTGTGCGTGCGGTCTGATCAGTTGACCACCGCACCGGTGCCTGCCTGCGGAAGACACGCGGGGTTGTCCTTCTCAAGCAGCTGCTTTCTCTGGCTGCAGAGAAGTCTTCAATACGTCGGCCAGAAAATCGCTGGCGTGCAGGATCTCAAGCAAGACAGGCTGGTCCGCCTCGTTGAGATGCAGAATGATGGACTCGACCTGCTCAGCGTGGTCTATGTGGCCTTCCTCTGACAGCGTCAGGGTCAGGATATCTTCTTCACGATCGTACAGTATCTTCATACCGTTGCCTCCTGCCTGGGTAGAAAGTTATCACCACAATCTCGCTGTCCTCAACTCGGTACACAACGCGTAGGACGTGGGTCTTGGTGAGTCGCTTCTGGGCGATTCGTTCGCTCTTGTACTCCTCTATGCTGTCGGGCCTCATCACCGTCTCGTGTACCTGTTCCTCCGAAACGACGAAGCCGTAAGCGGCCAGGACGGAGAATTTGTCTTTGGCGTGCCGAGTGAAACGCACCTTGGGTTTCACATCTGTTCTCCTGGGAGTGTCCTGGGAGAGGCTAGGCGGCGGTTGACTGCCTCAAGGCTTCGCCGCTGGCGGAGCCGCTCAACCGGCATCAGGCTCACGGCAGGGTCTCAAGCAGCTTCTCCAGGCGATCACGCTTGTGTTCCAGGTGATCGAAGCATTGCTCGTCTTGCCACGTGCCCGCTTCCTCCAAGGTGCCGTCCCGGTACCGGGCTTCCATCTCTTCAACATTGGAGACTCCATAGCGTCCAGTGATACGGAATATCTCGGCCTTGACGTCCCTCAGCTGGCGTTCGAGGAAAGCGCGGATGCCCTGGCTCATCAATTCCTGCTCGGAGAGGTGGAGTTCCTGCGCCACTGTCTTCAGCACCGTGTTGGGTTCGACAGTCATCTGAGCACCCTCCAAGGGGCCATTCTCATCACAAGCATCTGGCTCCTATGCCACGCTGTTCCCTGGCAGTATTATACCACATTCCGGGCACATCAGCACCCGCTGTCAGGGACAGACGCTTGGCCATCCTTGGTGTACACCCACCGCGCTTCTTGTATCAGCGTCTGATGGAAGCGTCCTTCTCGGTCCAGGGACTGCCACTCGTCCAGGGTGTAGATCAATATCTCGGTGGGCACCGGCAGGCCGGTGGTGTCCCACTCCACCCCGCGTCTCTCAAACGGCTGATCGGAACCTGCCAGAATGATGATCAGATCCAGGT
>SDBU01006294.1_pt1 | contig 14008 bp, 11 predicted proteins | sample 2277071 | NCBI WGS metagenome assembly SDBU01 (sample SAMN10397929, study PRJNA504765) | marine sediment metagenome | isolation source: marine sediment core GS08_GC12, 126 cmbsf | place: Arctic Ocean: Gakkel Ridge, Loki's castle | collected 2008
CCAAGGCATGAACACCTCCGCTTTACGTTAAGTGCTCATAGCTTAAACTGTCACCCATGTCGGTAAACTAATGTGTTACCTATGTCTATAACATGTACCCCTGTTGAAAGTCTTTGACCCTTTTTATTCCAGCAAAAAGGGCAAGAAAGGCTACGGGCTCGGCCTCTTTATCGTGAATAAAATAATCAATGAACATGGGGGGAACATCAGCGTGGATAGTTGCATCAATCAGGGGACAGTTTTTACTATAATTCTCCCCGTGGAGGAATCACAGGATGAGTATTAACGGAAAAATATTAATTGTCGAGGACGAGCGTCCGGCGCTCAGGAACCTTGAGCATGTGATGAAGAAAGAGGGCTATGAGGTGCAAGGCACTTTAAGCGGCTCCAAGGCCCTTCGGTTGCTTGATGAGATGGAGTTCGATCTGGTGCTCACTGACCTCAGGATGAATAAAGTGGATGGCATTGAGGTGCTTGAACGCTCAAAGAGGTTATACCCCGATAGTGAGGTCGTGATGATAACCGCCTACGCCACCATCCCAACAGCAGTAGAGGCCATGAAGAAGGGGGCCTATGATTACATAGCCAAGCCTTTCAAGCTCGACAACGTAAGAAAGGTCGCCAGGGCAGCCATGGAGAAGGTAAAGCTCAAGAAGGAAAACGCCCAGCTAAGGGAGCAGATAGAAAAATACGAAGGCAGGGTTAAGATCATAACTCAATCTTCGAACATGAGGAGCCTGATGGACATGGCAATGCAGATCGCCCCGACTGATTGCAGCGTTATCATAACCGGTGAGTCCGGCACTGGCAAGGAGTTGCTAGCACGGCATATCCATTTTGCAAGCAATCGCGCCGAGGAACCTTTTTTCGCTATCAACTGTGGCTCTCTGAACGAGGACCTTCTTGCCAATGAACTCTTTGGCCATGAGAAGGGGGCATTCACCGGAGCCAATACCATGAAAAAAGGGCTCATAGAAATGGCATCCAGAGGGACGCTCTTGCTGGATGAGGTAACCGAGATGCCGGCAGCCATGCAGGTGACACTGTTAAGGGTGCTGCAAGAGAAGGAACTGATACGGCTGGGAGGCACAAAACAGGTTTCCGTGGACGTCCGCATCATCACGGCAACGAACCGGAGCATTCAGGATCTTGTTAAAAGCGGCCAGTTCCGTCAAGACTTGTTCTTCCGGCTCAACGTTGTCTCTCTCCACTTGCCTCCGCTTGTAGAGCGAAGGGATGATATACCACTGCTGTGCCAGCATTTTATTAAGCGGGCCTCTGCTGTAATGAAAAAGAATGTGAATGAAATATCCCCCGATGTGATGGACATCCTCATGAACTATGATTTCCCGGGCAACATCCGGGAGCTTGAGAATATCATCGAGCGCGGTGTTGCACTGGCAAACGAAGAAACTATAGAGATGGCCCACCTGTCAAACGACCTCAAGGATATCAACATTACAACCTTTCGCAAGAAGGAGGGCCGGATCCCTTCGCTTGAAGAACAGGAGATCGCATACATCAAGTGGGTTATGGAAGAAGCAAAAGGCAACAAAACACTGGCAGCTGAAATATTAAGTATCGACAGGGTATCACTCTGGCGCAAATTGAAAAAACATGGGATGCAGGATGATTCCTAGATTCAATGACACCTCAAAAATATCTGATACACCCTGAATCACCCACCCCGTGTCGCGTGGGTGACTCAAAAAGTGACTCGCCCAAAAGCAAAGGGGTCACGGAATCACCCGTAACCCCTTGTTTTTTATGGTAGGCGCGGGCGTTTTTGAACCGCCGACTTCTACCGTGTCAAGGTGATAAGGCCGTTTTTGCTAAGTGGGCTTCCTGTTTGGATATTTTGTAACAGCTTAAAATATATAAGGAAATAAGCGTTCTGGATTTTCTGTATATTCTGTACATTCCTATCATTTCTGTATGTTCTGCTTCAAATCTGCTTCAGTACTACTTATGCACTGTTGCCCTCACTAAAGTTCTTGGAAATTTAACATTTATGCGCCACAGAATAGACAGAATGCCGAGCTAGAGGAGACAGCTGAGTACTCTGACATCGTCTTGTCCATTACACCACTGTGACCTGACCATTCATTAGCATGGGGAGGAGCCAGTCGCGGAGTTCTGCAAGATTTTTGTTTTCTTCAATATTCATTATTTTCTTTCTGTAAAGCTTTTCAGCTATAGCAGAAAATTTATCCATTAATGGTGTCGGAGGAATGAATGTCTTGAACCAGTTTATACCGTTTAAATCCAAATGCAGAACAAGAGTTCCTGATGCAAAATGTTTTATATAATCATGATAATACTTTGAGTTGAATAGCATTTCAAGAAAATATTTATCCATGCCGTGACATAGAACTGAAGCAACATCGCATGAAATTAACACTTTACTATTAAATAGATCAGGAACGAGAAATGCTTTCCCAATAATATCAGCATTCCTAGTGACATCGGTAATAGCAATGACTAACTCATCTGAGTACAATGGGATGATTATCAGATATATCGAGCCAGGCAAACCGAACCAGAACGCATATATTGAGCGGTTCAACCGAACCTACAGGGAAGAGATGCTTGGCATGATATATATTGCGCAGGACAAGTGGGGGAAAGCTCTTTATCATTACAATGAAGTGCTTGAGTTGAATCCAGATAACGAAGAGGCACTTAGAATGGTTGAGGCTATAAATCAATACAGAAATCGTCATCGCAGTCGGTGAGATGTTCATGTATATGAACAGGTACTCTGGCGTTTAATCTTTTCCTTCAGGCACAGGAGAAATTAGTCCAAGCAGGGCAGTGGAGAAGAACATGAATATAATTGGTTCAAGGCAGTTTTAGGTCTTAATTATATTTTCTGAAATTGTTGGTATTTGGTATATTATAGATGGCAATGTCGGGGGGTAGGTCAGAATGGAGATTAGTGTATAATGAGTGACGTCCAACACATCACTCAGCAACAGGACGCTAGGGGAATTATAATGGAGAAGAAATTGTTCTCAATAAGAGGAGCTTCTTTGGTTGTTTTATTTCTGTTGTTTTATATTCCATTTATTGACAAGGCTTTTCATATTGATGATGTCACCTTTATCAAGATGTCTAGAATGATAGGGTGGAACCCTTTGGATGCAGTCCCAGTTGATTTTCCATATTCAGGCAGCATTATCGAAAACATGCTTCCGTATGAAATAACTCATCCGTTATTTGTGCCATACTATATCAAGGTGATCAGATCTTTAACAGGAGAGTCTGAGATTGTGCTTCACCTGTCTTTTCTTATATTTCCATTCATAGCACTTCTCAGCTTCTATCTGCTTTTCCAAAAACTATATCCCAGCAACAAAGGAACAATGTTGGCTACGATTTTTTTAGGGTGTAGCCCTGCTTTTCTGGTTAACTCGCAAAATGTAATGACTGATGTTCCTACGTTTGCATTCATGCTCCTTTCCTTTTTGCTATATGTAGAAGCTGTAAAGAAGCCATCACCTATGATGGCTTACCTGGGGGCTGCTGCCATGAGTGTGGCTCTATTTGCCTCATATCACATTCTTGTATTTGTTCCACTCATCTTAATATACGCATTACTTCAGAAAAAGCTTAATAGGCACATCATCGTTAGCCTTATGATTCCGGGCACACTAATGTTTCTATGGTTATTGCTGGTCTATCAAGAATATGGAATATTTATTGGCCTGAAAAGCAACATTAATTCCTCTGGTGGAGTTTCTGCACATTTAATAAGGCAAGGACTTTCTCCAAGTGTCCTGTTAAGTAAATTTATTTTCAACCTGACCATGGTCGGCACATTTGGGATGCTGCTGCTTCCGCTGAATTATTTTCGTAAAAAGGCAGGTTTTAATTTCCTTAAAACTTTCCCCCCTATTTTAATAGTAACCAGCCTGTTGCTATTAAAATATACAAGTTATAAGCTTCCATCCACACTCTTTCTATCAGCGATGGTTTCTGTTGGTATTTATACTCTTTTGGATACTTCAAAAATGCTGTTCATGGGAAAGATAGACACGCAAAGAAGTAGTAACTTGTTCTTGTTTTCTTGGATAGTTATTGTATTTGTATATAACGAGTTTATATTTGGCTTTGGAGCTGCGAGGTATCTGCTCCCCATTCTACCCCCTCTAATAATGGCCACCTTTGGGAATGTAGAATTGGAATTGAATACATATAGCAAAAAGATCCTGCTTATGTCAGTTTTTATCTTTATAGCGGTATTTGGTTTTGCAAGCGCTTATTCTGACTATAAATACGCAAATACTTACCGCACTGCTGCAGATGCCGTAAAGGACTATAGGGATCAGGCAGGCAATAGTGTTGATGCTTGGTATATAGGAGAATGGGGTATGATTTACTATATGGAAAAGGTCGGTGCGAAGTATCTGACTGCCGAATCTACAGAGCCAAGGCTGGGAGATATAATAGTGATACCTGATATGCCAAGATTTTGGATGCCATCTTATCGTTTGAGACCTAATCTCAAGTATTTCAGTTCACTGAAATACTCTTCCAGCCTTCCATTGCGGCTCTTTAACAGGAGGAGTAATGCTGGCTTTTACTGCAGCGGTTTTGGTTTGCTACCTTTTTCTTTCTCTTTATCACCAGACGAGATTTTTGATGTTTATGTTAGGTTTTGATGTTTATGTTAGGATAATGGAAAAGTGAATGAGTTTACTTTATCTGCTTAGGCTTGAAATAAGTACCCATATTATTATAGAAGGATGTAAATAGCTACAAGTAAGTGATGGATAACAAAATTGATAAATCCTTTTGATCTGACAGAGTTTAATGCTTTGAGGAAGGCGGCCCTGCTCCGACTTCTTGAAATGCATTATAAGAGTGGCGTTGGCCATATTGGTGGGAATCTTTCTGCACTGGATGCGATGTTACTCACTTACCACAATGCCTTAGAGGCAAACGATACCTTCATTCTCTCCAAAGGGCATGCGGCTGGTGCAATCTATGTAACACTATGGTCGGTAGGAATCATCAGCGAAAGTCAACTTGACGAGTTTCACAGTGATGGCACAAAGCTTTCCGGTCATCCGGCCCCAAACTGGATACCTGAAATACCTTTTGCTACTGGTAGCCTTGGGCATGGACTACCTATTTCATGCGGTATAGCGCACGCAAAAAAGCTCAAATTCAGTCCGGGAAAAGTTTTCTGTTTTATGTCCGATGGTGAATGGCAGGAGGGTTCGAACTGGGAAGCCTTGATTTATGCGTCTCGACATAGTCTCGACAATTTAACCATTCTAATAGATAGGAACGGCCTTCAAGGCTTAGGTTCTACTATGGAGATTGGTGGTTTTGAGATGTCTCGGGAATTATTAATATCTTTTGGTATCAGTGCTATTGAAGTCGATGGGCATGACCCTTTTGCTATTTTGGAAGCAATCGGTGAGAAAACCCGTAATCCTAAGGCCATAATATTAAAGACAATTAAGGGGAAGGGAGTCTCTTTTATGGAAAATCGCTTTGAGTGGCATTACTTACCTCTTGACGAGCAATTATATATAATGGCTATAAAGGAGATTGAGGCGGGATGAGGAATGCTACATGTGAAAGACTAATAGACCTTTACAGCAAGACCCCCTTTGTTTTCCTCACTGGTGACCTGGGCTTTCAAGCACTGGAACCCCTTCAGAAAGTAATGGGTGAGCATTTTATTAACGCTGGAATTGCTGAACAGAATATGGTCTCGGTTGCCGCGGGTCTCGCTTACGAAGGGATGGACGTATGGGTTTACAGTATAGCTCCTTTTTGTTACGCTCGCCCCTTTGAACAGATAAGGAATGATGTCTGTCTCCATAACATGCCGGTAAAACTCATAGGCAACGGCGGTGGATACGCCTATGGAGTCATGGGGGCCTCTCACCACGCTTTGGAGGATTACGGCGTACTTATGGGGCTTCAGAATATGCATATTTTTGTGCCTGCTTTCTCTGAGGATTTGGGAGCGATTTGCATGAAAATGTCTGAGTGTCCTCACCCATCGTATCTGAGACTGGGGAAGTGTGAGAAGCCCGAGAGTTTCAATATCCCTAACTATGCTCCTTGGCGCAAACTTGTTGATGGGGCTGGGTCGGTGGTGCTTACAATTGGGCCCTTTGTCGGAGGGTTAATTGCCAAGTGTATTGAAATTGATGAAGAGCGGAGGCCAGAGATTTGGAGCGTGACAGAGTTGCAGAAAGACGGACTTTCCTTGCCAAAGGATTTTCTGGAGAGTGTCAGACGGAAGAAAAGACTTATTGTAGCTGAGGAACACGTGGCTCAAGGCGGTCTTGGACAGATAGTTTCATTACTCCTTTTGCAGAATGGTATCCAGTTGGACTCATTTGAACATATCTGCGCTATGGGGTATCCATCAGGAACGTATGGATCACAGGTTTTTCATCGTGCTGAGTGTGGTCTCACGCCTGAGCAGATACTTGAGAGAGTAGGTGTGAAATGATTTCCAGTGATCTAAGGGGTAAAATTGAGAATCTTTACGGTCCTATACTTGTACTAGGCGCAAGTGGATTCATAGGCGCAAATCTCTTCCGCATGATACTCAATGTGCGTAAAGATGTATACGGCACTGCTTATCACCTTCCTGCATGGAGGCTCGAAGGCCTGCCGGAGGAGAATATTGTAACCACCGACCTGCTCGTTGAGCAAAACCTTAAGCAAACACTTGATGAAATTAACCCTCTTACAATCTTCAACTGCATTGCATATGGAGCTTATTCTTTTGAGTCTGAGACCAGCCTTATATACAGGACAAATCTTAACTTTACAGTAAGTATCTTTGAAAAGCTTGAGCAAAGGAATATACGGGCGTTTATCCATGCCGGATCTTCTTCAGAATATGGGGCTTTGTCATCAGGGCCATCCGAGAACAATGCAACAAGCCCTAACAGCCATTATGCCGCATCGAAGGCCGCGGCTTCAGGCGTTATATATTTCATGGGCACAGAGCGCGGGGTGCCGTGTGCAAATCTTAGACTGTACTCTGTTTACGGCCCTTATGAGGATCCCTCAAGACTGATTCCGAAGCTTGTGGAGCATATAGATAAGGGGGAACTCCCTGAGTTCGTAGATCCTAATATTTCACGGGATTTCGTATATGTGGATGATGCCTGTCGTGCTTTTATTGAGACAGCGCTTAACTTAAAGAGAGAGAACTTTGGTGAATCTTTTAACATAGGCTCTGGCCAATGCACCACGATAGGTGATGTTGCAGCCACTGCCCGTGAACTTTTCAATATTCAGAAAGAACCCGAGTTCACAATGGCAACTCGCGATTGGGATGTGCCCAATTGGTATGCCAACCCTGAGAGAGTAAAAAATGTAATTGACTGGGAGGCTATAACTACATTTAAGGAAGGGTTAAGGAAGACTTTTGAGTGGTTTAGCTCTCTTGAAGACAAGCAGTCATACCTGAAATCATCAAAGAAGTTTGCCATTGATTACTTCCATAGCGTTAGCGCTGTTGTGGCCTGCTATAAGGATGCCCAAGCCATTCCCATCATGCATAAACGCCTTTCAAGTGTTTTCAATAAAATCGGTATTGACTATGAGATAATTTATGTTAATGATTGTAGCCCTGATGATTCGGAAGAAGTGATTAAGAATATTTCAGCCAGGGACCGTAAAGTTACTGGGATTAGTCACTCACGCAATTTCGGATCACAGGCTGCCTTCCGTAGCGGCATGGAAATATCCACGAAGAATGCTTGTGTGCTATTGGATGGTGACCTCCAGGACCCTCCAGAACTTATCGAAAAGTTTGTTGAGAAATGGCGTGAGGGCTATGACGTTGTGTATGGAAAGAGGGTGAAGCGCGAAGCTTCATGGTGTATGCTACTAGCATACAAGCTCTTCTACAGGGTCTTCAATCTTTTCTCATATATAAAGATCCCTCTTGATGCAGGCGATTTTTCACTTATTGACAGGCGTGTAGTAAAAAGCCTCTTGTTATTCCCCGAAAGGGATCTGTTCCTTCGTGGTGTACGAGCTTTTGTTGGGTACAAGCAGATAGGGGTAGATCACGTTAGACCAGCGCGGTTGTTTGGGATAAGCACAAATAGTTTCTTTAAAAACTTGGGCTGGGCTAAAAAGGGTATATTATCATTCACCAATACGCCGCTGAACATACTGAGCTTTGCGGGAATTGTACTGTTTGGGGTATCTTTGACATTGGCCTTTCTTCAGCTTGGGTTGAAGTTTCTTTTCCCTGAGATTGCACCTAAGGGTATAACGACTCTACTCTTGACCGTGATGTTATTTGGTTCATTCAACTTGCTGGCTGTAAGCCTGATTGGCGAATATATTGCCAAAATATTTGAGGAGGTCAAGCGAAGACCTCACTTCTTTAGGCGTAGTATCATACGCAATGGGGAGATTCGTGACGCTGTGGTGGAAACCCCTCATAATATTATGCCTGAGGTTGACGATGGAGATTTATGATAGGCCTTGTCCAGTCTGCGGATCAAAGGATTATTCAAACGTTATCGCATCAGCTGTGTATAACGAAGCGAGATTGAATTCGTTGTCCTTCGCTTCAAGGAAGCCCCCCGACCATATGCGCCATCAGATGATTCTGTGTCCTGTGTGTGACCTTATGTTTGCTTCCCCTGCACCCTCTATGGAGTGGCTTTCCGCCCAATATGAAAAAGCAGGGTTTGATGCTGGGCAGGAATCCATATTTGCAGCTAAGTCATATGCTCGCTTGCTTACAGAAATCGTGACGTTAGTGCCTGACATGGCTGGAGTCCTGGATATCGGTGCAGGTGACGGTGCATTCCTTTCAGAGCTATTAAGCGCTGGATTTGTTAATGTTGTAGGAATAGAGCCTTCAAAAGAACCTGTTGCACAGGCAAGGGAAGACATTAAGCCATACCTAAGACAAGGTTTTTTTGAAAATATGGACCTTGTGGATAATGGTTTAAGTCTCGTCACATGTTTCCAGACCTTAGAACACGTGGAAAATCCTGCCATGCTATGCTCAAAGGTTTTCAGTAGCTTAAAGCCTGGTGGAATATTCTATGCTGTGGCTCATGACCACCGCGCACTGTCTGCTAAGCTGCTGGGCACCAATTCTCCCATATTCGACATTGAGCATTTACAGCTATTATCTAAGAAAAGTATCATAGAGCTTCTCTCTCGCGCAGGGTTTGAAGATATCAATGTTCGTCCCCATAGGAATTCTTATCCCCTCTCATACTGGTTGCGCCTACTTCCCTTGCCAAAAGTATTAAAGGAAGCTGTTTGTACTTGGGCAGTAGGAAACATTATAATTTCAATGAATCCAGGCAACTTGGTTGTGATCGGGAAAAAGAAAGAAGAGTGTTAATTATGGCAAGTGAGCGGAATATAAAAGAATTTAACAAAGATGTTGAAAAGCTTGGAGGGTATGCATATACAGGAAAGAAACTCTCGTGCAGGATGGCTAATTCCAGAATCAGCGATGCTGTCTTTGAATTAACCCAAATAAAGGGCAAAACTATCATTGATATAGGTTGTGGAGATGGAACCTATACCATGGAATTACTTGGTGCCGGAGCAAAAGAAATCCTTGGTGTCGATGCATCTGAAACGGCCATTGAGATAGCCGCCAAGAGGGTTAATGAAATTGATAATATAAGTTTTAAAACATGCGACATATACCACCTTGCCACCAAAATCAAATATGACATTGCTATAGTCAGAGGTATTCTTCATCATTTGTACGATGTAGAAAGTGCCATTGACAATATATGTAAGTTGGCTGATACTATTATAGTGGTTGAGCCAAACGGGTACAACCCTGTTCTCAAGGTGCTTGAACAAATTTCTTCATATCACAGGGTGCACGAAGAGAAGAGCTATCGACCCGACAGACTCGACACGTGGTTTAGACGTAGAGGTTGCAGTATTGAGCAGTATAAGTATATTGGACTTGTCCCCATGTTCTGCTATGACACATTAGCTAGGATATTAAAAAGCATTGAACCTATTGTTGAAAGACTTCCTCTTATAAAGAATATTGCTTGTGGTCAGTACATAATTAAAGTAGGTTTCAAGAAATCCTCATAGGTGTCTGCGGCAACGTATAATGACTATGATATTTGCTGCTAGCAACTGTGATACAATATAACTTATCAACCGTACGGCACTAGGGGGCAGGTCATTACTCCGTTCGCCAAGGTCAGAATTGAGCAACCGAAAAATGGCACCTATCGCTGGCTTACGATTGAAGAGGCCGATGCACTTCTCTCTGAATGTGGTAACTGGGTCAAGGAGATCGTTTTGTTAGCTCTCAACACAGGCATGCGCCAGAATGAGATTTTGTCACTCAAGTGGCGTGATGTGAATCTGGATCGAGGCACTCTGACCATCGTGGAATCAAAAAATGGGGAGCAGAGGACGCTACCACTCAATAGGGCGGCTATTGCAGTCTTGGAGGCAAAAGGTAAGGTCCGACATATAAGCGGACTCATCTTCCCATCACAGGCTGGCACAAAAATAAACCCTGGGAATCTCAGACGTGGGTTTAACGCAGCCAGGGAGAAAGCTGGCATTGACCATGTACGGTTCCATGACCTTCGACACACGTTCGCAACTCGGCTCGTTCAAAGGGGTGTAGACCTCTATGTGGTGAAGGAACTCTTAGGGCACAAGAGCATTAAGATGACCATGAGGTATGCTCACCACTATCCTGAATCGCTTCGTCATGGAGTGGACATTCTGGACCGTTTGAACGATGATCCTGCTACAATCTGCTACAAATCTGCTACAGTGGCAAAAAAAGGGCCACGGCATCGCCGTAACCCTTTGATTTTATGGTAGGCACGGGCGGTTTCGAACCGCCGACTTCTACCGTGTCAAGGTAAAACAAGCAATTTTGCTAAGTGGGCCTTCTACCTGCAAAAATCCACTTTAGCTTTAAGATTCATCAGGTTAGAGCATTCCATCCTTTCCGGTATTTTCCTGTATTTTCTGGTCATTCGGATATTTTCGGTGACACTATGGTGACACTGGGGTTTTATAGGCATATTATAAAAGCTAAGCTTACTCCCTGAAGTATTGTCCCCGGATTTGGAGACTTCTACATATAAGCCGCAGAAATCACTTGCGACCTTCACTTAATAATCAACTGTGGTCTGTTCCGTCAACCAATTCCACCAGTAACAGGGCCACCATCGCCAACTGCTTGGTTATTTCCTTGATTAATCGTTCTGAGTGTGGTAAGTATATATTCATATACTCTAAATGGTGGGATGCTGCAAGATAGTAACCTTTTTCTTTGTAAGCCGGGCTTGCCCGGGCGAAGAGGTACAAGCCATGTATGGGGGGGGTTATGGCTAAGAAAGTCTTCGATTTCGATAAAGTATCCAAGCTTGAGTGCAAGGAGATCAAGAGGCAGCGGAGTAACAGGGGCTTGGATGATGAAGAGAATGCGTGTGAGAACCTGTACGGCCTGGCCCTCTCGGGCGGAGGCATTCGCTCGGCCTCATTTGCCATAGGGTTACTTCAGGCCCTGCACGCCATGGGGATCCTCAGAAAGATAGACTACCTGTCCACAGTCTCCGGGGGCGGGTATACTGGCTCCGCGCTTACATGGTTTACCCACAAGATAGACCTCACCTCCTTTCCCTTTGGCAGTAAGGGCAGCGGGTCCCGCACAGGCGGCGGGCATAACGACGCCTTGGACTTCATCCGGCAGCACGGTAATTACCTTGAGCCGGGTAAAGGGCTCAACACCCTCTCGCTTCTGGCGGTGCTCTTGCGCACCTCATTCCTCTCACTTCTGGTCTACTTCCCCATGTTCTGCGCACTGATGGGCCTGTTCCAGTACATGGACCTCTTCAGGCCGTTGAGCGAGATTGCCTGGATGCACAAGGTGAACATTCCCAAGGACCTCTTGTTCTTCGGCCTGAGCGCCCCGCTGGTGCTTACCATGGCAGGGCTCGCCCTGTTCTTCCTCCTTGGCAGGGTGCTCAAGAGTGCCGCGGGCATTCAGAATGTAAGTTCCAAATGGGACAGCTTGAGTGCCAACAAGAGAGTTGGCAAGCCCTTTTTGTATGTCTTCCTCCTATTCGCTCTGGGCTCCTTGGTCCCCTTAAACGCTGTGCTTTCAAAGTACGGCGGGTTCTGGGACGATAACTTCTTCCTCTGGCTTGCCATGCTCCTTATCGGCGTATTCCTTGTAATGAGCTGCCTGTACTCCCTTATGACCATCGTGAGCACATACACCAATATGGAGGCCCTGAGGTCGTACCTTTTCAGGATAAACTTCCAGAGGAGGATGGGCATGCTCCTGCTCCTAGTGATTGGGCTGCTGGTAACTGGGCTCATGCCCACCATTGACGGGATGCTAAATAAGCAGGTGGCGGCCTGGACAGTGGCCGGGCCTTCCGCTGTGCTAGGCGTGCTGGGGGCATTCTTCAAATTCATACGTGAGCAAAAATCCAAAGGGCCCTCTGATGGGATAGCGCAGAAGTCCATGGTGACCGGAGCATTCCTCTTGATGGCCTATGGTCTGTTGCACCTGGCATATATTGTATCGGCCTGGTCCGCTGATATGAAGCCCTACGTCACGGGCTCGGAGCACTACGGCATCATCGTCGGCCTTGTCGTTATATCCCTTTTCATGGGGCTCTTCGTTAACCTTAACTATGTATCCATTCACCGCATGTACCGCGACAGGCTGGCCGAGACCTTCCTGCCGAACAGGAACACTGTCTCCTGTAGCGCCGGGTGCAACGAGAACAGGGAGTGGCAGCCCGCAACCGAGGCCAATACCGCAAGGCTTGTGGAGATGTGCGTTGACGATGACCGCGGGCCGTACCATCTCATAAACACCAACATCGTCCTCGTGGACTCCGATGACCCTAGGTACAGGGGACGGGGCGGGGACAACTTCATACTCTCCCCCAGGTTTTGCGGTAGCTACGCAACTAACTGGTGCAGGACAGAGAACTTCATGGATGGCATGATGACGCTTGCCACTGCAATGGCGATCTCGGGCGCCGCCATCAACCCACACACCGCGGTGGCTGGCAAGGGGCCTTCCAGGAGCAAGGCCGCATCATTTTTGATGACCATGCTCAACCTGGGGCTGGGGTTCTGGGCCATCAACCCGTCTTCCAGGTGGCCCAGGATAAGGCCAAATTATTTCTTCCCTGGCCTGAGAAGTCTCTTCGGGTTTGGTTATGACGAGACCGACGACCTCATCCAGCTCTCCGACGGGGGGCATTTTGACAATACCGGACTATATGAGCTGATACGCCGCAAAGTAAGTGTGATAATCATCTCCGACGGGAGCGCGGATGAGGAGTGCAACTTCGACGACCTTGCAAACGCTGTGGAGAAGGTGAGGGTCGACTTCGGTGTGCATATCAAGTTCTCGGACTCTGACACGGACCTGAGCCATATGATTCCGGGCAGCGCGGGCGACGGCGAGTTCAAGCAGAAATACAACCTTGCCCAAAGGGGGTTTGCGATAGGCCAGATAGACTACCCCAATCCGTCTAACACTGAGAACCCCATCAAGGGGCATATATTCTATATCAAGACCATACTCACCGAGGGTTTGCCAGCTGATATCTACGGGTATAAGAGCGCGCACCGCTCATTCCCTGACCAGCCCACCTCTGACCAGTTCTTTGACGAGACGCAGTTCGAGGCCTACAGGGAGCTTGGATACCAGTTGGGGAAGCAGATGCTCTGCTACGATGCGGCTCACGGTAAGTTGTTGGTCTGAGAAGGCGCCAACATTTCCAAGGCTGTGACATTCTTAAAGAAAGGACTGCCCTTGTTGTCGGTGTCTTCCGTAGGCAACTGGTGTCGGAGGGCACAGCGTGCCCTTTGCATATTTCAGAAAGAAACCTGACCTGCAAATTTCTATGAGGACTCCACAGGACAGATTTCATCCTGGAGCTTGCAGCTATGATCTGGCTACTTCTACATATAGTCCGCAGAAAGTGGGTGTGAAATTCGTCTTCAAGTCAACAGG
>SDBU01006295.1_pt1 | contig 14006 bp, 7 predicted proteins | sample 2277071 | NCBI WGS metagenome assembly SDBU01 (sample SAMN10397929, study PRJNA504765) | marine sediment metagenome | isolation source: marine sediment core GS08_GC12, 126 cmbsf | place: Arctic Ocean: Gakkel Ridge, Loki's castle | collected 2008
CGACACTCTAAAAAGCGTGGCTCTGCAATACCGCTGGCAGTGGTTGCGGTTATGATATTGCTTGCAATGGGAACAGGGCTGCTCAGCCTTGGTTTGCACAGCCGCATCATTTCTATACGAACGGCCTCGGATATCGCAGCCCGCTCCGCCGCCGACGCCGGACTGATAAAGGCCCTCTTTGAAATGAATGAGAAGCTGAAAGTTAAACCCTGGAATGACAGCAGTCTGCCGTTTGGAACAAATATAAGCCTGCCCAATTGTGACGCGGTCTTTAGTTACACAGTTACCGGTGATCTCAGCAGCGGCTATACTGTTGAGTCCACCGGAATTTTCAACCAGGCCCAAAGAACAGTTAGCTGCACTTTACAACTTCAGGGACCATTTGAAGCAGCAATTTTCACGGAAAACGGTATGGAACTAAATAACTCAGCCGTAGTGGACTGGTACAACAACACCGAAGACGACAAAATTATGCAAATCGGCACGAACAACACCACATCAGGCTCCGTTGTTTTGAGAAACTCGGCAACTGTATATGGTGATGTAGTTGTGGGTATGGGCGGAGACCCAGGTATTGTTATTAACGACTACGGCGCGACTGTAACCGGCGATACCCGTGCCTTGACGGAAAGATACGTTATGCAGCCAGTAACCGTGCCGGAGTGGCTGGAATCGCTGCCCTCTCTCGGAACTATAAACGAAAATACAACAATAACCACTTCCGCGAGGTATAGCAGCATTGACCTTGGGAACAGCGAAGGGGACAGCGAAAGCGAAACAGTTACAATCAGTGGTGGGAAAATTATACTATATATTACCGGTGACATAACCCTCGGTAATTCTGCTGAGCTGGGGATAGAGAACAATGCATCTTTAATCCTGTATTTAGGTGGTGATTTTGAAGGTAAAAACTCAAGCACCGTTAACAATGAGACTCAGGACCCTCAAAAACTCAAAATATACGGTCTCGATAGCTGTGAAAATATGCGATTTAAGAACAGCAGCGCTTTTTATGGAGCAATTTATGCCCCCAACGCGGATGTAGTGATGGACAACTCCGCTAACATATACGGGTCAGTTGTATCCAAGAGCTTTGACCAACGAAACTCGGGCACCTTTAACTACGACGTGACACTGAGAGAGGTAAGTATAAATGACGAAGCTGTGTACTTCACGATAACAAACTGGCACGAGTAATAATCAGTCTAAAGTTTTCTTCTTTTCTCACCTCCGCCCCGGAAATCACAGCCTCTGTTTGTCTGTCAATTAGCTTTGATAAAACTTGGGAAGAATTAGTCGCCTCTTGTAATCTGTTTACTTGTTCTGAATTTATTTTCCATAATAAAATCCCCTTTTAACTCAGAGCTCACTGTTCGTGGTTAGTGTGCTGTTGATTGACTCATTTCTAAATGAATTATACCACAGTGCCCCTCCTTTTAGCCTAATCCGAATTCCCAGCAGCACTATGCTGCTCCAACTGCAAAACCAGGTTTTTGGAGCGTGACGACCAGGAATCGTATAGTGATTTGCTGTCCCGAAAGCTTCGATTAGTCAAGACAAGCACTTGGTATCTAACAATGAATTGGAATGGAGGTGAATATGAAAAAGCTGCCGCAATCCAAAAAGCGTGGCTCCGCCATACCGCTGGCAATAGTTGTTGTTATGATATTGCTTGCAATGGGAACAGGGCTGCTCAGCCTTGCTTTGCACAGCCGCATTTTCTCTATACGAACTACCTCTGACATCGCAGCCCGCTCCGCCGCCGACGCCGGACTGACAAAGGCTCTCTTTGAAATGAACAGCAAACTGCAAGTTAAACCCTGGGACGGCAGCACCCTACCACAGGCAATTAACACAAACTTACCCAATTGTGACGCGGTCTTCAGTTATAGCGTTACAGGTGATCTCGCCAGCGGCTATATTATTTCGTCCGTTGGAACAGCCGATCAGGCCCAAAAAACAGTCTATGCAACCATAGAACTACGGGGATTATTTGAGCATGCGATTCTGACACAAGAGAATCTGATATTGAAACCCGATACGCTCGTCGATGGATACAACTCGCAAGACCCACTCGATACCGATATAGAGGTCAGTATTGGTACCCAAAGCACTGCGGACGCAAGCATAGTTCTCAATAGTGGTGTAACTGTGGAGGGCGACGTTATTGTGGGCGTCGGCGGTGATCCGGATACTGTTATAAAAGACCTCGGCGCGACGACTGGTTATCAGTTTAGTGGAACAGAAGAAGATCCCTTACCATTGATGACCCCGCCGGCACTGCCCGATTGGGGAGTTGATATTACCGCCACGGGCGAAACCGTAATACTCGACCCTACAAAAAACGGCCAATATGGCAACATTACTGTGGTAAAGGGCGGTACGGCGGGAGTATTGGAAATAAGTGGCGATGTTGTCTTGTACATCACCGGAAATATCGAACTCGGAGAATCGTGCGAGCTTGTTATAAAGGACAACTCGTCTTTGACCCTTTACATAGATGGAGATATTCACTGTCGCACAAACAGCGCAATCAATAACGAAGTTCCTCCTGAGGACCCCATGAAATTCCAATTGTATGGTACAAGCGAAAGTACACAATACTTCGACATAAAGGCCAAGACCACCTGGAGTGCAGTTATCTATGCCCCGAATGCAGATATCGACCTTTATGCCAACGGAGATTTTTATGGGTCTGTCGTTGCCGAAAACTTTGAGCTCAAGGCCGGCGGCAATTACCACTATGATGAAGCGCTGAGAGAAGTAGAAATAGACGATGAGGGTGTACGTTTCGTAGTAAAACGGTGGTATGAATGAAAGAGCTTTGAGCAACGAAACCCGGGCACCTTTAACTACGACGTGTTACTGAGAGATGTTAGTATAAATGATGAAGCTGTGTACTTCACGATAACAAACTGGCACGAGTAATATAATATACAAACCAACCTGATAATAAGGTCTGGATATACGGCAGCTTCGGTCTAAAACCCCGATAAGCTCGGCTTGATATAAAATCGGACAGACACAATATCAATTCTTAACACGCACTTCTAAAGTATTACAGCGTATAATTCTTGACACACAGGCCGGTCTGTGTGATAATCCCAGCCTTTTAGTGAATTCGGCCTAAAAAAACAAAAGTGTCGCGCGAAGTTATAGCGGAAAAGTTGTGTCCCGCACCTATTGAGTATCGACTAATAGGTGCGGGATTACAGCTATACGCAGTTTTTGGGCTTGTATGCAAGAATGATTAGACCAGCAAAAGAAAAATCGTCTAAAATTACGGATATTTTAGCGAGATACCCTGCAAACCGCGGGAGCTTGATACCAATCCTGCAGGACATACAGGAAAAGTCCGGCTACTTGTCGGAAGAAGCAGTAGAAGAGCTGGAGAGGCTGATGGGAATATCGGCCAACGAGATATACGGAGTGGCCACATTTTATACGCAGTTTCGTTTCAGTCCTCCGGGGCAGCACACCATCAGGAGCTGCCAGGGAACAGCCTGCCATGTTCGTGGAGGCCATCAGCTCCTCCAGGAATTACAGCAGCATCTGGGAATCACAGCCGGCCAAACGACCGAAGATGGCAAGTTCGACCTCGAACGTGTGGCTTGTCTGGGCTGCTGTGCACTGGCACCGGTCGTCTCGGTAGACGGCAAGGTGCATGCACAAATAACCGCGAAGAAAATCCCATCCATAGTTTCTCAATACGCCGGCCCGTCTTGGCTCTCGTCTCGGCGGAGCGGGACGCAGCCGGACGGCCAAGCCGAGACAGGCAAGGAGGACGACGATAACACATGACATCATTGCAACCCCATGTTGGAAGGGGTCTTCGACAAGCCTTTACTAAAGCTCAAGCTCAATGGCGCAAGCTCCAGGAAAGTGAATCCCCTATTTTCTTCGTTGGTGCGGCAACATGCGGCCGCGCCGCCGGCGCCGAAGAAGTTCTGCAGTGCCTTCGCAGCCATATCGAGGCCAAAAAACTGAAAGCTCAGGTCATCGAAGTAGGCTGCCTCGGGCCGTGCTCATTTGAACCGCTGGTAATCGTGCACAAAAGCGGCGCACCACGTATATGTTATGGAAATGTCGGACCTGATGAAATAATCCATATTCTCGAAAATCACGTTCTGGGTGATGACCCCTGCAAGCAATGGGCTTTAGGTAAAATGTCGCCGGGGCAATTGGACGGCATCGATGATTTTGACGCACATCCGATGATGCGTCGGCAGGTTCGCAATATCCTGCGTAACTGCGGACTGATAGACCCGGAAAATCCTTATCACTATCTGGCCCGCGACGGCTATCGCGGATTTCTGCAGGCGCTCAAGATGGGGCCTGATAAGACCCTCGAAGAAGTCAAGGCGGCAGGGCTGCGCGGGCGCGGTGGCGCCGGATTTCCTACCTGGCGCAAGTGGCAGTTCTGTCGTAATGCGCCCGGCCAGACAAAATACTTGATATGCAATGCCGATGAGGGCGACCCCGGGGCGTTTATGAACCGCTCGCTTATCGAAGGCGACCCACACGCCGTACTGGAAGGTATGCTGATTGCGGCTTTTACATTAGGGGCGTCGCAGGGTTACATCTACTGCCGGGCCGAATATCCCTTAGCTATACATCGATTGCAGGTCGCCATCTCTCAGATGCGCGAATTCGGACTGTTAGGCAAGAATATTCAAGGCTCGGGTTTCTCATTTGAGCTGACCATAAAAAAAGGCGCGGGCGCATTTGTATGCGGCGAAGAAACAGCGCTGATAGCTTCTATCGAAGGCCAGCGTGGAATGCCGCAGCCTCGACCGCCGTTTCCTGCTGAAAGTGGATTGTGGGGCAAGCCAACAGTCATCCAAAACGTGGAGACGCTGGGCAATTTGCCGTCGATTCTCCGCAACGGGGCCAAATGGTACACTCAGTACGGCAGCGAGTCCAGCAAGGGAACGAAAACTTTCGCACTGGCGGGCAAAATCAAACGCACTGGTCTGGTCGAGGTGCCTTTGGGTATCACACTCAAGGATATAGTGTACGACATAGGAGGCGGGATTCCCGCAGGAAAGGCGCTAAAAGCGGTACAGACCGGCGGGCCCTCGGGCGGCTGTATCCCAGCCGAAAAAATGGACCTGCCCGTTGACTACGAATCGCTCACCGAGGCCGGCAGCATTATGGGCTCCGGCGGGATGGTAGTGCTCGACGAAGATACCTGCGTTGTCGATATTGCAAAATTCTTTCTGTCATTTACGCAGGAAGAATCCTGCGGTAAGTGTGCTCCCTGCCGGGTCGGAACACGAGCAATGCTGAGTATTCTGGAGCGCATCACAGCCGGGGAAGGTGAAATGGCCGACCTCGATAATCTTGAGGAAATCGCACAGACCGTCAAGGACGGTTCGCTGTGCGGACTCGGCCAAACCGCATCTAATCCGGTGTTGAGTACGTTGCGATATTTCAGGACGGAATATGAAGCACACATACGCGAACGAAAATGCCCAGCCGGTGTCTGTCCCCAGTTGCTACATGCGCCATGTTCTAACGAATGTCCTGCCGGCGTCGATGTCCCGCTTTATATATCGCTTATCCGCGAGAATCGTCTGGAAGAAGCGCTTGCCTCACACTTAGAGCGAAACCCTTTTCCCTATATATGTGCACGAGTTTGTCCACATCCATGCGAAGGCAAATGCCGGCGCACCCAGCTTGATGCGCCAATCTCCATTCGCGCTTTGAAGCGCTATATGGTGGACACGGCCAAACGCATCAAACCGAAGGAGATGGTACACGAGAACCCTCATTGTCTCGACAAGAAGATAGCCGTCATTGGAGCCGGCCCCGCAGGCTTAAGCTGCGCTTATTTCCTTCGCCGCCTGGGCTACCAAGTCACAGTATTCGAAAAGCAAGACCAACCCGGTGGTATGATGACCTATGCCATTCCCGAGTACCGTTTGCCACAGAAAATCCTCAAGCAAGAAATTAACTGGCTCTTGGGAACAGGTATCGAACTAAAAACAAACACGGAGGTAGGCAAAGACGTGACGATTGATGAACTGAAGACTCAGGGATACAAAGCCTTTTTCTTGGGATTGGGTGCCTGGAAAGGTGTGAGCTTAGGCATCCCGGGAGAGAATCTTAAGGGTGTTATGCAGGGGTTGGATTTCTTGGTTAAACGAAACAAAGGATTGGAGGTCCCCATCGGGAAAAAAGTTGCAATCATCGGTGGAGGGGATGTGGCCATCGACTCGGCACGCACATGTTTTCGCTTAGGCGCCGACGTAACAATCGTCTATCGCCGCACGCGAGAGGAGATGCCCGCGATTGAAACTGAAATCCAGGAAGCCCAAGCCGAGGGTATCCGCTTCATGTTCCTGGCGCTGCCAGAGCGCATCGAAGGCGATGGTAAGCGTGTACAGAGACTGACCTGCCGCCGGATGAAACTGGGTGAGTTCTCCTTAGACGGACGGCGGCGGCCAGAATCGACCGAAGAGACGTTTCAACTTGAAGTTGACACCGTCATCGTTGCTATTGGGCAAAGGGTGGCGGCTGAGACCATCGCTGAGCAGGTCGGCCTTACGTTGAAACGTTCTGGACGTATCGAGATAAATCCGTTTACCCAGGAAACCGAAGCAGCAATGTTCTTCTCAGGCGGTGATGCAGTCACCGGACCAAGTATCGTCCTGGAAGCGGTCGGAGCTGGCGAACAAGCGGCGGTCGCAATAAACGAAAAGCTTTCGAAGAATCTCGAACCACAGGACCGACCTAAGCCATTCTGGCGCCGAACTATTCCGAACGACACGCCGTTTGACCCTGAAGCCGAACCGGTTGAGATGACACCCTTGAAGCAAAAAACTCTGCCGCTTGAGGAACGACGTAATTTCGAAGAGGTTGAATTGGAGATCGCCAAGAATATGGCTTACCAGGAATCCCTACGGTGTTTGCGGTGTGATTACCGCGTGGAAGATTGAGCTCTAACGAAAAAGGGCGAACTGACCAAATACGAGCAGCGTAAAGAAAAGTAGTTAATAACTGATTAAACAAAGGATTCGGTTAAAGTGAAACTGACCATAGATGGAAAAACAGTAACCGCCGACAAAGAGGAAACGATATTGCAATGCGCCCTGCGGCACGACGTTTCGATTCCTCATCTTTGTACGCACTCGCATTTGTCGCCGTTCGGTGCATGCCGGCTGTGTGTGGTCGAAATCGAAGGTATGCGCGGCTATCCGACTTCGTGCACAACACCCGCGGCCGAAGCAATGGTGGTGCAAACCAATACGACGGCACTGCGGAATCTGCGCCGGAATATTCTTGCGCTAATGATGCTCGAACATCCCAGCGCCTGCCTCCTCTGCGGCAGGCGGGAGCTGTGCGAACAATATCGGCCCGAAGCGGAAAAGGCAGGTCGCACCACCGGATGCCATACCTGTAACAATAAAGAGGTTTGCGAGGTGCGTGCCTTATCTGAGGAGCTGGGATTCTCAGACTTGCCGGTTCCACCGTCCTATCACCATCGACCTGTTGACCGGTCAAATCCCTTCATCGACCGCGACCTTAACCTTTGCATTCTCTGCGGTCGCTGCGTACGCATCTGTAAACATCAACAGGGCAAGGCCGCCATTGACTTCATTGGTCGCGGCAGCGAGACACATATCGGCCAGGCCTTCGGATGCTCACTGCGCGAGGCGGGTTGCCAATTCTGCGGCTCGTGTATCGATGTATGTCCGACCGGTACCTTGGCTGAGAGGTACGCCAAATGGTATGGCAAGCCGGACACCATCACACAATCAACCTGTATTTTCTGCGAGGAGGCGTGCGCTATAGAACTCGGCACCAAAGACGGGAAACTGATTACGACAAAAGCAGTGAATGAGGATGTCCCTGTCTGCGTGTTAGGTCGATTTGCTATCCCGGAATTTCTAAACGGTACCGACCGATTGAGTATGCCGCATGTGCGTGTCGGTGAGGTTTTGCGCCAAACCGAATGGGAAGAAGCCCTTAAAACCACTGCCGGGAAACTAAAGGAATTTATCGGCGATAGTTTCGCGATGGTCTGCGATACAACGAGCACTCTTGAGGACCGCCATATCTTTAAGAAGCTCACCAATAAGGTAATGAAATCGAAAAACTACATCGAGATCGAGCCTGATGCGCGTGGTGTTTCGCACACATCGCTGCCGAAAGGCACGAAAGCAGCACTGCTGACGGGCAATTTTGTCGATTCGGCGAATCTGGATGGACTTGAGCTGCTGATTGTGCAGGATTGCTACCCCACCGCGGCGAGCGAACGTGCGGATATTGTGCTGCCGGCGGCGGTCTTCGCTGAGGTTAATGGGACTATTCTCGACGGCTCCGGTCAAAAAAGGCCTCTGCACAAAGCGTGTGAACCGCCGGGCCAGGCTAAAGCTGAATGGTGGATAATCAGCTCGCTGGCCCGGGCAATGGGGGCCAAAGGTTTTGCGTATGACTCAGCCGGTGCAATCATGCGGGAGTTGGGAATCTCAGCCGACCTGTTGTATAAACCCCAGGATACTCCTGCTGCCGCTACGAATGCCAAACTCAGACGAACCTTCTTCCGAGGTCATCGCATCGACGAAAGGGTATTGGCCCTGCAGGAACTGCCGGTTGACGATACCCCCATAGCTCCCAGAGTCGAGAGCAAGAGAACAGAGGGATTCGAAATTCTGGAAAAATCCGAGATTTCCCCGAACATACACGAAATTGTAATCAAAGCGCCGAACGTAGCGGAAAAAGCCCAGCCCGGCCAGTTTGTTATTATTATGGTCGATGAAAAATCCGAGCGTGTGCCTTTCACGTTGTGTGACTGGGATGCTGAAAAGGAAACTATCACCCTGATAGTGCTGGAAGTGGGTCAGTCCAGCCGCAAGTTAGTGCTCCTGAAAGCTGGAGATAGAATAGCCCACCTGGTAGGACCGCTGGGGATTCCTTTTGAAATCAAGCGCTACGGCACGGTGGCCTTGACTGCGGGTTGTTACGGAATTGGAGCAATCCTTCGAATCGCCCCGGCGTTAAAAGAAGCTGGCAACAGGGTCATCACCATTGTAGAGGCCCGCAGCCACTATAAGCATTATTACAAAGAAAAACTTCAAGCCGTATCCGATGAGTTAATCCAGACAACAATTGACGGTTCTTTGAATATCAAGGGACATGTGATTGATGTGATTGGGCAAAAACTCAAAGATGGCGAGAAAATCGACCTTGTCGTCGCGGTGGGCTGTCCCTTTATGATGATGCTGACAGCGCGGGAGACAGAACCGTTCGGCGTGAAAACGTTGGCCGCCCTGAATCCGATTATGTTAGATGGGACCGGCATGTGCGGGGCCTGTCGCGTAACAATCGGCGACCAAACAAAGTTTGCCTGTGTGGATGGCCCGTTCTTCGATGCGCATCTCGTCGATTGGGATGAGCTTTGGGACCGGCGTGCGGCATATAGTGCCGAAGAGATACATCTGGTAGGACGTACCGAATCTGTGGCCCCGTACCAGGAGAAGGAACATAATTGCAGGTGCCTGCCCTGAACATAAGCAAAGTATAACCAATGGCTAAAGAAAAGATACCAAGACAACCAATGCCGGAGCAGGCCCCGGAAGACCGGGCCAGAAACTTCGAGGAAGTCCCATACGGCTACACTGAGGAAACCGCCATGCTTGAAGCCAACCGATGCCTCAAGTGCAAGAAGCCGAAGTGCATAGCGGGATGCCCGGTTAACGTCGATATACCCGGCTTTATCGCTCTGGTACAGGAGGGCAAGTTCATCGAGGCGGCCTGGAAGGTCAAGGAGCAAAATGCACTGCCGGCGGTTTGCGGGCGGGTATGTCCGCAGGAGGAACAGTGTGAGATAGTGTGCGTGCTCGGCGTCAAGGACGAGCCGGTAGCTGTCGGCAGGCTGGAACGGTTCGTCGCTGACTATGAGCGCAACAGCGGTAACATAAAGGTCCCGCAAATTTCCGCTAAAACCGGCAAACGAATAGCCATCGTAGGTGCCGGACCTGCCGGACTTACTGTCGCGGGCGACCTTATAAAACTCGGACACGAGGTTACCGTCTTCGAGGCCCTGCAAGAATCCGGCGGGGTCCTGACTTATGGTATTCCTGAGTTCCGCCTGCCCAAGGTAATCGTTCAGGCCGAAGTGGATTACCTCAAAAAACTTGGAGTCAGGTTTGTAATGGACTTTGTAGTCGGCCGCAATAGTACCGTCCGCGAGCTGCTGGATAAAGAAGGTTACGGTGCCGTCTTCATCGGCAGTGGGGCCGGCCTGCCTTCATTTATGAGAATCCCGGGCGAAAACCTGGTCGGGGTTTACTCAGCCAACGAATACCTGACCCGTTCCAATTTAATGAAGGCCTATTTGTTTCCAAAATACGATACGCCGCCCATAAAGCGTAAGCGTGTCGCCGTTATAGGCGGCGGCAACGTGGCTATGGATTCGGCACGAACGGCGCTGCGTTTAGGTGCCGATGTTACTATCGTCTATCGCCGGGCCCGCGAACAAATGCCCGGCCGTGACGAGGAAATCCACCATGCCGAAGAAGAAGGCATCAAGTTCAAGCTGCTTAATAATCCCGTCCGTATCATCGGCGACGACCATCACCGTGTGGTGGCTATGGAGTGTATCAAAATGGAGCTCGGCGAGCCGGATGATTCCGGCCGACGCCGGCCTATTCCCATCGAAGGCTCAGAGTTCACTATGAAGCTTGACACGGTCATCGTGGCCATCGGCAACAAGCCCAATCCGCTCATCCCGCAGACGATGCCGGAACTCCAGACAACTAAGTGGGGCACCATCGTCGTTGACGAGGAGACTATGGCCACCTCGGTACCGGGCGTTTACGCAGGTGGAGACATCGTCTCCGGCGCCGCGACCGTTATCCTGGCAATGGGCCAGGGCCGAATTGCAGCCGATGCTATAAACCAGCACCTTACAAAGAAAAATTCCAAACCGAATAAAAAAGCTATTGGCGATTCTTAGGCTCCGGCACTGAGCAGCAGCTTATTCGCAGGGATTTTCATACCAGATGACACCTAATCCACCTGCACCTTCTGCCTCTTCACAGGTCAATACATCAAGGTCGCCGTCGTTGTCCAAATCCAATAGCTCAATCCGGTCGTACTTAACTCCGAGCTCATCGCCGCTGATATCATGTTGTATCCATTTTGTATCTGTTACATCATTTTTATATGACAGCCACCGCACACCGTGTTTGCCCCGGGCGTTCTCACAGGTAAATACTATATCTTTATGTCCATCCTTATCGATATCACCGACAGCAACAGCTTTTGCCGTACCTGTATTGTCGGGCAGGTCAATTAAATTTTGCTGCCAAGACAGACCCGTTGTGTCAAGGCGGCGAATATACAATATGTTGTTCGGCCTAACTGCGACAAGAACGTCCTCCAAAGCATCCTGGTCCAAATCAACTATCTTCATGAACATTACCTCTTTGCCTTTGCCGCCGATGAAATGATTTGTCCATTCCTGATATTGGTTGTTTCCCGGCCCTGGATTTTCAAGCCAGCGACATCCTTGCAGGCTATGTACATTATCCTTTCTGTCCGAAACGACGACGTCAAGGTCACCATCACTATCCATGTCAGAGAGAATGATAGACATAATCCAGCCGGCGCCGGATATCGAATGATATTTAAAGGCAGAAAGAAACCGTGGATTGTTTGGAGATTCAAACCAGCCAATTTGTGCGTTATTCTTTCCGCCGGCTATGAGATCGACACCATTTACACCGTCCAGCTGCACAGGAACACAAAACATCCATTGCATTTGTCCCTCGGAGGCAGGAATAGCCTTTGTATCCCATTTGCCGGGATTTAAATAGTCATTGCCGTCCACCGGTGCCCAATTTACGAATAGCTTTTTCGTGCCACCCTCACAAGAGCTGATAATATCAACAGCACCGTCATTGTCGAGGTCAACAAATACGGCATCTTCGACCGATGGTGTTCGACCGACTGTAACTGCCGGCCATTGTTTGTCAACCTCGTCATATCCAGGATGAAGATAGGCCCTTGTAATCCCCCCTTGCTCGAAGCCTGTTGTGATATCTGCAAGGCCGTCATTATTGACGTCGGCCAACCTGACCCCATCGGCACCTCGGGACGAATTGTCAATTATATGAAGCAGCCAGGAGGGCCCAAGATTGGATTTACCAGAGATGGACGCAATCGGAGAGGAATGGGTGCGATTACGTCCACAGGCGGTACATATAAAAATTGTTGTACCGATGATTAAATATACCCATTTCATCCATTGGCTTTTCAAAGTAAAGCGGACGGACTTACTTGTCCTGTGAGATGCTAACCGAAGCAACTTTTTCTCTCTAACAATCAAATTTACATAACCTCACTATGAATCGACTGCAGGTTGCGGCTCAGAAAGGTCACTCACTCTAACAAACACTGGAGCACTTTTGACCTAAATGACACTATTCTATAAAATCCTTATACAATATACCAAGAAAAAACACTCAGCGCTTATCCAGCCACATCTACTTCTGTAAAATGTCCTGTTCGTATTTGACAGCTTGGCTTTTCTTCAGTATTATTCTCTTTTTATTAATTTCCGGCAATCTTAATAAGCGAATTAAAGCCGACGTTGAACACAAGAGACGAATATGCAAATTAAGCCGTTCGAAGCATTCAGGTTTGATGAGGCTGTAGTGGGCGATGTGGGCAGCTGTATTGCTCCTCCGTATGACGTTATCAGCCACGACCAGCAGGAACAGCTCTATAAAAAGAGTAAACATAATATCGTGCGTATAATCAAAGGAAAGACAACTGCTTCTGATAACGGCGAGAATAATCAATACACCAGGGCCGCCGACTATCTCAACAACTGGATAAAGCAAGGCGCATTAAAGCAGGACACCGCTGAAACTATCTATGCTTATGTTCAGGACTTTGAACTGGCTGGCCCCGCTACGGCCTTCGCTGAGACGAGCACAAGTTACCAGCGCTTCAGCTTCATCGCTTTGGCCAAGCTCGAAGAGTTCGGAAAAGCCGTCAGGCCTCACGAACAGGTCCTCGATAAACCAATGCTCGACAGACTCAATCTTAAAAGAGCAACCACAGCCGGTTTTGGTTTGGTCTTGATGCTTTACGAAGATGAGCAAAGAATCGCAGAAAAAATCATAAAACAGGCCGCCACCACCGAATCACTTATCGACTTTATCGACGAACAGAATGTACGGCATCGTCTCTTTACGATAACCGGCAAAGAAGATATTGAGCAAATCTCGAAAATGATGAACGACAAAAGCTGCATCATAGCTGACGGCCATCACCGCTACACGACGGCTTTGACTTACTATAAGGAAAGCGGCAACACGGCGGCTGAGTATCAAATGCTCGCCTTTGCCAACATATTTCAGAAGGGTTTGATAGTCTTAGCTACCCACCGGCTTGTAGGCAACCTCGAAAACTTCCGTTATGAAAAACTGATTACCGAGCTCAAAGAAAACTTCGAGCTTACCGAGTTACAGTTTGATTCACCTCAGACTAAATTGGATGCAAGGCAAAAGATGCTTGCGCAAATGAAGGCAGAGCACGAGAACGATAAAAACGCATTTGGGATATACTGCTCAAACATGGATACATACGCTTCCAACAGGCGTAACGCCTTTTACGTTGCTGTCTTGAGGGACAAACAGGCAATGGACCCGGTCGTGCCTGATATGAGTCCAGCCTGGAAGACGCTCGACGTCTCTGTTCTGCATAAGCTTATCCTGGAAAAATTATTAGACATTGACGAAGAGAGGTTAGCCAAAGGTGAAAATCTTCAATACGTAAAAGACACCCCCAATGCAATTGACCAGTCAATCTCTGAGGTTGACGCAGGGCGCAAACAGGTTGCCTTCTTTATGAATCCGATAAGGATACAACAGTTAAAAATGGTTACGGAAGCCGGCGAAAGAATGCCGCAAAAATCAACTTACTTTTATCCAAAAGTATATACAGGCCTGACGATTCAAAAATTGTAACTTTTACTTTGCACCATTATC
>SDBU01006296.1_pt1 | contig 14006 bp, 14 predicted proteins | sample 2277071 | NCBI WGS metagenome assembly SDBU01 (sample SAMN10397929, study PRJNA504765) | marine sediment metagenome | isolation source: marine sediment core GS08_GC12, 126 cmbsf | place: Arctic Ocean: Gakkel Ridge, Loki's castle | collected 2008
GTATCGATGCCTGGAAAAGCTTGACCGGACAGTCAGTTGGATATCTAAATTTTGATATATCAGGGGACTCCCTACTGTAACTCTTTTATTGAATCGGCAGAATGCTCAACCGCTTTGAAGGCTGGGGGTTTTACCGGTACAATAAATTACAGCAATCATTGGGGTATGAGTCGCTCATGAATCTAAAGGCCGTATTCAATCGAGACAGCCCTAACGTTCCTTCTGGGAACGGGATGACGTTCATCCATTGGTTCGCCAGTACGCCGCCTAACATAAGTGCGTTCCGATAGCGGGTGTTAAGAGCAGGCACAATTTGAGATACGCAAGAAGGAATAGCCGATGAACATAATACAGCTTAACTCTCAGCGTTTAACTTGCAGATACCCAGCCTGATGAGCCATAAAAACAAGAAAGAAGAAACATTTTCTGAAGAAAAACTGGAGTATATACGCCGCCGAATCGAGGAACTCAAACCCTGGTATCACAAGATTGACCTTGGCGGCGGCGTGGTCACCCCCGGTTGCGACTATGAGCATATGTGGGATGCAACCAGGCGGGTGATGGAAACCGTTGACTACTACAGCAAGAAGGTTCTGGACCTGGCCTCCTGGGATGGGCTCTGGGCATTTACGGCTGAACAAAAAGGAGCTTCCCTTGTTGTCTCCAGCGATATTCGCATGGAAGGCTACCGCAATTTATTGTTTGCCCGCGAGATACTGGGATCAGACGTTATTCCCATGTGTAATGTGGCAGTTCAGGATCTGAAGAACCGCCTGAATGTTGTTGGTATGCCGGAAAAATTCGACATTATTCATCACTATGGATTGTTCTATCATTTGCGCGATCCCATGATCTCCCTGGCACAGGTGCGCAGCATGCTTTCGCATGATGGTGTATTAATTCTGGAGTCGGCCTTTATCGATGATGATTCTGCCTCCTACATGGCATTCAGCGGCCTGCCTGGAAATCATCATTTCTACGGCATCAGCGACACGTGGGCACCGACCCGGTTGTGCCTCAAAGAGATGTTGATACGATCGTTCCTCAAGCCAGTGCGGGAAGAGGACTGGCAAGTCGTCAAATCAAAGGCAAAAAGAAGATTATTTAGCAAGTTGCTGCCAGTCGATCGCATCACGATTATCGCTGAAATTATGGACCCCGACGAAGGTCATATCGTCGACCAACGAAAGGTCTTCGGCCCACAATAACGAAAAGGGAAACAGTTTTGAAATATCGGCCTTTGCAAATTGCCGGCAATAAAGACGCCTTTGACATGATTTATGAGTCCAAAGTAGTATTGTAGGAGAAATCGACGACCCCTCTTCACAAAATATATACTAAAATCTTAAATTATTACTATCTAGTGATTTCTTTATATAATTCTAAGTAGCTAGCTACCGCCTTATTTTTCCCGAAACTTCTTTCAGCTTTACCTCTTGCTGACCGTGATAACTCAACCGCATCCTGTTTCAATACCCACGTAATGCCTGCTGCTAAATCAATCGAATCATAACAATTCGCTCGATAGCCATTAACCTTATGGTCGACGATATCCTTCAGTCCACTCGTGTCAAAACAGACTACCGGAGTACTGCAAGCTAAAGATTCTGCAGCAGTCAATCCAAATCCTTCCAGGAGCGACGGCATCACAAAAACATCCGACGCTGCATATGCGTCGCGCATTATCTCATCGTGGGATAGTTCTCCAAGGAACACCTGATCATAGTTACTAATATCCACTTGGTCATTTGTGTATTCCAGCTTTGGCTCGCTTGATGCACCGAAAACAAGCAATAGAATTTCGTCGTCATCCCATTCATCACCAAAAGATCTTATTGCCTCGAGCAATTTATCATATCCTTTCCGTCGATCGCGCTCAACATGCCATGCCCCAAAAAGTATAATTCTTTTGTTTTGAGGTAGACCGAGTCTATGTCTTGCTGTAGATTTCACCACAGGTTTAAACAATCGAAGGTCTATCGGATTGTTAATTACCTTTATTTTTTGATTTCGAAATAGCACGCTCTCTTTAGCACACTGCGCGATCCAATTGCTTGTGCCAACAATTGATATCGTCTTGTTTTTCCATCGATATATCTTATAGAGCCACATCCATCTATCCACATCTACGCCGCTACTGACGTAAGACCGGTTTTTTCTGGTATACCCCTCTTTGTACCGCTCTGGATCTCCTGGCAATGTATAATGTTCTGCTCCACTAAATGCCCACATGTCTGGCATCTTCCATACTACCGGCTTATTAATTCTTGCTATTTCCCCAACACTGATAGCGTTCATACTAATCCAATGCAGCTGCACGATATCCGCATTACTTTTATTTATCTGACGATGGATTCCAGTTGGGAAAACATTCAGAGTATGAAGAAGTTCGTTTGGAGTTTGTTGCATTAATAAAACCAAGTGTTCTACTCTTCTCATCCACAGTCTTGCAGTGCGTGAGAACCAATTAACTTTTAACACTGTTGGATCTTCCGTCGTCTTTCTGATCACTAACATTGTACTATCTACACCCTCATCAAGCATCGCTCGATGCAATCCGTATGCACCAAGTGCAGCACCCCCCTTCCCATCCATATTAGAAACATGCAGAACTTTCATAACTTTCAACTAGTGTTTTGGCCAATTTCTGAATGCTGAGTACTAAGAGAGAGGATTCGTTCTACGACTGGATTATGTTTATAGTTTTCAATATATACATGCGAAGCAGTGACTGCTTTTTTCCTGTACTCCTCCAGATTTAGCGCTATTTCTTCGATAGCATCTGCGAACTCTTCCGGAGTGGTGGCACTTAGCCCGTTACCTGATTCTATGTTCTCTTCAAGCGATGTATTTTCTGTGCACACTGCAGGAATCGCATTTGCGACCGTTTCGTTTATCAGGCCAGATCCTCGTGCAAAGTAAACATTCTTATCATAGGGAAAGAGCATGATATGGCATGACACTAATGTTTTTTCATATTCACTCTGTTGAAGTTTATTGTCCTTTAATATAACGTTTTCTATGGACTCAAGCATAGACAAAGATTCATCAAGTTTATCCTGTATCCTTGGTCGTTGAACAACAAATTCTATATTTTTATTGTTGCGCCTTTTCTGGTTAATGGTTGCAAATATCTTGGGCAACATATTAAATCCTTTGTCACGACGTCCTCCGCCAAGTGCACATACTCTAATTTTGGATTCTGATAGTTTCCCAAAATATTTCTCTACCGGTATAGATGGAAAGGGATATGAATCAATATTAATCCCTAGCTGTCTTTTCAGAGTATTTGCATGTCTTTTTGTCTCGGTATAGAGAAATATTTTTGAGTCCAGCAACCCGGACCTATTTAGCCTATTTAGCATCTTTACGTACGGGTAACCTCCAGTCATCCATTTGCCATACTCATACATAACAATTAAATGAATACATGGTAGATTTTCATAATGACCGTTATTTATTATAGATAATAATGCCTGTATCAAGATCCAATCTGTTGTCGGAATAAATACGTGATCCGAATCTCCAATGTTCTCCATCTTAAATACTTTCGTTACTGCGTTTCGACAATTCTTTACCAATTTACGATAGTAGAAATAGTACGCATGGCGTAAAAGACCCGTACGATGGCCACGCACGTCATCGTAAATCGTGTAAGTAAATTCTTTATAATTTGTAATATCAGGGCTGCTTATAGTACATCTAGTATTTGTAACCCATATTACTTCGAATTGATTTTCGGTAAGAACCGCAGTGTGGCCTATTAAAGATTGGGTATTATGTGAACGATTATAGTCTATCGCTGATGGTTCCAATATTACTACTTTCATTTTTCGATTCGTCTGTTGAATTGGTTCCAACTAAATGGGCTCAATTTGAATTATTTGAAGACTAGCATTGGTTATTTGCAGTCAATGATTCGGTAAAACCCAACGCGATCTATGGACTAGAAAATATTGCCATATATTTGATGGTAGCATCATTCTCCTGATTGTTCGGGATCTCGGAAAAATACTCCGTCGACCTGAAGCGTTCGACCATTAAATGGATCATGAAATACCGGTTCAAGAGACCATAATGAGAACCCGGCTGCCTCAATACGCTCAATCATTTCAAGCCATAAATATTGACCTTCATAGAGCGGCACCAAGGAGAGCTCTACAAGCATTCCTTTCAATATAGGCAACGTGTTTCGGGCGCCATCTAGAACCTGCCATTCATAACCTTGGGTATCGATCTTGAGAAAAATGGATCGGGATTTCTTAACATAGGATTTCACAACTGTATCAATCCTCTTGATTGGAACAGTCTCCTTTCCCTGATAGGACGAGCCAGGTGCCGCACCTCGGTGTGATTCTAACATGGGTAGTATGGAGCTACTCAAAGAATTACCCGCTATATTTATTTCGACTACGCCATCACGATCTCCTAGCGCACATTGTGGATAGATCTTCCAACGAGTGTCGCTATCACTGACCTCTAATAATTTTTCGCGTGTTTCGGAAAGTGGCTCAAATGAGACAATTTTACCTGCATAACCTCCACGACGGATTTCAGACGCAAATTGACCTTGATTGGCACCCACATCTAGCACCAGATCGATTCCAAATACTTGCAAGGAAGTAACTATCCGCGGTGAAGGACGAGCAGGCGCTTCAGGAGGAACAGGTAAAACCGGCGGTGAATACCGGTGAACATCCAGCCCGATTTTCCTGAAGGCGGCTCTGATAGCAGTTTTTATACGCATTATATTTCCAAGCCAATCGATCCTAATTTTTTAATTAAGAATGGGCAGTTAAGTATCGGCTAAAAATGACAATAGTCGAGAGTCTAGTAATTAGTTTATTAGTTATTTGTATCTATGTTTCATTTTCTTAGCACTATTAATGTATGGTCAGGAACGAGTGATGGCAATCCTGTGAATGTGCGTCCAGGTAAAACGTAGTTCAGCATAGCCCTCAATCGCATGAAGAAAGGATATTCAAATGTTTCGGCTGCATAGCTCGGGGCCCATACCTCGATTCCTAATCCTGAGTAATTTAAAAAAAACTTTCTTGATGGAAACACGATATGCTCAGGGAATTGAGCGTACCACCACTTATTTCCCGACATCTTTGCACTCAAACAATCTATGTTTCCCGTCATCACAACGATCCGGCCATCCCCGGCAAGCTTGTTGATGCAACCCGACAGGAACGCGGGAACATCATATAAATGCTCAACCATATCAAAGGCAGTAATTATGTCATATCCCTCCTGTGTTTCCTCTGGTAATAAATGAATCTTATGACCTTTGCGACGTAGTATCTCTCTGCTTGTTAAAGAAAATTCTACCCCTGACGTTTCACATCCAAGATGACGTGCAAAATCGAGAAGTTCACCTGTGTTACAACCAACATCTAGAATAGACTCGCCCGACTTGAATATACCTCTCACAAATTGAACAACAACTTTGGTTTTCGTTTTATCAAAATCACTGCTTGGCCAACGAGAGCCTGCCTGTCCTCTAGAGTATAGCGACCTTGCTGTTTCCGCATCGACTATATTTTGAACAAATGAAGACTGACATCGCTGACAATTCCATAATTCAGGGATGTTACTCAGATCAATTCCAACACTGGAAAAATTAATTTTGCCGCCATATGCTAGCTCTCCCATTCGGTTAATATCTCTCGACATACAGAGAGGGCAGCAATCTCGCCTATAATTATTCTCGACCTTCATATATAAGGCGCCTTTAATAATTCAATATTTGTGGTAAGTTAGATTGATCGGGTACTGGCTAGTCGCATTCCATGGCGATATGGAGTTGGTGCGGCAATTCAGCCACCCAGCAAACTGTGAATCCATGACAATTTCCCCTGGCAAATAGCTGGCACGTCATGTCGTTAACCTGATTTTCTTTCTGGCGCGGTTGAGGACTCTAATCAATTTAAATTTTAATAGTAATTTCATTACCCGCACCCACAACGTCGGCGGACACAGAAAACGATTGCGAAAAATCGCGTAGTCCACGGAGCTACTTCGACGCACAACCACCGGATGCGCCAGAGGAAATCTCATCTCGCCCTTCGGTAAATTGTGCAACAACGAGGATTCATCCTTGCAACGCGTACCATCGTGACCAAAGCCGACGTTAGACACAAGATTGACTGAAGGCACGATGGTCAGAAGATCGAATCTCAGACAAGTCAGTATCAGCTGATAATCCCATGCGTTGTTCATTCGCTTCTCGAGGATCGCATCATAAATACCCCGCCAATAACTTTCCTCGCTTGCAAAATATACGGATCGACGCAACCCACCGTTATCCCGAAATTCAGGCCAGTACGACATATTTAAATCAATCTGTTGCCAGGTTCTTCTCCAACATGCCCAACCCCACGTTGTCGCATAGCCAGAAAAGAAGTAGCTCTGTGGTTGCTGACCAACCTTCTGGGTCAGAAAATTGTTGCCTGATATCAGACCGACTCTGGGTTCATTGCGATACTTACCCAACAATTCTTCGCAATAAGGGAAGAAACTTAAGTCGGGCATGCAGTCATCCTCGAGGAGGATAGCCTCTTCTACTAGCTCGAATACCCAATTTAACCCTGAGGAATTCCTGGGGAAGCTACCCATGTTGCTTTCAGCATAGTTCCTATCAACACGACATTCCCAACTAAGATGATCAAATAGCTTACGTACAGCTGCACATTTCTCGGCATCGTCTGGAATGTTCGGTCGCGGACCATCGGAAATTACCAGTATTCTGCTTGGTTTTATTTTGGCCAATATCTCAATCAAACGCTGTGTCAATTGAGGGCGATTGAACGTAAATATCGCTACAGGTGTGTTAAATATATTATCCATTAGTCTGCGGCCTGCTTGTACCACAAGGACGTAACACAAATTTTGCTCTTATCGCATCTATCCCTATACCTGGTATTGATCTCATGTACCTTCAGCAACGATCCCTTTTTCAAAGTGACTGGATTCAGCCCCATTCCGATAAACGACTTGTTTTCCACATGCAGGCCGTTTTCCTCTGTTCTCATCATCACAAACCCATCAACTTCACGAAAAACCCTAAATCCCAGCACAACGGTGCCATCGACCGGTATAAGCGTGTCTTCAAATACCTCTCTTTGCTGCGCAAGAAAAGAATCAAAGATCGCCTTAGAGAATGTGCAACCTTAGGCAAATATCTAACTGCCGATCCGGAATAACTAAATGTACTTACAGCATCATACCCGTTGGCAAAATTGGAACGGAGCAACCAACGCAATTTTAACTTGTGAGGCAATATCGCGTGATCAACGCACATCTCGGCACAGTAATAGATCTGCATGGCGCACCTCAGCATTATCAAAACCAGTTGAGTTTCTTCTCCATAGGATACCTTTTCTCCCGTCATTCCGATGGAGGTGTCAAAACCGCCAACTCCTATCAGCGCACTCTTTTTAAAGGCCATGTTTAATCCGCTGATCCACTCGCCCTTTCGTAACAATCTCGTTTCATCACCCAAGCTCCTGCTTCCAAATTCTTTTGGAAACCACTTTGGAATGGGGACCAGAGAAAATCCCTTGTGCTGCCCACCAACGCCGCTGGCATCGGGATGGGTTTCGAAAAACTTGACGATTACACCTGCCCAATCCCTATACGCTTTCGCATCATCATCAATGTACGCCACAATTTCTCCCCGAGCTTCTCTGATGGCACGGTTGCGGGCGTGGCTCAAACCCTGCTCGCCCTCAAAGATATACCTGAAATTTTGTAACCGCTCGGTAAATCCATGTGCAATGCTCGACGTGGCATCAGATGAATTGTTGTCTACAACGAGAACCTCAACACTGCCTTCATCACACTGGGATTCGAGTGAAGATAAGCAACCCGATAACCAATCCGACCTGTTGTATGTACAAACAACAATTGTAAGTAGTGGCGACATTTACTCTTTACCAATCAATCGCGACAAGTACCCACGAATTTTCTGGAAGTGGTTTTTCCGTTCAAGACACGGTTGCAGCAGTAGATTTTCCTTCGGAATATTTTTGTAGTGATGCTCAACAAGTTTTTTCATTTGTGGAAAGAATTGGTAACGATCCAGAACTAGAGCTCGCGCCTCCTCCAGCGCAGGCTGGCGATCTTCCCAGTTATCGCAGGCGAGCGTTGCCTTGATGGTTTCGAGTGCCGCCTCTGGCTGGTTGATGTTTATCCTGATGAATGATTCTGCCGGAAAGTACTCTTCCAGATTCGTACAGCCGTAATAGATTGGCACGGTCCAGCTCAGAAAACAGTCTGCCACTTTCTCCGTCCAGTAATCCGGGCTGCTGCTATTCTCTATCGCCAACGAGTAACGATAAGGTGCCAACCCATTCCATTTGTCTTCAATGTAGTTAATGCCCTTGCCATAAAGGTCCATTGGGAATGCTCTCGATTGCAGAAAGGCTAGAAAATCTATCCTGACCTTGTGGCCTGGAAATGACGCTAAATTGCTGGTGATCCAGGAAAGGGATTTTTGCTTGTCCGGCACTCTAATGTTCTTGAGTTCGTCATAACTCTTATTGACATGCCAAGGAAGCGCAGGTTGACAGGGGATGTATCTCTTCCTTTCTGTTCTACGTTTCAAATGATGTGTAAACACATGCCTGTACTGTTCATGTCCCTCCACTATCCAATCAAAAACACCGCGCACATATGGTTCCTGCATCAACGCCCATACGTTGTCCGGCGCGCATCGTACAGTTACGGTGTCCAGCATATAATTAAGCACGATTATGACATCACATTCATCGACTGGATCGCATGTAAAACGAATCCCTTCCCAGCTGCCTGAATATCCCGATGTCTGTCGCATCAAATCGGGGGTACTCCAGTTTTTTATGACCCTTACCAGCATTATCAGGATTACATACTCATCTGCATTCTCGGATTCATAATCAAGTTAAAAAATATTTTCTAGGCCGCGCTCGGCAAAATGGAGATCATCAATAATTGAATTCCCATATTTATTACGAAATACCTCTCGTTCATTCCGGTAAGAATCAGTCAAATTGACTACTTGATGGTCGTGCTTCGTCTTTTTCTTCAATTCATCCTTGGTAACTTTGGCAAGAACGGAGTCAAGTCTCTCGGGTTCGAAATCTTTCTCAAAATGCTTGCAGATTTTCTTGATCTCACCATGCATATCAGACTTCATCCCTTCATAGGTAATGATTGTTTTCTTCCGGGTGAAATCGTCTTTCACCAGCCATTTGGAAAGATGCCGGGCATAAAGGCTAGTCCAATATAGCCGCCTCTCCCCATCGTCCAGGTTCTCATTGTAATAACGAAGTTGAGAATAAACGGTTTCGACAGGGTCACGATATAGATAGATTACGCTCTCGCGTTCCACTTTTAGATCCATGTCATGAGTGTGATAGCACGTAAAATCAGTTGCATTCTTGAAATAAAACGCGCGCGTCAGCGAGGGTTTTTCAAAATACAGCTCCATAGTCATACGTAACCAGTGGCTACCTGTGCGCGAAAAACTTACCATATAGGGGAAATCCAGCCTGACAGTGAATGCCTCGATAAGATTCAGATCATTCACTGAACCCGAGCCACCAGGATTTATAATTCTACTTATTATTTTCTTTAGCAAATGGATACCCATTAGAAATAATTACTATTCAGGTAAACAGTATCGCCTGCTGTAAGCTGTCCATCTGGGTGAGTAAATAACTCATACAAGTTAAGCAAACGGAATCCGTTAGATCTAAGAAATACATCAATATCACCAGATAAAGGCTGGCCCTCATAAAGGGAACGAATTCTATTTCAGTGGTGATAATCTTGATACGCTCCAGCAAGCTCCCACATCCCTTCAGGGCTTCCAGTTCATAGCCCTGTAAATCGAGCTTAAGAAGATCAATTTCGGGGAGGTTTTGCATCACATGCTCTAACCTGACCTGTGGCACCTCCACCACCTGGCGGACGTCCATTTTCTCCCCATGTATCCTCTTGTTTAGGGCAGAAGGATTGAGCACCGAGGAGGAGACTAGATTATTTAAGACATTGAAGCTGACAGTCTTTGCTTTCGCCCCAATGGCTGCTCCATGTGTCGTCACACTCCCTTGCTTTGCGAATTTCTGCTTGAGTGTTACAACCAATTCCGGTATTGGTTCGAAGGCATGGATAACTGGTGCCTTGTAATGCCGCAAAAAGTAATCCGTTGTTGAACCGTTATTCGCTCCCCCGTCAATGATAGTCGGTGACTCTGTCATCAGCCTTGCTTTTATATCGATATAACGATCCCTGACGGCCATGCGGCCAGATGTTCGTCTTAGTTGCGGAACGATGGTCGCAGCTCCTGCGCGTATCCAATAAACCAGTGACCTCAAGTTTTTTCTTATCAAAGCGCCCGCTCCATCTTTTCCACTAGTTGCTCCGGAATTATGAAATCGTCATGGCCAAAAACCAGAAGGCCCCAGCCGCATAGCGGATGATGTTTGGAAGTTCTATCTTGATAGATCGGATAGTAAAGCTTATAAGTCTTCTCTGGATTCAGCGCCCCCTTCACGTAGTCATAGGAACAAATTTCTCCTCGATATTCGTCAAAACTGAAATCTTCTCGCCCGGGAACCTTAAAATCGTCTATCAGGACGTAACCGGAACTGAATTTCTTCGTGATGAATTCAAGCTCTGCCTTCAGTGGCCACTCAAAACCGTAGCCATGCGCATCCAGCCAAAAGAAACAATGCTCCGAAAAAACCCAAGATTCATGTTTAGAAATGTGGTTAATGAATTGTTGAGATGTATGGTTAAAAAGTGCAACGTTGCCATATTTCCCTACATTCGCGCTCGCCTGCTCAAAGGCTGATTGATCTGGCTCGCAAGAAAGGCAACGTACCTGCGGATTATTTCTTGCAACATACGCCAGGGTTGAACCCACATTAGAACCCGTTTCAATAAACACTTTACTCTTGCCAATTAGATGAGCCACCAGACACAGCAAATATTCATCTCCGTGGAAGCCAGTATCAATAAATTGCATTTTCCTTTTTGCTGGTGGTTGCTTGCGGGTAGCTGAGGTAATCATTGCCTTCAATTTTGAGAATGCGGATGACTGGCTCTTTGTCGAAGTTGTATCGACAGTTACAGTTTCCAAGCTGTCGCCACCACTATCGAGCGGATGTTGGGTGTGAGTTAACTGGACAACCTGTCTTTTGCCCACGAGTAACTTTTTCAAACCCTTGTCTCGTACATAGAAGATGTTGCCAGAATATTTTAAAGCTTTCAGATATCTGTGCGGCAGAATCAATCCATCCAACTGCTCTTCCTGCTGTGGGCTGTCAGATTCGATGATCATTACTTTTGGACGGTGTCGGGATAGATCCAGGCCTTTTATTGCCTCGACTTCATAACCTTCCACATCTAACGAGAGAATATCAATCTCACTGATATGGTAGGTGTCCAACAAAGTGCTCAAGCGAACCTTCTTCACTTGCTGTTCTTCAAAACCAGAGAAATAAGGGGCGTAATCCCGTCGCCAACGCGTTTCACTTGTTTTATCCAATGTAGACAGGCTGCCACGTGCATTCGCATAAAAAACTGCATCCTCGCAGGCTTCGCCCGCAGCACAATGACAAACAATACTGTTGGGTCGGTTCTTTTCTAATAACCCTATATATCCGGCATGCGCCTCAACGCACATACCTTTCCAGCCACGTTCTTCAAAGGTCAGGGTGTTACTGAAACGTCTGCCGTCTATACAGCCCACTTCGACAAAAAAACCTTCTTTTTGGTTTTCGAAGACCGTATCCAAAAGTGCATCTTCTCCGTGCTGACTATAGTATTTGTTCAAATAATACCCCTTATGAAAAATACCATACTGATTCAGTCAGTACATCACCAACTGTCCAAGAGTCGCGACTTTTTTTGTTTACTGAAAATTCGCTAACCTCAAATTTAATGGCTTTTACAACATGATCAAATGCCAACTTGTTGCGTCTAATTCCGAGGGTCAGTGAGTAGTTCCCTGGCTTAAGGCGGAGTTTGGGAAACTTAAGATTAATAGTTGTGTCAGTATCCTTCCCTACAGAAAGCAGCATACCGGCCTCTTCGCTTAACACGGTCGTAATCCTGTAGTCCATATAGGTATTGATCCCGGCGACTATAGACAGGCTGTCAATTTTATCGAACGCTTTTATCTCCAGATCGAAACTGATGTCCTCTCCCGACATGAAACTGGTTGTCCTTTTTCCTTTGCTGTTTACCGGCCATGCGTTATTGAATCTTACAATTGCACCATAGTCATCGCGGGCGCGCGGAATATCTCCAACGCTTTCTATACCGATCGAACCTGGATTGTTGAGATAGGAATCAATCACTTTCTCAATGGAACCGGCGTTACGCACTGTGCCATCGTGGAGAAGGATGCCCCTGGTACATAGTTGCTGTATCGAGGCCATATTGTGACTTACGAACAGCACTGTCCGCCCTTCTGCGCCAACCTCTTCTATCTTGCCAAGGCATTTCTTCTGAAACTCCGCGTCACCCACGGCAAGAACTTCATCGATTATAAGAATTTCTGGTTCCAAATGTGCTGCTACAGAAAACGCGAGGCGGACATACATGCCGCTTGAATATCTTTTAACCGGAGTATCAAGAAATCGCTCAACACCAGAAAATTCGACAATTTCGTCAATCTTTCTTTTAATTTCTTTCCTGCTCATTCCCAGGATTGCACCGTTTAAAAATATGTTTTCACGACCAGTTAGTTCCGGATGAAAACCGGTACCCACTTCCAGTAGGCTTGAAACACGCCCATTAATGACAACTCGACCAGAAGTAGGTTCTGTGACTCGACTGAGTATTTTTAACAATGTAGATTTACCAGCACCATTGCGACCTATTACACCAATACGGTCCCCTTGCTTGATGCTGAAGTCGATATCTTTAAGCGCCCAGAATTCTTCATGAGTGGGACCATTTCTTGACGCTGCAAAAGGATGAATAAGTTTATGAGCTAAACGCTTGGCTCCATTCGCAAGGACATCGCGCAATGCGGTATAGCTCTCCTTCTTTTGATGGCCGATGATGTATTTCTTCGAAAGATTCTCGACAATGATAGCAGTTGACATCAGATTACGTCCGCAAAAGTTTTTTCCGTATTGCGGAAGTACACTATCCCGGTGAGCAGTATCACCAGTACCAGAGTAAGGGAGAGCAAGAAGCCGGGCCAGTAAAACACTGTGTCGCCACCGAGGATCGCCCAACGAAAACCGTCTATTACACCTACCATTGGATTCAGGGAATACAATAATCGCCATTGCTCGGGCACAATAGCGCTGCTGAAACCTACCGGTGAAATGTAAAGCCCGAACTGCACAGTAAACGGAATGATGTAGCGGAAATCACGATATTTAACGTTTAGAGCGGCTATCCATAATCCAGCTCCCATTGCTGTTGCAAAGGCAAACAAAGTAAATAGCGGCAAGGTTAGTATTCGCAGATCTGGCATATATCCGTACCAGATCATCACTGCGATCAGGATCAGGCCACCAATCATGAAATCGACGAAACATACTATTACCGAACTGGTTGGAATAATCAGCCGCGGAAAATAGATCTTTGAGATCATGTTTGCATTACCAATGAGGCTGTTTCCGGCCTCACTGAATGCCGTGGATACAAATTGCCAGGGCAACAACGCTGCAAGCACCAGTAGCGGATAAGGAACACCGTTTGACGGCAGCTTCGCCAGTTTTCCAAACACAATAACGAGTACAATCATTGTTACTACTGGACGTATGAACGCCCATAACAAACCGATCACAGTCTGTTTGTAACGAACCAGAATGTCGCGCCACGCGAGAAAATAAAATAGTTCCCGGTAGCGCCATAAATCCCGCCAGTAGTGACGCTCCGCACGACCCGCCTCGATAATAATTGTTTCGCTTTCAGGCATTTTCTTCTTTCTGCCAAAGAATCAGATAGGGCTGGGAATGCAAAGTTGATTCAAGTTTAAGGTATTCCACATT
>SDBU01006297.1_pt1 | contig 14005 bp, 23 predicted proteins | sample 2277071 | NCBI WGS metagenome assembly SDBU01 (sample SAMN10397929, study PRJNA504765) | marine sediment metagenome | isolation source: marine sediment core GS08_GC12, 126 cmbsf | place: Arctic Ocean: Gakkel Ridge, Loki's castle | collected 2008
AGCTTGTTCAGGCCCCGCTGGATGGCCTTGACCAGGATGATCATCCCGGCCGAGTACGGATCGGTGGTGCGCGGCAGAAAAAACGCCATCTCAATCGCCATCTCGATGAGCGGCGTACCGACGCCGAGCTGCTCGAGCATGCTGCGGATGTCGGGGGTGCGCCCCCGGACCTTCATGCGGTGTTTGGACAGTGTGGCGTTGGGCATCAGCGTTTTCCCTTCAACAGCAGATACGCGCCAAAGCCGAGCGCGGAATACAGCATGAGCTTGCCGAGTCCGAAACTGGGCAGCTGCGGGAAGTCCGGCGTGGGCACCCTGTCGACGAACTCGTCCCACGCTTCCTCGACGGACTCGACCACCAAATCCCATGTGCTGGGGATGGCTTTGCGTGAGTCGAGCTCGATGGCCAATCGGCGCACGATCAGCCAGAACTCGTCGTTGAGCGGGTACTCGGTGTTCGGGTCGGTGCACTGGACGCGTATCGCGCCCTGCATCAGGATCAACCGCATCGCGAGTGGGTCGACGCCCCCGAGCGCCGAAGCACCGGTGGGGCCGACCCTCGACGGCCGCATGAACCCCTCTTTGGCCATCTGGGCCGCCCAGCCGCCACCGCCTAGCGCGCTGCCGACGTCGGCGCAGGTGGTGCGGGGCACGAAGGCGACCTTGCCCATCACGCCCGACGGCAACCGGACGCGAGCGCCTGCGCGCACCCCGCGCCGCTCTCCATAGACGTTGGAGGCGCGCGTCACCATATCGACCCATTTGCCGGCGGGAATCGAAATCACATCGCCCATGGCCATCCAGCCGCGCGGCGACGGCTCGATCCGCGGTCCTCGGTATCCGCCGTAGGACACCGTCGACCCGACGGTGCGTCCCGCCGCCTCAAACCCCGGCGCTGGATCGGGGGCGTCATAGCGTCGGATGCCTTCCCACTTGGCGCGCTGGTAGTCCAGGTATTTGACCGGCTTCATCGGCGGCTCCGCAGGGCAAGCACCAGCACCAACGCGCCGGCGCCGATGCCGACCGGCAACACCCATCCGGGCATCCGGCCCGCGGGCGTCGCAAGAACGTCGGGCGGCACACCGGGCACGTCGGCACCTCCGCAGATGCCCTTGGCGAGCTCGACGCCGATAGCGCCCGCCTCGGGGGGAACGCCGTACGCCGCAGCGCCCCCGGCAGCGGCCGCGCTTCCAGCCGGGTGGTTGACGACGCCGCACGCCAGATCGCCGAGCTTGTCGACCAGATCTTTGCCGGCTTCGTACAACCGTTCGGCCCCTTCGATGCCTGCCTCGATCAGTTTCTTCGGGAGCGCGATGATGCCTTTGCCGATGCTCTTGAGCGCGCCACCTAGCTTCTTGAGCAGTCCCCTCTTCCTCTTCGGGATCTTCTTGAGCGCCATCGTTTTGTAGCGCTCGTTGAAGTACACGCCGTACTTCTGTCCACGCGTGACGGGGCGCCCGAACCGAGTACTGCTCTGCGCCACGGTGAACGTGATGAACGGCAGGGTGCCCGCCTTCATCTTCGCCACGAAGGCCGGGCCCACTCCGAACGGCAGGTTGCTGTAGCGGGCGGCGGAGTCCTTCCACGCTTTTTTGAACGGCGCGAGATTCATCATGCGGTGATCGCGGACGGCCCCTTCGACCATCTCGGGTGGAAAGCGCCAGGGGTCGGCGTCGGTGCCCCGGCCGTATTTATACTGCGCCGCCTTGCGCTCTGCGGCTTTCCTATCAGATTGCTCTTTGCGCCGGTCGCGCACTACGACTCCGAGGGCCTCATACGCGCCCATGCCCAGCAACCCGGTCCTGGGCGCGTTGCCGCGACCTAAGCTGATCATTTCGCGCAGCATGCCTTCGGACAGCGCGGCGGCGATGGCGCGGTGCTGGGCGACATCGGGCGCATCGCCTTCGCGGACGAACTGCCGTTCCTTGCGCTCCACACGGCCCGGCAGGCTCGGGTCGATCGCCTTGAGCGCTATCTCGAGCGCTACGGCGCGCTGATCGATCGGAAGCCGCGCGAGCCGCCGCGTGATGTACTCGGACGCGCGTTGTCCGTACTGCGCGATCGGATCGCCACGACCCCGCCCGAACATGGGCACCGCTCCGATGGGCTCGAGCTGATAGACCTCGTACATCGACTATCTCCGACTCCGCCGGCGACCGCACGGATTGCGGCGGCGCTTCTTTTTGCGCAGCAGCATCCAAGCCGCGACGGCGGCGGCCCCGAGCATCAGCTTGCCTTTGTGATCGTCCACGAAACCGCCGAGGGTCTCGTAGGGCTTGCCGCCGGGGCCGATCTCCAATTGCGAGCCGGGCATCATGATGTAGGGATCGGCGCCCATCCCCTCGAGGCCGGCATCGCGCCGGTCGAGCAGCTTCATGCCCGGATCGGGCTTCGCGATGAAGTCGGGCACCAACTCACTGATCGTGCGGCGCGGCAGCCACGCGGTCGTGAACGTCCCGCGACCTGGAGGCTCGGCCATCACGTAATCAGGAATCGCGTAGTGCGGGTTCCACGGGTTGGGCAAATGGTAAAACGACATGGGGCTCCTTTAGGCGACCGGCCAGATCTTGGCGGCCTTGACGCGCGACAACATCTGGCGCGTTTTTTCTGCTGCAACGGGATCGAGGGTCACGACTGCGCGGGTGCGCGGTTCGACGGCTTGGCTGAACACATGCGAATACTGCCGGTGGCCCTTGTGAAACGCGTTGCGAAACGCGACGGTCACGATGCGGGTCTCGTTGCCCATCGCGAGCAACAGCGCGGCGCCCAGTGCGGCGTACTCGTCGCAATCGATGCGCGGTTTTTTCCCGGACGACAATTCGGCGACCAGGAGCTTGGGGGATTTGACGAGCTCGACCGTGCGCGGGTCGCGCATGTAGTGCGTGTTGCCGAGTAAAAAGTAGTAGACCCCCAGGGTCTCGGACACATAGTCCTTGGACCCGAGGCCGGCGCAGATGTCTTCGGCTAGTAGCCGGACGCGCAGATCGCTTTGCGATCGCAATGCGGCTTCGGTGAGGACCGAGACCGTTTGGGGCGCTCCCCTATAGGGGAGGCGGAGCACCCGATCGTAGCCCTGCAGCAATCAGTCGTCATTTCCACCGGAGAGCGAAGACGATTTAGTTTACTCCGTCGCGCCCTCGAACAAAAACGCGGCGACCTTGCGGCAAAAATTCTTCCCGCGCTGACTGTTGAGCTGCGACGACGGTTCCAACTGTGCCACTTTCTTGAGGAACCCGTCAACTCCGACGGTGCCCATGTAGTTGAGGATCTCCGAGGGGATGAGGTTGCGGGCCGTTTGTCCTACGATTTCGGGGGACATCCCGTTGACCAGGGTGCCCTCCAAGAACGTAATCGCGTTCCGGATGTCCTCATCTGAAGGAACGGGGGGACCGGTGGGCTCTGCTTTTTTCTTCTTTTTCTTCGCGGCTCGCTGGCGCCGGACCCCCGCCGGATCCACCTGTGCGACCGAACCGTCGGGCTGGCGCACATAGATGTTGCCGTCAGGCGCCTGATAGGGGACGCCCACAGGCGGCATCATCTGCTGCTGGGCCTGTTGAGCGGCGAGTTGAGCGCTCGCCGCGCCCACATCGCCGATGCCGAGCAGGTTGGCGACGACCGAGCTTTCGCCCGCGGCCTCGATCAGCCGTTCGTACCACGGCTTCGAGCTTTCCTCTCCACCGCCGCCCAGTCCGCCGAGCGCGTCGCGGATCGCCATGAGCTCCTCGGCCTGCTCGGTGATGGTCTTGTCCTTTTTGGCCTCGAGCGTCGCGACCCGGGTGCGCCCTTCGATCAACTCGCGGTTGAGTCGGTCGACCTCGTGCTTGAGTCCATCGATGCGGGCGTTGTAGGCGACCTCGTTGGACTTGACCTGTGCCTCGTAGCTGTTGCGGACCGTCGTGAGCTCGCGCTCGTGGGCGCTCTCGCGAGTGCGCAGGTCCTCTTTGTGGTTGGTGTGCAGCCGATCCAGATCGGCCTGGTAGATGGTCTTGAGCGACCGGAGTTCCGAGTCGTGCTTGATGAGGATCGACTCGATGCGCGAGGACTCCCCGTCGAGCATCTTTTCGAACATCTTGTCTTTGAATGGTTCGCCCTCGGGCTGTTTGCCGATCTGCTCGTACAGCCGGGTCTGCAGCGCCTCGTTCGACTTTCTCAACTCTTCGACCTGGGCCACCAGCGGCGCGTTCAGCGCGGCGAGCGCTTCGAGATCGATCCCCCCACTGTTGCGAGCCTGGGACTCGGCCCGATCGGCGCGCTCCTGCGAGCGTTGCGCGCTGCGCTCCATGGCGGAAAAGGCCTTGGACGCGAGTCCCGGCTCCTGCGTGCCGGGCGGTGTGAGCGGGTCGTCGCCGACGAGCCCCTCTAGCTTGGGCGGACCTGCGATCTCGATGGTGCGGGCGCCAGGTACGTACGTCCAGTTGCCCCGGGCGTTTCTCTTGCTGATGAGCAGTTGAAATACACCGCCGCCCCACATATCGCGGATGTACTCCTCGTCGATCATCTCCTCGACGGTCTCGAGCGTGCCTCCGACGTGGTGGCCTCTAAACGACTTGGGTTTAGTGCGCTTGATCGTGATGCGGACCGCCGACTCTCCGCCGATCGACAAAATCCAGTCGGCAACCCCCTTGTCGGTGTTCTCCGCTAGGTCTTTGAGCGCGCGCGTCGACGTCTCGGGCGCAGCGGAAGGGATTTCGTCTACTTCAGTAGCAACGGCTTCCGTCATCTAGGCCTCCGCGGCTGTGTCATCGTCGTCGTCCGCGTCTTCGTCGTCGATTGGGTCGGGCTCGGCGTCGTCTTCCGGTTCCGGGCTCTCGGCCTCTTGCGGCTCGGCGTCGCCATCTTGGGGCTCTTGTGGATCCGGTTCGACATCGCCAGGTTCGGGCTCTGCGTCGGCGACGTCTTCCGGCTCCGGCGAATCGGCAGGCTCGTCGTCCTCCGGCTCCATCTCGATGGTCGCGGCCGCCACCTCGTCGGTGACGACCTCGGCGGCCAGCCGGTATTGCTTGAGCATCCCGGTCACGCGCTTTTTGCGCAGATCGTCGTCCGCCTCGTCGATCAGCGCCTCGACCTCTTTGCAGATCATCTTGCCCATCTCGAGAGCGCCGACGATCGCCGCGGCCAACTCGGGCTGCAGCACGTTGTCGGACTGGTCGATAAGCTCGCCGATCGCGTCGTCCATCCCCAGGTTTTCCTCGACGAGCGCCTCGAGAAACGGCCACACGTTGTCGGCCAGCTCTTCTTTGAGCCCCGCGGGCAGCTTGGACGAAAGGATGCGTTCGCGTTGGAGCTTGCAGTCAGCTCTCAGTTCGATCAGGCCCATCGGGTTCCTCCACAGGTTCGTCGTCGGTGTCGTCGGGATCGTCGCCGAGCTCGTCGACCGACGGTAGGTCGTCGTCGATGTCTGCTTGCGCGCCCGGCCGGTGCTCCGGGTGCGCATTGAAGTAGCTCTCGCGGCGCTGCAAGAGCTCGTCGGTGGGCGGCTTTGGATCCCAGCGCGAGCACTCGAACACGCAATCATCGGTCAGGTCGGTCTCGAGGCCGTCGTGGACCAGGCACAGGTGGTGATGCTGGCGCGGTTCGACGCGACCGAGCGCTTTCCACGTATCGGCCGGGTTGCCCGACGGAAACGTCGTGACGAGCTTCCAGTAGTGCCGGCACGGCCCGCGCAGGCACGGGCTATTGTCCGGCGTCGCCTCGGGTGGACCCGCCGGAAAGCCGATACCGGTGGGCACCGGACCGCCGTCGGGCGCCATGGGCGGCAGCGGGGCCGGCTCGACCTCGTCGTATGTGGCCGCTGGCACGAACGACTTGCCGTTGTCGCGGTCCTCGCTTCCGTCGCGGATCTTCAAGCCCTCGGCCCTTCCCCAAAAAAAGGTCGTGTCTACGAGGTCGGCGACGAGGGGCCCCGCGCGGAGGCGGAGCCACCGTAACACACCGTGGTTCGGGTGGGATAGTGGCCCGGTGCGCCCGCTGCTCCCGTGGGCTTTTTCGGGGGCTGGCGCGCCTCGGTCCCGGGTCGCCGATGCGTCGACAGTCGGGAAACTCCCTCCCCTGACGGGTCGGAGAGGGCGCGGAGCGAGCTGCGAGACCGCACCTACCTGCGAAATGGAACGTAAGTGAGAGTCCGCATGTGTCGTCAAAGCGCGACAGCCCGCGCCACGGTGGCGCAGGTTCGGACCGCTCCGGACCAGCCGTCGCGTATATACGGCTGGCACGTCTCGTGTATATACGGGAAGGCGATGACGCCGCCCCGGCAGCTCAAACGGACCGCCACCATCACGCTACGAGTGACTCCCGAGGAAAAGGCCGAGTGGCAGTGCTTCGCGGACGAGACGGGGCAGACGCTCACAGCGTGGATGACAGCACTGGTGGACCAGGCGCAGGCCAAGCGTAGGATGCGGGATCGGCTCCGGGACGAAGCGAGCGAGTAGCAAGGGACGGGGCGAAAGCCTCAGTGAAGGGAGACGTAGGAAACGATGGTAGACACCAAGGTGGAGGCGCGCGGGCGCGTGCTAGTTGCGCTTCGCTGCATCGAAGACGCGCAGAGTCTGCTCTCGTCAGCGTGCCAAGAGCTCTCGTCAATCACGGGCGGAGCATCTGTGGATCACCGCCGCGTGCTGGCGCTCTACGACAAGATCAAGGCCGAGTGGTACCGCATAGACGAGCGCTTCCGTAAGAACGGTCACAAGTATGATCTGGACGCCACGAACGCGGAGGCGTTCGCGAAGCTACTCGGGAACCTGCGAAAGGACGGCCACTGATGGCCGCCACCAAACCCTCCAACGCCGAGCTGCTCGTCACGCTGGGCCTCGAAAAGCAGAGGCTGTGCTACTGGCTGATTCGGATGATTCAGGCGTCCGGTTGGACGGGCGATGTCGAAAAAGGCGCACTCCAGTGCCTGATCGATGTCGGCTACGACCCGCACAGCCAGTTGGCGCGGCAACTGATTGAGCTCGGGGAGCCCCGGGCAGTGAGGACACAATGATTGTGTTCCCATGACGGACTACAACGCGTTGCTCCGAGCGGAGCTGGGTACATGGACCTGCGCCGTGTGCGGTTGCGTCAACACGGCCGGGCTCGGGTACTGGGCATTCCACGCTGACGAAGACGAAACGCCCGTCTGCCGCGGCAAGTGCTGGCGCAAGTACAGCGCGATGAAGGCCGAGCTCCTCGCCCTCGGCTACTGGGAGTCCTTCTACCCGGGGCTTACCGACGAGTGAGAACACAACAACAGTTGGATCCCCAAGGAGGAGACGTTGAGCAAGGTTGACCCGAAAGACTTGGACTGGGACCGCGCCGGCGAGGCCGTCAGCAAAATGAAGCGAATCATCGACAGCATCGGCTTCGTCGCGCCCGAAGCGACCGACGTGCTTCAGGTGAAGGTGCAGCAGATAGCGCGCGAGATGAACGAGGTCGCCCGCGCCTTGAAGCTCGGCCACAACCCGGACCCGCAGGCCGGGTAGAGCTTTACGGAACACAAAAGGATTGATCCCATGAGCGTGCAAATCACATCACTCAGCTTCAGCGCGAACGCCGACAAGTCGGCCAACGACTACACTGCCTACCTACGCCCGACGCCCGACGGGAACTGGATCCTGGCGGTGAGCTACAAGAACTCCGAGCGCAGCGATCTCCACGAGATGGAGATGGACGTCGACGACGTAGAGGCGTTTGGCCGACTGCTCGTCGCCTTCGCTCGCGCGCACCGCGACACCAAGCCGTAGAACACAAAAGGAGTTGGATCCCCAATGACCAAGATGAAGACGACGAGAGAGTGGCGCGACCGCCGGCAGGCTTGGATGGAGTCCGCGGCTCGGGTGCCAGGGATTGTCCACGACGATGCCTGCCTCGAGGTTCACGATCCGTGTGCCGCGCTGGCGCTGATCCACGATGTAAACGCGCTAGTTCATAAGTTGCGGCAGACCGCCGACATGCTTGAGGACTCGCTCGGCGGTCCAGGGAGTGCCAACGCTCGCCGCCATCTACAGGGCCACTACCAGCACATTCGTTCGTGGCTGGGCGACGACTGAGAACACAAAGGAGTTTGTATTCCCCATGAAACTACGAATCGAAGCAGGCACCCTCATTTTGTCCGACCTCTTTAGCGGCATCGGCATCGAGCCCGGACCGCGCCGGGGCCGTTTCCTGTATACTTGTCGGCCTCTCCGGGTTAGGACGCGTCCATGCGACACTTGCTGATCGGCGCCACGGGTATCGCGGTCTTTGTGCTGGTTTTCCTGCTGAGCTCGGTCGTCTACGCCCAGGGCGACGGCGCCGCGCCGAGCGCGCTGTCGCGGATCACCGACATCGCGTTCGAGATCCTCACCCCCGTACTCGCGCTGTTCGCGATGTGGGCCGCGCACCGGCTCATCGCGGTGTTCGAGAAAAAGACCGGCATCGACGTACCGGTCCAGCAAGAGCAGATGATCTCTCGCTGGATCCGCCAGGGCATCCATCGGGCCGAGGAGTGGTCCCACAAAAAGGTCAAAGAACGGACCGACGCGCTCACGGGCCCAGAAAAGCTCGAGATCAGCGCCACGTTCGTGCTCGACCTGATCGAGGTCCAGGGCTGGGCGGGGTGGACCGCGGATCGCATCAAGGACAAGGTCGAGGCCGAATTGGGCATCCATCGCGCCAACGGCGTTCCTTCAGACCTCGCGCCTCCTACGGCGGCGTGAGCTACCTGCGACAGGGCGCCGTAGGGCTCGCCAAGGCCGCGCTGGGCGTCGATCGAGCACCTCCCGCCACGGTGCGGGCGCGGCGCGCTCGCTGCGCCCAGTGCCCGGCGAATCAGAGTTCCCGGCTCGGGCGACTGTGCGGCGACTGCCGCTGCATCATCGCCGCCAAGACCCTCGTCAACGGCCAGAGCTGTCCGAGGGGCTCATGGTAGCGGGGCTTGCGCTCAGTGGCCTCATCGCCGCGCTGGCCATCATAGCCGCCCTGGTGGCCCTGGTGTGGTGGCTCGCCCGCTGGGTGAGGGTCGCAAGCGCCAAAGAGCCCGACGCGCTGCGGGTGTTGCGCAAAGCCGACGCGCGCATTGCGGGGCTCCAGCGGTCCGTGCAAGATCGGGACGTTGCGCTGGACCGAGCGCAAAGCGACACCCGGCGTGCGACGCGGGCGCTCACCGTGACGGAAAGGCAACGAGATGAAGCTGTGGAAAACCTGGTGGCTGTGGGCGATCGCGACGGGATTGCTGCTGGCATTCGCCGCGACATCGAGCGGCTGCGGGATTTTTCGGAGCCACTGTCCGAGCTGCCCGGAACCGACGCCAGCGCCCCCTCCGCAGATCGTGACGGTGACCGTGACCTGCGACGTGGCTCTGCCGACGGTGACGCTCCGCCCTGAGGACTGGCCCGACCCGGACGATGCGGGCGTAACGCACCTGCCGCCCGATGTGACAGCCAAGGTGTTTGGAACGCTGCGGTCGATCGCCAACTTCGTCGAGGCCTACCGTGCCCGCTGCACCGAGACGAGCGACTAGCCGGTGCGCCTACGCCGACGCCGGGCGGCGCTGCCGGCGGGTGGGGTTCGGGGACCCGCCGCTGTGCCGGGCCCACGCGCTCGCGGTGCAGCTCGAGATGGAGGCCACCGATCCGATGGGAAGGCTGTTCGAGGCGGCCGACCGCTGGCTGTCGCGCCAGCCCGTGCTGCGGGATCTGGGAGCGGGGCTCGGAGAGGCGATCAATGCCAAGACCGGCGGCATGCTGCGCGAGCGCGTCGAGCAGCTCGAGGCGCAGCTCCAGCAGGCCCGGATGCGAGAGGCCCAGCAGCACGTACCGCGACCTCAAGCCCCCAAACCGCGGCGGAGGCTAGACCCCCGCCAGGTCTTGTGTTTTCCGCCGGATCTGCCGCTTTCTCGCGACCAGATCAAAGAACGGCGCAAGCAGCTTGCCGCCCTCGTCCACCCCGACAAGCCCCTGGGGTCCGAAGCGGCCATGAAGCGCATCAATCTGGCGGCGGACGCGCTACTCGCCAAGTTGGCGTAGGAGGTGGTACCCTGTGCAAGTTCCTGCCAGCTCTCCCGGAGGCAGCCCGTGCGACGACGCGTAGCGCAATCGACGCCCTTCCCGGAAGACGAGGCAGGAGGGTAGTTGGCGATCTCGACGGCCTTCGATCCTCTGTTTCGGCAGCGGGGCAAAGCGATCCCGGTGCCGTTTTTGCGCGTGCTGTCCAAGGCCGAATCGGACCAGAACCCCCGAGAGACAGGCGGCTCGCACTGGGGCCTGCTGCAGGTGGGCCGTTCGGTGGTCGAGGGCTACAACGAGCGCCATGGCACGCGCTACACGCTGTCGGATGTGCTCGATCCGAATCTCAACGTCACGATGGGCGCCGAGACGCTGTCGCGCATCGCCACCTCGTACAGCAAAAACCACCCGGACTCGCGACACATGCGCAAAGACTGGAGCAATCCGGAGTTCGTAAAGCTCGTGCTCGCGGGCTGGAACAGTGGCTACTCCGAACGAGGCGGCGTCGGCCGCGTCGCGCGCTATCTTGAACAGCGCAAGATCCCCGTCACCCACGACAACGTGTTCCAGTACGCAGACGCTGCGGGCGCGACCGTGCACCTGCAAAACCCCAAAAAGCGCGCGTGGCAGCGGGCGGTTTCCGGACTGTACTTTGCGCAGCCCGATCGGCCCCGTGGTGCCGCGGGATTGCTGGCCGCGGCGGCTGTTTTGTTTGTCGGCTGGGGTATCTATAGACTGGCCACTCCGTAGGGGTGTACGAACTTACGTAGGAACGTCCATTGGCGAAAAAACGCTCCCAAATCGAACCCTCCAACAAGATGTCGGCCGCACTCGAGCGCCTCGGTGTGCGGACCCCGCTGCCCACCAAAGAAGTCGAGCGCGCCACGCCGTTCAAGACCGTCGACGCGCCTGAGGGCGGCTACGACCACACCGAGATCTACACCTACTTCACGATTCCCGACGGCGTCAGCAAGCTGATCTACTCGGCCGAGTCCTGGGTCCGCGCGCGCTTTACGCTCGAGACCGCCGGCCCGGTCGCGGTATCGACCCGCCAGGACCTCGATCCGGTGCTGTCGGGCAAAGGGCGGCTGTTGCCGACCGACGACGAGTTCGAGTTCGTGGTGCCCAAGGGCGACCGCATCTTCGTGATCGCCGAATCGGTCAACCGCGTCGCGTTTACCATCGAGCCGATTCCGTGGCTCCAGACCATCGCACTCGAAATCCGCCGCGCCGCGACCCGCATTGTGCAGGCCGTGCGCACAACCGGCCGGGGGCTCCCCACAGACAAGCCTGACGCCGACGACGATGGGCTGCCCGCGTGCCCGCCGCCTCGCCGCCGCCATCTGCCCAAGCTCAAAGGCCGTCGTTAGCCACAGCACTGAGGAGTTTGTTCCGTGCCCGCGTCATCTGAAGTCTTACAAAGCAAAAGTTTCTACCGCGTTCGGCAGGTGCTGACCTCGAGCGGCGACATCTTCGAGATCGACACCTCCATCCGCGCGCTGTACGCCGGGCCCGATTCGGATCTGGGCGAGTTGCGTGTCATCTACTTCGACCGCGCGCAGGCCTCCGGGTTGCAGACCGCGATCATCTCGCCCGGGGCGCCGTTTATCGGACGGCTCGACGCGCTGTTGGCCACGCGCATCCCCTCCACCAATCAGCGTGCGCGGATCTTGCTCGCGCCGAACGACCTGGTCGGAAACTCGTACTTGCGACCCGTGGTGGGCCAGCCGGCCGTGACCGTCCGGGAGCTCGCGCGCATCGATTTTATTGCGGTCCTGGGCGAGTTCCCGACGGTGCCGCAGGAGCGCTCGGACCGGAGTTTCCGGTCGCCGGCGATCACCTACGGCGCCGGCGGCTCTGGCTTCGCCAACAGCACGGATCTGCAGTTTCCGATCTACAATCGGCGGCTCGTCACCGTCACGGTCAACGCGCCCGTGGCGCTCGACGAGCTAGTAGTGAACATCGAGGGCGTCACGCTGACCGCGGGCGGCAACAACAACCCGGTGCCGCTCGGCACACTCACGTTCCCGGCGATCCTCGTGGGCGCGAGCCAGACCTTCGTATTTCGGGCAGCGACCGATGGTACATTCGATCTGATGCTCATCAATTTCGCTGGATCGACAGCCAACGAAGGCGCCAAGACCGCCGCGGTCACGATTCGCGCGTCCGACAGGGGCTAGACATGGCCGCAGACATCGCCGAAGCCATTCGCGACTGTGACGAGGACGTCACCGCGATCTCCGAAAGCGCCGTGCGCTCGTTGCTGACCGAAATGAACGCGTGGATCTCCGGCATGTTCACGGGGACCGCAGCGATCTTCGCCGACGAGGAAAACGAGACCATCCGCCTGGTGCGTGATTGGGTCGCTCAGTCGATTCTAGCGCGCGACACCATCGAGGGCGCCGGAAATCTGGACTCGACGCCGAGCTCGGCGGCCAACGTCATCGACGCGGTGTTTCGGACGCTCCACGCCGTCCAGGACCATGCGACCGCGGCGCAGACGACTGCCGTGGTCACGTTGTACACTGCGCGGTGGGAATAGGAGACGACCATGAGACTTTCAGTCATCACCATCACGTGCCGCCGCGATCCGCGCTTCGCGCGCATGGCGCAGGCGATCGCCGCCAACCTGGCCCGGCACCCGGAGGTGGAGCTCGAATGGATCGTGGTGGACGAAAAGCTCTGGTACGACGAGCCCACGCGCGACAAAGAGTTCTTCGATGCGCTCGAGTCGTGCAGCGCGGCCCGCGACGACGAGCTCGCGGACCGCTTCGCCGCTCGGCACGTGATGCCCAAGCCCAGCAAGTGGCGAGGCCCCGATGTCGATGTCGATCGACCGGACCAAAACTCCGCCCGCAACACCGGGCTCGCGTACGCCAGGGGCGAGTACATCGCGTTCGTGGACGACTGCACGATCGTCGGCAGTAGCTGGCTCGAGACCCTGTTGCTGTGCGCTGAGCGGGGCGCCGGCTTCCGCTCCCACATCGCGTTTGTCCGGGACGCCGTGTTTCGGATGCCGCACGACGGACTGGTCCGGGATCGCGAGTGCGCCGACCGGTTGGCCGAGGCCGCGCCCGCCACGGTCAACGGAGGCTCGTTTGGCGCGCCCCGCGCGGCCTTCGAGATGATCGGAGGCTTTGACGAGAGCTACGGCGGCGAGTCGGGCTGCGACGACATCGATGCGTTCGTGCGCCTGTCGCACACCGGGCTTCAGTTTTTCGGCAGCCGCGCGGGCTGGGCGTATCACCTGACCGATCCGCACGCACACGACGATATCTGTTCGATTCCGGAGGTATTCAATGCGCAAGCCAACAAGCGCCGCTTCAATGAGCTGCTTGACGACCGGGAACGAACGGCCCCGGCCGGACGACAGCCGTCGCTCGCTCAACTGCGCGCCGAGCTTAGAGGCGATGGTCCCACGTCGGGGAATGGCACTTCCGACTCCGAATCCGAGCCCGACGCCCGGGAACCCTACGAAACGCCCCTGGTGGAAAGCATTCCTTTCCCGGATGGCGCGAGCATTGACGTGGCCGCTACGGATCCGGAAGGCGTCGAACTCCCTGCAGCGGCGCACAGCGCTGCACCGCAGGTGTCTGGCGATTCAGATCAGCAGCTCGAGCGTGACGCAGCCGGCGATTCGTCGAGCGAAGATGGACCTGTAGCGGAGTAGGAGGTCTGGGAGAGCCCTGCCGTGATCCGCATGATCTCCCCGACGGCCCGGGCGTACGTGCGCAGCGCGTGGGGCGCATTGCGCTCGTATCGGGGCGGCTGGCACGAAGGGCTGGACTTCCACGGCACCCGGGGAAATCCCGTCCGCGCTGCGGCCGCGGGCACGGTGGTACGCGCGCGGGATTCGGGCACGTACGCGGGCCGCTACGTGGCCGTCGACCACGGCAACGGGCTCACCAGCCTGTACATGCACAACGAGCAAAATCTGGTCAAAACGGGCGACAGGGTCCGTCAGGGCCAGACGATCGCCACGGTTGGGTCGAGCGGCACGGTGAGCGCCGATCCGCACGTGCACTTCGCCACCCGCGCCACGCC
>SDBU01006298.1_pt1 | contig 14002 bp, 16 predicted proteins | sample 2277071 | NCBI WGS metagenome assembly SDBU01 (sample SAMN10397929, study PRJNA504765) | marine sediment metagenome | isolation source: marine sediment core GS08_GC12, 126 cmbsf | place: Arctic Ocean: Gakkel Ridge, Loki's castle | collected 2008
TTTGATTCACTTCCTTACAGGGTAGATTTTTCCCATAAACAGGCGTGCACCGGAGGAACCTGGACCAATCCCCGATACCGGGGAAAGGGGTTTATGGTTTACAGCTATTTTAAACGGCTCGAGTATCTGAGGGAGATCGGATTTAGTTCCTCGCGAAATGCCGTGGCTATAAGCAACATTGCCTCTCAGAAGGCGCACTCCAAGTTCAAGCCTAAATTATCCGCTACAGCCCGCTATCTGAAAATCCTCGGCCGGAGGTACTGGAGAGAAACGCCGATTCAAGAGCCTTTATGAGCCAAACGACGATAAGGGTGGTCACTGAAGCCAGAGAATTCCAGGCTATGGCCCCGATCTGGAACAGCCTCCTGGAAGACTGCCCCGGTCAGAGTTCAATGTACCTCACCCATGAGTGGCTGGCGACCTGGTGGAAGTACTTCGGGGAAGACAGGAGATTAAACCTGCTGCTCTTTGAAAGAGAAGGCAGAGTCATCGCGATTGTGCCGCTGGCTAGAAACGAATACCGATTAGGGCCCTTTAAGCTTGATGCTTTGGAGTCGATAACCTGGACAAGCTGTAACTATGTTGGCCTGATTTTACCTCAACACCTTGATGAGGTGATGGTTATCCTGCTGGACTACCTGAAGGAAAATTTACGCGGGGTTACCCTTATACTGAGGCTGTCGCTGATAACCGAGGAGAGCCAGTTCCTGAGGGCACTGAAAAGTAATGTGGCTCGGACAGAAGGTCTGATTTTTAAGGACATAGTGAGGACGCTGGCACCTTACCTTGAACTACCTTCATCTTGTAAGGAGTATCTGGGTTCACTTAGGAAGAACAGGCGTAAGCTTCTCAGTAGAACGTTAAATGGACTGAAAAGGAACAACCGCATTGTTGAGCTGCGGCAGTGTAACGCCGATTCCCTGGAAGAGGATCTAAGGCGGCTCTTCGACCTTCACCAGGAGCGGTGGCAGTCGGTTGGGCTGCGAGGCAATTTCGCTGATCCCAGATACAGGGAGTTCCAAAGAGAAGTAGCCTGGAAATTCCTCAACAGGGGCTGGCTTAACCTGTCAACTCTGACCATCAATGGTGATGCTGTTTCGGTGAAGTTTGGCTGTATATATAACCACAAGTTCTATGCTATTACCACAGGCCGCAACATCCACTATTTGAAGAAGAATGTGGGGCACCTGCATATATTAGAAGCAATAAAATATGCTATCAGCCGTGGCTTGAGGGAGTATGATTTCATGCAGGGGGATGAGCCCTACAAGTTCTACTGGGCTAAATCTGCCCGGAGATATATGCAGGTTATAATTATCAAGAGCGGCTTTCTACCGGCGCTGCGCCTGAGGCTGCTGTGCCTCTTCCTGCGTTTCTGGGATGTAAGGCAATATAGTTTGAGGGAAGTCTACGCTATACTCCAGATAAGAAGAAGGGAAAGAAAAGATAACGAGAAGATGGGATTAGCCGGGCAGATGGATGAGCTGAGGAGAAATTAAGAAGAGCTAGCCCCTGCCTGACAGTGTTATCCAGATTACCCCGGCTAAGCGCTCCAACCACCTTACCAGTCCGTCGGGGTACGGACAATGAAAAATGGCGATGCTTTCTTCCACACTAAACTCGATTTTTTCAAAAGAGTGCCTCAACTTGGTAAGAGAAAGGGTTCTACCGATAAAATATGGTGATAGCCCGAGTTCCATCCAGAAACGGACCATAAAATGAGGAGGACAGGTTAAGTTGCTTTTATTGTTCATAGTTATGACCTGTTCTGGATTATATCCTCTCTTTGCAATGTTTCCCCCTTTTTCTTAGTCTACCATTACTGCTAGACTAGTTTACCGGGGAGCAGGGCACCTTGAATTTGGTCAAATAAAAAACTCTACGTGCCAGTGTTTATCTTGCTGGGGACTCTATCCAGATCACGGGATAGTTTTGGCATCACAGCGACTTTTCAGATGGTACCACTCTTTTTAAGCTCCTTGAATATGCAGACGCCATGTTGTTTATACAGGGTTCTGGTTACTGCGAACTCCCTTATGTCCAGCTATTTGTAATATTCCGAATCAGCATGCATTAGCTTTTCATATTGACAAACTGCAGAGGAATATTGTAATCCTGCTCCTTAAGCAGCTGCATTATTTCCTGGAGGTCATCGATTTTCTTACCAGTAATCCTGACTTGGTCATCTTGAAGGGCTGGCTGGACTTTGATCTTAAGACTCTTAATAAGTTTGACGATTTTCTGTCCAGTCTCTTTTGGGATACCCTCCTTGATAACGATATCCACCTTTACTGTGCCATGGGAGGTGGGTTCAATCTCCTTGATGTCCAAACACTTGGGATTCTCTTTAAGCCGAGTACATTGACCAAAAAGAATCTCCGTAACTGCTTTAACCTTCATATTGTCTCCAGTAACAATATGAATACACTTATCTTTTCGGTCCAAAACAATCTCAGACTTCACGTTTTTGAAATCGAATCGCGTAAAGATTTCACGCTTCACGTTGTTTATCGCGTTATCCAGTACCTGCATGTCCACCCTACTCACCACATCTACTGATGGCATTTTTACCTCCTTGGTAATGACCAAACGTTTTATTAATATTACCACGAAGTGACAAAGACTCCGAATAATATGAGCTAGCATCTTCCCCACTCGATCAATCGCAAGTACAAGAAATCATTTTATCAAACCAATACTCACATGTAGCCCTTATACCGTAAAATATTTGTTCTTCCATTTTGTAATAAATTTATCTGATTTAAATTCGAAATCAACAGTCATGGACCTGTGAGAACACCGTACCAATCGTAGTTTCGGAGAGCAGTGGACTATACCAGAAGATATGGGACTCGAAGGAACAGCACTTTAAGCCGGAGTTTAAGAAACTGTTGCCCTACCTCTGAACTACGCTATCATACAGACGGTTCAGCTAGAACAGGTTTCAGAGACAAACGTTCAAGTATCAATGAGGAGAAAAGTGAATTTGGTTACTTAACTATTAATAAAATACATCCCAAGTAGCCTAACCTTTACTTCGTACCTTTCAGCCTTCGCCTACATGGTCACCGTTTAAGCTTGGTTACTTGGGACGCCAAAGATACTAACACAACTTTATTAAATTGCAAACTCCCTGCCCTCGTAGTTTAAATATTATTTCGTTTTTTTATATAATCCGTTTAACTTTTCCGCTGAAATAACATGAAAACCGGCAGACGGCCTAAACCATGCAGTTTATCTGTTATGAATTTTAATCTTCCCCCAGAAACCTATCTTGTCATCTTTGATAATCACGATGCCATAAAGGTCTTTCATTGCTTGAGCCTGCTCTATTGCCTTCGGTATATCATCTGAATCATGAATCAAATTACCAATAGCGGTAGCAGCAGCATCCGCAAAAAGGGTCGAATGAGAGAGCACTACAACGGCATCCGCATTCCCCAGACTTAGAGAATGTCCTACTGTCGCGGATGAAGTACATATACCGATAGGTGTTTCTTGAGGTTTAATTTCCAGGGCAATCTTTCCTGTAAAAGGAGATTCTCCAGCATAGATGCCTATTAAACGTTTCTTCGTTATCTTTAGAAAAATATCCCCGCCATTTTCAACAATAATGTCAGGTGAAAAGGAGAGTAAGTCTCTCCCGACAGCCTCAGCAATAGCTCCAGCTATTGCCGCCATAGGACCAACGCCTGCTAGAGTTGAGGCATCTATCATTTCTTTAATGATTACTGGTTCGTTACCTTCCGCAGGATAAGGTTTTAATGTCGTCACAAAGAGAGGATGTTGCTGAATAAATCCCTCAATTGAAGACCGATATTTCAAGATAGCCTTCGTGGCTTTATCCCTCAAATCACATCGAGCCTGAATATGTAAGTCAGTTTGTTTGACGATTACATGGCTAGAAATCAGGTCGTTTTTCTTACCCCATTGACGATAAAATCGTGGCTCATACATACGTGAATTAAAAATACAATCGCATAGCTCGGGGAGGACAAGCCTTCACACACAGCTCACATACGATGCACTTATCCTGATTAAAAAGTATTTTCCTGCTATCTGGATCAACTGTAAAAGCTTCACTAGGGCAAATAGTGACACAGGCTCCACAATGAGTGCACCTATCTTCATCCCGAACCACATCCTGGCTCAGTGATTGTATCCTAATGCCTACTCCAATTAGAAATTGAACTCCTCGATCATAGTCCTCTTGCTCGCCACTAAGTTCCATAATCAGCAAGCCCTCTTCTCCAGGAGTAATGGATGCTTTCAGTATGTTGAATTCCAGACCAAAATCTCTGACTAAACCACTTACTACCGACTTTCCAGTGGCATGAGGGGGAAAATGAAGCACTATTTTTCTTGATATATTCACGCTTCTACTCCAATATTGGCCTTTCATTAAACGGCTTGAATTTTACACCGGATTCAACACCTGGTAATGATTGCACAGGTTCAGTAAGTAGAAATTCACCGTTTTGAATCCATGTTTTCAATATATTGGCGATCTCCACTGCCTTCGAATAGCTAGACAATGAGGCAGTCGGTACGTTTTTTCCCTGAACTTGTATATGTCCGCTTTTCAGTTCCGCATAGCTGACTTTTCCTAGTATATCTGGCTTCCTTTGTGGGTATGCACCTGCGTAATCAATGACTGAAGTCACAATATCAGCATCTGTTACCGTCGTATAACCTAAGATTTCCTCAGAGAGAATAGGTATCGGAATGCCTATGCCAACAGTCAGGGTGGCCCCATACCCAAGCATACTTGTTCCAACAAGCCAATTTGATTTCATTTGTTTCAAATCTCCGATAACTGAGAGAGTCCCAGCTCCTTCCTTTGGAACGCCATTGTCACCTCTAGGAACACAAGGGTTATGCTGTGTACCATACCAGGACACATATCCTACACCCCCTCCCAGAAATATCCTTGTGCCAATACCAGTAGTCTTATAGTAAGGGTCATTAAGTAACGGCGAAAGTTGACCAGCGTTAGAGTAACCAGCATTACCCAAATTCGGCTTTAATACACCAAGATAGGTATGAATAATGTGATCGGAAAGATTTACCGCAACATTGTAATTCTGGTATGCATTGCGAAGATTAAACAGGGTAGCTTCATTCATATCTTCCAGTTTTATCCATGTCTCCAGTTTTTTCCGTGGATATTCGTCTGTTCCATAGGCTGTAGCAAATAACTTGATGTCTTTTCCTGCCACCAGGTCCTCGATGACATGTCCACCCCCATACCAGAATTCACCTGGATATATCTTGTTTCGAGGGTCATCGTCAGGGATAGCGTTTGCCCCAATAAAAATATCTACTGCCGCGAGAGCTGCATATGCAGGAACATCATTCAGGTACAGCTTACCACCACCAAGTTTAATTTTTGGAGCAGTGTGGCCAATATTAAAAAAGGCACCTGAAGAACACATCGGTCCAAAGGTACCCGTAGTAACCACATCGATTTCCTGGGCAGCTTTGTTTATTCCCTTTTTTGTAGCGATATCAATCACCTCTTCAGCGGTGACTACTACAGCCTTACCTTTTTTTATTTTCTCGTTTATTTCTGCAATTGTTCTTAGCATATTCTTACAACCTGTGTCGCAAATTTTGCCTTAATTAAAATGCATTGTCAATTTATCAACGTGTGAATTTTTTCGTTTTCCCATAATACAGTTAACATATGCTAATATTATCCATGTATTTGTTTATCCATAATATCGAAAGGCAAGGTGTTCAATGACACGAAATAGTTTATTCAAAATTGGCAGCTTAATATCTATATCTCTGGCACTGATGGTAGGGGGATGTTCCGAACAATCACCTCCTCCTGTTCCTACTCCTGCTCCTACCCCTACTCCTGCTACAACTTCAGCTCCAAAATCATATACAGCTCCACCCCCAATAACAATTGATGTTGATAAAACATATACCGCTATCATAGAAACGGAAAAAGGGGACCTGGTACTGGAATTATTCGCCAAGGATGTTCCCATGACAGTGAATAATTTTATCTTTCTGGCGCGTGATGGCTTTTATAACAATTCCAGCTTTCATCGAGTTATACCCGGATTTATGGCTCAAGGCGGTGATCCTACAGGTACAGGTACAGGGTCTCCAGGGTACAAATTCACCGATGAATTCAGCGAACACAAACATAATACAGGAACTCTATCAATGGCTAATAGTGGACCTAATAGCAATGGCTGCCAGTTTTTTATTACCTATGCCCCACAGGCACACCTTGATGGCAAACACTCAGTTTTTGGACAGTTAACGGAAGGAATAGACATCCTGCAAAAAATCGAATCAGGTGATGCTATAAAACGAATAACCATACAGGAAGCGTGAATTAACAGGCGGAATTATGCGGTAGAATTACCGGCAGAATTTCTGGATTGAGTTACATTCTTCGTAGCTGCTGTCATTTGCTTTAGCTTTTTAAAAGCAATATCCCTGGGGAATAGTTTTAAACCACAGTCAGGATGAATAATGAGCCTTTCCTCAGGTAAATTCTCCAAAGCTGTTCTTATCACATTCTCTATGGTTCCTGTTTCTTCAATCGCAGTATTTGTTGTGTCAATACACCCTAATCCAAGTATCTTGTTTGAATCCTTAAGTTCTTTCCAGCTTAATATCTCAAGATTATCGTCGCCCATAAACGCATGTGAAAGCATAGTGATTCCCTTCCACTGCAACAATTTTCTGAATATTGGCTTCACAGTTCCACATACATGAAGTGCAACTGGTACATCAAGATTCACTGCTATACTTTCAATCGCCTGTTGTGCAATATCCATAGGAGCTCCAACAGATAGATATGGTTCATCAATTTGTATCCATTCTGCCCCACTCGCCTGCAACATCCTGGCTATATCCAGAAGGGCTCTAGCAGTATCGAGATAAACTCGCTCGTCGCTGTATCCTTTATAATAAGACTTGATTTTTGAAGAGAATACGAGAGTAACTGGGCCTGTGATAATTCCCTTGAAGTGCGAAGTCATGCCCTTCACAATCTCCAAATCTTCCGTCAACTCTGCCGCCTCCCCTCTCCCAATCTTTCCAGTTATCTCACTCCCATTGCCAAGAGAGTAGCCCTCTACTGACCTGGCAAAATAATCCACCATCCCATATCTTGTCTGCCCATCAGAAACCAGATATATTCCGGCATCAAGTTGATCCCTTACTGCCATGGTTATGGCCTCTCTGCCAACATCCTGATAATTAAATGGATAACTTCCAATAACTGTTGTGAACATATCCCCACCTGATAATAAGATTGTATATTTTAACCGCTCTTTTTAATTTTAGCTAATATGGAAGAGAGTGCTCCTACTTATCGTAGTTACTAACAGAAGTAAATTCTATTTCGCAAGTAGAATTATGTGATTTCCCATAATACATTTATCAATGTAAAATACTCATGCAATCCATAGTCTGCAGAATTACGTTTCACTTGCCAATTCAGAGACTGGTTGTTCATTACAGGTTTTTACAGCAATATCTATCCCAGACACTGGAGCGATGATGAAGTTTTTTGAAAAAAAGGCCCTTATTTATACAGCAGGGTGCCATGGGCTTATTCACATTCTGGAATTAAGTTATGGAGCCTTACTTGTTCATATTGCTAATGAATTTGGTGCCAGCCTATTTATTATGGGAATACTAGCCAATGTGTTTGGTCTCGCTTTTGGAATTATGGGCTTTCCCGCCGGTCTACTGGCCGACCGTTTTAGTGAAAGACGATTACTAATGGTCTGTTGCATCAGCATGGGGATAGCTTCCATCATTATAGGGTTATCACCCAGTATTTACATTCTAGGAACAGGATTGATGATCCTGGGTCTATCTTTGGGTATCTATCACCCTGTTAGTTTTGCATTTATTACTAGAGTAACTACAAATAGGGGCATGAGCTTCGCTTATTTAGGAATGGGTGGGAACTTAGGAGTTGCAATTGGACCACTACTTGCCAGTTCCATGGCATCTATTTTCAGTTGGCGAGAAACATACCTATTTTTATCAATTCCAGCACTAATTCTGGCTGCTGGCTTCTATTTCTTCAGTAAGGTAGAAATGCCAACTCCCAAAAACATCATCAGTGAAGTTAAAATACACATAAATCCTCCTCGTCTATTAATAGTTCCCCTCATACTGATCTTTATTGCTGCGACTATGAATGGTTTTATTTACCGTGGTATAGTGACATTTCTTCCTGTCTATCTAAATGAAAGAATCAATTTCAGTTTATTCAACATGGATAGCGCTTTATTAGCTGGGTCATTCACTACTATCGCTCTTGCCTTTGGAGTTGGAGGACAATTTTTAGGCGGATATTTGTCAGACAGAAAGAGCCGTGAGACCCTGATATTCATCGTGTCTTTAATCGCAGTACCACTGTTGATTCTCATGGGAAATAGCCAGGGCATACTACTGATTGTAGTTTCTACTATTTTTGCCTTCTTTTATTTTATGGGACAACCAATTTACAATGTACTCCTTGCTGACTATTCTCCCAGTGACCAGAGAGGTCGAATTTTTGGATTATACTTCCTCTTTGCCTTTGGCCTCGGCTCTTTTTCAGCCAGTATATTAGGCTACATCGCCGGGGAATTTGGCACTAACTGGGTCTTTACATCCAGTGCAGGCTTTGGAATGATAACGATAGTCAGCGCTACATTGTTATTTATACGAGCCTTAAAAAGCCATTCCAAATGAGCAAGCTTCTCTCTGAGAGCAATATTCCAAGCAAACATCAGGAATACATCTATTTATAGACTAAACTATTCTCGACCGAAGCAGGATTGGGTTCAAGGGATATTTCCCTGGAGTACTGCAGTATTCTAGACCAATACATGGTTTGCAGAATTAAAGCTAATATTTCAAAGCGCTAAATAGACAACAAAGAAGTGCAGCAGGGCTCCAAGGAGTATAAACAGGTGAAAAATCTCATGAAATCCAAATGTTCCAGGGTATGGGTCAGGTTTCTTCATAGCATAAACGGCAGCTCCTATACTAAAAGCGATACCACCCGAAATCAGAAGTATTATTGATATGGGAGTCATTAGAAACCACAATTGCCTAAAGGGAATTACTGCCATCCATCCCATCAACAGGTAGATAACAGGGGACAGAATACGTGGCGCCTGCAAGTAAAACAGCTTAAACCCTAACCCAAGGCCTACAAGTATCCACTGTACTAGAATAATACTCCACTGCCATACACCATCAGTATAGATATACATTATTGGGGTGCAAGTAGCAGCAATCATGATAAAAATAGCTACGTGGTCCAATTTCCGCCATATGCTGTTCTCGTTCTCCCGCCGTTTAAAAGCATGATAGAGAGTACTCGATACAAAGAGATTAATAATAGCCAATCCGTAAAGCAGACAAATCCATAGATAGTCCCATCGTCCCCATGTCTCAAACAGTAATACTACAAGACCAACTACGGCTGCTAGAGCCCCAATCAGGTGAGAATAAAATGAGAAGCGCTCAGCTTTGTTAATAGTTTTTCTGATAGTTAAGATAATATCACCAATTCTTGATATAAACGTTGCCCATATGTGTTTATCACTAAAACAAATACCCGGTTAGCCGCCATGCGTTTTCTAGTAGCATGTCTGCTCGTAATTCTTGTTGTCACCATTGTACTAATTGTTTTTTAGCCTTGCCTGTACGGCCTCGCTCTCCAGTTCCCTGATAGCATCGGAGGCAATCCATCTTGCAGCTTTTGAATCAAGTTGCTGAATGGCTTTGGCGGTATCTATTGCCGCTTTGTTCAAGTAAAGATTCCTTTTACCTATGTGCCTGAGAGCCCAATTAACGGCTTTCTTTACGAAATTCCGGCTGTCCGTAGCTCCACGTACTATAACCGGAAACAGTTCAATGAATTTTTCATCATGCATAGTCTTGTCATGCCAAGCGAGGCAGGCTATCAGCGCAAAAGCAGCCCTTTTTACGAATTCCTCTTCTCTGATAGACCAGTCATATATTTTCCCCCAGGCCAGAGGGCTTTTGTCAAAAAGGTTCATACATACCTGATCACAGACGTCCCACGAGTTGAGACCTTTCACCCAATCATCCATTTGATCCGCCGTTAATTTATTAGGATCCGCTATCATTCCTGCTACAATTTTCGCTTCATCTATTCCAGTACTCCACAACTCCAACGCAAGTTCGTGATTTTTGCCCAGTTCTTTCGCTAGCTTTCTCATATCTGGTACTGTTACCCCTAGCCTTTGCTCAACCGCTATGCCAAACCGGGCCATTCCTTCTAATTTATCAGGGCTGGCTTTTTCCTTGAGTTTCTCCAACACCTTTTCCACAGAAACCATCATCGCTTATCTCCATAAACATATGCTAATTAATAATACTATAACTATTATTACAATATATCACCGGACCTGGAAAGGACAAGGGGCAGCGATAGCTGATTACTCATACGTACAAATAGCTTTCCTGATAAAAGGATACAGCTATTCTTTCCTATGAGTATGTATAAAAAGCAGGATTAATTATTCAGTATCTAACACGTATTTACAATCAGGTATCATAGCAGACTGTGCAATATACCTTCATAATATAGGCCTGTGCCACAGATCAGGAAGAAGTACCAGAAGTATTATTTGCCTTCGAGTATACGCTTCAGGTTCTCACCTTCCTCTTTCATGTGTTTATTAACACTTAAAAGACCACGCTCAAGTTTTTCCCTGGCGAAAGTCCTGGCCAACCGGCCAATCCGATAAGTTCCTGAGGCAGTAAAAACACAAATATCACCTTTTTGCTCCACAGCGAATATATTCATGGGAAAATAAAATCTTAAAAATCGATTTGTAGGAGCATATTCAATTCTTCTATTCGTAACTACCTTTTTAACAACGAATTTCAATTTATGCAATTTTCCATGAATATACTCCTCCGCATATACAACAGAACCCTCCTGCCAGGGCTCTCCCTTTATCCAACGAAGGGACACATGATCATCAGGATGCCAGGCACGGTAGCTCTCATCGTCAGAAAGATGAGTAAAAAAATCAAAAATTTTCTCAGGAGTAGTATTGATTTCTATTGAATTTATCAGAGTTACTTTTTCCAACAATGCCATATCAGTACCTCCTCTCATGAATCAAAGTCGACCTGTGCTGGAAATAGCTAGCGGAATCACATCAGGTATTCCATACTATTTCTAATTACAATAAAATTCCGATACCACTCATTTACTATTCTTCAGATTTATTACCTTTATGCCATTTATCTTTGTTCCGTAATCCAACTATAAGATAGGTTATTCCCATAGTTAAAAATGGCATACCAATAAAGAAGGGCATACCTAACCTGCTGTATATAATCATGGAGGCAATACCAACAGGAATAAATATTATGCCCATAACGTAAAAAGTATGAAAGTTTATTCCTACATACCTATCGGCATTTTTTCTTTTCCAAATCACTCTAACAAGGATAATTCCTATAGCGACTAATATTACTAATAGTATTACTGTATATAAGAGCAATATTTCCACGATGCCTCCCGTCATTCAATTCCTCAAAGCCCAGTACGTATCCAGTTCACATAAGGGATGAATGTGCCTTGTTTAAAACCAGACCCACTATAATAGCAACAATTACCGTCAAATAAATATTGGGATATTCGGACTTCTTGCATGTATAATTGACCGAGTGGAAAAGAGAATGTAAATATTCTATCCAAGGCTTAGATAAATATATTCAAATTATTAATACTTGCAGTTTATCAATCAAATATTGCCCGTTTATGAAATGGTGCAGTTAAAAATCGTCTGAATATCTTAAACCTTGTAAGCCAAATGATACTGGCGCCGTTTTTCCTGTTCCTTAATATTTTCTTTGCCAGCCAAGGTGTAACTGTCTCCACGCGATCAGACAATACATTAAAAATGCGTTTAGAGCGCTCCCACTCCTCAGGGTGCCCCTCATATTGACCCGTAATAAGTTTGGTAGCCACCATGCCTGGTCTCAGAGCCCCAACTATTATCGGGGTGTTTCTGGTTTCCTTTGCCATAGCCCTGGTAAGATAAGATACGGCTGACTTAGTAGTTCCATATAATGCCAAACCCCTTATAATCCTGCCGCCACTGCCTAACCCTTCCATATTGTAGATACTGCCAAATCTTTGCTCTAACATTCCCTTTAACGCTACCACTGAGCCATAAATAGTACCTGATAAATTTATATTGATAACCTCTTTAACTATTTCTGGTGAATAGCAGTATAGATCAGTTTCAGGATGACCTATCCCTGCATTATTTATCCATATATCGATTTTACCGAAATGAACTTTTACTGCATCCCATAAAGCTTGAACCTGATCATAGTCATTTACATCACAGGGATAAGAAAATAAATAACTGGGTCCATGTTTCTCAGCTAATATGCCATGTGCTTTCTCCAGATTTACCTTAGAGCGGCCACTTATGGTTACCAGACAGCCCAAAGACAGAAATACGTCAGCTAACCCATAGCCTATACCGCTAGTACTTCCCGTAATAACAACGCTTCTCATTTATTAAACTAATTTACTGAAATTATTAGGCATTACTTACTATTATGATTTTTATTAATCCGCTCTATATTTGGATTCTCTCTAGTATACTCAAATTATGTTTCTCAATTATATAAGTTTATTCACCATTATTGTAGTCATTAGAGCTTTGTTAATGGTCAAACTGAGTAGTTGGGCTGATGATTCAGATATAATGTAGTTACCTTGCAACAAGTTAAGCTACAATAAACTTGCATGAAGGCAAATCAGGTAAATCTATTGGGAGAAGAATATAGAAAGAGGATTAAAATGGAAAGCTTTTCAGAGGATGATAAAAATCTGATGAGAACTGCGCAATTCAATAGATGTGCGATGTGCCGTAAAGAACTGGAGGAAAATGAAGGCGAGGCACACGCAATTCACCGCAGTCTTGTCTACTGGCTTAATGGCGTGCTTCTATGCAAAGATTGTCACAAAACAAATTATTCATATGGACGACCACCACTGAAGGTAGGGGACCCACTCAATCCATTGATACTACTAGATTAGACAGGAATAATAGGCTAATAAAACTGTTTCGATATAATGAGCTGGACAAGAATACTGTTAGATGTTTCATTTTGAACATCTTAACTGCTGAAATGGTTTTCTTGGAGGCAAGCCACAAAACTTGAGTTAAAGAAAGGTCGTTTTATCTTAATAATTAATACAAACTTGTAACCACTACAAGTGCCACAATTCCAAGTCCTGCCATAATTAACACATTCCTTATCCTGATCCTCTTTTCTTCTTTTGTTAGGGGTCTTGGATTTGGATTGTTCTTCTTTTCAAGGAATATGCCAGTAGCTATTCCAACCGCTGCACCGATTGCAGGGCCTAGTACAATGTTTCCAAGAGCCGAACCAATTGGCAAACCTAAAAACATTCCAAAAGCGACTCCCAATCCAATAAAATGTCCCTTAGGATATCTTTGTTGTTCCATAATAATTTAGATTAATTTATAGTTTAAATATGTTTTTAGTTAGGCCTTTCTATTAATTTCAACTTCATTATATTAATACTTAAATGATTATGCAAAATAATTAACCCGAACTAAATACAAGTTAGTAGTAGGTCAATAGCACATCAAGAAGATCTCTCTACCCCAGCCTTGTAGCTAACTTGACGCCGAAGCAAGGAATGGCTTCAGACTCAATCCAGGTGAACACTAGAAAATAGCTGGTACCCTGTTTAACTACCACTAACATATCTCTATTTCCTCAATCAGGAGAGTGTCGCCAGCGCACGCAGAGTGCATCATGTAATAGCGCGACTAAATAAAGAATACTACAATGTCATTTCTGCTAAAGATGATAACGGTGTAAGTAACCTAACCACGAAAAATAAGAGTGCTGTAAAAGGCATAGTGGCTAAAGAGAAGCTAGATATCCGACACAGTGCCTTTACAATTTATTACCACTGGACAAACATGGG
>SDBU01006299.1_pt1 | contig 14000 bp, 12 predicted proteins | sample 2277071 | NCBI WGS metagenome assembly SDBU01 (sample SAMN10397929, study PRJNA504765) | marine sediment metagenome | isolation source: marine sediment core GS08_GC12, 126 cmbsf | place: Arctic Ocean: Gakkel Ridge, Loki's castle | collected 2008
AATCAACGTTGATAAGGACCGAAAGATTAAACAGGCAGATACAACAGATACAACAGATACAACAACAGATACGACAGCAAGTCCAGCCGCCAAGAATACCAAGGCCTCCGCAACCTGTTGTTCAACCGCCTCGGCCGCCAAGAGTGTATACGCCTCCGAAAGTTCCAACGCCGCCGCCTCTTCCGCCACGAAGAAGATAGATTTATGGGGTATCTATGCCAAACATAGTAGTTGTAGGTGCGCAATGGGGAGATGAAGGAAAAGGAAAAGTCATAGACCTTTTGACGCCGGATTACAGCTATATAGTGAGATATCAAGGCGGACACAATGCGGGCCACACGGTAGTAGTGGGTCAGGAGAAATTTATTTTACATCTTGTCCCCTCGGGTATCCTCCGCAAAAATAAAATTTGCATAATAGGAAACGGTGTCGTGGTAGACCCCAAAGCCTTAATAGATGAAATAGAAATCTTAAATTCAAAAGGTGTAAATACAGAAGGAAGGCTTTTTATAAGCGAACAGGCGCACGTTATTTTTCCGTATCATAGAACGATTGATGAATTAAAAGAAATTAAGAAAGGTAAATTGAAAATAGGGACGACCAAAAAGGGCATAGGCCCCTGTTATGCAGATAAGGTAGCCCGCTTGGGAATAAGGATAATAGATTTATTAAACGAAAAGGTTTTTGCCGAAAAGTTAAGACAGAATTTAACGGAGAAGAACGCTATACTTAAAACACTTTATGGGTTTAGTGGTTTTTCATTCGATGATATATATAATGATTATATTAAGTATATTGAAATTATAGAAAGTTACATTGCCGACACATCCCTTATGCTAAACGAGGCAATACGTAAGAAGAAATCTATAATTTTTGAGGGGGCTCAAGGCACCCTTTTAGACGTTGACTATGGGACATATCCGTTTGTAACCTCGTCAAGCGCGACGGCTGGCGGTGCTTGCACAGGCGCAGGGGTCGGCCCTACGAAAATAGATAAAGTTATAGGCATCGTGAAGGCCTATACTACAAGAGTCGGTGAGGGGCCTTTTCCTACTGAGTTTCCGGGCGATTTAATGAAAAAGATAAGGGCCAAAGGAGCCGAATTCGGCGCTACAACCGGTAGGCCGAGGAGGTGCGGCTGGTTTGATGCTGTTTTGGTAAAGCGCTCTATTATGGTAAACGGTATAAGAGAAATAGTAGTTACAAAATTGGATGTGCTTGACGAATTGCCAAAGATTAATATATGCACAGCATATAAATATAAGGAGAAGATTTACAAGAATTTCCCGAATGATCTGGAGGTGCTGGAGCATTGCGAACCCGTATACCAGGAATATGATGGTTGGGAAATCGATACGACGAATATAAGGAGTTTTATAAAATTACCACGAAACGCAAAAATTTATCTTAAAGAAATACAGAAACTGTTGAAAACGAAAATAGTTTTGATATCTGTAGGGTCAGAGAGAAAGCAGACGTTTATCTTTGAATGACGCAGATATTCGCAGATTGCACACAGATAATCGCAGATGACTTATCTGCGTAAATCTGCGTTAGATTTGCGAGAATCTGCGTTAAAAAAAGGAAAACTGGAATATGTTAATATTTGCTCCGATAGGATCCGTGATAGCGCTTTTATTCGCCACATTTATGTTTTTGAAGATATTGAAACAGCCTCGTGGCGACGAAAGCATGATTGCAATCCAGGATGCCATTTCCATTGGAGCCTACGCCTACATAAAGAGACAATATACCGTTGTCATAATGTTTTTTAGCGTTGTTTTTTGTGTTTTATTAATGCTCTCCAAGCAGGGCTATCTCCCAATCTTTGTGTCGTTTGCCTTTTTGACCGGAGGTTTTTTCAGCGGCCTTTCCGGACTTATAGGTTTGGTTACTGCCACTAAAGCAAATGCCCGCACCACCGAAGCCTGCAAAACAAGTTTGAATAAAGGCCTGAAAATAGCATTTGCAAGCGGTACTGTTATGGGTTTGTGTGTTGTTGGCATGGGCCTTCTGTATCTCTCTATAGGGTATTACGTTCTTGATTTTTGGTATTCCAAGATAGATGTCATCAAGGATGCGGGCCATAAAATTCAGGAAATTACCGCAACAATGCTTACTTTTGGAATGGGCGCAAGTTCAATGGCATTATTTGCTCGTGTAGGCGGCGGCATTTATACCAAGGCAGCGGATGTTGGCGCTGACCTCGTCGGCAAAGTAGAAGCCGGCATTCCCGAAGACGACCCTAGAAATCCGGCTGTTATCGCAGATAACGTCGGAGACAATGTCGGTGATGTTGCGGGCATGGGAGCGGACCTTTATGAGTCATATGTCGGATCGATAGTTGCTACTATGGTCCTTGCTGTTGCGGGCGGTTTTGGATTAAACGGTGTAACAGTTCCTTTGGTGATAGCAGCAGTGGGCATAGTTTCAAGCATAATAGGGACATTGTTTGTCAGGACCAGAGAGTTAGCCGAACAGGGCGAGCTTCTTTTTGCGTTAAGAAAGGGTGTATTTACCAGCGCAATTCTTATATCTATCATTTCGTTTTTTGTAATAAAATATACATTGGGACTTAAATATATAGGCGTATATTATTCTATTATCACAGGACTTATAGTAGGAATCATTATAGGTTTGTCGAGCGAATTTTTCACTTCTGTTAGATATCCTCCGGCAAGGAATGTTGCCTCATCATCCGAAACAGGTGCTGCAACGGTTATTATAAGTGGTTTGTCTGTCGGAATGTTATCCACTGCTATACCGGTTTTGGCAGTAGGCGCAGGAATTATTGCCAGCTTCCATTTTGCTTCAAGTGCGGTTGAGGCTGCTTTTAAGTTTAACGCAGGACTATATGGAGTAGGTATTGCGGCGGTAGGAATGCTTAGTACTCTCGGTATAACGCTGGCAACAGATGCCTATGGCCCTGTTGCGGATAACGCAGGCGGCATAGCCGAGATGTCTAAGCAGGATCCGCGTGTAAGGGAAAGAACAGATGCGCTTGATACCCTGGGAAATACAACTGCGGCTACCGGAAAAGGATTTGCTATAGGGAGCGCGGCATTAACGGCGCTTGCGCTTATTGCTGCGTATAAGGGTGAAATTGTAAGACTTGGTGGAAAGATAAATTTGAGTCTTTTGAATCCCAAAGTGATTGTAGGGCTTTTTATAGGCGGAATGCTCCCATTTTTATTTTCCTCCCTTACTATGAAAGCGGTTGGCAGGACTGCGCAGGGTATAGTTGAAGAGGTTAGAAGGCAGTTTAGGGAAATCAAGGGATTGCTCGAAGGAAAGGCAAAAGCCGATTATGCTCGTTGCGTTGATATATGTACACGCGCAGCGCAGCGAGAAATGATTCTTCCTTCAATGCTGGCTATATTGAGCCCCATAATTTTAGGACTTTTACTTGGCGTAGAAGCAGTTATCGGTCTTTTGGCAGGGGCGCTTGCCAGCGGATTTGCGGTCGCGATTATGATGGCAAATTGTGGCGGTGCCTGGGATAACGCAAAAAAATATGTCGAAAGAGGTGCTTACGGAGGAAAAGGGTCTAACGCGCACAAGGCGCTCGTGATAGGCGATACGGTCGGAGATCCGTTTAAGGATACGTCCGGCCCCAGTTTAAATATTTTGATAAAACTAATGGCTATGGTGAGCATAGTGTTTGGCTCATTTATTTTGAAAAACGCGTTAATGAAATAGGACAAACAAGGAGGTTGCCATGAGAAGGGTAATAGTTTTACTGATAGTTTTAAGCTTTTTTATCTCTGGGTGTGCGATAAGTTTTTATAAGAAAAGCCCAAAAGATAAAGCGAAAATTGAGGAACTCACCGGCGAGGTAGAGCGCTTAAGTGAGCTGCGGGAACGCGAAAGAGAGCAATTCGAAGACATTAAACGTGACCTTGAAAGAAAACTAAGTGGCAGAGTTGGTCTTGAGATTGAAGAAAGAGGTCTTGTTATAACATTAGCGAATAATATCATTTTTGACTCCGGTAAAGCCAAGATTAAAGAAGAGGCATACCCCATACTTGATAAAATCAGCGAGGTTATAAAAACCAAGGCCCCTGATAAGAATATAGGCATAGAAGGGCATACTGATAATGTGCCGATTAAATATTCGGGATGGAAGTCTAATAGGGAGTTATCAACAGCCAGAGCAAACAATGTTTATCATTATCTTGCAGATACCGGCGGTTTAGCCCCTGCCAAGTTAACGACAATGGGATATGGCCAATATAAGCCCGTTGCTTCTAATGATACAGAAGAAGGCAGGGCGAAGAATAGGCGAGTGGAAATCGTCATTTTACCGGAATTTTCCAGGAAGGCCGGCATCGAGTCCGAAGAAAGAACTCGTTGGGTAAAATAAACTTAACGCAGATTTACGCAGATCTAACGCAGATTTACGCAGATAAATATCTGCGATTATCTGTGTGCAATCTGCGACAATCTGCGTTTAGAATGTAAAGTTAGTTTTAATCATGAATATAGACCGCAATAAAGTTCCCGCTCATGTCGCGATAATAATGGACGGTAATGGAAGATGGGCGAGGGCACGCCACCTGCCAAAAATAATGGGGCATAGAGAAGGCATGAAAACCGTCGAAAGGATAATATCTGTCTGTAAAGATATTGACGTGGAAATTCTCACACTCTACGTTTTTTCGACCGAAAATTGGAAGAGACCAAAGAAGGAAGTAGGCGGCCTTATGAATCTTTTAGAAAAGCATTTATTGAAATTTGGTTCAAAGCTAAAGAAAGACGGAGTAAAGCTTAGTGTAATCGGAGATATTTCCGAATTACCTCTCGCCGTCCAGAAAGCCCTTAAAAGCACTATAGTGCTCACTAAGGATAATACCTCGTTTATATTAAATCTTGCGATAAATTACGGAGCGAGAAGAGAAATTCTGGAAGCGGCAAAAGCTATATGTCGTCGCGCCCAATCAGGCTCTTTTGATATAGAAAAATTAAAAGAAGATGATTTTTCGCAATATCTTTACACAAAGGGAATGCCGGATCCCGACCTATTGATAAGGACAAGCGGAGAAATGAGATTAAGCAATTTTCTTCTATGGCAGCTTTCTTATGCGGAGATTTATGTAACAAAGAAACTTTGGCCTGACTTTAAAAAAGCAGATTTTATTAAAGCCATAACGGTTTATCAAACAAGGAAACGAAAATACGGGGGAAGTTAGAAAAATAGGGACAGCTACCTATTTATCTCTATATGTCTGTCTGTTACCTATTGATAAATAGGTAGCTGTCCCTATTTTCCTATTAACATGCTTGTAAAAAAAATTATAACCTCAATTCTCGTTCTTATATTAGCCGGTTTAGCTATTTTTTGTTTTCCTAATTGGGTATATTTGTGTTTGGTGATTTTTTTAATCGGCGTAGGGCTTAACGAATTTTTTTCGATTGTCGAGTCTAAAAGCATATTTACCTATAAATATTTCGGTATTATAGCAGGATGCCTAATACCGGTAGTCATATATTTACATTTAGGCCAAAGTTATATCGATCTGGAGCCGCTATTAATCGTTATTGCATGCCTTTTTACTTTTATTCTACAGTTTATAAGACGCGAAAATTCTAAAGATCATCTTATAAGCATTGCTGTAACACTGCTTGCCCTATTCTATATTAGTTGGTTTTTTTCGTTTTTTATAAAAATTAAATTTCTTCCAAAGGGAGAATTTTTGGTAGCATTTTTGATTTTGGTTACCAAGTCCGGAGATGTTGCCGCCTATTTTGTAGGGAAATCAATAGGAAGGCATAATCTTATACCGAGAATCAGCCCCAAGAAAACAGTAGAGGGTACGCTGGCTGCTTTAATTACGAGCCTCTTTATGGCTTTTTTAATTAAGGGCTTTGTTGACATTCCGTTTAATCACATCTTGATTTTGGGGATACTGCTTGGCGTAACAGGCCAAGTCGGGGATTTGGCAGAAAGCCTTATAAAACGGGATTGTGGCGTTAAGGACGCAGGCATGCATTTATCCGGTTTTGGAGGCGTACTGGATATGATTGACAGCCTCCTTTTTACCGCGCCTGTATTTTATTTCTACGTTAAGATACTTTTGTAAGAGGTCTATATGAAACGCATTGCGATTTTAGGTTCGACCGGTTCTATCGGAACTAACGCCCTGGACGTAATAAGGCGGAATCCGGATAAGTTCAAAGTCGTGGGCCTTACTGCCAACGCGAATTTTTCTTCTTTAGCGCATCAGGCAAGACGTTTTAACGTAACAAAAATCGCTATAGGCAATAAGGATCGCTTTAAAGATTTAAAAAGAATTGTTCCTTCCAATGTTAAGATATATATTGGTATAGATGGCGCATCAGAGATCGCAACACTTAAAGAGGTGGATTTAGTTTTAGTAGCAATAAGCGGGACATCCTCCATCACCCCTTTAATATCTGCCATAAAAGCCGCCAAATGCATTGCCCTTGCCTCAAAAGAAAGCCTCGTCTCGGCCGGTGAGATTGTTATGAGGCTTGCCCGCGAAAAAAGAATCAATATAATTCCGGTAGATAGCGAGCACAGCGCTGTTTTTCAGTGTTTGCAGGGAGGAACTTTAAAATTTCTTAAAAAGATTTATTTAACCGGTACCGGCGGGCCTTTACGAGGAGTAAAGAAATCCGTTTTTGACCGGCTGCCGATTTCAAGAGTTATAAAACATCCAAAATGGAAAATGGGCAGAAAAATTACAGTGGATTCCGCTACCCTTATGAATAAGGGCCTGGAGGTGATAGAGGCCAGATGGCTTTTCGATGTGGCACCCAAAAATATACAGGTTCTTCTGCACCCGGAGGCCATCATACATTCAATGGTGGAGTTTTTAGACGGAACAATTTTAGCAAATCTCTTTTATCCTGATATGAGAATCCCTATTTCCTACGCCTTGAATTTTCCCCAACGCTCTCTTAACAAATTTCCAAGAATTGATTTTTTCAAGGTTAGAAATCTTAGTTTTGAGAAGCCGTCGACCGGGAAATTCCCGGCCCTAATGCTTGCTTATGAATCGTTAAGAAGAGGCCCAAGCGCCTGTTCGGTATTAAATGCGGCGAATGAAGAAGCCGTATCTTTTTATTTAAGCGGCAAGATAAAATTTACAAAGATAATAGATACCGTAGAAAAGGTTTTGAAGCTTCACCGTGTAATAAAAAACCCGACACTGAAGGATATCTTAAGGCTGGATAGATGGGCTAAAGAAGAAGCAAGGAGGCTCTGTTAATAATGATATTGATACTGGGCATCTTACTTAAAGCATTGATAATACTGGCAATCTTCAGCATCCTTATAATAGTACACGAAGCAGGCCATTTTTTTGCTGCGAAGAAATCAGGCGTTAAAGTCGAAAGGTTTGCCCTCGGATTCGGCAAGAAAATTTTCGCTGCAAAATTAGGCGATACAGAATATCTCATCAATATAATACCTTTAGGCGGATATGTAAAACTTGCCGGAGAGGACCCCTATGAGCGAAAAGGTAAGGTCGATGAGTTTTATTCAAAACCTATTAAATCAAGATTGGGAATTTTATTGTCGGGGTCGTTGTCCAATTATATATTTGCATTTCTTGTCCTTGTGGTTTTATACATGATTGGAAAACCTGCATTGACAAATAAGGTAGGGATGGTTTTAGAAGGCTCACCGGCAAAAACCGCAGGTATCAGAGCCGATGATAAAATAGTTTCTATCGATAATCAGCCGGTTAAGCATTGGGATGAACTGGTCAGGATTATAAGGGCTGATAAAGACGCCAAAGGCTTGGATATAAAAATAAAAAGGGATGAAAAATCCTTTAATATAAATGTTGTCCCTAGAGTAATTTCAGCAGAAAATATATTTAAACAAAAGATAAACTTTGTCGGCATAGGAATAGCCCCGAGCGAAGAGGTAATAATCTTAAAGAGCCATCCGCTTAAATCATTTGATTTAGCCGCCAGGCACGTATGGTTTTTTACTGTAGCGACCTATAGGGGATTGTGGCTTCTTATTACCGGAGCTATGCCAATAAAAGAAAATATAGGGGGGCCGATTCGTATTATAGATATGCTGGCGAAGGCAATAAAATATGGGTGGTACTCCGTAATGAGCATGATAGCGACCATAAGCCTGGCCCTAGCCATATTTAACCTTCTTCCTTTTCCCATTCTTGACGGCGGCCACATTCTATTTTTAGGCATAGAAAAATTAAGAGGCAAACCTTTAAGCGCAAAGACACAGGAAATCATTACACAAACGGCGCTTGTTTTGCTAATTGCGTTTGTCTTATACGTAAGTTATTATGACGTGCGTATTGTAGCCAATTTAAAAAAATAAAAAAATGATTACACAGATTAAAGATAGATTACACAGATTAAGAAGAAAGACGAGGGTAATTAAAGTCGGTACCGTAAGGATTGGCGGGACAAATCCTATCTCGATCCAATCAATGCTAAAGACAAAAACCGCTAATGTTAAAAAAGCAATTAGCAAGATTAAGGAACTTGAAAACTTAGGTTGTGAGATTGTAAGGGTTGCGGTAAAGGATTCTAATGATGCCGGCGCGATTAGGCAAATAAAGAAAAAAATAAAAATTCCGCTGGTAGCCGATATTCATTTTAACTGGCGTCTTGGGCTCGAATCAATAAAAAGCGGTGCTGATAAAATAAGAATAAATCCGGGAAACATATCTAAGCCAGACGAATTAAAAGAAATAATCAAAGCCGCGAAAAAGCGAAGGATACCGGTACGTATCGGTATTAATTCGGGCTCTATACCCCTGTCATTCCTGCCCCGTATCAAAGTGCGGGGTAAACTCCAGCAGGAATCTAAAAACGTCATAGATTCCCGCTTTCGCGGGAATGACAAGAGCCGGGGCTGGAATAACAGACTGGTTAATTTCGCGCGGAAATACATAAACTTCTTTGAACAGCAAAACTTCCATGATATAATAATTTCCTTAAAATCATCGAATGTTTCTGAAACTGTGGATGCATACAGAAAATTAGCCCGCTTTTGCAATTACCCGTTTCATCTCGGTGTTACAGCAGCCGGGCCTTATGATACGGGAATTGTCAAATCAAGCATCGGCATAGGTTCGTTACTTTTGGATGGAATTGGTGATACAATAAGAGTTTCTTTGACAGGTGATCCCAGGGAAGAAGTAATTGCCGCAAAGAAGATTTTGCAATCGTTAAGCTTGAGGCATTTCGGACCTGATATAATATCGTGCCCTATTTGCGGCCGCTGCCAGGTGAATCTGATCAAGATAGTAAATGCTCTACAAAATAAACTATACGCTATACGCTATACGCTAAAGGCTAAATGTTCTACTACAATAGCTATTATGGGCTGTGAAGTTAATGGACCCGGCGAAGCCCGCGAAGCTGATATAGGAATTGCTTTTGGAAAAAATTCAGGCGTTTTATTTAAAAAAGGAAAAATTGTTAAAAGGGTAAAATCTAAAGATGCAGTTAAGGAACTATGCGCTGGACTAATGCCTTCATTCCTACACTAAAAGAAGATCCGCAGGATGCAGAAGTCATAAGCCATAAACTTATGATAAGAGCATCTCTCATACGAAAATTGACTGCGGGCGCCTATTCGTATCTTCCGTTAGGTTATAAAGTTCTTTCCAAGGTTCAGAATATCATAAGGGAAGAAATGGTCAACGCCGGAGCCATAGAAGTGCTTTTACCGGCGCTACAACCTCTGGAACTTTGGAAAAAAACAACCAGAGATAAGGATCTCGGCCAGGTTTTGATTAAATTCCGGGATAGGCACGGCAAGATTATGTGTCTTGGCCCAACCCATGAAGAGGTTATAACCCAACTCGTATCAAAAGAGGTTTCTTCGTATAGAGATCTTCCAAAAATTTTGTTTCAGATACAGGCAAAATTTAGAGATGAGTTACGTCCCAGGTTCGGGGTATTGCGAAGTTGCGAATTTATAATGAAAGATGCCTACAGTTTTGACGCAACGGAAAAAGATTTAGAGGTTAGTTATAAAAAAATGTACGACGCCTATAAAAAGATTTTTTTCCGCTGCGGGCTTCCATATAAGATTATTGAGGCCGATCCCGGAATAATGGGCGGAGGTTCTTCAAACGAGTTTATAGTCCAGACAAAGGGAAGCGCCGAAGATATCGAGCTAGGCCATACTTTTAAACTCGGTACAAAATATTCAAAAGCGCTCAGTGCAAAATTTCTCGCTAAAGATGGCACTCAACATGATATTATAATGGGTTGTTACGGTATAGGCGTAAATAGGATAATTGCCGCTTTAATCGAGACATCTCATGATAAAGACGGTATCATTTGGCCTGCCTCTATTGCTCCTTATGAAGTGGTTGTGTTACCGTTAAATATGGGCAATGCGAAATTGAAACAAATATCCGAAGGCATTTATGATGAACTTAAAGGCAATAAAATAGATGCTATTTTAGATGACAGAAATGTGAGCGCGGGCATAAAGTTTAAAGATGCAGATTTGATAGGTTTCCCGCTACAGATTATAATAGGCGAGAAAAATCTGAAAGACAATTTAGTCGAGATAAAGTTAAGAAAAACAGGCAAAATTGAGAAAGTGAAAGTGGACAATGTAGTTGCTCGATTTATCGAGCAAAAAAAGGAGGGCAAAAAGAATGACGGTTAAGGTAGGGATTAACGGTTTTGGAAGAATTGGAAGAATGGTTTTTAGAGTTATGGTCCAGCGAGGCGGCTTTGATGTAGTTGCATTAAATGATCTCACAGACGCGAAAACACTTGCCCATCTATTAAAATACGATTCTGTTCACGGTAGATTTAAAGGGACGGTAGAAGCAAAAGAAAAATCAATAGTTGTTAACGGTAAGGAAATTGACATATTAAGTATAAAAGACCCTTCCCAGCTTCCATGGAAAGACAGAGGGGCTAAAGTTGTCATAGAATCGACCGGCGTATTTCGTGAGAGAGAAAAGATAGCCCTTCATTTAAAAGGAGGAGCAGAAAAGGTTATATTAACAGTACCCGCAAAAGATGAAATTGATAATATGATAGTTTTAGGCGTTAACAATAATGCCCTGAGACCGACTGATAAAATTGTTTCTAATGCGTCTTGTACTACAAACTGTCTTGCGCCTATGGTGAAAGTTTTAAATGATGCTTTCGGGGTAGAGAAAGGGTTAATGACCACAGTGCACGCATATACTAACGATCAGCACGTTCTCGACTTACCACATAAAGATTTAAGAAGGGCAAGGGCAGCAGCAGAAAATATTATACCTACTACAACGGGGGCCGCAAAGGCGGTCGGTAAAATTATTCCTGAGCTCAAGGGTAAAATAAATGGCATGGCAATGCGGGTTCCCGTGAAATGCGGATCAATAATCGATTTCGTTACACTCCTTAAAAAAAGCGTTACAGAAAAAGACATTAATGCCGCGTTCAAAAAGGCAGCAGATGGACCGATGAAAGGCATACTGGAATATACCGAAGACCCAATAGTCTCTACAGACGTTATAGGTAATTCCTATTCCTGTATCTTCGATGCTACAGCAACCATGGTTATAGCTGATAATATGGTAAAGGTAATCGGATGGTACGACAACGAATGGGCCTACTCCTGCCGGGTCGTCGATTTGATTAGCCTGCTAGTTAAGTAGCCAAAAAGGGGTCCAGTAGCCAAAAAGGGGTCCGACCCCTTTTTATAATATGACCGACGCGTACCAAATATCATTTTTGGTTTGAAAGTTAGAAGAACTTAAGCTGAGGCAAAAAGACGATGAAAAAGACGATAGAAGTTATAAACGGGCTAAAGGAAGAGAAATTGATAAAAGATTATGCCATTGGCGGCGCGATAGGAGTTTTAAAGTGGGTGGAGCCCTTTTTTACGCGAGATTTAGATATATTTATAATCCCTTTTCAAGAGCCAAAAAGCAAAGTAATAGACCTTTCTTCTATATATGATTATCTTAAGAGTAAAGGTTATGATGAGTGGACAGGGCAATGGATTATGATAGAAGGAATTCCTACAGAATTTATACCTGCCGAAGGACTGGCAGAGGAATCGGTAACGAATGCAAAAGAAATAGAATTTGAGGGCGCAAAAACAAAAGTAATTATCCCGGAATATTTAATCGCTTTACTTTTAAAAGCCGGAAGAGAAAAAGATATAATGAAAATAAAGATGCTTCTGGAGCAGGCAAGGGTGGATAGGAAAAGACTAGATGAGATTTTGGTAAGATACGATTTGGATAATATTTTTAAACCCTTTATGGGCAAATCTTGAAAATGAACCCCGTTAGACCTCATAAGAGGCTAATTGGGGTAAAATAGATAGCGAGGTCTAACGGGGTGAAGGACGAAGAAATAAAAATTATAATCAGGGATGGAAAAATAATAACATTAAAGGATTTGTTTAAGGGCAAACAAAAGACACGAAAAAAGATGGCGTCTCTGCCTTTCGAAAAAAAGATAAATATGCTTATATCTTTGCAAGAGACCGCCCGTAGTTGGGGTGGTATGAAGGATGTCTTCATATGGAGGCTATAAAGATGTTAAGTAATACAAAAGTTAGATATAGAGTATTGTATTTAACCTAAATATCCGTATACTTTATATTGAGCCCATACTTGGGGTGAGATGGGTTTTTTATTTGCAAACTTATTAAGGAGATTTAGAAAGAGGGGTCAGACCCTTTTTGTGGGGAGGATAAAATAAATGTTTTCTTGGGGAGTGGTTAAAACTTGGGGTGCCAGGATAAGCTTTAGAAAGGCTATAGCTGTAGTTACAGTTATAGCCTTTTTCTTTAATATATTAGGATATGATTTGGCTCGGGCCTTCGCTAAGGAGCCTTTATTGACCCCAAGCGGTAAGGGAGGTCCGGTTGGCCCGGCCAAATTTAATTTAGAGGAATTTGTCCTACCTTCTTATCTCGGTCATGCCGAAAACCTATCTATAGGCACTTCCGGTAAGACAGTCATTCATATCCAGGATGCCCACTGCAATTATGCCGCTCAGATAGCCATATACAAACTTATTGAATATCTGAACAAGGTTTATAATGTGAAACAACTGAATCTGGAAGGCGGCATAGGTGAGTACGATTTGTCTGTATTTACCGACATACTCGATGCCAGGATACGCCGGGAGGTCGCTGATTATTTCTTAAGAGAAGGTAGAATCAATGGGCCTGAGTTTTTCGCTTTAAATAACCCGGATTTAGTTACCCTCTGGGGAATAGATTCAAAGACATGGTATTTTAAGAACTTAGATGCCTATAGAAGCTTTATCCCGTCTAAAAAGACAGTGGATAGGAATTTACACGCTTTAAAGGCCCTTTTTGCCAAGTTAAAAAAGAGGATATATTCAGCCGAACTTCTTGATTTTGATAAGCGGGTTGAAGGATTTGACGAGAATAAAAGCGATTTTAAAGGATATATTAGCTATCTTACGCAGTTAGCCACAACTAAATTCATATACACAAAAGACCTTAAAAATATCGATTCTTTAACCAAGGTACTCAGCCTCGAAGAAGGAATAGATTTTAAAGAGGCAGAGGAAGAAAGGGCCAGGTTAATAGATGAGCTTGAAAGACGTTTATCCAAGGTAGAGTGCGAAGAACTTGTTCTAAAAGCAGTTAAATTTAAGGCAACAACGCTTTCGCAGAAAGACTTTTATTCCTATCTTAAACAAAAAGCAGGCGAAGTCAGAATAAATTTCGAAGAATACCCGAATCTATCGAAATATATCGGTTATATTTATGTCTATGGCGAAATAGATAATAAGAAATTATTTGATGAAATATCCCGCCTCGAAGAAAGAATAGAACAAAAACTTTTCGGTAATGCCCTTCAGAGAGAGCTAGCCCTTTATTCAGAATGCTTCAATACCTTTGATAAACTTCTCAATATAAAAGCCACGAAGCGTGATTATAATTTCTTTAAGAAAAAAGCTAAAAGAATAGATATAACCGAGGTTATAGGGTACGTCCAGACCCAGTGCGAAAAACTCGATATAGATTATTACCTTGATAAAGA
>SDBU01006300.1_pt1 | contig 14000 bp, 13 predicted proteins | sample 2277071 | NCBI WGS metagenome assembly SDBU01 (sample SAMN10397929, study PRJNA504765) | marine sediment metagenome | isolation source: marine sediment core GS08_GC12, 126 cmbsf | place: Arctic Ocean: Gakkel Ridge, Loki's castle | collected 2008
AGGACAAGGGCGTATGCTGAAGCCTGTGAAGAAGCTGAAGCAAAAGCTGAATTAGAAACCAACTACAGAGCAGAAGCGGAGAGAAGAGCTGAATCAGAAGCCAGAGCTAGAGCGGAAGCGCAAGAGAGGACAAGGGCGTATGCTGAAGCCTGTGAAGAAGCTGAAGCAAAAGCTGAATTAGAAACCAACTACAGAGCGGAAGCGGAGAGAAGAGCTGAATCGGAAGCCATGTTAAGAGCGGAAGCGCAAGAGAGGGCGAGGACAGAAGCTGAGGAAAGGGCAAAGGTAGAGGCTGAAGCGGGGGAACAAACCAGGGCTTACGCTGAGGCAGCAGAAAGGGCTGAAGAAAAGCTAAAGGCCGAAACTGAAGAGAGGACCAGAGCCGAGGCAAAAGCTGAAGCCGAAGGAAAGGCCAGAGTTGAAGCGGAAGAAAGGTTCAGGTTAGAAGCCGAGGCAAGAAGCGAAGCTGAGGAAAAAGCGAGGTCTTATGCCGAGGAATTAACCGAGGTAAAAGAAACGCTAAAGGCTGGAACTGAGGCAAAAGCCAGAGCTGAAAGAAAAGCACAATCCGAAGCAAAGCCAATTGAAATTCGTGATATTTCAGTAAAAACTGCGCGTTGTGACTGTTGTAGCAAAGAAGGTTTTCCAGAAAACCAATTAGTTAAAATTGATTCGGGCCAACTGCTCTGTACAGATTGCCTTAAGGCATTAAGAAGTCGATGCTTGTTGTAAAACCAGTTATGCTTCTGCTGCGTGGACCACGGATTTTAAGCACAAACTGACGATAAAGTGTGACGCTCAGACCACTATTGATTTGTAACATCTCTTTTCTCAACGCTTTATTCCTCAATGACATCCTGCTTGCGAATAACCAGCTCGGAACTTGTCCCGCGTCAATCGCTGGAACCTAACGTCCGCAGATTACCGGATTTAGGCGGTCACAATTTTGAATCATCAATAGAATTGCTGCTATCAATTCAAAAATATGGCGTTTTTGTGATTCTGTATATTGCCCACCCTTGCTAAGAGACGCAAAGCAGCAGCGTTTATCCTCATACATTTCTTGTATCATCATTCGGATAAGCTGGTTGGTTCCACTTCTTGTCATCTACTTTGCACCTTTGCTATGAGTTTGGATTAAGGCTTTTATTGCCTACTTGATATGCTCCGGCAGTTGTTGGCCAAGCCGCTTGGCATTTTGCACTCTGGTGGATAGTTCATCCATCTGGTACGAGAAAAGCTGGATTTGGGAAACCGCGCCCGGCAGGACTCAAACCTGTCGCTCACCATCGTTCGCTCCCCATAGGGGCTTTACCCCTCTGGCGTCGCTCGCAGATGCTCGCTCCTGTCACCCCGACGACGTGGGAAAATTCTTTTCCCACACCCTTTGAGGTTCGAATCCAGCCGAAACCGCGCCCGGCAGGACTCGAACCTGCAACCTTCGGATTCGAAGTCCGCGACTCTATCCAATTGAGCTACGGGCGCCAACTAATCTAAGTACCTGCAATGTAATGGCTTTGCCCCGACGCTGTCAATTCCTTTTTGGCCGGTGTATTTTGCCGGCCAAAAAAGAGATACAGGTATTTTTTTAAAGATTTCTTGACTTTTTGTACAGAACCTACATAATTATTAAGTTGGCTTCAAGAGATTCAGCCAGAGGCAAAAAGCGGCAGAAAAGAGGAGAGAGATGACAGAAGAGGATGATCAATTCTTTAGGTCTCAGTAAGTTCCACGGGCTTTTTTAAGTTACTCGACAGAACGGGGATACTGTTGTTTCAAGGGCTGTTTTGGGGCTGCTTCGGGAGCTGCTTCAAGGGCGGGCTGTTTCGAGGACTTCTTCGATGGTTGTTTGGGGGGGCTGTTTCTTTTGTTCAGCGTTGGTTGGTATGCGCAGGAAAATTTTACTGTCGCCAGGCAATGAAAGCATTGGCCTTTCGCTGATCTCTTTGAATTTTGCCATTTCGTCTTCGGACATAGGCTCGCCTTTGTAAATATGCGGGGAGAGAAACACAATCAATTCGGAATTTTTGACGACAGTATCGGTGCTTTTAAATAGTAAACCAAGCAGTGGGATATCTCCCAAAATGGGTATCTGGTCTACTTCTTTGGTTTTTTCCTGTCGTCTCAGGCCACCTAAAATAACAACCTGACCGTCTCTCAATAGAAGCGAAGTCTTGGCTTTTCTGGTGTCAACTCGGGGCGGGGTTGTGGTGCCCACTTGAACGTTCTGTTCGGCGTCAACGGTAAGAAGAATATCGTTGCCGTCTGTCAATGTGGCACTTACCTGCAATTTAACACCTACGTTTTTGAATGAATAATAGGTAAGAGTCCCACCTTCCGCGGTGCTGCTTATCTCTTGATATGGAATTTCGTCAACTGCCTCTATGATGGCGGATTGTCCGCTTACCATCATAACTCTCGGACTGGCGAGAATCTCGACCTCTCTTTTTTGCTGTATTAAATGAACGACATTGCGAATAGTGCCGCTGATAACGCTGAAATTGCCGGCAAGACCGGTAGTATTAAAGGCGGTAGCATTTCCGATATTGGCCGCGTTCTCAATGGTCGAACCCAGCCGAGTTGTAAAATTTTGTCTGTAACCTATGTCGTACGTTTTATCTGAGAGAATATCCCAGTTGATACCTATCTCGGTGTCATCATCAAGCTTGACATAGAGAATCACAACCTCAATCATAATCTGCTGTGGTGTTTTGTCGGCCTTTTTGATTTCGGCAAGAATCTTTGGAAGATTGTCATTTGTGTCGCAGACAATTAAGGAGTTGCTTTTTGTATCAATAGAGATGCTCCCGTACTCGGAGGACATATTTTCAATCGCACCTTTGAGGCTATTGGCTCTGAGGAACTTCAGGGTCACGGTTTCGACAAAGAGGTCGGGTCTTTGCTCGACTACAACAGGCTCCTCCTGGTTCTGTTGTGAAGCGGCGGGATTCTTCTCAGCTAATGTCGCAAAGGGGTCTTCCCTACCGACGTTGGCATCAACAGCTTGCTGCGGCTGCTGGCCGGCGACGACGAGACAGAGGCCAACCACCAACAAAGAAAAAAGTGAACTTAGATGTACGGGTTTAATCATCAGCCGGCCCCTCCTTATTGGGCATCACATAAATGGTGATGGTCATATCACACCGTAGCAGGCTACCCGCGGTTGATTTGATTCTCAGAGAGTCAATCCATACCCGTTCCGGACGGTCCTGCAATTTATTTATTAGTGCAACTATGTTTCTGTAGCCGCCCGTAACGCTCAATGTCATACGACTTGCCTCTACAGCCTGCGACGGCCGACTCGCGCTGTCTCGCTTCCAATCCTGCGGAAATTTCAATGAATTTACAATGCAGTTTGTCTGCTCGGCAGCTGCCTGAATACCACTGAAAAAAAACTGCTTGGCTTTGACGCCGTCAAACAAGCTTGCGTCAATCAGCTGCGATTTGTGCTGCAACTGCTGAAGTTCTTTCTTTTTGTTCTTCACATACCCCTCGATAATTCTGTTCTTCCTCTCAAACGTACCTGCGAGTGTCTCATAAGTCTGCGCGGCCCGAAGGCAATTTCTGTGAGGCGCGACAAAATGGTTATAAAACGCAATTGCCGCTATACAACACACCACAACCAGCACGGCGTTTTTTGAAGAGTAGGTCAATTTTGTATAACTGTTCAGCAGGGTCACTGATATTCCTTTCCGTCGGTTAATGAGCAGCCAATGGAATACCTTATCCATTTGTCTGATTTACTGACTTTTTCCGTCCCGGCCAGCGAAGCGGACTTAACATGCTCACAGTTGCTGAGCATATCGAGGAAAAGCTCAACAGCTTCGTAGGAAAGAGCCTGGCCTTCGAGCATTATCATTGAACTGCCGTCACTCGAAAGGCTGCGTATTTGAACGCTTCTTGGTATTGCGCGGGCGACCTGGGTAAGAATCCGATCCCACCTCAGAAAGTAATCGCTCCTCATAGCCGCACTCATATTGCTGAGTCTCTGGGATACGTCTTTTGCCTGCTTGTCCAGCAATGTCCGCTCGTGTAATAATGCCCGCATATTCCCGATAGCCTCTGTATGCATCTTCCGGTCTGTATTACGATTCAACTTCTTCAGCTTTGTGTTGAACAGGCCGATACTAAGAATCATCAAGAGGAAAACAACAGCCGCGATATTCGCAATCACCCAGCCCTGTTTTTTCGCAGATTTGATCTGAAGCAGCTTTAGCGGAAGCAGGTTGATATCCGGCGTAAAATCCTGGGACTGCAAAAGCTTCATTGCCAGCCCTATAGCGACAGCCGAGGTATTTGCCGCCGAATCCGGATTCACAAGCGGCGTGTCAACGGACGCCTCTTTGAAGGTTCTGATTTCCAGCCCCGCTGTATTTGCAAGAAGCGAGGGCAAAACATCCATTCTTTCCTTAGGGAGGCTGCTGTAATCATCCGTGATTATCTCTACCTCCCATTGACTTCGTTTTTCAAGAATCTCGATATCGTAGAACCGCATTACAGCGCTTATTTCTTCCGCCAGCCATTTGAGACACTGGTTACCGTCGCTGTCGTCCGGCTCAAAATGTTTTGTCGTTACAAAATTAAGGGTTTCGTTTCTGAACAGGTATAAGGTAAGCACATCCTGGTGGACTATCACAAGCAGCAGATTCCGGTCGAATTTTTTTGCAATTCGTCTGTCATAACAGGCTCTGAGAAAGGCGAGTGAAGCGGGCTCGATAGCGACAATATTTAATCCTTTTTTCTCAAGCGCAGCGGCATACTCGGTGAGCTTCTGGGTGTCGGTGGCGGCTACCAGTACCCGGCGGCCGGGCGATTTCTCCGCCGACTTTAGCCCGCAGAAATCCGAAGTTACTTTACCGACCGGCAGCATTGCACAGTGTTTGACCTCGTTGCGCACGAATTCGCCGATGTTAGCTGGAACATTTTCGGGAAGGTCGAGAATTTGTATCAGCACAGGATGAGCAACCAGTGACAATACCGCCTGATGATGCGCACCGATTCTGTTTTTGGCCTTTAGTTCTCTTACCGCCTTGGCCAAGGATGAGGGGTCTTCTACATTGCCGTTTTTTATTACCCCTGCCGGAACAGGACCACTGGCGGCTTTCAGCAATTGAACGCCGTTGGCACGTTTTTTAAGCAGAGCTAAATTTATCTGCCTCTGCGAAATATCAACACCCAGCGCTGTCTTAGCAGCCAGCTTCATTCATTTATCCTTAGATTATCAATTCTTATTATGTACGGACTGGTGGTTCCTGTGGTTATGTCAGCTTCGACTCTGGCGACAAAGCCCTGCGGCGAGGTACCTGTCGAAACAATATTAGGATCCGGCAAAGCGCCTTCGACACTGACGGTGTATGAGCCGCCATTAAAGGACTTGTCAGTGAAGCCAGTGCTCCAGCTTGAATCTTCTCGTATCTCGGCGAAGGCGTCGTTCAGCCCCGCTTCCGCAGTAGCAATGGCCTGAGCGGCATTGATTTGATTGTGCATAAGCTGGATTTCCTCCGTATTGAGCTGGAGCATACCCATAACCACCGCCGACAAGAGCGCTATGACAAAAACCACTACCAGAAGTGCCGAACCATTATTTTTCAGTTCAACTTTCATACACAATAATCAGACCTTCACACTTCAACTGCGCAATTCGTCTGCGCTGAACCTGCAGTCCGAGCCCTGCAGGAGCACTATCTTCGTATCGTCTAAAAACAGCAGCGGATTGTGGAAAAGCTGCCTTAGCCCAGGTTTTGATGGAAAGGTGAAAGATTACGGCACAAATTCCGTATCGAGCTATGAAAAACTGGTTTTTATTGGCACTAAGCGACACAGGCCGCCGCCGCAAAATACTTCTCCTGCCAACGTCCTATAAGTTCACAGCATCCCGACTGGTTGGGATTTATTATTAGGGTTGCAGAAGGTTTGCGATTGGTAAGATGGGTTTTGCTTTTTCGTCGCAAGACTCACGGCCGTATTTCGCCTCCGCCGGAAGTTCCGTCCACGGACAGCACTACGAACCAGCCTTCAGCATTACCAAACCGTTGTTTTTTAATCTTGTCTTCATAGATTAACTCTCTCTACGGTAATATCTGCCCGCCGCCACCACCCCCGCCCTCGGGATCTGGTGCTATCGCAATTGTAACGGCCCTGTACTGCTCTTTTGCCGTAAGTGAAAAACTGGAAGTGCCGCTGTCGCCGATGGACGGTTGTTGTATGTAGCCGGCGCCGCCCGAGCACGTGCCACTGCCCAAGTTGCTCTCATCCATCGTGATAGCCGTATGGCCGGAGAGGCCGGGGTCGTCTACCGTGATATCATCATCGTCAAAAGCACCCAAACGCAAAATGAGGCAGTTGTCAACAGTCGCGGTTACCGCGGGACTGGTTGGAGTGCTGCTGGATTCACCATCAGTCGCCCAATCATCAATGGGATCGGTCGGGTCGTGCCCCGTGAACCGCATTATCCAGCCGTAAGCTTGCACGGAACCTGACCAGGTGAATTGATGGCTGGGCGACTCTGAGGCGTCGGCCAACTTCCACCAGACGCCCAGTGTTACAGCGTTGCTGTACTGATCGAGGTTGATTTCCATCCAACCCTCACCTACCGGAGGCGCCAACGAGCTCACGGTCCACCAATCTGTCACAACCGCTGCGACCAGCAGGTCTCCCTCACTGGTTCCGGAAGGCGTGTCAATGGTAAGCGACGAGCCGCCGGACGACCGTTTTTTCTCAGTGAACTCCTCATATGTGACCTGGCTTCCACCGCCGGAGGTATTCCAATTGGTGCGGAGGTATGCCGATGCGATTAGGGTTTTGTCCTGGCCGAGTGCAGCGGGATTGGTCAGGGTCGTTTGCACTTTGACGAAGCGTATAGATTCTACATCTGTTATGGGTGTATTAAAATCACATGCGTCGTAGCAGGTAAACTGCAGTTGGCTGACCGGGCCGGCCAAATCTGAAAGGTCTCCGACCAAGCCAAATTCGACATAACTACCTGTACCATTAACATCATATCTGGCGTTGTTCCCATCATTGTCTTCAAATTCGATATAGCCGTTGGTTTCGGCGGAATCGCTTACAGCGCTTACTCGGACGGCCTTTGAGAGATTTCGGTTCAGGTGGTCTATCAGGACTCTGCCGTTCTGAAGTGCCTCGGCGGCGGCCTGTTTCGAGTCCCAGCTGTTTCGCATGGTCACAAACAGCGGCACAATAACGGCGAAGATAATGGCCATTATGGCCAAAGATACGATTATCTCCATAAGCGTCAGGGCACGGGCGCGGCTCTGTGGGTAGCCGAACCCACAAAACCGCCTCCGGTGTCCAATGTCTTGACGAACTGCGATTTTACGTTTGGTATCTGGCATCATCAGTCATTCCACCGGTTTGCAAGACGGGTGCTAATCGTAATTTCGATTTCGTCGGTTGCGAGGGTGCTGTCGCCGTTTAGGTCGAAGCCGACAGAGACAGTTATCGTCCTGAGGTCGCTGCCTGAGCCGGTATCGGATACGTTACACAGATATGAACCGTCCAGCGATGTGTTGTTCTCGGTGTATGAGCTGCTGTAGTGGTAGATTGAGCGGGCCTTTATCCCATCGAGCTTGGCCTGGGCGAGTATCAGACAGCGGGTATCACGTTCGATGGTTACAGTGCTAAGGTAGGAGTTGGTAAGGGCCTTTAGAATCGGAACCACCGCAATAATCAGCAGAGCCGATGCCACGACAACCTCGGTGAGGGTAAAACCTCCTGACCGATTTGCGATTTTTAGTTTTCGGTGCATTTTACCATACCCGTCGCTGAAGTTATGTCGATTGTAAATGTTTTTCCATCGGCCGAGATGACAAGCTGGGTATCGCTTCCACTCAGCAGATTTCCCAGCGGGCCGAATTTGAACTCGTCACCGCCTGTGCAGCTAACGGCTGGGTCGATAGTTTGCGAATCCACCGTTTCATCAGAATTAGCGTCCACTATATCATAGCCGGTATACTCAGAAGTGCCTGTCATCTTCAGTTTGAAACCGGCGGTATTGCCTGCTGCGTTGGAGATAGCAAGTCTGCGTGTGCGGCGAAGGTCGGTGACAATTTTCTGAGCTAAGCAATCGGCCTTTTGCTTCGAAAGGGCAGAAAGATTAAGTCTCGGAATGGCAATAACCGCCATTATACCAAGAAAAAGAACGGCGAGGATAACCTCAACAAGTGTAAGTGCCGTTTTTTGCCTGGCCATTTGCAAACCTCACATCAACAAAAAAAATGGCTACAGTCAAATCTATAGCCATCCTCGTTTTCCACCTTAGAACAACGCCGCCCAGCTCTTGTCGAGCCACCGCCGCACTTTAGTGGGTGGATTCACTGCACGAGGCGTGGTTGGTGGTGCCGTCCAACGTGTAGGTTCCACCGCTCGGACAGCACGGTTCCCCATCCGGGAAGTAATTGACGTCCGAGGTTAGAGCCGCCCAGCTGGGGTAACTTTCGTTGTCGTGATAATACAGCTCAACCTGGGTGTTTATTATGGCCTGATTGGTTTTGCAGACGTTCACCTTGGCTGTCGTTGTGCTTTGGACTATTCTCGGAATTGCAATCGCCGCCAGCACCCCGAGGATTGCCACCACGACCAAAAGTTCAATCAGCGTAAAACCCTTTTCCCGATACATTTCTTCAGCTCCTTTCTGGCAGCATTTTCTTACACTTACAGACTATCACCCCACATAAAAACATAATAAAACAATCGGTACAAAATACACCGTACTTCCCATTTTTTTATCGACTATTTTATTAAGCGGCCCACGTCGAACACCGGCAGATACACGGCTATAAGCAATAAACCAACAATAACACCCACAATAACCGTCATTGCAGGCTCAAGCTTAGCTACCAGGGCATTTACCACTCTATCGATATCCTTTTCGAGAAAATCGACGCCCTTATTCAGCATTTCCGATAATATACCAGCTTCTTCTCCTGAGGCAGCTAACTGGACTATCATCGGCGGGAAGATATCATAACTTTTCAGCGAATCAGCAATGGAATTACCCGCTTCTATTGATTCCTGCAATTGGCTCGCTATCTGCGATATTTTCGAATTATGTACAACCTCGCTGGCGACCTGCAGGGCCTTGACTAACAACACCCCCGCCGAGACCAGCATCGCGAAAGTCCGAATAAAGTGAGCAACAACTATGAGACGGTTGAGCCTCGCGAACACCGGCATATTCAGCTTGAAGACGTCCCATCTGGCCTTTACATGCGGATTTTTTACAAGGTATCTTAGCCCAAATACAAAGCCCGCCGCAGCAGGGATGACGGCCCACCACCAGTGTCTAATCAGGAAGCTCATATTCACGAGGGCCTGCGTCGGCGCCGGCAGCGACACATGCAGCTGCCGGTATACCTTCGCGAATACCGGAACAACGAAAAGCATCAGCCCGGAAATTACCACCACACACACAATACCCACCACAACCGGATAAGCAAAGGCGCTTCTTACCTTGCGCCTGAGCTCAGCCCGCTTCTCAAGGTAGTTTGCACTGTTCTCAAGCGACTCGGAGAGTCTTCCACTGGACTCGCCCGCCTCAACCATGCCAAGCAAAAAATCCGAAAATAGCTTTCTATACTTTTCGAAGGCGTCTTTTAAGCTCGAGCCTCTTTCAATGCTCTGTTTAATGTCTGAAATTACATATTTAAAGGCGGGATTGTCCGCCTGCTCCCCGAGCGTCTCGAGACATTTGGTAATTGACACCCCTGCCGAGCACATTCCGGCGAACTCGTAGGTAAAGGCAATTATTTCAGCCTGGCTTATCCTGGTTTGTTTTTTGGCCAGACCTGTTTTGCGCCTCGCCTTAAGCAGCGTGTAGCCCATCTTGGCCAGCTCTTTCCGAAGGCCCCTGACACCATCAATGTCGGTGTAAATGCCGGAGAATGTGTTCCGGTTCTGGTCAACCGCTGTGTACTCATAAATGGCCATTATTCTGTCCTCACATCAACAACCCGCAGCAGCTCTTCGAGTGTTGTGGCGCCACTGAGGACCTCCTCGAGAGCGCTTTTGTAAAGTGTCTTCATTCCTTCGGTTATCACCTGTTGCTTGATGGTATCATCGTCGGCCCCGTCCACTATCAATTTGCGGACCGCAGCCGAGACACACAATACCTCATAGATGGCCTTGCGTCCGCGGTAGCCGGTATGGTAGCAGCTGTTACAGCCCTGGCTTCGCTGCAGCTGGATTTGGGTATCGTGCTTGGCGCGGCCGAATAACTGCTTAAGCTCTTCAGATGAGGGACTGTAGCTGGTTTTGCACTTGGGGCAGATTGTTCGTACCAGCCTTTGCGCAATTGCGCCCAGAAGCGCCGATGCGGCAAGAAACGGCGCTATCCCGAGATTAATCAACCTGGAAATCGCACCCGCTGCATCGTTTGTATGCATTGTGCTTAGAACCAGATGGCCTGTCAGGGCTGCGCTGACGGCTATTTCGGCGGTTTCAGCGTCACGAATCTCACCGATAAGTATAATATCCGGGTCCTGCCGCAATATGCTGCGCAAAGACGATGCAAAGCTCACTCCTGCGGCCGGCTTGACCTGCACCTGTGTTATGCCGCCGAGACGATACTCTACGGGGTCTTCGACCGTCACGATGTTTTTCTCGGGCGTATTGAGAAGCTGAAGAGCTGAGTATAAGGTCGTGGTTTTGCCGCAGCCGGTAGGTCCGGTCAGCAAGAGAATACCGTAAGGATTTTCCAAAAGTGACTTGAATTTCCTATTGTCATCAGCAGAAGTGACTATTTCGTCGAGCAACCACCTGCTGGCGCTTTTGTCGAGGATACGGATGACAATTTTTTCTCCACCGATGTTCGGCAGCGACGAAACTCTAAGGTCGTAATCCTTGCCTTCGTGCTGCAGCGTAATGTGTCCATCCTGTGGAAGCCGCCGCTCGGATATATCCATATCAGCGAGAATCTTAATGTGCGAGGCCACCTCTCTTTGGGCCGATGAGGGCACGTCTATCGCGTCGCGGAGCAGCCCGTCGATACGGTAGCGAACCCTTATATCCGGCTCATGGGGCTCGATATGTATGTCACTTGCCCTGGCATCGACCGCACCGGTAATAATCAGAGAAACAAGTTTGGTAATAGGGTCGTCCGCGACTCCAAGAGCTTTGCTCTGAACCACGGTATCCTTTGTTTGGTCTTTGTCAGCGCCTTTCTTGAACCGCATTGAGGCTATTGCCTGCCGAGTGACATTCTGCACACTGAAGTGGTACGTGATAGCCTGCTTGATTGCACTGGGTGTTGCCGCTACGGGCACAACCCTGCAGCCGGTCCTTATCGCTACCTGGTCTCTGACGGCAAGATTCAGCGGCGAACTCATAGCAACCAGCAGATTATTGCCCTGTTTCTTAACCGGAATTATATTGTTGCGACTTGCCATTTCATACGTGACCATGTGAGCGGCTATCGGCTCGACCATCTCCGGCGCGAGGTTCATAAACTCTATCTTATTGGCAACGGCAATTATCCTGGTCAACTGGTCTTCATCGACAAGGTTCTTCCGCCTGAGAATATTTATGAGGCTTTGACCGCTCGCCTGCTGCTCCTCGAGAACCTCTTGCAGGGTCTGTTCGTCCAGGATATGCTCCTGCCGGATATACGAAATCGCTTGGTCCGACATTTTTCTACACGCACCCTCTTGTTTACCGAAAATATTTAAGCCAAATTACCGCATAATTACCATCGACTCGACCGCACGCCGACTTAATGGCAAACCGATAAGGTGTTGTATTTAAGATGCACACAGCAGAGGACAGCGACCGATAACAGAACCGGCGCAGCTTGATGAGCACTAAAGGACCGGCGGAAACTGCGATTTTCGTCTGTCGATTTTGGTGGTAACGACCTGATTATCGGGGCCTAAAATCCTTGAAACACGGCACGGTCTTATAAGTATCGCTGATTTTAAGGGCAAGTAGAAACTCATAGCGCTTTCTGCACATGGCTTGTTTTTGCTAATATCAGCCAGCCAAGCGGTCGATAAAATCTGCAAAATAACGTCTTTAACCAAAAATCCGAAAAATTTACGTAACTGAACTTCAAAGGCAGGGACGAATGCTGGGGTTGTTTAAATCCAAGACTAAAACCGCCCGCCCAAAGATACTCTTTGTCGACGACGAGGCTGACTTGGTCAGCACAGTAGAGTGCCGGCTCAAGTGGGCCGACTTTGATGTCGTTACCGCGTCAAATGGAAAAGAGGGTCTGGACAAGGCGGCGAGCGAAAAACCGAACCTGATACTGCTTGATACCGCCATGCCCGTTATGAACGGCTACGAGATGCTTGAGCGACTCAGAAAAAATCCACAACTCAAAGATATCCCCGTAATAATGCTGACCGCGATGTGCGAGGCCCAGGATATAGCGAAGGCGTCCTCATGTGGTATCGCTGATTACGTTACCAAGCCTTTCGACTTTACAGAGCTGATGGAAAAAATTACAAACATACTGGAAAATAAGAGCCGCAGTTAATGCACTCCAGCAAACCAAAAACAGATGCTATGCACAATCAGGTCAATGTCAGCAAGGATGAGCAGCTTCGCAAAATACTTGACCAGAAGCGAAAGCATCTTGAGGCCATTTTTGATGCGGTCCCGATTGGTATGCTGCTGGTAGATGAGAATTTGATAGTCAGACGAGTCAACGACGCCATCAGGCAAATGGTCCGAAAGGATTATTTTGAAATCGTCAGCCTGCGGGTCGGCAACTCCCTGCGGTGCATCAACAGCACCCTCAGTGAAAAAGGCTGTGGCCACAGCCCCGCCTGCCAGCTCTGCCCTATGGCCAAAGCCATAAAAAATGTATTCGAGTCACAGCAACCTGTTCGTAAGGTTGAATTCCGGCCGACGCTCAAGACCAACGGCGAGGAAATTACGCCCTGGTTTTCCTTATGTGTTGTACCAACGGAAATAGCCGACCAAAAGTATGTCGTTGTCGCCATCGATGACATCACAACCCGCAAAGAAGCAGAGAAAAAACTCAGGGAAACCATGGAGATGAAATCACAGTTCGTATCCACCGTCTCGCACGAACTGAGGACACCTTTGACGAGTATAAAAGAGAGTGTCGCTATTGTTTTGGATGGTGTGGCGGGCAAAATCAACGAGAAGCAAAAACATTTTTTAGACCTCGCAAACAGAAACATAAACAGACTCACCGTACTGATTAACGACGTTCTGGATTTCCAGAAGCTCGACGCCGGTAAAATGAAGTTAAACCTGCAGGAAAACGACGTCCGACAGGTTGCCGAGGAAATTTACGAGACAATGATGCTGCCGGCAAAAAATAAAGATGTGGAGCTTTTCCTCGAACTCGACGAGAACCTGCCCAAAGTTACGTTCGACAGGGACAGGATTATCCAGGTCCTGACTAACCTCGTTAGCAACGCGATAAAGTTTACACCGCAGGCCGGCCAGGTGCGTCTTAGCTTTCAGCAGCAGAACGATGAACTGGTTATACGTGTCAGCGATATGGGTATGGGTATTCCCAAAGAGGAGCTTCCAAAAATATTCGAGCGGTTCTACCGTGTACAACGGCCTGGCAAAGAGATAAAGGGTACAGGCCTTGGCCTTGCCATCGTTAAAAAAATAGCGATATTGCACGGCGGAAGAATTGAAGTCGAAAGCGAGCTCGACCGCGGCAGTACCTTCAGCGTGTTTCTGCCACTTATCGACGGACACCCGCCGCAGGTTCTGTCCGAAGAGAGCGACGAACTTCTGGAAAGTCATATCGCTGATAATTAGGAACTGGAAATATCCGGGATTTGGAAAAAATGCAGATTTTGGGGGTAGTTTCGGGGCGGCGATGGGGGTGAAATTGGGTTTGATTGGGTTTGTTTTTTCCGCGTCTGTGAAGGCGTACATTTTCATAATGCTTTGTTAAAACTTTATTTACGTTCATTTGGGCATTTAGTAAATTGGCTTTGAATTGGCTTTGAATTGGCTTTGTTTTCATGGGTCTGAAAGCGTTATTATTTTCATAA
>SDBU01006301.1_pt1 | contig 13999 bp, 16 predicted proteins | sample 2277071 | NCBI WGS metagenome assembly SDBU01 (sample SAMN10397929, study PRJNA504765) | marine sediment metagenome | isolation source: marine sediment core GS08_GC12, 126 cmbsf | place: Arctic Ocean: Gakkel Ridge, Loki's castle | collected 2008
ACTTATATGCTTTCTTTATGTGAGTTCCAAGCCCTAGTTGGTTGTATATGAATTTGTTGTCTTGCCTTATGTCAGACAACTCCATCAAAGTAAAGACAGAAGTCGAACATCTCCACCTTTTTTCTTTTATAGTCTCCAGAAGATGAACTGAAGCTCTATGTTGTCCTTCAAGTATTCCACCAAAAACATTGGTATCTATATATAGGTGAGGTACTACTATCCTGTTAACAGACTTGCCCATCATCGCTTCCTAGAGGTTTTGCCCCTACTAGCTGACTTCCTTTCCACCAAACGGGAGGGTCGCACACTCTTGACACCCCTAGAAGGGCTCTTTCTAGTAGTCCTACTAGCTGACTTTCTTGCAGGCATCTTCCACCTCAATGATTTTCTATAGTGTAATTCTACTTTATATGTTAAATTCCTGCAAGTAATATCAACCCAGCCCCAAATTGTCCTTTAACGAATATCAGTCTCGCAATTTAACCCTACCAATAAACCACCCCTAACCTTCCCCTATTATTAGCGTTATAGTATACTGAAGTATCCTTCATTATGGAGTTGCGCTATGAAAAAATTGATGCTAGTGATAGCCGCTGTACTGGTAGTGGGGCTTATACTGCCGGTTGCCTGCGCTAAGGCGCCACCACCACCGGCACCAGCACCAGCACCAAGGCCGGCACCAGCGCCAGCACCTGAATCCCAGCCTGAAATTCTCGATATAACTATAACTGGTTACCATAGCACCCACGACATAGAAGGTAACTACGACCCGGACCGCGTGGAAGCTACGTTTAGCTGGGAAACAAATAAGCCTCTCTATTATTACTTTGAAGTAAGGCCGATTAATTTCGATTATCCATTTAATTCTGGGGGTTACGAAAAGTTCGATGTTAGCGCACCCCTTCAGGAACAGGTTAAGCACTCGAGGCCAATAGTACTCAAAAGCAAGCATGGTCAGCATCTCTATGTATTAACTGTCTGGGATAAAGAAAAGAATTACATTACGAAATCAGATACTTTCTGGGCACCAGTAGTTCCAAGTGCACCGCCCCCTCCAGCACCTCCCCGTTAAAGTACAATATTGGATTGAGGATTAAGTAAGGATTTAAAAATATACAGGAGGTTAGCGTATGAGAAGACTGATGACAGTAATAGGACTAGTGCTAGTAATAGGTCTGCTGGCGCCGCTTGCCTGCGCTAAGGCGCCACCACCACCGGCACCGGCACCAGCACCAAGGCCGGCACCAGCACCAATGCCAGCGCCAGCACCAGCACCAAGGCCGGCACCAGCACCAGTGATTAATATTCCACCACCGCCGTCGGCACCACGAGAAGAAGTGGTTTACGGGGGCGAGGAGCGGATGATAGTCCGCAACGGGGATATATCGCTGATGGTGAATGATGTGGTGGAAGCCCGTGATGAGATAGCCGGACTGGCCGTCACACTTGGTGGCTACGTGGTGTCATCACGCATTTCCGGGGAGGAAGCGGGGATGAGGGGTAACATCACCATCAGAGTCCCGGACGAGAAATTTGAGTCGGCGCTGTCGGAACTCAGGGCTCTGGCGGTGAGAGTGAAATCAGAGAGCACGGGCAGTCAGGATATTACCGAGGAATACGTTGACCTCCAGTCAAGGCTTAAGAATGCCGAAGCCACCGAGAGCCAATTCCTGGAGGTTCTGGAAAAAGCCACGGTTGTGGAGGATATTCTCCGTGTCTATGAACGACTTTCTCAGGTGCGGAGAGAGATAGAGCAGATAAAGGGGCGGGTGCAGTACCTGGAGCGCACATCGTCAATGAGCCTGATTTCAGTTAGTCTGAGGCCAGAGGTCAGCGCCAGGCCGCTCGTTGGCGCCGGCTGGAGTGCCCTGGAAATTCTCAAGTCTGCGGTCCGGGGTATTACTACCTTCGGGCAATGGCTGGTCACCTTCGCCATCTGGCTGGTAATCTTCAGCCCGGTATGGGGGGCAATACTGGGCATTATCTACTGGAGGTGGCGGAAGAAGAAAGCCGCTTGATAACCTCCGCCTCACTCAGACCGTCAACGGCAATAACCTTGTTGCGGCTGGTATTGCCTTTTACAATGCTCAGGCGGCTTTTGCCTACACTGAGCACCTCGCTGAGCAGGGCTATCAGCGCCGCGTTAGCTTTACCCTTTACCGGCGGTGCCGATACTCTCACCTGCCATGCGCCGTCGCTGAAGCCCACCAGCTCGCTCTTCCTGGCATTGGGCTGAACTCGCACAAAAATAGGCATGGCGGTTGACGGTGGTCTATCTATTCGTAGCCACCGCCGCGACTGAGCGCCGAGGCAATACTGCCCAGGAGTAGAAGTGCGGCTATCCAGAACCAGAATTCCCAGGTAAAGGCGGGGCCTAGTGCTGGCAGTACCTCGGTGGCGGTAACAATGCCGAGTATGCCACCTACCGCACCCAGCATGCCAAGAACCAAAGCCAAAATTCCCATAATAGTGCCTCCTTGTTGCCGGTAACCGGGCTGAGCTTTATTTTATCCCTTAGTTCCGATATAATTCAATAGGGAAGGTAAGGAAGTTATGAAGTTGACCGATAATTTGTTCTTTTATCCGGAATGCGGGATGCTCGACTGCAATACGTACGTGCTCAAGGATGAGGTGAGCGTTCTCATCGACCCTGGATTTGCCCAGTACCTGCCGGCGCTGGTCGAGGCTATGCGCGGCGACGGTATTCAAGCCAGGGATATTGATATTATCACCAATACCCACCTCCATGCTGACCACTACTGGGCAAACGAAGCCTTCAAGGAAATGTCTGACGCCGAGATTGTCTGCCATCCCCTGCACAAGAAGTACTACGATATAAACGTTTATGACGTCGCCCGCTTTTTCGGGTTCCCCCCCGTGGAGTTTAAGGAGGACAGATGTCTGGATAACCACAATTTTAGCATCGGGAAGGTGGAGTTTGAGCTTATCAATTCCCCGGGACATTCCCTCGATAGTATCTGCTTTTACTCTCGGCAGGAGAAGATTCTGATCTGTGGCGATGTAATTTTCAGTCAGAATACGGGCCGGGTGGACCTGCCCGGTGGTGGTAGCGATGAGCTCAAGAGCTCAATAGAGGAGCTATCCCGGCTGGAGATTGAGTATTTGCTCCCCGGTCATATGAATATCGTGCAGGGTGCCCAACAGGTAAAAGGCAACTTTGAATTCGTCAGAAAAAATGTGTTTAGCTGGTTATAAATGATGGAATCATTTGAAATAGGACCAATCAGGCCTCCAAGTGAGGCTTATTCTTTGCTCATCAGGGCCACCAGAAACTGCCCCTGGAACCGCTGTAAGTTCTGCCCGGTGTACAAGGGGCAGAAGTTTGAGTACCGCTCGGTGGCTGAGATAAAACAGGACATAGAAACCGCCCGGGTGATACAGGACAAGATAAAGGAAATCTCGTGGAAATCCGGCTATGGGGATAGCCGGGTGAAGGAAGCGGCGGCGGCGGTTCTTAGCGACCCGCCAAACGAGGCCTATCGTAATGTAGCCTTATGGCTCTATGCCGGTGGTGAGAACTGCTTCTTACAGGATTCCAACACCCTGATAATGCGGACCAAAGAACTGGTTGAGGTAATCAGGTTCCTTAAGGAGACTCTGCCCAGCATCAAACGGATAACGAGCTACGGCCGGTCGGATACGGCGGCCAGAAAGACGCTTGCGGAGCTAACCGAGCTAAAGGAGGCCGGGCTTTCCCGACTCCATATCGGGCTGGAGTCAGGCTGTGACCCGGTACTTGAGGTTATCGATAAGGGAGTAACCGCGGCAAAACAAGTCACGGGGGGCAAGAAAATAGTGGCATCAGGCATCTCACTCTGCGAGTACGTGCTCCTGGGTCTGGGGGGAGAGAAGATGTGGCGGGAGCATGCCCTCGAGACGGCCCGGGTATTGAATGAGATAGACCCGGACTTCATCAGGGTAAGAACACTGACCATCAAGAAGGGAATGCCTTTATACGACGAGGTGGAGAACGGGAATTTTCTCCGTGCCACCGACGAAAGGATTGTCGAGGAGGAGAGGCTGCTGATAGAACACCTTGATTGCCATGCCAACTTTGTTAGCGACCATATTACCAACCTGCTGCAGGAAGTGGAAGGAAAACTGCCAGAGGATAAGGATAAAATGCTGGCGGTTATTGATAGATTCCAGGCGTTACCGCCGGAGGACAGGGCTGACTTCATACTGGGTAGAAGACTTGGCACCTATACCTCGCTGGATGACCTTAATGATTTGCACCGGCGTGACATGGTAGCGCAGGTAAAGAGCCGGCTCAGCCCGGATGGTAACGGGGTCGATGAAAAGGTAATCTACTCTTTAATGGAGCGATTTATCTAGCTCATGGCTAGCCTGGAACAGGAGGTTGGCGACCGGCTTCGGCAGACGGGGCTTACCCTGGGGGTGGTGGAGTCAGCCACCGGCGGGCTGGTATCTCACCGCATAACCAGTGTCCCCGGCAGTTCCGACTACTATAAGGGGTCGGTTACGGCTTACAGCAATGAGACCAAGATAAAAGTAGTCGGGGTGAAAGAGAACACGATTAATACTTACGGCGCGGTGAGCCCTCAGGTAGCTGAGGAGATGGCGGAGGCGGGTAGAAAAGCCCTGGCGGTTGATATATGTCTGGCCGATACTGGAATTGCCGGGCCGGGTGGGGTTACCCCGGGAAAGCCGGTGGGGCTGTTCTATATCGGCTTAGCGCATGCCTCTGGAACATACAGTCGGGAACACAGCTTTGCCGGGAACCGGGAACAAAACAAGCGGAGCGCGGCCGAAGCCGCACTACACTGGCTGAAAGAATACCTGGTAAGCCTGAAATAGAGAGGTTATTCAGTGGGGAAGTTTGAGGGGGGTGAGGTAGATAACCAGCCTTCAGGAAAAGCATGAAATATTATCGTGACCTTCTTGAAGCAAACAAAAATAAACTCAGTATAAAAGTTCCGATGGCGCGTGGTACCCCAAAATGAATACGGGTACACTCAAGAAGGTAGGAGGCAGTAATAGAAAGTAAGGTTTTCTACAATAGCTGTCCCACGGCCGGTTGTCACGTTTACTGTGCTTTAAAGGTCTGGGTTGAGGATGGGAAAATCCGCAGGGTTGAAGCCGCCGATTACCCCGGGGAACCCGGGGCCAGGTGCATCTGCCTCCGGGGGTTATCCAGCCCCCGCCTGGTGTACCATCCTGACCGCCTGAAATACCCCTTGAAGAGAGTGGGGGAAAGAGGTAGCGGTCAGTTTGCAAGAATCTCTTGGGATGAGGCCTTGGACACCATAGCCGCCAAGCTCATGGAGTTAAAGGAAAAATACGGACCTGAGTCGCTAAAGATAGTGCCGGCGGGGAGCAGTACGGTGGGTTATCTGGGCTCGCTGGCCGGTACAAGATTTGCCAACCTGTGGGGTGCCGGTGGCCTCATCGAGGGTAGGGGACAGTTGGCCGATGGAGGCCTACCCGCCGCCAGCTTGCTCATGCTGGGCGATTCCGGGCAGGCCCACGACATTCGAGATTTCACTAATTCCAGGATGATTATACTCTGGGGCTGGAACCCGGCAGTAACTCGCTTCCCGGATATGAGATACATCCTCGACGCCAGGGACAACGGCACGAAATTAATCTCCATCGGCCCCATTTTTGACGCCAGTGCGGCCAAGGCGGACCAGTGGGTGGCCATAAGGTCGGGAACAGATGCCGCTCTGGCCCTGGCGATGATGAGTGTCATCATAGAGCAGGGGCTTCACGATGAGGATTACATAGCCAGGTTCACCGTCGGTCCCTTCTTGGTCAGAGAAGACACCAGGCTTTTTGCCAGGGAGGGGAACAAATATCTCGTCTGGGACAAAACGGCCAAGGCGCCCGGCACTTACGACACAGTTGAGAACCCGGCATTACAGGGCAGTTTCACGGTGAACGGTGTACCCTGCAAGCCCGCCTTCCAGCTTCTTAAGGAAAGAGCCGCACAATATCCACCAGAGAAAGCGGCCGATATAACCGGGGTCCCTGCCGAGACCATAAGAAGCCTGGCCCAGGAATATGCGACGACCAAACCGGCCGCAATCAGGATGTACTACGGTCTGGGGCGTACGTTTAATAGCAACCTGGGGTACCGGGCGGCCATTGTTCTCGCGGCCCTCACCGGCAATATCGGCGTACCCGGCGGAGGAGCTTGTTTCACCGGACTAACTCATCAGGTAAGGATGCGAAGGCCCTCATATAGCGGTGTCACCTTTAATAGCCGAGATATTACCTCCCCACCCGGGGCCCCGGGGCAGAAGACCATACCCGGCAGCACCAACGAGATGAAGGGCTGGGCAGCCATAAAAGAGGGGAAGCCCTACCCGATTAAGGCGTTTATTGTCAACTACGTAAATAGATTTCAGACTTATGGTAGCCTCGAAGGCTACCGCGACATACTCTCGCAAATGGAACTGGTGGTGGTTATCGATATATTTATGACCCGGACAGCTCAGGAAGCGGATATTGTCCTGCCTGAGGCAACCATCTTCGAGCGAGACGATATTGTCGTCGAGAGGGACTATATAATAAGAATGGAGAAGGCTATTGAGCCACTCTACGAATCCAAACCCGCCTTAGAAATATGGTCGGAGTTAGCCCGGCGGGTGGGCCTGGGGCAATACTTCCGGCACACCGCTCAGGACTATCTCCGGATTTTGCTGGATTCAAAGCATCCTTCTATGGCCGGTATTACCCTGGAGCGGCTGGAAAAGGAAAAGATAGTGAAGGGGAACGTACCAGCGGCGCCACCTGTTTCCTTCCTCGATAAAAAGTTCCCTACGCCTTCAGGCAGGATTGAATTCTACCAGGAGCGACTGCTTCAGTTTGGCGAGGAGCTACCCATCCACAAGGAGCCACTCGAGAGCCCTCGTACGTCGGCTCTGGCCAGAAAGTACCCGCTGACCTTCTTCAGCGTAAAGGACAGGACATTTACCCATACCCAGATGGCCAACGTGGACTGGATGAGGGAGATAGAGCCGGAGCCCAGGTTGGATATAAACCCGCTAGATGCCCAGAGGCGCGGGATAAAAGATGCTGAGATGGTGCTGGTTTTTAATGACCGGGGAAGGGTCAAGCTAAAAGCCAGGTTGACCGAAGCCTTCCCGCCGGGGACGGTCAACGTAAGTCACGGCTGGTGGCCCGAGCAATTCGCCGAAGGTCACTATAGCGACCTGGCCCACCGCATCGACGACCTGAGCATAGTCAATCCCTCCCTAGATATAGAACCCGTAATCAGTGACCGCGTAGCCGCCGCCCATTTGATATACTGGGACTGCCTGGTTGAGGTCAAAAAAGCCTAGGATAAGAAATATGGTCAAGCAGTATGGTCTGGTATTTGACTTGAGAAGATGCATCGGCTGCCGCACCTGTGTTATCGCCTGCAAGGTGGAGAACAACCTGGAAGACCGTTCCTGGATGAAGGTCTTGAACAACAGCGGTGGCCTTGATGATATTCCCGTTGGCAAATATCCTGATTTAATTCTCTTCTGGCAGCCCATCACCTGCATGCACTGCCAGGACCCCCCTTGTCTTGCGGCCTGCCCCGAAGGCGCGATAGAGAAACGTCCGGACGGGATTGTCCTCATTGACCAGGACAAATGCAACGGATGCGAGCTCTGTGAGCCGGCCTGCCCCTACGGCCTTATTCAGTTCAATCCCCAGACAGGATGCGCCGAAAAATGTAGCCTTTGTAGCCATAGAATATATAAGGGCAGGGAGCCTTTCTGTGTCGAAGAGTGCGTATGGGGAGCCATCCATTTCGGTGACGTAAGTGACCCTGATAGCGAAGTCTCGCAGCTTGTTTCCCGGCGCCAGGGCTATATCCAGGAATCAGGTAATGGCGGTACCGAGCCCTCGAATTACTATCTTGCTCCTTGATATCAATTGTTCGGGGGCCCACCGGGAACTGGTAAGACCGCGACTACAGCAGAGGCTGTAGAAGCTTAATCTGCCAGAGTACTAAAAAGGACCATTTTTAGCTACAGGGGTATTCAGAAAACCAAACAAATGCAGGGTTCTTTACTGCCTGCCTCAAATCTCTGTCCAAAGAACTCTTGCGCGAGATCACCTATTCTGCTTCGGCTGCGGCTGCGGCTTCCTCTGCCGCAATCTCTTCATCTAAGATTTCGCGAGTCTCCCGCACAAAGGCCTTTTCTGGGTCAGCTATTGGCCCATGGGCCGCAGGCGGCCATTTTATCCCTTTATTCTCGGTCCTCTCTAAGCCAACCAGTATCCTCTCCATTTCACCGGCTGGGAAAACTGCGGTTTCCTCAATGTCGGAAAAATGGGCGTAACGGGTTTCCGACCCCGTCAGTAAGGCGGCCACTGTGGGATTGCCAGTTATCCAACAGCGAGCGATTCCATCGGAACACAGAGATCCTTCCCCAGAAAAAGTCATAACCAACTGCCGAAACTTTGACCACTGAACTCCCAGGAATAAACGACCTATCTGGCCTGGGGTGCCCCCGATTATGATCAAATCTGGCTCAAGCTTGTTCGACATCGGCGCCAAAGGAGCAACAGCTACTCCTTTAAATTCCGACGGGATTGCCACACGACAATCCTGGCTCGCCTTGGAATCTTCCAAGGTTTCAAAAACCCCCGCCTTGCATTGGAACTCTCCGTTTGCAATTCGCTCGGGCACTTTTCGCAGCCCGATGAAACCGGAACACATCGGATATAGTTGGAGTGCCCCAGCTCCCATTATCCAGTCGCGTGTCCTTGCTGCCTCTATCACCTGACAGAACGTCAATCGGTACCGAGGCCGACGCAATCCCTCAATTGCCGCCATCTCTTCGGCATCTTTAAATAGTTTCAGGCCGACTGGCGGAACCCTCAATTTTAGAACCCTGTTCAGCTTTTCAGCGGTTTCCTTCCAATCCATTTTTTACCTCCTTGAAAGTAATCTACCTTTACAAATCAAAAAGGGCACCAGCCATCGCCTTTAAGTTAGCGGTTCCGGTGCCCTTGTAATCTCCACTCATCTTCCACACCCCAATACCTCTGCTTATCAGATTCTATTTCAAGTCATGGCCTTTTAATTCTAGTGCTATCTACGTATTTGTCAATATCCCCAAACAAAGGAACGATTTTATCCCAAGGTACCAGAAGTCGCAGGGGCGTGTGGCCCCTTTCGCCGGCGCGGCGGGCATTTCTTGCGGGAGGCAATTCAGGTTTTTCCGGGAGCGAATTCGGTTTATGCGACGATTGGCCTGTCTTAAAAGGCGGTAGAATTAATGGGAGTGGGTCATCATTCTTGTCCGTGGGATATGCTTCAAAATCGGTAAGAAAGAAGGACACTGCCCACTACGGTGACCACTATGCCAGTGATAACCTTTATGGTGAATACTTCGATATGGCGGTTAAGAAGGAAAGAGAAAAATAGGAGAAAGATGACGTTGGTGCTCATGAGCGGTTGCACTAGGCTAATTGGACTATAACTAAGGGCTATATATCTACACAACTGGGAGATAGAAGTCAACGCCCCAGCGATGACCAAATAGATTAAAGAAGAGCGAGGGAGTTTCATTAGCTCCTCTCTTTGTTGTCTACGCAATAATAGACCGGCTATTATGAACGAGGGTGGGATAAAAGAAACAAAGGCACCGGCAAGGGAGGAACCGATCTCTGCAACCCCTAGCTTAATGGGTACCGCTGATATTCCCCAGCACAGACCGGCTATCAAGGCATATAGAACACCCTTGGTCTCACTTTGTACTTTCACCTCAGGACCTTGCCTTTCAATGCTGACCAAGGTAACTCCAGAAGCAAGGCACACAACTCCCAGAGCCAGAGGAATAGTAAATTGCTCATTCAAGAGAATAATCCCCAAGATGAACGCATAAAGCATGTTACTTCTGGTGATAGTAATAGCTTTGTTGGCTCCGATTAGTCGAACAGAGATATAAGCCAGATACCTTCCGATGACAAAATGTATGATTCCGGCTGCTCCAAGTAATACCCATCCTTGCCCGGAAAGAGACCACACTTTGTCCCACTCCGCGGTGAAGAACATCATCAACGAGAAGATGGTTATCCCCATGAATATAGCAATTAAGAATGCAGAATTGGACTCTCCAGCCCCAGAAACGCCTCTTCTTAAGAAGACGTTGCTGGCAGCGAAAAGGATTGCTGACAGAAGAGCAAAGATTAATCCTATTTCCATAAAAATGACTTCAATACTTATAGGCTGGTGAAGGTGACCTGGGCCAGTTTGTAAGCAAGTAGGTCATCGCGATATCTAACGTAATGAGGAGTACCTTGTCAGGGATTCCCCATGTCAACTACTGCGGCTATAATAGACTCCCGACCATCTGGCTGTCAACAATTCAAGCTAGCATGAACTCTACACCTAGCGTCTCCGCCGAATTCGTGGTTGCCACAAACCGGATCCATGAGGCGTATGGCACTCGAAACTTGCCCAGCGAGCCCCGTTTCACTACGTGGGGCTCCTGGTTGGTGCGAGCTACTTTATTTCAGGGGAATCATCGTGCAGAGCCTTATTTTCCTTCTGTGTTCCTACGAATTCCCTGGGAACTGCTCTCAGGTGGAGTAGGAGGCTGAGACAATATACGTTCAAAAGATACACCCTTAGACTGCAAGTGGGCAAAGGACGCAGACCCGATGTTGTAGAATACTATATTTTCGACGTCACAATACTCTATCACCGAGGATACATGCAGAGTAGCCAGATTCGAGTCAGGTACAAAGCTCAGTCTTCGTAATGCCTGGCGAATATCGTTCCGGAATTGAAGCTCCCACCCCTTCGGCTCAAACGGCAAACGTTCGAGACTCCATGCCTCAGCCAAGGGATGATCTGCGCTAGCTTAACCACCCGCAATCATAGGTATAATATAAATATCATCGCCGTCTTTGACCGGCCTGGTCAGATCCTCTGGGTACGCGCTTTCTCCATTAACAAAGATACTGATATGGCTGAAAAGTTTACCATCTTTCCCAAACAAGTCCTGCTCTATACCAGGAAACTGCTTGGTCAAGTGGTCAAAACAATCGCCCACCGTATTGCCGTTAACTTCGGCTACAATAAATTCCTGGGGATATTTGTAGCGCAGGGGCTTAATGTGTACCTTTAAACTCATTTACCTCTCTATACCAGATAGCTACTTAACGAATTGGTCGTACCAATCTGACACATACTGCGGAACATTCAACTTACTCAAAGACCGTTTTCCTTTACGAATTGCGTGACTTAACTCTCTTATTCCTCTTCCCTTTACCGGTTTATCACTGCCATTATCAATTGTAATAGCACCAGCAGGGCACCATTCCACACACACTGGTTCCCCTCCACAAAGGTCACATATTATAGGTATTTTCCGTTCCTCGCAGAAGTTTATCGCCCCCACCGGGCACTCAACAATACAGTCACCGCAGCCATTACATTTCTCCTCGTTCACAAGAATAGCACCCAACTCTGTTTGACTCAGAGCACTTGTGGGGCATACCTCCAAACATCTTGGTTTCTTACACTGGATACATACCACAGGATTGCTGAAACCCCAGTAATCAAGATCGACTACCTTGATACCGGCAGTTTTGGGATTGAATGCTTGATGTTTAATATGTGAACATACTAACTCGCAGATTCTGCATCCTGAACACTTCTCAGCAACAACTGATATCTTCAACTATGACCTCCCTTTTCTGACTACTTTATAGCACCTGCCTTTTTCAGTTCTGGTATGAGGTAATCCAGGCCTAGCTCTTCTAATTTAGCTACAGTCTGTAATCCCGTTTCCTTATCCCAGCCTCTTGCTTCATAATAATCGTCCAATAACGGGTCCAGGTTGAGAACATCACCCTGATAGGGACCGTCGGCGACTGGTTCCAACGCAATTCTCTGGTAAGCGGGAAAGTAGTCGTCCTTTCTGGTTAAACCTTCTCTCGAATTAAAGGCTTTCTGCACATTGTAGATACGTTCAGCGGTAACTGTTAGTTTTTCCAGGCTAAAGTCGGTCCCAGTTGCCGCAGATAACGCGTTCGCAATCAATTCAAATGATCCGCCGGTTCGGGTACAAACTTCTGCTGAGTGTAATATACAAGAGAGGTCTTCCAGTATCTTGATTGCCCTTCCTTTTTCCCAATCATCCATCAACTTCTTTCCTAGCTCGCTGCCACTCAATAAATAAGGAATCCACATTGTGTTTGCTGATAGGTGGTCTGCCCCGCGTGTGGCGGTAAAATAAGCGAGGCCAAAAACCTTATTAGTCCTGGGGTCTCCAATAACCGGTGCTAAACCTTTGACATGATACATATACTGCTCTGAGTCCCTGCCCAAGATTTCTGCCGCTCTCCTCTCCCCTTCGGCAAGCAGGTTGCCGAATCCTTCACGCCTGGCTATCTTGTGCACCAACTCTATCACAGCCTTATAATTTCCCCAATCTGGCTCAATACCATCGCAATCCTCTTTGGTCAATATATCCATGGAGTAGCAGTCCATAGTCCAGGCAAGCATCTGTTGTCCGCTAACCACGTCTATGCCATACTGGTCACATAGCTGCCCGGTTTTAAGTAAGGCAGGCAGGTTATCAATTTCACACCTGAGTCCTATTTCGGTCGTGCCGAATTCAGGACACCGCCCGAAGGTCTGGGCAAACTCTCCTGACCTGACATTGAAAAGACCACTACAGCATACCGGGCAGGAGAAACAAGCCCTCTTCCTGACAGTGAATTCTCCCCCCGCCTCCATCCTTTCCCCCGACAAGGCAACCCATTCGGGGTACACCGTCTTTCGGTAGTTTTTTACCCCGGCCCCTCCCGCGGGCATAAATAGATTAGCCCAGTTCGGAGACCCACCACCGCGCAAAGTCTTATAGCGTGGTTCATAGGTACCTTTAACAGTGGATTCCTTACAGATATTGAAAAACTCTTCGGGCCGGGCAACCTTTACTCCTCTGGTACCCCTGATAGCGACAGCCTTAAGATTTTTTGAGCCCATAACCGCACCCATGCCCGTCCTGCCCGCAGCTCTTCCCAGAGGACTAATAACGTTGGCAAATCGTACCAAGTTTTCTCCTGCTTGCCCGATAGTAAGTATCTGGACTTCAGGGTCTCCAAGCTCCTGTCTTATCGCCAGGCCGGCTTCCCAGGTTGTGGTTCCCCAGAGATGCGATGCATCCCTCAGTTCCACCTCGTCATCGTCTATCCATAGATATACTGGGGTTTCGGATTTGCCAGAGACGATAATCTGGTCATAACCAGCGTATTTCAGTTCCGGCCCAACAAAGCCACCAATGTTTGAATCGCCGAATATGTCGGTTAGCGGTGATTTTGCCGTTATCGTCATACGTATATTACCAGGGTATAAAGTGCCGGCAAGAGGCCCCACAGCAAACATAATCACATTTTCAGGGCTTAATCCATCTACTCCTGGGCTCACTAAATCAAAAAGCCTCGCCGAGTTGAATCCCTTTCCGCCCAGGTACTTCTCGGCAAATTCGGGGGAGAGTTGCTCCTTATTTATACTGCCTCGCGTTAAATCAACATTTAAGACGGTTCCTGCCCAGCCATACATAGCCATTTAAGAGCGCCTCCTTAAATAACACTATAACAGTTCTGATTTCATAGTTTAAGTTGTTAATCAAAATTCAGTTTCTATTTACTACAAAAAGGTCTCACCAATTCTGCTTATCCCATTATTTTGCTAGGCAGCCGGAGAACAATATGTGGGAAGATGGTCAACATAATGACCACCAGAATTTGCATAGCGACGAATGGTATCACTCCCAGGTATAATTCCGCTGTCGAGGCTTCTGGGTAGGCTCCCTTCATTACAAATAAATTAAGTCCGTATGGAGGCGAAATCATAGCTATCTGTACCATTATGACATGGGATTTACCCCTTTTACACGATTTGTAAATCGTCAGCGTAAATGGGCCACTTCTGGGACAAAAGATAATGGACACTTAGAGCTTGCACCTGCTCTCCCGAAAAAGTAAAGTATCGATTAAG
>SDBU01006302.1_pt1 | contig 13999 bp, 19 predicted proteins | sample 2277071 | NCBI WGS metagenome assembly SDBU01 (sample SAMN10397929, study PRJNA504765) | marine sediment metagenome | isolation source: marine sediment core GS08_GC12, 126 cmbsf | place: Arctic Ocean: Gakkel Ridge, Loki's castle | collected 2008
GTATATGGTCGGCTAACGCGACACTTGCGGCGGCAGGCGGCTCGGCTTTACAGGCAACGTAATTTAACAATATGGGCGGGGGCGGTTAATTCTGCCCCCTCCTCTTTTTTAAAAAGGAAAATAATATGTCTGGTAAGGCAGTAGCATTATTTAAAGCGCAAACGGCGGTTGATGCCATGACGAGTGTTAGTTATCATATGGCTCATGTGAGAAGCCATCACACCGTCCAGTCGGTTTATATAGAAGATTCTGGGAATCTGTCGGCATTGGTGCTGGTTTTGGAAGGAACTCTTGATAATAGGGGTGTTACAGACGCTAACGCTACATGGGTGATTCTGGCAACTAATACTTGGGACGGGACGGCGATAACGGCTCTGGCCTCTACTTTTGTAGTTGTTAGCCAGCCTTTCAAAAGAGTGCGGGTGAGAGTAACGACACTGACGGGCGAAGGTTCCGGCGATACGCTCACTACCAAGTACATTCAGGGAGCAATCTAATGGCTACAGTACACGGCGAAACCCCAAAGGAAGAAATTGTCTTGCTTAAAGAAGGCGACGAGTTTAGCGCAGTTCGCCTTAGAGAAAAGATTGTCCCGGTAGACCGCATAACTTATAAAGATGTTGTCCTTGACCGCGTGGTATACAAAGATGTCGAGCAGATACGATATGTAACCAAAGAAGTGATAAAAGAGATTCCGAAATACGTTCTCGTTGAAGAAATCGTTAAGGTCAAGAGGGTTGTTTTTGAAGATGAGATTATCCCGCGAGCGGTTTTTAAAGATAAGGAAATCATAAATCCGATTATCAAAAACAAGGAAGTTGTGAACGCCATCATTGTGGACAAAGAAGTTACCAATGCAGTGATTAAAGACGTAAAAGTCGATAAACCTAATTATGTACCTTATGACGTACCTGTCCCTAAGTTCGAGGAGCACACAATTAAAATCACAACGCCTGTTATGCGGGAAGAAGTGATTACAGTTGAAAAGATAAGAACCCGCGAAGGGGAGAAGTTAAAGGCTGGCGATGTAGTAGAGGTAGTATAAATGCCCGAAATTACAATATTTGCCCCCATTGACAATGTAGGTGCAGTATCAGACCAGGCGCCAGTATCCGTTACCGACGCGGCTGCAACCAGCGTGTCTGTGACTATCGGCAAAAAAGGCGTCCAGGTGATGAATGTTGGCACCGAGGAGTGTTGGTTTGGCGGTTCGACTGTTGACCCTTCGGCGAGTCGCGGGATAAAGCTAACGCCACATTCTGCAATCCAGATAAGAAACACAACAAACGACTTCAAGATATATTTCAAATGTGCGTCTGGATTATCTACAACCATCGGCGTAACCGAGTATGCTTAGGAGGCGGTCATTAAGATAACAGCGGGGTCAATACCGGTAATCCCCGGTACAGGAGCGAACAATCTAGGCAAAGCCGAGGATGCTGGTCATACCAGTGGTGACGTAGGGGTAATGTCCCTTGCTGTTAGAAACGATACGTTAGAGGCTTTAGCGGGGACGGATGGGGATTACGCACCGTTTCAAGTTGATGCTAAGGGAGCTTTATACACTAACTCTAAAATCTTTGCACCGGGGACAATAGATACTTTTGGACACTTAATCACGGGTGAAATTAGTAATCAGATTGAAATACAATTTTTCCGAGATACTCCGGCTAATCTTTTAACCATTACTACTGCAAATGGCGGGGCTACTTCGCAGGTAGGAGGTAGTGGTAAATTTGAAACCAGTACAAATGTTAGCGGTCAAGCAAAAGGCGTAACAGCATTAAGCACTTCGTATCGTTCAGGCTCGGAGATTTATACTGTTTTTACAGCCTTATTTACCACTCCAACTGATGCAGGAAGCTATCAACGTATCGGTTTATATGATTCTAACAATGGGATATTCTTTGGTTTTGAAGGAACCTCTTTCGGGGTAACTATTAGAAAAGGCGGTGCTGATACTACTGTGGCAAAGGGGTCTTTTTCCGATGATAGTTTAACAGGCGCAGTAGGCTCAAGATTTTCCCGCGAAGGAATCCCGGAGGCCATAGATTTAACAAAATTAAATGTTTACAGAATTAGATACGGGTGGCTAGGTTCCGCACCTATTCACTTTGAGGTGTTGTCTCCTGATGATGAATGGGTATCAGTACACCATATCCATCAACCAAATAATGCCACGACTGCTAGTGTGGAAAATCCAGACTTACCCATGACGATTGATGTTAATAAAACCTCCGCAGATGCCACTAATCTGATAATGTTAACTAATTGCTGGGGAGCAGGTGCAACAACCAGTGCCATACCGTTAGATGAAACTTTAACTGACGATACTCTTTCCAAATCAGTACGGGCTATCCTTGCGGCAAAGAAACCAAACGGTGATTATCAAAATATAGACTCAACCGCAGGCGGTAACTTAAAAACATCTGTCCAGGAAATATCAGACGGGTTAGATATAGGTGCGGGTAGCGCCGGTTCGGAAACGCAACGAATTTCAATATCAACTGACGATGTGAATCTATCGGCTATTAAAAAAGCTACAATCGGGCCGGGTGAGCCGACGATAGATTCCTACACTCATACAGCTATTAACTTGACTACCGGAGCAAACCAAGTATTAGTCTCAAGTGCGGCAAATAAACAGATATGGGTGTATGGATACGCTTTTACTTGCGGAGATTTAGACGGGCAATCTGTGAGCTTGCAGGATGAAGATGATGTAGCAGTTACAGGGATTATGGAGTTTGCTCAATACGGCGGTATCTCTGTTCCGCCTTCTGGTAATTTCTCTATGCCTGTGTTTAAATTGGCAACAAATAAGGATTTGGAAATTGACATCACTTCGGGGGATTGCGATGGTTGGCTGGCGTATGCAATTGTATCAGTATAAGGAGAAGAAATGAGGACATTACTTTTAGCATTAATGGCAATATTTATGTTCACAACATACGCTTGCGCCGAACCAACGCCAGTAGTTATCAGCAAGAATACCATCACATATGTCGCACCTATAACTTACATTAACGGCGAACCGCTTACGGACTTATTGGGTTACTACGCTTACTGTTCTGATACTTCCGGTGTATACAGCGATGCCAAGAGAGTCCAAATGCCAGACCCGTTACAGTTATCCATAAATCTGCTTACTATTTCAGGCATAACCGATGCTGATGTGTACTGTGCGGTAACAGCATATACCCCAGATGGCGAAAGTGGATATGCCGTGTCAAGTAATTTACGAGTTATCGGCAACGACGATAAAATTTCAGACAGTGCAACAGGGGCTAATATCCAGTAATGGAACTTAATGTAAAAGTAGGAAACCGATTCTATAAATCACAAGATAGGTTTATCCGTAACTGGAGGGACGGTCAGATTATAGATGTTCGTCCTGACGGATATTATGATGGATGCGCCCCTTCGCGGGAAATGAATTGTATTATAAGGTTGCCTATGGATTTCTGGACTTTACGCGGCGATACAAAGTGGGTTACGGAAAAGCGGAGTTTCTATGACCTTAAAAAATTCCTCGCCCCGGCAGATAGCAATGGGAAATACCCCTGGGAGACTTTCTACCTTAAAAACGAAAAGCAGATTCGAGAGCGCGATTGGTTTATAGATTTTAAAAGGTTGCTTGATGATAAGTTAATAGACCAAGCGACGTATGACAGTATCTATGCTCACGGAGTACGGCATAAGGATATTGTTCTGACAGGTGATTTCAGGTCGTATCTGAACCACGAAGACGGCGGAACAAAACGTCTTATAGATGATTTACATAACCAGCCCTTCTCTCAAGGCACAAAAACCATTGGAGCAACAGCGTCAGATGCCACAGATATTGTAGATGCCCAATCAAAAACTGCCGACCAGGACGGTAATTTAACGTGGGAGCATAAAGACGAAGCAACAACTACGGGTGCAAAAACTACGTTTGTTCACGATACTTCTACATTTTTATTTAAAATAACAGCCGTTTCAGGGGCGGAACATGATGGGACAGGTTATGGAAACGGAGCAAGAATAGCCTATGGCAATTTAGATGGTCTTGCTTTTGATGAGGGAACAGCCGGATTTCTGGATAACGTAGAAGTATCCAATCTTGCGTTTTTAGGAGCTAATAACCTGACCGCCCTAGCCCTTGATGATGGAGGAGATGCTACAGGGCTTAAGGCTAACAGGCTATTAATAGATGGGGCTTCCGGTACTAACATGATGGGTATAAATGTTGGTTCGGAAGGAAACAACATCACCATGACCAACAATATAATCCATGCCTGTGTAACAGGACTTGCAATGAATACATCTAGTAGAACATATTTCGTTGCGAATAATGATTGCATGAAAAACACTACAGGGTTCTTCCAAGATCACGCTAGCGTAGCAACGAACCTAACATTTAAGAATAACCTTGCTCAAGGAAATACTACAGACTACGGGGATGATGGTGCGGGGTATGGCAGTGTATCGGCTAAAAATTACGGTGAAACAGATAGCCCCGATTCATTAACTGAAAACTTCCATGACGGGACAAGCAATTTCGTAGATTATACTAACGATAATTATCTTATAGCTTCTGGTGGAGATGCAATCGCAACTCTAAAAGCAGGTGAAGATTTAACAGGAACTTTCACAGACGACATAATAGACCTCACACGTCTCGCGGCAACATTCTTTATCGGGGCAAGCTGGATTAGTGTAGCGGCACCTAGCGGCGTGAAATTAAGAACTCTCACATTAACGGGAGCAGGAAGATGAGCAATAGAAGATATAGAAACGGAAGATTCAGCAAATGGGGGAATCACAATTTGATTTGCGATAAATCTGGCTTTAAAATACCAAGTGACGAAGCTCGCAAGGAATGGCAAGGTTTACTTGTACGGAAAGAATCGTGGGAAAGAAGGCATCCGCAGGATAAAGTTCGAGCAAAGTACGATTCTCAGTCCGTAAAAGATGCCCGTCCCGAGGGTACGGATGTATTTCTTGAACCGGGGGATGTTGGCGTGGACGACCTTTAAGAGTATGATATAATGACAGATATGAAGATTCCGTTGACACAGGGCAAATACGCTTTAATCGATGAAGCTGATTTTGGTTTAGTTTCTGATAAAAAATGGTGTGCTGACAAAGCGAACACTGGCGATAATTATTATGCAACAACAAGCATGGGAAGGAAGCACATCCGCATGCACCGCCTAATTATGGATGCTAAAAAAGGCGAGCATACAGACCATATTAACGGGGACACATTAGACAACCGCCGTTCCAATCTTCGTATCTGTACTCATGCTGAGAATTGCAGAAATCAGCATGTGAGAAATAGAGGTACATCCCAATACAAAGGGGTTAGTTGGAGCGAAGATAGAAGGAAATGGCTTGTACAAATAAAAGTAAACTATAAAACAATTCCTTTAGGCCGTTTTCGTAACGAGATATATGCCGCTGGTGTTTATGATAAAGCGGCAGTTAAATACTTTGGAGAATATGCAAACTTAAATTTTAAGCAAGGGGATAAAACATGGCTCGCTCAGGTTCGGTAGATTTTTCCCTTACTCGAAATCAGATTATAAAACTCGCGCTTGGGTATATAGGAAAACTTGAATTAGGGGAGGAACCTACGGCGGCCGAAATGCAGGATTCTACCTTAGTATTAAACTCTATGGTGAAATCTTGGCATGCAGATGCAATCCATCTTTGGAAGCGTGTAGATGCGACTCTTTTCTTGGAAAAAGGAACCCAGTCTTACACATTAAGTTCAACCGGCGACCATTGCACAGCTTCTTTCGTTGAAACCACTACTACAGCCGACGAAGTGACAAGTGCAACAGTTATCGAGGTAACAAGTTCGGCTGGCATGACGGCGGCTGATAATGTAGGAATAGTTTTAGACGACGGAACATTACATTGGGATACCATCCTGACAGTTGATAGTTCGACGCAGATTACAATAACCACGGGACTTGCAAGTGCATCTTCGTCAGGAGCCACAGTTTACGCTTACACGACAAAGATTAATAGGCCGCTGAGAATAATAGACGCTTATCGCAGGACGGATAGCAACGACGTTCCGGTAGAGATTATATCAAAGACGGATTATAACGAACTAACTCCCAAAGACAACCAAGCGACGGTAAATCAGATTTATTACACGCCGGAACTCGACGCAGGGATATTATGGGTATGGCAGACCACCGACACAGTAGCAGACAAGATTGTTATGACAGTTATATTGCCGATAGAGGACTTTGATGCGGCATTGAACAACCCCGACTTTCCGGTGGAGTGGCTTGAGGCTCTGTACATTAATCTAGCTTACAGACTCGCTCCGCATTTCAGCATCCCAATAGATGAAAGAATGATACTAAAAGAAGAAGCAAGACTGGCAAAAGAGATTGCCACACAGTACGATCAAGAAAATGTGTCGGTATTCATACAACCGGCACAGGAGTGGTAGAGGAGTAACTAATGGCAAACGCATTACAGGTTAGTTTTTTAATAGCCGGTAAAATCGGCAATAGTAATTCCGCAAATTACGATGGTCTGCCTCTCGCGGGAGGAAAGGTTTACTTTTATGATGTTGGAACGACTGACTTAGCGACTGTTTACACCGTTGCCGACAAAACTACTGCCTCTGTTAACCCTGTTATTTTAAGTGAAGAAGGTACGGCGGAAGTATTTTTCGATGGGTCATGCGATATAAAGATAGATGATGCTGATGACGTAACCATAGAAACGCTTAATGACCAATTTTATTCCGTAACTGGAACAACACAGACGGTAGTGAGCGTTTCGGCTAACTATACTGCCATAGCTACCAATCTTGTCATTCTCGTTGATTCGACAGGGGACAACTACACCGTAACGTTAATGACAGCCGTAGGTATAACGGGTGAACAGATTGTCATTAAGAAATCCGTGGCAGCTAATACCGTGACGGTAGATGGCCTTAGCGCGGAGACTATAGACGGCTCCACTACAAGAATCCTGCGGGGGCGGCACGAGTTCATCAGGATAATGAGTGATGGTACAAACTGGCGAATAATTGCAACAGGGGTACATAATATCGCCGACGGAACAGCGACGTTTCCGAGTATATACGCAGAAGATGATACTGATACAGGGCTCTTTTTCGGCACCGGTATTATAGGGGCAACAGTCGGTGGAGTAGAAATGCTCCGTATAAAAGACGGTATTATTTCTTTTGAAAACGCCTCTCCGAAAGCATGGCTCGTCAGTTTAACGGCATTGCAAATCGGTGGGATGGCGACATTATCGCAAGCCTCTTCACCATCCGCCAGCGATGATTTCTCCATAACCAATAACGCCTATAAGCACATAGGCGGGACATGGAAAAGAATAATCAATGATGAAGTTAGTCGGTATCACCAGACAAACGGGGTACATACATTTCAATATGCGGCAGCTGGCGCAGCTGATTCCGATATTATGTGGATAGAGGCTCTCGCCCTTGATGCATCTGGTGATGCCACGTTTGCGGGGCTTATAGCAACAGGTGGCGAAACTGCTCCTGATGTAGATGCTGGCGGGTTATGTCTTAATCACGGGGCGAATGATGGCAATGTGCTTACGTTTAAGAATAGTGATGTAGCGCACGGGATGACTGATGATGCAGAGACAGATACTTATGTTGAATTTAATAAGAGATCGGTTACGGCGGGAGGGCTGGATTTAGTATGTTATATGGAATCCGGAGCGCAACCATGTATTCGATTTTCAGGAATTGCAGGGGCGGCAGATACTACTAAAGATATATCAGCATTAGCCCCTATTCAATTAGCCTCGTATATAAAATCTGGAACAGGAAAAACATCTGTCGGAGCTAATGGTAATCTTGCTGTGATTAGCGACCAAGCAACTGTTAGGTTTATTTTCGATGCCGATGGTGATTCTCACCAAGACGTAGGAACATTATGGACAAACTTCGATGATGAAGATGACGCTCTTGCGGTAAGGGGGTTAATGGGGACTTTGGAAAAGAACAGTGCAAAAAAACATCTTTATAATATGCTCAAATATAATGCGCCAAAGTTACACGACATGGGGGTTATTACCTTTACCCCTAAAGATAAATCTCCCAGCGGGAAAGATGAGATGTTTCTTTCCAACAAGGGAATACTTGGTCTTTACGGCGGTGCAATCAGTGAATTATATGGCGTAGCAGAACTTATGGCACAAAGACTAGGAACTTCCTATAAGGCGATGCAAGATGAATATCGTAAGGGGCAACTTAAAAATGAACACTAATACCCGCACTATAATTACCGGCAACAGTTTTAAACTCTGCACCTATCCAAATTATTTGCCACCACTTCCGATATTTTGGAGGGAGCAGATATGATACGAGCGTATGTCCTGCAAGGGTTGCGGCGAAGTAACCATCTACATCTTGGGTGGAAGGATACTTGCCCAGAATTGGGTTGGTTTCGTAAAACTTATCATGCGTGGCGATATATCTCGTCTGCCCCCAATCTATTACATGAAGGGTTGTATAAACTAATTGTCTTCGGGTGTCGGCTTCTGTCCAAGCATAAGCGGGAGTTGAAAGAAGGCATAGGAGTATCAACCATTTCATATTTACATTATACCACGAAGGAGATTTTATGAAGAAACTGGAAATTAACGATAAAGAAAAAGATGTGCTTCTCATCCCGCTCATCCAAACAGAGAGGGCTAATCTGACAACCTTGCGTAAAATAGATAAGCTGGAAAAGAAGGTGAGAGACGCAAATGGCGTTGTGGAACTTGATGACGATGATTTTACATATATTAAACAAGCGTTTGACAACTTCTCAAACTGGAACGCCAAAATAGAGGCAAGGATTATGATATTTGCCGTAAAAGACAAACTCGACGAGGCTGAAAAAACGTAAAATGCCTTGGCGTGAAATCCCACTACCTAAATTCATCTTTAAAGAAGACGAAACTGCGCTCCCAGATATGGCTGGTGCCAGGCTTGTGGACGGGTTCATAAACGAGTTCAACAATATCGTCAAAAGACCCGGATTGAGTAGTTTTATAGACACAACAGAAACGGAGGCAATTAACGGTTTATTTTGGTGGGACGAAAAGGAAATAGTAATAGCTGTCTCGAACGGCAATATTTATAGCCTCACAGGTTCGGACGGGACTTTTATTCAGTTAGGCGGGGATACTTTAAATACATCCGGCAGGGTGAGTTTTGCGGCAAACGCCACCACACTTGTTATGGCAAACGGCGGGAGAATGGTGACTTACACAGGAACGGGCGATCCCGCTTTTGTAGCTGACGGAGACGCTCCCACGACTGTCACCCATGTGGCATTTTTAGACCAATATATACTTGCCTTGCTTGCTGGGTCTGCGATTGTCTACTTTTCCGCTGTAAACGATGCTACATCATGGGCGGCACTGGATTTATTCACGGCAGAATCAAAACCTGACGATTTGGTATCAATGACCGCCGCATATGGCGAAATACACTTATTAGGCAAAGCTACAAAAGAATCTTGGATAACTGGTATCGAACCGGCATTTCTAAGGGTTGACGCGGGGACACTAGAGGTAGGCTGTATCGCTCCAGATAGCCTTGTGAACGCAGACGGCATACTTATATGGCTAGACCATAGGCGCAGGGTTGTAATGCTTACAGGAAGGACTTTAAAGCGTATTTCCACCCCGTTTGACGACGAGATAAGGGACATAACGCCTGTTACGGATGCAAAAGGAATGTATATATCAATCGGGAGGCGGTCTTTTTATATCATCAACTTTCCCACAGACGACTCTACCTATGTTTACGACCTTTCGACCGAACAGTGGGCGGAATGGGGAAAGTGGTCAGGGTCTTATAGCGAATTTATCTGTAATGAATATACTTACGCTAAAACATGGGATTTGCACTTATTAGGAGATGCTACTACCGGCAAAGTCTATAAAATGGATGCCAATATATATCAAGATGCTGGAGCGGTCATGCGGACGTTGGTGAGATTTGGGCATATATCTCATGGAACCATGAACAAGAAGCGAAGCAAGGAAGTGAAGATTCGACTCAAGCGTGCGGCGGGCGGGGTTTCTGATAACGAACCGAAAGTCAAATTAAGATGGAAAGACGATAATAAATTGTGGTCGAATTGGAAAACGACATCATTAGGCAAAATGGGTGACACTAATTTTATCGTGAGCCTTAAGCGATTGGGCATTTATCGTACTCGTCAGTATGAGCTTACTCATTCGGAAAATACTGATTTTATATTAATCAGCATGGAGGAGTCGATAGATATTTTAAATAATTAGGGAGATTTGATGGACGCTGAGAATATTCAGATTCCTTTATCGCAGGGAAAATTCACTTTAATAGATAAGGCGGATTATGATTTAGTGTCTAACCGAAAGTGGCACGCTAGTAAAGCAGGCAATTATTGGCGAGCGTTGGCAAAAGGAAAAAGGGTGTCGGGAGAAAAGAGAAAAAGCTATCTTTTGTACCGTCTTATTGTGGGAGCGAAAGATGGTCAAATGGTTGACCACATTAATGGAGATACATTAGACAACCGCCGTGCAAATTTGCGGATATGTACTGTAAAGGAAAATCAGAGAAACCAACATGCCCGTCGCGGCAGTTCTAAATATAAGGGCGTTTATTGGCACAAAAAGTATAAAAAGTGGACGGCAAAAATAATAATAAATTCAGGGGCTTTATTTCTCGGCAATTTTTTTAACGAAGAAGATGCGGGAAGAGCTTATGATAATGCGGCAACTGAGCATTTTAGTAAGTTTGCTAATTTAAATTTTAAAACAAACTAATGACAATACGCGAGACCTTACCACCCGCCCCCAAAACAGATGATGAACGTAAGCGATGGGAAGAGCAATTAACAATTTATCTTGAGAGAAAACGTAAATATCAAGTTTATATAATTTCTACATTGACGGATGGCGCAACCCCTAGCGTATCGGGTGGTTCGGTTTTTCTGACGGGAGGTACAACAACGGTGACAGACTTCGATGACGGCGTTGAAGGACAACAAATTACAATCTTATCCGAACACGCAATTACTATTACAGATGGGACTAATATATTTCTATCTGGTAGCGCAAATTTTGTAATGGCCTCCACGGATACTTTGACGTTGATACAAAAGAATGATTCAAAATGGTACGAGGTAGGTAGAAGTGATAATACATAGATTAGGATTTTTTGTTCGCGCCGGGCAAGCCGTGTATTACTATATGTTCAGCACAAGAAACAACTTGCAAATTTTCCAATCTATCATCAAGTCTGTTTTTATTAATATGATGAACTATTTCAGAAGAAACCAATTTGCGCCTAAAATGTTTTTCCACAATTATGCGACAGCGTTTTATATGTTTTCCTTGACGAAGTACAAAAGCGTACCCTTCTCGCACAAGGCATCCATCATCAAGATATTTTGGAGATTGAGAAACTTTATATCTATATGGGCTCCCATGCCGAAGCAGTCTTCTATAATGTTTACAGCAAAGTCCATGAGCCCCGCCTTTGTAAGTGCTATAAATATTCGCACACCCATTAATTTTACATATAATATTATCAACCACAAAAACATTATGCTAAGTGGTACGATATGTGTCAAGAAAGCGTGAATTAATGAAAATAAAACAAGCAACAATAAAAGACCTCCCTGCCATAGGTAATCTCTGGCTTGAGATGGCGGCTGAAATTGTACCGGATAGTTACAAACCTAATGTTGTTTGGTGGAAGGAAATAGCCGAGCGCCTTATGAAAAGCAACGTGAGATATGACATTTATTATGCGGTTGACAGAGGCATGATGATTGGATTTATCGACTATATGGCCTTTTGTGAACCGGCAACAGGAAAGATTCATCTGACAGGTCAGCACTTCTACGTCAAGCCAGAGTATAGAAAAGAAAATATCGGGAAGATGCTTTATCTAAAATTTCTTAAAACAGCAAAGCGTTTGAGGATAGAAGTGGTTGATTTATTTTGTAATCCAAGCGATAATCAATGGAAGAGAATCGGCTATCAGCCAGCCAGGATGCTTATGAGAAAAGGAATTTAGGATGTTTGACATTAATTCAATTCTTCCGGTAGCGGGAATGGCGGCAGGCTATGCGGTAGGTGGCCCGATGGGGGCGCAGATAGGCGGTTCTCTGGGCGGGGCTTTAGCTGGTAGCCGGATAGCGGGGCAAGGGACAGCAGCGGCACAAGGAATGTCGGCGGAAGCTCAAGCACAAGCGATAGCGGCTCAACAAGCCGGGTTGGCTGGCGGTCTTGAACAACTCTCTGCTTATCGGGGTGCAGGTGAGAGAGCTTTAGGTCGGCAAGAACAGATGATTGGGCAACCTTTTGAAATACCACCTGAACTAGCGGCACAATACGATATAGAAAGAGAAGATGCCGATAAATACGCTAGTCGCTTAGGTGCAACGAGAGGTAATCTCTTTTCAGGAGCGGCGATGGAGCTTGCGGCTAACCAAAGACGAAGGATAGGAGCGAGACAATCCGCCGAAGGATATAGAGCGGGATTTGAACGCCAACAAATTGAATACGGACAACTTGGCGGTCTTTCCCGTATGGGATATGGAGCGGCAGGCCAGGGAGCGCAAGCCGAACTAGCGACAGGACAAGGGATAGCAGGCCTTTATGCTCAGGGAGGGCAACAAAGAGCCGATATGGAATTGGGCAAGACACAAGCTAATCTGGACATTATGGGGAACATCACAGAAACTATCGGCGGAGGAATTGCGAGTTATTATGCGCAACCTAGTGGGGGAACAACTTATGGTGGCGGTGGTGGCATGACTTCATCTGGCGGCAATATCTACGACCCTGAATCGTTAAGGATAGGGTACTAAAATGCCATTACGAGTGAGACAATTACGAACCCCGTCAGATTTTGAAGCACAAGCCGCCGCTACTCAATTACGCAGACAAACGACTTTATCGGAACAAGCAAGGTTGAGAGAAGTGACCGCCAGCCAACAAGGGCGAGTTGGTGAATACGGGAGTTTACAAGAGGCTTATGGCGCAAAAGCAAGAGAAGAAAAATCGGTAAGGGAATTTGCGAGTACTAAAAGAGAATGGGAAGAAGAAGACCGCCAGATTGCCGAAAACCAGCGGATGAATAAGATGATAGGCAACGCCGCTTCGGGGCTTAAAAAAAGCGTCAGCGGAATGACAGGACTGGAAGCTCAAACTGCTTTACAAGCTAACTATGAAAGGATAAAACCGCAACTGATAGCGTCCGGCATACCAGCCGATAGACTACCTCCGACTGTTAATATAGGGCAATTAGACCAGCTTATCGCACAATCAAGAACAGCCGACCAACGGTTTGAGTTAGAGAAGATAAGGCTTCAAAATATGCGCCGACCTGTTACTGCGGCTACTGTATCAAAAGAGAAGTTGGATATAAAAACCAAAGAAGAAGCCGAAGAAAAAGCCACACAAACTGAAAATCAAAGGATGGATGATTTAATAAATAGTGCGCTTGATAAAGGGTATGAATACAAAGGTGAAATGCAAAAAGGTGAAGATGGCAAGGAGTATCCTGTAGTAATAGACCCCGAAGGTCGTAAGGGTTTGTGGGTAGAATAAATGCCATTCGTTCCACTTGAGTACACAAGTAATATTAGGAAGGGCTTTATTCCCCTAGAGGATGACAAAGAAAGGGTCACGGGGTTCATCCCGCTTGAGGAGATTGTTGAGGAACCCACGGTATCTATAGCACAGCCTACACCGCTGGAAGAATTAGACGCAGATGACCTCACGGACATCGAACTAAGGGGCAGAGGCCCAACCATAGGAGAAAAGGCTTTCGAGGCCGCACAAGCCATCCAGAGGGGTGTCACAGCGGCAAAAGAGGCCGTCCCACAACAAATATTCGCCGGATTGGGAGTGCCGGAGAAACCCGAAGATATAACAGGTATAGAATTGCGCGGGGAAAGGCAATTTGAAGGCCAACCAATACAATCTGCCAATGTGAAAGCCGCCC
>SDBU01006303.1_pt1 | contig 13998 bp, 12 predicted proteins | sample 2277071 | NCBI WGS metagenome assembly SDBU01 (sample SAMN10397929, study PRJNA504765) | marine sediment metagenome | isolation source: marine sediment core GS08_GC12, 126 cmbsf | place: Arctic Ocean: Gakkel Ridge, Loki's castle | collected 2008
AGCTGTAGTCTTTGGTAAACCTAATCTTATTCTTACTACACCTGGCTCCGTTGATGCTGGCAGATGGAGAGAGCAGGGGGTAGCTCTATATATCAGCGATTTCGCCAGTTTGAAGGAGGCAGTGGAGACTATCTTGGAGGACAAAGAGACCAGGGAAAGATTTCACAAAACCAGGGAGCTTTATATCCGGAGGCATTACTATTGCCTGGATGGCAAAGCTACCGAGCGAATTTGTAATCTCATACTATCTCAAATAGGGGCCGAACGATGAGACTGTTCAAGAAACCCGTTAATTTACTTAAGACTAAAGTGGCGCTTCCTGTGTTCAGATTGGGGCACAAGCTCCTCTCGGGAAAGGGACTTGAAAGGTTTGCCCTGATAAGGAGTGTCGACGAATTCTTATATTTGTGGTTGATGCCTAAACATACCACGCTTGTTGTGGTAGAAGGGGTGAAGATTAACTTGCCCACCTGGAATGTGCACTCGAGGGTTGCTGGACAACTACTGATGTATGGTGTCTGGGAAAAGTTCCAAACAAAACTATTTAAAGAGTCTATCCACAGAGGTATGGTCATAGTTGATATGGGTGCCCATATTGGTTGCTACACACTACTTGCGGCTAATCTTACCGGAGAAGAGGGCAAGGTCTTTGCCTTTGAACCTGAACCATCAAACTATGCTTTGCTGGTTAAGAATATTGAGGCAAATGGCTATAGCCATGTAATCCCAGTAGAAAAAGCGGTTACTGATAGGACGGGAACAGTAAGGCTGCTCCTAGATAATATAAGTGATAAACGCAAGCAAGAGGCGATTCTGGTAGACTCAATAAGTCTAGATGAATTTTTGCCTGAAGGTTGTGCCGTGGATGTTATCAAAATGGATATTGAGGGAGGAGAGATGGCAGCACTTTTGGGGATGAGTAAGGTAATAGACAGGAGTCCCAACATGGTGATTTTTACAGAATTTCACCCCGGCCTTCTAGAAAGGGCTGGATTTTCGCCCGTTACCTATTTCAATGAGCTTAAAAGGTATGGCTTCACAACATATGTCATTGATGAGCAAAGACAGCAGTTGGAGGTTGCCCCTCATATTGGTTATCTGATGAGAAAGCTAAAAGGAGGAGTGACCAACTTATTCTGTGTCAAAGGTAACCCTATATACGCAAGTAGGTTACCCGGCATGGGTACAACAGGAGGATAAAGAGACTAGAGAAAGATTTCATAAAGCTAAGGAAGGCTATGTCTGGAGGCATTACTATTGCCTGGATGGCAAAGCTACCGAGCGAATTTGCAATCTCATATTATCTCAAGTAGGAGGGGAATGACAGCCCCAGAAAGCAAGAAAAGAAAGGTGCTCATAGTAGCGTTTTCTTTCCCACCGACAAGCGTTGTTGGAGCAGTCAGAGCTGGTAAATTCGTTAAATACTTGCCTAGGTTTGGCTGGAAGCCTGTTGTACTAGCTCCACACCAGGTAAGTGGGATTCCTCAAATTTCGCCTATAGAAATAAGTAGTGAAGCCGACATCATAAGGATTCCCTATTTCTCTCCGGGCAATTTTATCCGAGAGAAACTAATTGGCAGAGGGGATAGATTGACTCAAGAAAACCGGGGAGGTTTACCTAGAGGAAAAGCACTTTATAGATTAGTGCAGTTAATTAACCGTGGTTATACGCAGTCCACAGTGTATCGATTTTTCTCAGACAGTGCAGATTGGTACTTTCGCGCTGTAAGGAGAGGAATACAAGTAGCGGCTGAACATAAGGTAGATGTAATCTTTAGTTCGTATCCTCCGGCAGTGTCACATCTTGTTGCTGCTCGCCTTCATTGCAAAACAGGAATCCCCTGGATTGCTGAGATTAGGGACCCATGGGGCTTAGAGACTTACCCTGGTATGAAAATGGTTAAACCTTTGCAATTCCTGGAAAAGCAGATAGAAAAAAGGGTGTTGAGAGGCGCTATTTGTTTGACAACATCTTCTTCCCAGTGGGCACAGCGATTGAAAACATTCCATTCAAAGGAAGTAGTAGTGATTCAAAACGGCTTTGATGAAGAAGATTATGTTGAAGATATTCCTTCAACCTCCAAATTTACCATTACTTACACCGGGAATATAGGTCTAGTAAGACGAAACTCAGTCCTTCTTCTTTTCGGGGCTATACATGAACTACGGCGAGAGGAGAATATCTCCCCCAATGAATTTGAAGTTCGCTTCTTTGGAGGCAAGTCTTTGGCGAGCCTCACCCCTTTTGTCGAGAGATATAATCTTGAGGATGTAGTTAAAATTTACGACTTCGTACCCTTTCAAGAAAGTGTAAGGAAGCAAAGGGAATCCACTGTGCTGCTATTGCCGAGCTGGAACGACCCCGGGGATAAAGGGACTCTTACCGGTAAAATACATCAATATTTAGGCGCCCGAAAACCTATCATGGCTATCGCTTTTAAGGGTGGGGATATCGACGAGCTACTGACAGAAACAGGCAGTGGTATAGTAGTTAACACTGTAGATGAAATCAAATCAATTCTATCCTTGTGGCTAAAAGAGTTCAGGCAATCAAAAAATATCAGCTCTTATTACAAACCCAACGAAAATATTTGCCGCTATACCTGGAGAGAACAGACACAAAGGCTGATACAACTATTTGAGCAAAAGGCTCTATGAAAAAAACAAGGCTTAAAGTCCAGGTGTTAATAATTTCGACGCATCTTTTATAGGGATTTGGGCCTTAATTCGGGTAAATTTACTTGGTATTTTTGCCTTAAAGGCTAGGTTCTGCGTATTGGGTAACTCCAATATATCCTTAACACTCCTTAATCTCATATAACCTAGCAATAACTTGTCAAAAAAACACCCTATGTGGTAACTGAGCCCGAAATCTTGTCCGTATTTCATCATTATTCTCTTACCTTCTAGTCTAAACTTCTTACCCCTATTAGAGAAGCTTTTTGTACCTTCATAGAAGCGGAAACCGGCTAATATCTTATCTACTCTGGAGAAGTTATAACTTTTCCCCAACCTTAACCAAAATTCATAATCCATAGATAGTTGCAGGGTCTTATCAATCTGATTTTCTAAAACCACTCTTCTCCGAAAAAAAGTCGCTGGTTGAGAGATTTTCCAGCCGCGGAGGAGACGTTTATAATTCCAGTTAAGAGTTCTAATCACCCTTTGAATAGAACCACTTTCATCAATCCATACGCAATTACCATATATCACGTCAGCATTTTTAAGCTCTTCAAATTTACTTACCACGTATGAAATCACTTTCGTATCAAAATAGACATCATCAGAATTAAGCCAGCCTATAATTTCCCCTCTTGCCATCTTAAAGCCCTTATTTACCGCGTCAGACTGCCCTTCGTCAGGCTCAGAGAGCCATCTTAAGTTATACTTGTTTTCATACTTTTTTAGAATTTCAAGGGTATTATCACTAGAGCCGCCATCCACTATTATGTGCTCAATATTGGGATAGTCTTGATTTTTCACGCTTAACAGCGTATCTTCAATGAATCTTCCTTGATTATAAGAAGGTGTTATGATAGAGACTAAAGGTTTGTCATTTTCCATAACTCATCACTCTTCTTGTTCTTTATCCTTTCCCTTCGGCAATGAGTCCAGCTTCTGGCTGACAAAGGCATACTGAATCACAGGTCCACCAGGTGGTGCAGTCTCTGCAAATGCTTCCACGTCGAAGAATCTGTAGGCAAGCCTTATTGGTTTAGGGCTTAGCTTGAGTTTCGGTAACCTCAATGGTTATACTTTATCCCTCTCCGTTAACTATTCTCACTTTCGGAATTGGTACTATGAATCTACCACCGTTAGCTAAGAAATTCTTTTCCTTTTTAACGATTGTGTCTACAAAGTGCCATGGTAATAGAAGATAATAATCTGGAGGTTTTACTTGCGTCTCATGATAAATACGCAAATGCGAGCCCGGTGTAAATTTATTTACTTTTAACCAGTTTATCTCCACGGCGAAATCTAATTCTTTGTTTGTTAATTGGCAAAAATTCAATAACGTATTTCCTTTGGCTGGAGCTCCGTAGGCGGCAATAGTTTTCCCGGTTTGCTTTATTTCTTTAATTTTTGCAACCAAGTCTCTTTTTGCTGACAAAACTCTTTGGGCAAAGGTCTCACAAGGTTCAATAGTATTTAGTTTCTTTTTTTCCTCTTCTGCTAAGTAATCTTGAACGCTTTTGGAAATATTATTTGCGTTTCTGTGACCAGCATAGGCAATTATCGAGCCACCGTGGACGTCAATATGAAATAAATCGTATATTTCTAGGTCATATAAATTTAGCAGACTGTTTAAGCTCCTAATTGTGTAATACAAAAGATGCTCGTGATAAATCATGTCAAACAATAGGTCTTTTAACATGTCAGGCAAGTAGATAAATTGGACTATAAAGGTCCCATCTTCACGAAGAAGACTCTTTATCCCTTTTGTCACCGAATGTAACTCTTCAACATGAAAGAAAACATTTGCCGCTGAAATTATCTTTGCTTTGCCATATTCCGATTCAATCTTCTTAGCTGTGGTTTTATTGAAGAATTCTGTAATAGTCTCAATTCCTTTTCCTCTGGACAACGCGGCTATGTTATGCGCTGACTCTATATTCAATAGTTTGTTAAAACCCCGCTTTTTATAATATTCCAGTAATGTGCCATCATTTCCCCCAATATCTAAGATTAAGTCTTCAGGTTTTGGCTTAAGATTTCCTATGTTTTTTTCAGTGTCCTCTTCCCGTACTATCCTTTTGTCCGACACGTATGGGTGCTCACCAAACATTATTTCTTTAGGCACTGTATAATTTATTTGAACTGCTGAGCAATTCTGACAAAAAAGTAATTTGAGTGGATAATAAGGTTCACTACCGAGCTCTTCTTCCCTCAAGAAATGATTGCACCATGGTTGATGTTCTAAGTCCAAGAACTCAATTAGTTGAGGAGAGCTACATATTCTACATATCATCTACGTCTCCTGACCATTCAAATAAATTCGTTAATTAAAAATCCCCTCTTTTACGCACCATCCAATGGTTTTCTGTATCCCTTCCCTTAATCCCGTTTCGGGCTTCCAGTTAAGTTCCTTCTGCATCTTATTGATATTGAGTACTTTTTCATTGGCTCCATCTGGTTTTGAAGTATCCCAAATTATTTGCCCTTTAAATTTTGTAATATCTTTTATTGTTTCTGCGAGTTCCTTAATAGTAGTCCCAATACCAGTCCCGATATTTAATGGTTCAAGCTTGTTATACGATTCAGTGGCTAAATATATCGCCTCAGCACAATCCTCAACATAGAGAAATTCACGAATCGGTTTCCCCGTCCCCCAGCATATTACTTTTTTGCCCCCATTTTGCTTGGCTTTAACAAATTTTCTAATAAGTGCTGCTAGGACATGACTTTCTTTTTCTTCCGGGTCGTATTTATCATAAGGACCATATATATGTGACAAAGCTAGAAAGATAGAATCTAGCCCATATTGCTGCTTATATGCTCTTGCTCCCAGATAAAGAGCTCTCTTAGAAAAACCGTAAACTTCCACACTTTCATGCATAGGCCCATTAAGGAGGTTTTCCTCTTTAAGTTCCCCCGCTACATATCCTGGGTAAGCACAGGCCGAACCGATCGATGTAACCTTTTCTATATTGTTTCTTCTTGCTACCTCTAGTATATTTATTGCCATGCTTAGGTTGTTTCTGAAAACATCTGCTGGATACATTCTGTTGTACTCAATCCCGCCTATATCAGCAGCTGCGTGAATAATAATATCAGGTTTGCTATCGGTTATCATTCTTTGGGCATCACCAAATTTGCATAAATCATAATCCGTGCTTCTTGGGATAAAAACATTGACCTTTTTCTTCTCAAAGTAATTTTTAAGGTTTGTCCCGAGAAAGCCACTTCCACCTGTTATGCATATCTTTTTATCCTTTAGAACCATATGTTGCCACCCCCTATTCCTCTACATTAGAATAAGGACTTTTTAGCGATAACATTTGATATCCTTTTATCAATTCTTCTATTCCTTGTTTAAGAGAGATTTTTGTTTCAAAACCTTTATTGCGGATTTTTTGATAGGAAACCTCATAATCTCTTTTATCAGGGTCAGAACCCTTATCTATAAATATGAGAGTGTAATCAATTTTTTCTTTAATCGCCAAAGCAATTTCTTCTTTTGTGCAATTCAATTTTTCAGAGCCAACATTGTAAATTTTGTCCTTTAGTCTATCGAAGTTCTTTATTGCAAAAAGATATGACCTAACCATGTCCCTTACATGAATAAAGGTCCTCCTGAAATGTTTCTCAAATAGGAAAAGACTACCATTTTTTACAGCTTGGAAGGTAAAATCATTTGGCAGTAAGTCAAGTCGCATTCGAGACGAAAGCCCGAACGCTGTTGCAAATCTAAAGACTATCGCATTGCCAGAACTCATAACCTGATTTTCAGCATGTAACTTTGTTATTCCATAAGTTGTTAACGGATTTGAAGGAGATTCCTCTGTACATATGTCTTTCAATGCCCCGTAAACACTTCCGGTCGATGCGTAAATGAGTTTTTGGGACTTATCTCTGGCTTTATCAATATTCACCGTCCCGTTATGATTTATATCTTCGGCTAACTTCGGATCCCTTCTACAAGCTGGTGCTCCTACAATGGCAGCAAGATGGATAACAATGTCAACTCCATCTACAGCTTTTTTCACTACTTCAAAATCTCTAATATCCCCTTTCATAAATTCAAAATTTTCTTCTATGAAGAAGGGAAGAAGAGATGTCTGGCCATACATCAGATTATCTAATACCCTGACTTTATGTCCCATATGGAGTAATTCAGGAACCAACAGCGAGCCAATATATCCAGCTCCACCTGTTACTAAAACTTTCATTGCCTTACCTCCTTTCCATTTTCAGTTAATTATATAATTATGCTCTCTTTCACCAAGCTTGCAACATATTTTGATATTGCCACAGAGCTTGTTAACCCAGGAGACTCTATGCCAAGTAGATTTATAAATCCTGATAGTCCTCTCTCATATTCATGCTTAATCACAAAATCCCTGAAATCTTCCCCCATCCCTTGAAGTTTAGGTCTAATGCCTGCAAAATCGGGTTCTAGATCAAGGTGTTCTATGAAAGGCAAAAATCTTTTCACTGAGTGATAGAAAGCTTGTTTTTGTGATTCATCAACCGCATAATCTATCTTATCTACATAACGCGCATTAGGTCCGAGCCGCATTTTTCCTTCAAGATCCAAGGTAATATGAATTCCTAGACCTGCACCTTTTAGGTTGGGTGCTGGATATACTAGCCTTTTAACCAGCCCGTGTTTGTTGGGATTTATACTAAAATATTCTCCCTTACAGTAATGTATCTTATAACCTGCCTTGGTTATATCTATTCCGACCATTTCTGCTATTTTATCAGAGTTAAGACCTGCGGAATTTATTAAAACTTCGGTGACAAAAGAAAAATCCCCGTTCGGGTCTTTCACAGTAACTTTATATCCGTCATTTAGTTTTTCTATTTCTGCAACTTTCGCTCGATAAGCTATTTTAGCCCCTCTATCTTTTGCCTTTTCGACGAAGTATTTCATCAAGGCGTGTGAGTCTATAATACCGGTTGATGGGGAAAGCAATGCAGCAATTCCTTCTATATTCGGTTCTAATCTTTTAAGCTCTCCCTTTGAAAGAAGCTTCAAATCCTTTGCACCATTCTTTCTACCTCTCTGTAACAGCATTTCCAGCCCCTCGCACTCTACATCATTGGTTGCTATTATAATTTTCCCCAGCCTTTTATGAGCTATTCCATATTTATCACAAAGTTCATAAAGAATAGCGTTTCCTTCGACACATGTTTTCGCCTTTAATGAACCTTCAGGATAATAAATACCAGCATGAATAACCTCGCTAGTCCGACTACTGATCTCTTGTCCGAAGGTATCATTCTTCTCAAGGACGTAAACCCCTCTCTCATTCTCTGCCACTTGGGCAGCTATGGCTAGCCCTATTATACCAGCTCCAATGATAGTAATGTCAGTTTTATATAGCATGTTGATTAGTTCTTAAAACCCCACTGGGCACCAAAACGTTCTTATCCTACCAGAGCATTATTGCACCTTTTTCATTACATCGTCATACTTATTTCAGTGATTCTTCTTTTCGCATAGAGCTTTTTTCATCCAGATAGGCATATACTTCTGTTTTGAACCTAAGAAAACCCTAAAAATTTGCTGGTATAAATATCTTGCCAGATGGCTTCCGATGAATCCACCTGCACCAGTCACTAAAATTCTTTCCATTTTTGTATACCTCCTTATGCCTAATTGTTAATATTGTTAGTTTCTATTTATGTTTGGTGACTCAGCAAATACTATATTGCTTCTCCTAGCATACTTTAATCTTCCTTCTATGATATTTACGGACCTAAGATTTCAGAGAGACCATTACTGTAGATTTTGCTTTTGTCTCTAAGTATAGCCAAGCTTTCCTCACTTTGTAAATCTATACGCTGATGTCCTATGAATTGACCATGCTTTATATTCCAATACCTTAAGAAAATATACTCGCCTTGAGAGAGATGCTCAGGAAGAGGTCCCGCTTTTGCGTTAATACCAAGCATGTAGAACAATATACCCCTACCAAAGCTATCGGTATGTACCAAATTGGGCTCGGCAGAATATGCTATCCATTGGCAAGCATGAATGTCGGTCTGAGGATAGAAGCGCCAATCAGCCTTGTAAAGCGATAGCGGCATAGAGGTTGCTGTAGCTCCACTCAGCTCAAAGATGAAGCCAGTAGAGAATAGGAAGTAAGGCACTAGCACCAATATAACTACCATCTTGAGGTGCGCTGATGTAGCTATCCTTCGGAGACGGTGTAATGGAAGCAGCCGTGATAACCAGTGGGAAACTGCTATGCCACCTAAAACACAAAGTGGTGCCAGAAAGAGTAGTGTTGTATGGTATATCCTCATCATATGGAGATATTTGGTAAAATAGGGAAGAATGACAGCCAGTGATAGTATCACCATACTTACCAGGCTCATAGCTACATATTCAGGCTGGAATCTAGTCTTACGCCAATTGGCAATTAGTCCAATAATGCCTACGACGATGAAGAACTGGGTAATATATTGAAGAACCCTGGCGATTTCCCATTCTATTTCCCCTCCGCGCATTGGCATCAGTCCGAAGGCTTGCAAGATGTGGGGGTCTGTTGCCCCCGGTGACAAGAATTCAGTGGTTAAGGACGAGTAGATATGGTCACCTATCCTGACCACGGAACTAAGTGGAGAACCTGAGGAAACATACATATACCAGGCGAGGCAAAGCACAATAAATAACATTACATAGGTTCCGGTCAGCGTGCTCGGTGATAGGTGCTCACTTACAAGTTTTGGTGACTGGCGGGTGATGTTTACACTATGTCTGAATTTGGTAAATCTTGTTGCTATCCCCTCCCACATCCTCTTAACCACATCGTTTCTCCATAAGAGCAGCAAACACAGGGCAATGAGCAGATACAATATATAAAGATAAGAAATGCAATAGTGCGATACTATAATAGAAAACCCAAAGATAATCAGCAAAGCTGCCCGTTTGGTAGTATTCATCTCTTTATCCAAGAATAATAGCACCGATAGGGTAAGGAATAATTCAGCTACTAGCATTCTTGGCATGACTACAATGTGTGAGAAAAAGGCAGGGAAGGAGATGAAGAAAAACGCTGCAAAAAAGGCGATTTTATCATTTGTTTGCTTTATGTATACCTGAAATAGCGCTAGGGGAACTAAGCAGAAAAACATCGGATAGACGACTTTAAAGATCCAGGCTGTGTCTAAATTAAGCACCAGGGAATACACCGGTGCCAACATTACTATGCTGAGCATAGCATTGACATTGGTGCTTATACTGCTATCCCAAATAGAGTTATCCATGACCACTCTTTGAGTGGCATATTCGGAGAGAATATCCCCACCGACTAGTTCCGGAGAGATTAGTGACCAATGCCATAAGAGGGCAATACCGATGGCTACCACGGCTAAGGGATATAGTTTTGATGGGATAAACCTATCAAAAGCTACCGGAGCCGCTACCAAGGCAACAAGCAAGAGAAGTATAAGTAACACCGTGTTTCCTTGATGCAGGTAAACTAGCTGAGTGCCTAAGATGGCAAGAATAGGGAGTAGGAATAAGAGCAGGACTGGCGGGGAAAATAGTTCGCGCCACAAGATATGGGGAGGAGAAACGAGGCGCTCCATTTCTGGCCTGTTTCTTATATAGGCTATAGCGCACAGTATCAATACAACAAAAGTTATACTAGCTATCACAGGATAAATAGAAATCGGTTTGGAGATGCCAATCAGTGGGTAAATCGTATTTAAGAAAAACCCAAGGAACATTGTAAAGGCAATACTCAATCCTACCGAATACAAAAGGGTCTCAATGCTCCCCAGCTTATCTAACTTGAAAATACGGAGGATAAGGAGACCGGGAATAAAGGTAAGGCAAAGAAAACCAACGATTTGTCTGATAAGCGGGACATCAAAGCCTAAGGCAGCTAGTCCTACCAGTGCTAGCAGAACCAATTGAAGACTGACGACTATTCGGATGAATTTTTTTATTCCCCAGCTATTTATTTGAGGCAAACTAATCATCTCGCCAAACTTAAATCTGAGAGACTTTTTCAACGGTAAAATATACTCTGGTTGAATAGGCAGGCAGTGCTTTAGAAAACAAGGAATCAATTTTAATAATTAGAAACTTCGGGAAGACTTTGGTCAACTTTTCAACTAATGTTTGGGAAAGAAAGAGACGACCTTCGATTGTTCGGATCCTGGTATTGGGGATTTTTTTAAAGAGCTTCTTTACTTGGCTCACCGATATAAGACCTGATCTATCTGACCTAGCCAAAATAGATAAGCTATACAAGTTGATAATATCAAAAAGAATGAGCCCATTCCTTGAACAGACTTTACAAATCTCTTCAAGCGCTTCGTTTACATTCTCCTTCCCACCCAATTGATTCAATACCCGCAGGCATACAATATAGTCAAAGCAGCTCTCTTTGAATGGTAAATTGTATATGTCGCCATTTACCAGGGTGGGTGTTTTCTCGATGTTAAGATGGATAAATTTTTCTCTGGTCTTTTTCAACATAGGCATAGAGATATCGCATGCAGTAACATCCAACCCTTGTTTGGCAAACTCGATGGTGAACCTGCCGGTCCCCGAGCCTACATCCAGGATAGAAGGCAGTGGTTCCGTTGCTGGAATATTAGACACGGCAATCTTTTTTTCTATAAAATCAAAGATTTGCCCGCCAGCGGATGTAAACCTAGTGCGGTCATAATGATTTACAACGCTCTCATCTGAATACGCCCTCTTAGCATCGTACTTACCCATGAAATCCCCTTATCGCATCCTGGTAAACTTCAACATGTTTTCGTGTCATACTTGTGAGATTGTGCATTTGGCGAATATACTGCTGTGCTTGATTGCCAACCTCTTTCCTCAATTCATCATCTTCATATGTGAGGAGCATTTTCTCAGCGAGGGCTTCAGGGTTCCGTGGAGAAACTAGCCAACCCGTTTTGCCATTTAAAATTACCTCTGGAATGCTGCCTACAGATGTAGAAATGACGGGCTTACCCAATCCCATAGATTCTAAAAGTACTAGCGGAGGATGCGCATATCCGTATGGTGCCCTGAAAGGCAAGACTATTACTTTAGCAGATTGCACCGTATTAATGATATCGGGATTAAATCCTTCCAACGTAATTGAGCCCTGGTTTTTGCTTTTGCCTATTACATACTTATATAAACTTTCCTCAAGCCCATGAAAACCTGGGAGAGATAGAGTCAGGCGTGCCTCCGGGTGCTTGGTTAAGACAATCTGAAATGCGCTTAGAACGTCAGGGACACCTCGACCAGATGAACCCGAGCCCCAATATAGAAAATCAGTCCGTAACAGTGGTGAGCCATTGTCTTCAGCAAGATTACCAAGACGTTGAACATCTATTCCGGTAGGGATTGTCTCGACTTTTTCACTAGGGATGCCAAGAGAGCGAACATCTTCTGCCACATATTTGCTAGTTGTAATTATCCTGTCAAAGCAATTAAAGACTTTTCTGTTAAATACCTCGGGGAAAGCAAGTTTGAAAATGTATCTAGGTTTTGTTATGTTTAAAAGGCTCAAGACACCTGCGTCGCGCAGATGCTTGGCTCGCAATTTATGTAGTGTGTTTACTGTGTGGATAATTGGAATCGGCGCTTTGAAATCATAAGACTTGGCTAGCCCAAATAGTGTCAGCGAGTCAAAGCCGTGCACTATATCAATGCTATCCCCGGAAAGAATGTCATGAACAAATCTATAGCTCTTGTTACGTCCTAACAATGTCAATCCTACTGAACTAGGTAGGTCTAGTATTTTGAGGTTTTTAAGAGTCTTGTAACCTTCGCGCTCCAAGAACAAATCGTGTAGGGGTTTTAAGCGTTTAGGTATCCCAGCTACTAAAGTAACATAGATACCATTGTTTACCAGTTCTTTTGCCAATTCAAAGGCAACCTTCGAGTGGCCTGAGAACAGGGTCAATGGATTGCCAATTATGCATACTTTCATTGCTTCTTGGCTCCCTTACGATAAATCGGTCTGAGAATTGTCTGCATCGGTTTTGGAACGCCTTCACTATGGCTTGTCTCCAACCCTTGGTAGATATTGTCTAATCGCTCAACTAGTTTGGACCAAGTAAAATTTCTAATTAGTAATCTTCGTTTGTTTTTAAACTGTCTTGTGTATTCTTCATTCACTAAAACCTTAGCTAATGCTCCTCGCAATTGTTCTTCATCATATTGAATCACACATACTGCTTCATTTATCCAATACGCTACCCCGCAGCGTTCAGTCACTATCACCGGCGTGCCGCAGGCAAGTGCTTCAAGCACCGTTACACCAAATATCTCATAAGTTGATGGTAAGACATATATATCAGCATCAACATAGGCTTCCAGTTTATCCCTTTGGTAAAGAGGTCCAGTGTACAAAACCTTATCCTCAATTCCTAAGACGTTTATTAACTTTCTTAGCGTTGACAGGTATCCATCATCTGGACCAGCAATTACCAGCCTAACATTATCAATTTCCTTTGAAAGGTCGGCAAAGGCTTTTCCTAGAAGGTCAAGCCCTTTTTGCTTATAAATTCTACCTAGATAAAGGATTATTTTCTGGTCATCATTTAAGCCATGTTTTCTTCTGAATTCCCCTTTTTGTGGCAGATTCTCAAATTCGGATAAGTTAATTCCATTAGGCACAATCTCGATTTTGCTTTCAGCTATGCCCATATTTTTGTATTGTTGAGCTTCCATCGTTGTCAGGGCAATGAGTCTTGAAGCATCCTTCAAAATCCTGTAGCCCCAAAATATATCAAAGACCCTCTTCAGTCTTCCTTTTTGAAAAAAGGTTTCTACCGAGCCGCGGGCTTGCACTATATAAGGAATGCCATATTTCTTTGCATAGTAGTGAACTGCAATGTTTTGGAAGTTTCTGAAGTCCTGCAAATGAATAATATCAAAGGTTTTAATTTCCCTTTTGAGTTTAAAAATCATACCGGGGGCAAAGAAAAACCTCTTCCAGGCAAGACTGTTGCTTATGTTCCTGAAGTAATAAACCTTAACTCCATTTACATCTAAGACCTTCTCCTTCTGTCTACAATTTTTATCGATGGTGTCTGTTGTGTAAACTGTTACCTCATGTCCTCTTTTGGCTAATTCCTTTACGATTTCATATGTATTCCTTGGAGGACCACCGTATGCCCATGCTGGATAAAAACAAGGGGTTACCTGCAAAATTCTCATTTGGCTCTTCTTGTTTTAAAATTTCAAAATCTGGAATTGGTTTTTATCTTGTCCCGGTTTCCCGCAATCCAATCGTATACTTTCTTAATTCCATCCTTCATCTGCATCTTGGGCTCATAGCCTAGAACTTTTCTTGCTTTCTC
>SDBU01006304.1_pt1 | contig 13998 bp, 20 predicted proteins | sample 2277071 | NCBI WGS metagenome assembly SDBU01 (sample SAMN10397929, study PRJNA504765) | marine sediment metagenome | isolation source: marine sediment core GS08_GC12, 126 cmbsf | place: Arctic Ocean: Gakkel Ridge, Loki's castle | collected 2008
GCGAGAGAAGGATAACGCTGACGTACGGGACCGGTATGCCAACAGGACCGAAGAGCAGCGGAAGAAGTACAACGCTGACGTACGGGACCGGTATGCCAGCAGGACCAAAGAACGGCAAGAGAAGAGGGCCGAGGTCGTGCGGGCCTACGAGTACAGATGCAAGTACGGGATAACGCTGCAGCAGTACGGTGATATGCTGGCAGTACAGGGCGGTGGCTGTGGGATGTGTGGTCAGCTACCCGGTAAGAAACGGCTTGTCATCGATCATGATCATCAGACCGGCGAGATCCGCGGACTGCTGTGCGATCGCTGCAACCGCGGTCTCGGGCGCTTCGATGATGATCCAGCGCTGTTCGATGCCGGGGCCGTGTGGATCAAGGAAGCCAAGACGGGGATGTTCGTCCCTGAAGACAAGCGTCGTCTAAGGCGATACAAACGCCAGAAAGGCAAGGACCATGGATAAGCTGGACGACTTTTTCTGCGACGAAACACTGGGGCCAATCATCGTCGCAATCGCCAAAGTGCGTGCCCAAGAAGGGTCAGAGGTTCCAGTGGAGATACATTTCCCTCAACTGGAGTCCGATCATACATTTGAAGCTGAATTTGTCAGGTTTCCCGTTGTGCTTGTGCTTGCGGGCCAGGCAAGCGAGGGGAACTACCTCGATATGACGTGGGAACACCTAATCGGCTATCCCGATGCGCGGCTACAAGGAACCGCCAATACGCTGGACGAATTTCGCAGATTGCGTCCTCAAATCGAAGCGCGTGCGAGAGAAAGCATTCAGCGTAGGATTGACGACGAAGAGGCGCGTATTCGACGCGAGTTGGAAGAGGCGCATAGGGTCGGATTCCGATGAGTACCCGTATGTTGAACGAGGAAGCGATGGCCGTCTGCGACATGGCCATCACGACCTACAAGGACGGACTGTAATGACTACACGATGGCCTAGCCATGCTGCGGTCGTTAAGCGGCCGTTGCGTCCAGAAGCGTTGGCTGTTTGCGATCGCATTAAGGTCCTGCTGGCGAAGTTCTGGCACGGCAATCAATCGGAAATGGCTAGAGTTACCGGTGTTCCGCAGTCGGCCATCGCTAAAGCTGTTCACCGAAAATGTGCGATCGGACGTGAGTCCCTGGCGAGAATCTGCCAGACTGTAAATATCGACGGCACCTGGTTATTGACAGGTCAAGGTCCGATGATACGCGGCGAGTGCCGCAATGACAGAATCCGAAGCGTCCTTGCTGCCCTGCTTGCAGAGCTCGGCGAGGGCCGAACTTGATCTCGTGAACAAGATTCGCCCACACAAGGAGAACAGAATGCCCGAGACGCCATACGCGACGGTTTCTGTCGAGAAAATCGATCAGGTGCCGCCAGCTTTGCGGCCGGATATCCGTCGTACGGAGTGTGCGAAATGCGGAAGCCCGGTCATTCTCTACCAGCCGTCTTTTGTTAAGACGCAAGCCATAGTGAAATCGCTCGGACGTGAGTTGGTTGTCATGTGCCCTGCGTGCATCGTCGAGTTCGAAACCAAGTCTGTTGCATACTGCGAAGTTCATTCGCCTGATCCACAGGTGGTGCGGGAGTTTCACAGGGCAGCAGCGGAATTGAATTGACGCGACTACAAAGATAGAACTTGATCTCATGAACAAAGTGGGAGATCACCATGGCTAGCGAAGCCATCTTCATCGGGGCGACCCTTCAGGGCGCCCAGGGCGCCGAAGAGTTCTTCGGCCCCGTCAAAGTCCCCGGATCCATGTCCAAGCAGGCGACTATCGACGCCCACTTGGCCAAGGTCAGCGATGCTCGCGATGAGCATCTGAAATTCCCCGCCCTCGCGTTCGCAGGGAGTGTGTTGCCAAACGACGACGCATACGAGAACCACGCCCAGCGGCCCATGACGGCCGTATTGGCGTCCATTGTGATCCTTGATAGTGACGGCAACGTCGAGTACCAGCAGACCGCCAAAGACCCCATTCAGCGGGGTAAGGTCGCGCTACCGCTGATCAACTATCTGAAAGAAACATACCCGCAACAGTTTGCGGATTCGCTCCGTCACGGAGACTCAGACCCGCAGGCCATCATCTTCGGGTTCAATCTGAAGCAGGTCCTCCGCATCGCCGCGTTTGAGGTCCTGCACAGGAACACCAAGGCCAAGGACATCGAGCGGGTCTCGATTCCTGTCCGGCTTTGGCACAATCCCACAGGCGTATACGATCCGCTCGACGTCCTTTTGCCGGCCGGCGATCGGCGGGACCTGGATTTGTACAGCCTGATACGTTACTTTGGGATTCATGAGGCGACGCCGGAGGACTTGTCGACAAGCTCCCAGCTACAGGCGGAGGTAGTCAAGGCGCTGGTTGAGCACGCCCAGTTGGCGTAGGCGACGGTTTCACCGGTCGCTAGGCTAACCCGGTTAGCCGGGTGTCCGGTCACGGTGGCCAGTTGGGCTCATACCCCAGCAGGCAGGGTTCGAGTCCCTGCGGACGCCTTTGGAGCTGTAACACGAGACGATCCCATGACAGACGGCCATATTGACGACAAGGGCAGGTTTCACGGCGATTTGCCGCCGACGCCTGGCCGTATCTGGACTGCAGACGCGGCAGAGGCGCCAGCCCCGGCCGACAGGTCCAAGTTCGCTTTCAGCGAGCTGGCCGAGGAGTGGCACTTCTTCAACCACGGGGCCTTGTTCCGCTACTGCGGGATGGAGTACCCTCGGGATGACCCGGTGGCTGACTGGTACGAGCAGCAGCCGATCGGGACCGACATCATCCAGCAGCCGTTCAAGACGCTGGTATTTGAGGGCCTTGACGCGCCCATCCATGTCGGTCCGCTCACCTGGGGTAACGTGGTCTGCGCCATCCGCAAGGAATACTGGGACTCACTCCTGGGCTTCCTCGGCGGCGTGGCTACAGTGGACCACAAGAAGAAGCTGTACGCCCAGACGTTTGCCGGCGATATCCAGATCTTGGATCCGGTGCTCGTCGAGCGATTCAGCTTTTTGCACCCTACGATCCAGCCGATCACCGTCACGATGTTCTGTGCCGATACGAACAAAGACCGTTGGGAAATCCGTCCAGCGGTCACTATGGCTGCAAGGCCATGCTTCGTACGTGTGGATCCGCGGCCGGAGGTCGTCGAAATGGGGCGAGCCGTCTTGTCTGGCGACATCGCCCAATTGCAGCACAAGGATAGTCCGGCGTTCCAGACAACGCTGGACAAGTTCAAAGCACTTAGAGGAGGATCTACAAGTGCAAGTGACAATGGAAATGCCCACGGCCGTTGAAGGCAAGTGGCAACTCCAAGATGCGGATGGTAAGATCGTTGCGTCCCAGGACACCAATCCTGGAGCTGTAATGGTCATCCAGCCGTACTTCTACAGCGGCCAATACTCGCAGACGCTGACGCGTGTATGTGTCGCGGGCAAGCGCGGCCGTAAAACCAAGGCTGCTTTCAAGGTTGCCTCCACCACCGGCCAGGTGAGAACCGAATCGATGGACAAGGCGCCGAAGCATGTTGAAGCCATGTTCGATAGGCCACTCGCCAAGCCCAGGGTACCAGAAGATGAGCAATGACTCACCTTTGGACGTAGCCACAGCCGGCAACGTCACACCACCACCTACAGCCGCCGACCAGCTGACACCTGATCAGACGGTCGACATCCTGCGGAGACTCAGGCACGTTTTTGCCCTGGCCGATGACCTGATATCCAGCGACCTTCGAGGTCGCATCTGGGTCGTGCACGGGGTAGTCGGCGGGCAGGCGCCGGTCGTGGAGTCGTTTGAGTCCAAGGCTGATCTGTGCAAACTGATCACCGAGATCCGGACGAGGCACAATGCAGAGCCGGAGAACGAGTACTTCTTGCACATGTTCTATGGGCAGCGATGGGCCGTCCAGAAGGGCCGCATGTGGAAGCTGTGGGATGGACGCACGCTCATGCCCGTCGAGGGCGGTGACGTTGCGGACTTCCTTGACATATCGGGTAGGATGGGTGAACGTCCGGACCTCGATGACGTCGTGAGTGATCCGCCGGATATGCCGCCGGCCGATCCGCCGCCCGCTGAGGGCATACAGGCGACGCCGACCGCAGCAGCTGAGCTGCGAACCGCACCACCGGTTGTCGGCGAAGAGGCTGCTCCGCCGGGCGAAGACCCGCACATCGAAGAGTAGCCTCAATCCGGAACCAGAACGAGGCATTATAAGATGCCGGGGCCATGTAGTCCGGCATCTTTGTTTTGGTCCCTCTTCACTAAGGAGGTGAGCCCATGCTTACTCTCCCATTCGATGTGGATCGCGGGCTTGTACTCAAAGTCCACAAGCGTAAAGACCGCGTATACGGCAAAGTCAAGTACAGGACCATTGTCTATGCTTACCCGTTTACGGGGTCGGAGAAGCTTACCCTCGAACTGGCGGGCCATCGTCCGCGAGAGAGGGTTGTTTCTGAAGCACGATGGACGGCCCTTGCACCCCATCTGCACTATCTCGTGACGTACGACGCCGAGCACGGTGCAGGCACGGGTATGCAAAAGCGGCCGACGTTCCCAATTCCAGTTGCAGAACTTACTGGAGCTACATGAGTGACGAACTCAGAACACTGACCCTGGGCGGCGAAAATGCCGCCGTACAGGTACGAGAACAAGCAGAAGCCCCACAGGTGCAGTCTATGACTGCACCTGTGATCGACTTGGTCGACGAGCTGTTCTCGACCTATACAACGGGTACTGCCTGGCCGAAGGAGACATTCTTCGACCGCGGTGGACCCGAGATTCTGCAGGCAATTCGCCTGTTTTGCCAGAAGGTCAACTTCGCCCGCAGCGAACAAAACGAGCCTCTCCTGAACATATTGGAACTTGAAGAGGTCGTTGAAAAACAAGCTGTCTCGCTGGCGCTTCCACTGCAGAACTTGTGTCGCTGGACGGTGCTTGTCCGCGTCGGCGTACGCAAGCTGCAGCGGGACCTTCTGGGACTCGTATCGATGGTTCCAATGCCTCCGAAGGGATCGATCAAACTGAACCGGCCGGCCGACAACGTTGGGAAGACCCACTACGTTGTCACGCACCTGTTCGGTGAGCGGTTCCTGTGTCGCGGCTACTCGCTGAACTTCGACCGCGAAGGTCGGTGGCTGCTGGGAGGCCCTGACGGGAACCGCTGGTTCAAGGATCTGTGGCTTACTCCGGGACTGCAAACGGTGGATTCACTGGTATCGGCGAAGAAGCGGAAGCTTACGCCAGGCCGGGCTTCCAAGCTGTCCAAGCGAGATGAGCGGAGCATCAATCAGATCTGCGACGCCTACCGAAAAAAGCTCGGGGAAACACGTGCGGCAGCCAGGATGCAGGCCAAGAACTTCGGAGCTGCACACGGCGCTCGCCTTGACCTCGAGAATAAAGACATCATGTCGACGGCACTTTCGTCCATCAGGGCACTGCTGGCTCAGGTTGTGGTGTACCGCGAGGACGCGGTGCTCGACGACATTGTTGGCCGCATTGGGCGGAGCAAAGCCGAGGTAATCGATGACCCGACTATCGCCGAACGCGAAGCGGAGGCATTCGAGTACCATCTGGAACGCCGTCGAAGAGCATACAGACACTTTCGTCCCTGCGGGTCGTTCGCGATGCCGCGTGGGTACATGGTGTTTGCCGACCAGGGTGTGCCGGGGCACATCCCACAGGAAGAGCAGACCGAGCTCACCGGCGTATCCGGTGTTGCTGTCGGTGCTGGCTACCTGTCTACACGGTACGACGTAGAAGCGCTGAAGCGTAATCCGTCCGCCCTCCCCGAAGTCGAGGATCTTTCTCCAATCGTTGACGTCTGTGGCGTATCGACGCTTAATGGTAGACTCGTCGAGGATATGGAGTTGGTCAGCAAGGATCAGGCAGGTGATGAGGCGCCAGGCGATACCGACTTCATGCGGTACTCGCTTGTTGGCCAGCAGCCGGTGGACATGCCGCTTGCCGAATTTCTAAGAAAGACGTCGGTGCGGTTCGTGCCGATGATCGTGAACTTCCAGCGACGTCGCCTCTTTGTGGAGGACTTGCAAGGTGATCAGGATGGGATCACCTGGGCAATGTCATTCGATGACGTCAACCCGAGGTTTCTACCATGTCCGAAAAAGAAATCCGGCAAATCGAGTACCTAGGCGATGACGATGTCACTGTCTGGTTGGCGGAAGCGAACGGCGACGACCCACTGATTTTCCCACTTTGGCCGCAGGATTATCCTGATCATGTGGCCTTATACATGTCAGCTGGGGGCGAAATAGCTGTTGCCCTTTCTCGACAGGCCATGCTGGCCGCTCGCGACCCACAACGACTCTGGTTCTGCCACATCAAGCTGGGCGACCTCGTCGCCTTCACGGACGCCCAGGCGTCTTGGTTCAAAGGAGGATAGCATGTGTCTTGCGGTCAGCACGGATGATCAGGCCATCGAGTTGGTGAGAGCGGCGGTCGCCAACTTGCGGATAAATGACGATCCTTACGGTTATCACGCAAGTGCTGTGGAGTACGAGATCCTCAAAGCAGGCCTGGACGAGGCCGAACTTGTCGAGTTTGGTCTCTGCCCTGCCGATCCCGCCGAGAGAGAGGTACTGGTAATCAGCGCCGAAGATGGATAAATTTAACTCTGGGGGTGGCTTTCCGTCGCCCCCAGAGTTTCTTTTAGCTATTGATGCCAGCATCTGCCGGCCGTACACTAGGGACATCATGGGTAACGAATTCTTCAATCAGGCGTCGGTGCTCGGCGCTCCTACGCAGGCTACCTACCGGGATCTCGTCCGGCAGCAGCAAATCCCACGAGGATCGACCACGGCAGTTGCCCTGCCGCAGCCAATCCCCGGTTTTGTGGTTGGACGATCCACACTCGAAGGGGCGCCGGTCGGCTGGAATTCCAAGGCAATAGCCAGCATCATCAACATCGATCCGGATGTGCAGGGCGAAGGTTTCACCTTGGATCTGTCCACGGTGACAGCCGACGCCTTCAGCAAAGCCACCGATGCCGCCCAGATAAAGCAGGCGGTTTCGATCGATGATCTGCGGAATCGTGCGTCTTCGGTCTTCCGTTCGCTGGCACGCGACCAAACACTTGCACAGCCAGCATCCCCGCCATCGCCACCGCCACCGCCACAAGAAGGAGTGAACATGGAAACCCCGCCCGCTTCAGGCATGACGCCGGCATTGGACATGGCGCCGGCCCAGCCGCTGCTTGGCCACAGCTCGCAGCCGGTGCCACCAGCGGCCTCGCCGCAGGGTCCGCCGTCCACGATCCCGAACCCACACAGCGGTCAGACCAAAGCCGCATCGTTTGTACAGCCGGCAGCCCCGGCCTCGGCCCCGACATCGGCGCCTGCTCCGGCGGCTCCGTTCCCTCTCAAATACCAGGCACTCGGCGGCGAGGCCAGCCAGCTGGTGCCGCCCCAGGGCAATCCTGCGTCGCTTTTCGATCAGCTTTCGACGCCACAGGCTCTGCCAGGACCGTCGCGACCCGGTAGAGCTGCCGGCTCGGCGCCCACGTACAAGGTCACATTCGAGGTTCAGGGCGCGCCCATGTCCATCGAAACCTGGTACCACGATGTCATCCGGGACGAGCACGTGTTGGTGCTCGTTTACGACACCAGCTGTGTCGGATACCCGCGGTCCCGGCTGCAGCCGACCGACAGCGACATCGCCGTGCATATCGACGGAAGTGACTCGATCTACTTGGTCCAAGATCCCTCGATTACCTTCGAGTTCGGTGATCAGGAGTTCCAGGTGTTGCTCATCAAGGCCGAGCACCCGTATGCTAGCGCTGCTGCCACTGTGGAGTAGATTGCAGGTGTTGCAGTGCTGAAAGGCTGATATGATGGGAGAATATGGATGCGGGTTTTGCCGCGGATGCGGGCTGCCGTATGACGAGTTCGGTCTAGACACCACGCTGTCAGATGAACAATGGGCGTTGGTGTGGCCCAAGATCGACGGGTTGCTGTGTGCCAGCTGTATGGTCCAGCGGGCGAGTACGCTGCCGGGAATCATCGCCGTTCGGGCAGTGTTGGAATTCGCTGAAACAGGAGAACCAGCAATGGAAAAGCAAGCAGTAATCAAGCCGGGAGTCACACCGGATCTGGATCCGACGACTGAGCTGGCCGAAAAGGCCGCTGCCGCCAGGTCCGAGAAGGATGAGATCGAGCGTCTGGAGAAGCAAGACGTAACCAGCCGTTTGGCTGCAACTTCCGATCAGTAGTCCAAGGACGGGCCCATGTCGTATCTGATCCCCAACTTCACCTCGGGGGCCAACCGGGGTGGCCAGAACGCGGAACCATTCCCGGACCCGTTCTGCGATTATGCCTCCACGGTGATGCCCAGTTCGCTGCAGAGTGCTCTGCGGTGGTGCGAGTACATCATGCTGGCCAACGGCGTCTACCGGTCTGCTGTGGACCGGGTCATCTCTTACTTCATCACCGAAGTGGAGGTCGAAGGCACCGACCGCGACGGCAAAGAGAAGTATCTCGACTTCCTCAACAACACGTTGGGCATCCACGCATTGCTGCGGCTGGTCGCTCTGGACTACTGTACCTACGGCAACTTCTTTGCCTCAGTCGTCGTGCCATTCCGCCGCAATCTCTCCTGTCCGGCCTGCGGGTTCGAAGCACCCCTCCGCCGCATCCACGGCAATGAAAAGTTCAGCTATTCATGGCAGGGTTCAGAGTTCAGGGCCTCCTGCCCGTTCTGCAACTATCACGGCAAGTGGACACATATTGACCGGCGGTCCCACGAGGAGGACAACCTGGTCATCAAGCGATGGAACCCGCACGAGATGGAGCTCATATGGGACCCGTACACTGACGAGGTCGGGCACATCTGGCGGATCCCGCAGCACTACAAGACGTATATCAACAAGGGCACCCTCTTTCATCTGGAGCGTGTCCCGTGGGAGGTTGTGCAGGCCGTGAAGAACGGCACGCACATCGAGTTCGACAGGAACGTCATCTACCACGGCAAGGAGGATACCCTTGCTGGTGTACTCAACAAAGGCTGGGGAGTTTCGCGTGTGCTGACCAACTTCCGGCAGGCTTGGTACCTGCAGGTGTTGCACCGGTACAACGAGGCGATCGGCCTCGACTACATCATTCCATTCAGGGTGCTTACGCCCGAGCCGCGGCCGGGCGGGGCTGGCGGTGGAGGTGAGCAAACAGACCCACTTTTCACTGCTGACCTCGGCGGTTTCACCGGCCAGGTGAACGCCATGTTGCGGCAGCGCCGCCGTGACCCGACTAGCTGGTTCACGTTGCCGTTCCCCCTCAGATACCAGGCACTCGGCGGCGAGGCCAGCCAGCTGGTGCCGCACGAACTCATGGACCAGGGTCTCGATACTCTGCTGTCGGCCGTGGGCATTCCGGTCCAGTTCTATAAGGGCGACCTTACAGTACAGGCAGCACCGGCTGCACTGCGGCTCATGGAGAGCCATTGGAGCCATCTGACGCACATCTTGAACAGTTTCCTCCAGTGGATCTGCAACAAGATCTCGATCGCGTTGTCTTGGGATGAGATCACAGTTCGTCTGGCTCGCCCGAGCCACGCAGACGACCTGAACCGCCAACTGGCTGTGCTGCAGCTGATGATGGGTGGCCAGGTTTCCCAGACTACCGGGCTTCGCCGCGGTGCCGGCCTTATTTTCGAGGACGAGCAGAAGCGGATGATGGAAGAGCAGAAGTTCATCGCGGAGGAGGCCCAGAAGGCCCAGGAGGAGCTCGAGGCGGCCGGTTTGGGCGATCAGCTGGCAATGGGTCCGATGGGCGGGATGCCGCCAGGAGGCGATCCTGCGGCCATGGGCGCCATGCCAGGCCCGGGTGCTGGCGGCCAGGTGCCACCGGTCCAGCCCGGCGCTGCAGGCGGTGCCGCTCCGATGGGTGGTGCCGCTCCAATGGGTGGTGCTGGGGCGGAAGCGGGAGCGATGGCGCCTATGGATCCGGTCCAGGCCATCATGGCCCAGCTCCCGATGGGCAATGAGGCTAGCCTCACTCCGCAGGACCTCGATAGCATCGCGAACACGATTGCACAGCAGATCTACGCGATGGTCGGCGGCCAGCGGCAGTCTGCTCTTCGGCAGCTCAAACAGCGGAATCCTACGGTGCATGCACTTGTGAAATCTTTGCTAGAGCAGATGGACTCACAGGCAGAAGCCCGTGGCCGGCAGATGTCGCAAGGGCAGGCCGGCATGGCCCAGCAGCAATCGATGGCTCCGCCACCGGTCTAGCCGGAGCCCGTGAATGTGGCGACGGAGGTCAGCATGGCAGACCGGTTGGGCATAATCACAAGGTACACGCAGCACGAGGTGACTCACGCTGCTATCCATCTGGCGGAGATGGCCTGCGAGCGGGGCACCTCTGCAACGATCTACGGCATCGGCCCAGTCCGCCGCGAGGTAGCAAAATCCTGGGACTCTCATGTCATCACTTCGAAGCAGCAACACCTCGCCAGGTGGGCACAGCGCTGCAACCGTATTATCTGGACGCATGTGCCCCAGAAAGGCGAGGTGTTGCATATTCAGGGCCTAGGCGTCGATACTGCCCTGCTTATCAACTGGGAGGAGCTGACGCCTGACGACCAGGCGACTGTCCTGTCCTTTGACAAGATCATCATTCCGTATCGCTGCGTGGCGCATGTGCTGCAGCGGCGGTGGCATCTGAAGAAGGTGACGCCGATTATGATGCCCTGGGATGTGCCTGTCCCGTTTACCCAGCGGGAGAGCGAGCTGCACAAGAGTCTCTGTGCTTACTTCCCGATGTACGACTCGCAGCCACAGCGGCTCGATCAAGCTGTCTTCGCGATGATGCGTAAGGTATTGGCTGACACCGACGCAAACGTGCTGGTTGCTTGCGGGCGTAGATGGTCACTTTCCTCCAAGCGGATAATCAAGCAGCTGCGTAAGGACTTCAACGGCAGGGTTGTACTTATCCTCCGGCCGAACATCCTGCATAGGCTGATACTATTCGCCCGGGCGGATCTGACTGTGTGGGCGCCCAGGTTCGAGAGCTTTGGGCTGATTGGCCTGAACTCGCTGTGTATGGGGGCTCCCGTGATTTCATGGGACATGTGCCCCCAGAACGAGTTTCTAGTGGGCTGGAAGAACGCCATACTGGTCCCCGCCAAGACCGTAGAGAACTGGCTAGGGGTTCCAGAGGTCAAAACCGGCTATCGTGAATTCGGCGAGATGCTTGTATCCACCTTGCAGGATAAGACGCTGATCGCGAAGATGAAGAATCACACCTCTTTCGGTCTCGACAGCCGACGCAAACAGTTCGAGGCCGGTTGGAGTGAACTCCACCGCTAACGAAAGGAGCGAATGATGCGATTCTGGATTCTCTTGTTCATTGCGTTGACGGTCGTGATGCTGGTCATGCTGCCACTCACGGCCAACACAGTCCAAGCCCAAATGCATACGAAAGTGACGGCTCTGGCAGGGGATAACGTTCCCCAAGCAGCTCGGGGGGTAGCTGCCCAGGTCATTGTGTCTCGTCCGCACATCGCTTGGAACAATTACCTGAACAGATACGCCATTGTCCGACCTCGCGTCGCCGTAAAGCCAAAGGAGATCTGGGCTGTCCGCCAGCACGGCATCTGGCCGTTCAACCGGACGTGGATCTACCACAGGCTTGAGTAGCGGCGGGAAGGCAACCCCGCGGTCGCCCAATGACATGCCCTAATCAGGGCCGAAGGGATGACTGTTCTCGCCATCTGTACGATTGACGTACGGGGTTCGAACCCGTAGGCTAAGTAACGAACAACACGCGGGGCCCCTGCCATTGGGGCCCTGCATTTCCCTAAGCCCAAGAGACTGACATGCCCATCAAGAACCAAATTGACCACCGAGCAGACTATGCCAAGCAGAAGGCTGCCGGCCAGATCGTCGATGTCACCGCCGGACGGCATGGCCGTAGCAGGCCACGTCTTGCGGTCACACTTGCCCGTGCCCGGCAGCGTAGTAGCGCACAGCGTCCGCTGGCAGCAGAAGGCGTGAGCCTCGCCGAACAGCTTGGTATTCCGATCCCGGAGGACGTGAAGCAGAAGGTTGCCCAGGCTGCGAAGCTGTCGGAGACCTTGACGCCGCCACCGACCGCCAATGTGCCCGAGACGTCCAAGCCCGAGGTGCGTGTTGATCCGCCGATGGGCGGAGGTGACTTGCCGCCGGTCGCCGAGATGACTCTCGCTGAATTTGGTCCGCCACCGGCCCCGCTGCGGCCATGGGTCGAGGAGACTCCGTCTGAGCCAGCGGAAGCGGATCGGCCGGAGGGTGAGGACATCACGGAAGCGGATCGGCCGGAGGGTGAGGACATCACGGAAACGGAGCCGGGTGGAACCCCGCTGGTCTGATGAAGCGAAGACGCGGCAAAGGCTATGCTCAGGCCACTGGACGACGGGACAAGCCCGACAAGAGCAAACGACTGCGACTCCAGCCGCTACGCAACAAGGAAGCGACTCCTCGCAGGAACGCTCCTTGTCCATGCGGTAGCGGTAAGAAGTTCAAGGCGTGCTGCGGATGCCCGGAATTGCCTCCCAGCCGCTTGAACCCCTATAAGACTCTGAGGGTACAATACACTCCAGAGCAGCTGGCGGCCGAGCAGGAGTTTGTCAAGCAGTGGGGCTTCAATCCGAACCCCAGCCAGCTTATGGCGTACATGGGCGACGACCGCGACGAGATCAAAGCGCTGGTCCTTCGCGGCATGTCAGCCATCGAGGCTGAGCCCAAGTTCCACTACGCCGTGAGCAAGCTTGGCCGGCTGATCACGCCTAAGAACCAACGGCTAGTTACAGAGCAGGAGTCGGAGGAGTGGGAGGCGGCACTCGCGGAATACGCGGAGCCGGCTGAAGAGTAAAGCGTGTACATTCGAGAGTTTTACGGAGATACCCGATGGCTGGAGAGCCCAAAGAGATCTTGGAATTCCTGTTGGACAGATATCAGGAAAAAGAGCTGGAGACGCCTGGCGAACCGCCGCGGCCGGCCCCGCTGGATGAGCTGGATGCAAAGCTGAACACACAGGAGGAACGGATGGCTGCCCGAGTGGGCATCGAACACTTTTTGGAAGCCAGCCGCCAGTTCCTCCTTGATCATCCGCCCCAAAGTCACATAATGTTGGCTCAAGGATTTGGCGTGTCATTGGCCGGTGGCTACGAAGTGTGCCTGGTATCGCCTTCCATCGAGGATGAGCTGCCCGGCGCTCTAGAGCATGCCCCGGCACATCCGATCACCGAAGGTCGAAGCATTCGCGGCCAAGGTGGTGTTCAATCGGCTGCAGCGATTGCGATCACTGGCGGGCGGCAAGAGCCGTCGATCCGCAATCCGGGAGGCTAATCATGCCCACGCTCCGGGAGATCTTCCAGATCCTCTACTACAACGCGTGGAAACACTCTGACGACCCGAAGACCAAGAACGCAGCAGGGCTGCTTACGGTGCATGGCGTGATAAGCGTTATCGGCATGAACCACCTGCCCGAGGGCTTCGAGCCGACTGACGAGAACCTTGACAGCAAGATCAAGGACCAGTTGATCATCCACGCCGAAGAGGCCGTCATCCTCAACTGTGCCGCAAGTGGGATTCCCACGTGGGGCCGGACGATGATGGCGTGTTGGACACCGTGCCTGGTGTGTGCCAGAATGATCATCGGAGCGGGCATCAAGAAATTGATTGCCCATAAGGAGATGCACGACCGGACTTACGGAAAGTACCGTGCTGGCACCGAAGAAGCCGTACGCCGTCTCGGCGTGGCTGGTGTTGAGTACGAGCTGTGGAGTGGCAAGGTCGGGAATTGCCTGTCCCTGATGAACCACGAAACTTGGGAACCCTAATGTCCACTAAGCTGCCTCGGCTGGGTGTGGAGATTCGGCATGTGCCGGACTGGCCCGGATACGCCATCGATCGCAACGGCATCGTGTGGCAATTGATCCGGGATAAATGGATGCAGATGCAGCCCCGGCGGACTTCTGCTGGGGCGCATGCCGTTTGGCTATATCTACTTGGCGGGGTTGGTAATGCC
>SDBU01006305.1_pt1 | contig 13996 bp, 12 predicted proteins | sample 2277071 | NCBI WGS metagenome assembly SDBU01 (sample SAMN10397929, study PRJNA504765) | marine sediment metagenome | isolation source: marine sediment core GS08_GC12, 126 cmbsf | place: Arctic Ocean: Gakkel Ridge, Loki's castle | collected 2008
GTTACAAGCAAACCGATTACGCCGGCCCTTCACAGATTATGGACGAGATTGACGAGCTGACTCCCATATACGGCGGGATAAGTTACGACCGGCTGGACCCGTTTGGCCTGCTTTGGCCCTGCCCCTCCAAAGACCATCCCGGAACCCCCTATTTGCACAAGGACAAATTCACAAAGGGCAAAGGTACTTTTATGCCGTGTGCGTATATCGCTCCGAACGAGGTTGCCGACGACGAATACAACTTCACGCTGAGCACGGGAAGGATATACTGGCACTGGCACACAGGCACAATGACCCGCAGAACCTCCACGTTGGACAGGGAAGTACCTGCCGGCTATGTTGAAATCCATCCGCGAGATGCCGAGAGACTCCAGCTAAAAGACGGCGCTGTTGTGAAAGTATCCTCAAGGCGCGGCGAGATAGAGATACCGATAAAAATAACGGAGAAGGTAAAAGAAGGTTCTGTTTTCATCCCATTTCATTTTCGGGAGGCGCCAGCCAACGTTCTTACCAACCCTGCGGTAGACCCGATTGCCAAGATTCCGGAATATAAAGTATGTGCCGTAAAGATTGAAAAGCTGCAACAATGAAAGAAAAATTGCTGAAGAAGGATAACGTTAAGGCCCTTTGTGCCAGCACCTGCAAGGAGTGGGAAACTTACGTGCCTCTGAAGGAGATGGGGCAGGATGTTCAGTTTGTGAGAATAAATGGCGAGGAAAAAAATGGTGCTTTGGATAAGCTGGACCTCGACTATGAATCCCTTTTAATTGGTCCTAAAGCTATAGGGTTTCCTCAGCTTGAGTCTCTTTTTGAGTTTCAAAATGGAAAGATAACGGAAACCGTCCAGCCCCGCACAAAGAAGCTTCTGTTTGGTCTGCGCGCCTGTGACCTTAAGGCTATATTGTTTGTCGACGAGTTCTTTAAGAGAGACTTCGAAGATATCTATTATCTGAACAGGTCGACGGACAGATTACTGGTGCTGGTCGGCTGCATGCGTCCGCCCAGAGATTGCTTCTGCACATCTACAAAGACAGGGCCTTTCTTACCAGTGAGTCCCGGCCAGCAATCAGACTTTGACCTGCAGATGGTCGACATAGGCGATGCATATCTGGTCGAGGTAGGCTCTAAAAAGGGAGAAGAATTCGTAGAGAACTACAGAGAATTTTTCGATGAAGCTTCAGGAAAAGCTGTATCGCAATCAAAAAAGGCAAAGCGTGCTGCGGAAGAAGCCGTTAGTCTCAAAGTGGATTTTGACAGGGCAATAAAGAATTTTTGCGAAGACAAGTTTCCTCAGGAGATTTATGAAAGGGTAGCGGAAAGATGCATCTATTGTGGCGGCTGCCTGTACGTGTGTCCGACCTGCACCTGTTTTAATGTCTTCGATGAAAAACAAGCCCCCGTGCTCTCTTGCGAGAGCAAGAACGGGGGCAGAAGATATCGGAACTGGGACGCCTGTGTACTTGAAGGCTATACGCGGGAGGCAAGCGGCCACAATCCGCGTCACGAGAAATGGCTCAGGACCGCCCGAAGGTACGAGCATAAGTTGAAATACGATTACCTTGCGACCGGCATGAGCGGCTGTGTCGGCTGCGGCAGATGTTTATCCGCCTGCCCGGTCAATATAGGAATTAGCCAGATTATCGAAGAGGCTGCGAAGCTATGATGACGAATGAATATCTTCCTTATCCGGCGGTAATAGATTCTGTCCGAAACGAAAGCTTCGATACAAAGACCTTTAAGGTGGTCTTTGAAGACAAAAGACCGGCCAAGTCGTTCGATTATAAGCCGGGGCAGTTTGTCCAACTGTCATTATTGGGAGCAGGAGAGGCCCCTATATCGATAACTTCTTCACCCTGCAGGCGAGGGTTTCTGGAGTTTACAATAAGAGCTGTTGGAAGGCTCACGCGGGCGGTGCATCAGCTCGAGCCGGGCAATAGAATCCACATAAGAGGCCCTTATGGAAATTCCCTTCCATTCGAGGAGGTTAAGGGAAAAGACCTGTACTTCATTGCCGGCGGGATTGGATTGCCGCCTCTGAGAAGTTTGATAAACTCGGTCTTTGACAGCCGAGAAGAGTTCGGGAGGATTAAGATTCTTTACGGAGCAAAGACGCCGGATGAACTTTGCTTTAAGGATGAACTCAAGAGCTGGCAGAAGATAACTGACACAGAAGTATTACTTACGGTGGATAACCCAGACGAGCACTGGAAGGCAAATGCGGGTGTGGTGACAACACTGTGGGACAAGACCGATATGAGCACATCCGATGGGATTGCTTATGTGTGCGGCCCACCAATTATGATTCGATTTGTCATTATGGAACTGCTCCAGTCGGGCTTCAAAGACGAAAATATCTATATGAGCCTTGAGAGATATATGAAGTGCGGAATAGGCAAATGCGGGCACTGCAACATTGGGGCAAAGTTTGTCTGTGTGGACGGCCCTGTCTTTAGCTATAGTCAGTGTAAACAGTTGCCTGAGAAAGACAAAGCACTGGCGATATAAGTGTGTGTCTTTGGAAAAATGGCTGCGTTATTGTGAGCGAAAAGAAGCATCAGTCTTGTTCTTTGCTTGACACCCTCGGCAAAGCCCCATAAAATCCGCACCTTAACGGATGCTTTATCATCATCGAGGTAAGATATGCAAATAAAACTAAAGTTTCTCGGGGCCGCCCAGAACGTCACCGGTTCCCGACATCTCCTGCAGGCTAACGGTGTTGGTCTGCTTGTGGACTGTGGACTCTATCAGGAAAGGCAGTTTAGAAAAAGAAACTGGGAGCCATTCCCTGTAGCACCAGGCACAATTAACGCGGTTCTTTTAACTCATGCGCATCTGGACCACTGTGGCTTACTGCCGAAGCTGGTTCGCGAGGGATTTACCGGCAAGATATACTGCACTAAAGCCACAGCCGAGATTGCGAAGATTATACTGCTGGATTCAGCTAAGATACAAGAGGAAGACGCCAAGCATAAGCGCAAACGCCACAAAAGGCAAGGCCGCAAGGGCCCATACCCGGTGGTCCCGCTTTATACCATAGAAGATGCCGAGGCCTGCATCGACCGCTTCGAATCTGTGCCATATAGAGAGGTTGTGGACTTCGGCAATGGCGTCGAGGCAACGTTCTATGACGCAGGTCACGTCCTGGGCTCATCGATTATAAGGGCAAAGGTGCGGCAAAACGGGCAGGAAAGGATTATTTTGTTTTCGGGAGATATTGGCCGGCCTGACAGGCCCATCGTTTGCGACCCCACCGTTTTCGACAAGGCCGACTATGTCCTTATCGAGTCAACCTATGGCGATAGAGTACACGAAGACACCGAAGATATAAGGAAAATGATTGGCCGGGTGATAAACTCGACAAGAAACGCCGGCGGTAACATCGTTGTGCCAAGCTTTGCGCTTGAGAGGTCGCAGGATGTTTTGTACTACATAAATGAACTACTGCAGAAATCACTGATTGAGCCTATAAAAATTTTCCTGGATAGTCCAATGGCTTCAAGAATCACCAAAGTTTTCAAAGAGCACCCCGAGCTGTTCGACAAAAAAATGACTGAGTCTATGAAAAACCATCAGTCGCTGTTTGACCTGCCGATGCTGCAACTGGCCGGCACCGCAAATGAGTCGAAAGCAATCAATGATATAACCGAGCCGATTATGGTCATAGCAGGTTCGGGAATGTGCACCGGCGGCAGAATAAAGTACCACCTTATCAATAACATCACCAGGTCGGAAAGTACGATAATGTTCGTGGGATACCAGGCACAGGGAACACTCGGCAGGCAAATTGTTAACGGCAAAAAACAAGTCAGGATACTCGGCCAGACGTACCCGGTCGAAGCAAAGGTGGTGCGGGTACACGGCTTTTCAGCACACGCCGACAAAGACGAGCTTCTGGCATGGCTAAAAGAGCTCGATGCCCCACCGAGGAAGGTTTTTGTTGTACACGGCGAGGCTGAAAGTGCCAAATCATTCGGTGATTACGTCAGGGAACAAACCGCCTGGGACGTCAGTGTCCCGGCATATCAGGATGAGGTTATTCTCAATTAGCCGAAACTTACACGCTTAAACTATGTGTCGTGTGATTTCTTCTTTCGATGTGCAACGTAACTCAGTAATATCCCCAGCTCAAACAATAAATACAACGGCACCGCCAGGGTTATTTGAGAAATCACGTCCGGCGGCGTAGCTACCGCTGCTACTACAAAAACTCCAAGCAGGACGTACTTTCTGGACCTGTGCAGAGCAGCAATTGAAACCAACCCTGTTTTGCTCAAAAAGAAAATCGCTATAGGTGTCTGAAAACCAAGACCAAAAACAAGCATCAGTATAGTTATGAAAGACACATATTTTTGGAAGGTCCAATTAGGTGAAACATCGATGATTTCGCCAAACTTCAGGAAGAAAGCGAGTGAAATCGGCGCTACTACATAGATAAAAAACAACGCACCTGTAACAAATAACGCCGCTGAAAAAGGGACTGCAAGACGCACATATCGCTTTTCTCGCGGATAAAGTCCAGCGGAGATAAACATCCATAACTGGTAGAAAACCCACGGAGATGAAACAATCAATCCTGAAATCAATGCGACTTTCATATATCCAACAAAGGCATCAGCAGGCGCAAGGGCGGTCAAAGGCCGGTCGGGCATTAACTCGCTATATGGCTTTTGTATAAAGGCTATTATTGCCGGGCCAAAGAAAAGACAGATTACGGCACCTGCCGCCAGGCCAGCCAGTGCGAGGATTAAACGAGTCCGTAATTCTTCAAGGTGGTCACCCAGGCTCATAGTGGAGTTGAGGGGGTCATGTTTCTTATTGGTATCGCCCATTTCGATAGGTAAGGTCAGAACCGCAACTCAAACCTTTAGTCATTCTTGTCAAGGTCATTCAGACCGGCAGCATCCTTGGCCTCGTTAACAACCTCATCCTTGATTTCTTTGACGTCCTGCTCCAATTCATCCTTGGTTTCCTTGGCTTCGTGGACGCCCTTTTTGAATTCGGTCAGGCTCTTACCTAAGCTGCGAGCCAGTTCCGGCAGCCGTCTGCCGAATATCAGCAGGGCAACGACGAGAATAATCAACCATTCCCACCCGCCGGGAATGCCCCCCCAAGCCAAGATATAATGTACATTCTCAGCCATCTCAGACTCCTTGAATCAATTTACTATTGACTATTTACTATTGACTATTATTATTGCTTATTGACTTTTTATTTTCTTCAATGCCTATGGCATGGCATAGCCATTGTAAATCGCCAATTGTAAATTGTCAATTTTTTCCCAGGAGCCGGCTATGGATTCAACACCGGACCGGGCTAAACGCCTCGAATACGTTATTAGCATCTGCTTATTGGCCATTCTTTTTCTCATCGCCGCTGGGCTCTTCCTGAAGCAATCCGATTTCGACATGAGCCAATTCGGTATATACACCGCGCCGAGGCGATACGCAAGTTAGCCTGACCGGTGCCGACCACAAAAAAATGCTGCCTTTTCCACAGCATAAGTACTTAACACCCCTATACTTACATTTCTAAAAAGGCGGTTTTTCTTGACTTCAGACGCCCCTTTCAGGTATAATACTATCATAAAAATTACTACAAAAATGCTTCGGGGGAATAAAGTGGTGATGAAAAGGTTTTATTACAAATTTTGGCTTCCGTTTACGTTTAACAAAAAACGTATTCTGCTGCTGGCAATTGCAAGCTATATTGCCTTGTGTTGAAGTGCACTCCTTTTTTTGTATGGCCGCTCAGTTTTGAGCGGTCTTTTTTATGCGCTTAAAATCCGTTAAACATTTGACACGGTTGAGATGAAAAATTAAGCTTATGCAGAATTGATTCAGCTAATCGGGAGCTTTGTAAATGATAATAGTTACCGGCGGAGCAGGATTCATCGGCTCAGCACTAATCGCTGCATTAAACAAACGACGTATTACCGATATTTTAGTAGTTGACGAGCATGGTAAAGACAAGTGTAAAAATCTCGTGAATTTATCTTTCGCCGACTATGCAGAGAAAAACGACTTTTTGAAAACAGTTGTTGAGAAAAAAATCAGTACGGACATCGAATCAGTTTTTCATATAGGCGCCTGTTCAGATACAACCGAAACGGATACTGAATACCTTAGAAAAAATAACTACCAATACTCCAAAGTCCTCGCCGAGTGGGCAACCGACACCGGCATACGCTTCATCTACGCTTCAAGCGCCGCCACATACGGTGATGGCTCAAAGGGTTTTAGCGATGACGAGGGAAAAATCCACGAATTGAAACCTTTGAATATGTACGGCCATTCAAAACAGCTTTTCGACCTGTGGGCACACAGAAAGGGACTACTAAAGAAAATTGTGGACTTAAAATATTTCAACGTCTTCGGCCCGAACGAATACCACAAGGCCGATATGCGAAGCTTTGTGGTCAAGGCCTTTGAGCAGATAAATGCTGCTGGAAAAGTCCGCCTGTTCAAATCACATAACCCCAGGTACGCCGATGGAGAATACCTTCGCGATTTTCTTTACGTCAAGGATGCTGTAGATATGACACTTTTTTTCTACGACAACCCACAGATAAGCGGCTTGTTTAATATCGGCGCCGGCAAGGCACGCACCTGGAACGACCTTGTAAAAGCGGTTTTCGCCGCAATGGATAAGAGTGTGAAAATTGAATACATCGATATGCCCGATTCAATCCGTAATCAGTACCAATACTATACCTGCGCCGAGATTACCAAGCTCCGCAAAGCCGGCTACAATAAACAAACCACACCCCTCGAAGACGCCATCAAAGACTATGTCCAAAACTACCTACAAAAGAAAGATTATTTGACCGGCTCTTAGCTGGTCCTATCAGTTTGAGCAAGATACTTTATGCCGTTTACGCCATATCATTTTGGGCCGAGTGTGTTTGTCGGGCTCGCTCTTAGAAGGTGGCTCGATGTACCGGTATTCGTTCTCGCTAATGTCATCGTTGATATCGAGGTGCTGGTGATAGCGGCGCTTGGGCTCGGCCGGCCGAGGCACAGATACGCTCATACGCTTTTGATTGGCGCTTGTGTAGGTGTCATCTGGACGCTGGCTGCATACCCGGCTCGTCCATTATTTGAAAGGCTGATGCAGCTACTCCGCATCCCTTACGAAACTAATTTTTGGAAGATGCTCATCTCCGGCGTACTCGGCGTCTGGTTTCACGTACTTATAGACGGCATTTACCACTGGGACACACAAATGTTTTGGCCGAGCAAAGCAAAGCCGTTATTCAATATCATACCTCACGACTGGATAAAACCTATATGTGTCATTTTCTTTTTTGCAGCTCTTATTCCTTATGTGTTCGCTGCTAAATCATATTCAAAGCAAATAAAGCCGGCCGAAAACGAACAAAAGCAAAAAAGTATCTATGCAGATTCGAATAGTAAAAGAAATGGACTTAGTCATCTCTTACGGGACTGAAATCAGCGAAAAACTCAACGCCGCTATTGGAAAAACTTTGGCCGTCTGCTTTCCGCATCATAAAGACGTATACTCGAAAACTCACTACCTAAATGACAACAAGCCTGTGTTTTCTGTAATTATCGAAGATGGCGGTAACGTAATCGCTTATGTCGGCGTAATCGACAGGACCATAAAACTCGGCGGCAGAAGGTATCGAGTCGCGGGCGTTCAAAACGTCTGCGTCCTGCCGAAATACCGGCACCGGCGATTAAGTGATGGTGTATTAAAAGCTGCGATGGAAGAGGCACACACCCGGAGGTTCGATTTCGGCCTGCTCTTTACTCAACAGAAAATAAAGAAGGTATATGCCCGCAACGGCTGGCTCCAGATAAACAAAAGCAAATTTATACGCACCGAAACCTGTCCTGAGCGGAGCCGAAGGAATAGCGTCAATATTGAGATGCCGTCTGAAAGTGTCAAGATGTACTATCCGCTCGCTGTTAAGGATTTCCCGACCGGCGATGTGGATTTGCAGGGCAACAAATGGTAACTGTCTTTCCCGCCTGCCGACACGGATTTTTACAGCCTTGCCTAAAATGCCCTCTTTCTTTATAATTCCCCTTACCCTGAGTATTTGTGTGAGCAAAGGTACATATGAAAGCCAAAATCGCAGAACAGGTTAAGCTGTTAAGCCGCGGCACGGTCGAGATTTTTACCGAGGAAGAACTGACCGAAAAACTCACTGAGGCAGCTAAAACAGGCACTCAGCTTCGCATCAAGCTCGGCCTGGACCCCACCAGTCCCGATATACATCTCGGCCACACGGTAGTATTGCGGAAGATGCGGCAGTTTCAGGACCTCGGCCACAAGGCTGTGCTTATCATCGGCGACTACACCGCACGTATCGGCGACCCTTCCGGGCAAGACTCAACCAGGCCGATACTATCGACCAAGCAAATTGAAGAAAACGCAAAGACATACTTTGAGCAAGCCGGCAAAATCCTCGATACCTCTGAAGACAAATTAGAGATACGGTATAACAGCAACTGGCTGTCGGACCTCGGACTAACCGATGTCATCATGCTGACAAGTACTATGACCGTCGCCCGTATGCTTGAAAGAGATACATTTGAACTGCGTTATAAAAAAGGCGACCCTATTGGCGTTCACGAATTCCTCTATCCGCTGATGCAGGGCTATGACTCGGTGATGGTAAAAAGCGACGTCGAATTAGGCGGCACCGACCAGACTTTTAATAATCTCGTCGGCCGAGACATCCAGCGCGCGCACAACCAGACGCCGCAGGTCGTAATCACAATGCCAATCCTTGTCGGCCTCGACGGCAAAGAAAAAATGAGCAAATCAAAAGGCAATTACATCGGCGTAACTGATGAGCCGGCCGATATGTTCGGCAAGATTATGAGTATCTCCGATGAGATGATGGAAAATTACTTTACGCTTTTAACTGACCTGCCGACCGAGAAGATTGCAGAGCTAACCAACCCCGACAAGACCCACCCTAAAGAAGCAAAAGTGCTGTTAGGCAAAACAATTGTATCGGAATTTTACAATGATTCAACCGCTCAGTTGGCTGCCGCCGAATTTGACAAGGTCTTCGCACAGGGACAACTGCCCAACGACATACCACAAGTTGAAATGGCTGCTGAGCCCATTATGGCAAGCAAGCTGCTGGTGTACTGCAAACTTCTCGAAAGCACCAGCGAGGCAAAAAGAATGATAAGAACGCAGTCAGCCGTCAGTATCAACGGCAATAAAATCAACGACCCTAACGCCGAAATTACGCCCACCGATGGTATGATTATTCAAGTCGGAAAACGAAAATTCGCCAAAATAAAAATTACGTCATCCTGAACGAAGTGAAGGATCTCTCCCTCGGAGTTGAGCTGTTATTCTAAAGGTGGGTAAACATATTGAATTTTTGAGTTATGCAAATCAAAGACCCAGACTCGACGGAAAGGTGAGTTCTTTAGATTATGTTGTATATATTCACCGGCTTTTTTAATCCAAAGCTGTATAGGCAAGAGAGGTCGTGTGTCACTATGGACTACCAACTCGACCGGATAGGAACAACCATAGTTTTTCCTAAACTTGCTTTTCAAGGCCTCAACAACGCCAGATGATATGTGCATAGCACCTGTCTTATTGAACATAGGACCAATAAAACATCCACGACTTACAGTGATTCTGTCACATACAACAGGAAAGTTGGGTAGAGTTCTGTCTATATCGTCTTTTACTTTGTCGTCCAAACTTAGCAAGAATCGAAATATATCTGGGAAGTTATCTAAGATTCGACTTTTAGTCAAACCAGAACCAAATTTGAAAAACAGGTCGGCGTTGCCATATAGCTCTTTGAATTGCTCTTTTTCATTAGCAGGAAGCAACTCGAAGTGCTCCCGCATATCGGTCTTAACACTAATGGAAAGATCAAGGCTCCTCGCCAGATTGGGGTCTACTGCCTCACCTAATTCAAAACCGATTGCATCTCCATCAGCTAATGAACACCTGATATCAGGTTCTGGAGGGTACTGTTTGATAATCGACCCATCAGATACTGGCAGACGAGCGGCCTTTACAAACTTGTTAAAAACATATAGCTCATCTTCTTCTTGCTGTTTATCGTGATTCATATCTTTCACCTCAAAATAGCCTAAGCAGCACAGCTAAATCAACAACTATATCAAGATTGGTTTGTTTTTACCAAAAAAATCCGTGCAATCCGTGTAATCCGTGATTATAATAAAACTATGAAACTGCCGGAACTTAAAAACAGCGAAAAATATGCCAGCCTGTATATCTTTGACTTCGGTGACCATTGTGGTGTCGGCTTTACCGCCGAGGAAGTCGCTGAGCTTTTCGAGAGCGAAAAGTACAAAAACTGCAAGGCCTACAAAATACACAGGGCCTACCCCGACGGCCGGCTCGAGTTAAAAGGCGTCCGGCCTGAAATCTTTCAGCTCGAAGCAGGGATGTTCTTCTATTCGAGCGAGCTCGAAACCGCCAGGACCGATTTCAAGGGTCTTGTCAATTTAGCAATCAGGACCAGCCCGCCCTGCCGGGCCAAAGTACATCTGGCAAGATACGCCGACGAAAAATTTGTTACCGCTATTATCTATCCTGCCGAGTACGATAACCAAATAAGCGCCTGGCTTTCGGTTGGCGAATATAAAACAACCGGCGCCGCCGAGGGCGGCTCAGAAGCAGTGCAGAGATATTACGATTACAAGCCGCAGATTTTAGATAGACATCAATTATTCGGAAAATCCGAATACCAAAGTCGCAGTGGCACCGAACTATTGGCAAGCTTAAAACTCGCTGTCCAACGGTAACAAAAAAATGCCTATCCATTCAAAAAAACATTCGTTCCTTGGCCGACTCGCAGCGTTTCTTTCGCTTTTTACCAAATCCCCTGCCAAACCCACTTCTGAAAACCTGCAACAGGCCGACTTCAAAACAAGCACCCAGCGTTTGGGAGTTCGATTCACAGAACGGATTCGCAACGTCTTTCGATTCAGATGGCTTCGAAGGTTTTAGGTCCCCACGAAGAAATGCGTGGATGAGTATTCACTAATTCACTAAACATTTCTCCCGCAGCATTTTTTGTATTTTTTCCCACTGCCGCACGGACAGGGGTCGTTTCGGCCGACCTTGAGGTGTGCCAGTTTTATTTGCTTTACTTTTTGCTGGCCCTGTGGTGCCTGCGCCGCTGCTCTTTGGCGCTCTGCCATCGCAAACTGACCTACCTCATCGTGCGCAGCCTGGCTCACCCGCCAGACACTTCTGGCCCTGGCACCGGCCTCGAGGCGGACCTTAAAGATAATGTCCGTAACACGGTCCTCAATGGTCTCAAGCATCTCGTTAAACATCCTGAAGCCTTCACGCTTGTATTCGATTTTCGGATCTTTCTCGGCAAAGGACCGCATCCAAATACTGTCTTTCAGACGGTCCATCGAATAAAGATGGTCTTTCCAGGTGCTGTCATAAACCTGGATTAAAACATATTTTTCAAGATCGCTCAGCTCCCTGCGTAAAAACTCTCGTCCCGCTTCGCAAAGTCTTTCTTTGCACTCAGCGCCGTGGCCAATGTCGCTTTCACCCAAAGAGGTCTCGAATCTTTCATTGGCCCAGCTAACTAATTCAGCGGTATCCAACCGGCCAATTTTTTCCTCAAGCTCTCGCTCAAGCTCTCCGTCGTTGAAGCTTTCACTTAATTCGAGCAGTTGCTTATGAAGCTTGCTCGGTTTGGTATTTGCGATTCGTTCAGCCGAAATTTCAGCGTTATATTTTTTCTTCGCCCACTCAGCCAGCGCCTCGAATGCGTATACATTAGGCCCCTCGGGCCCGTAAACCATATTCATCGCAAATTCAACGGGGTATTCAATCTCTTTTTGTTTGTACTTGTCTGCGGCTCTATCGCGAACAAGCTCACCAATTTGCGCAGCGTTTAACTCGGCCAGCTCGCTTGTTTCCAGTTTTATCTCAAACCTGGCCCGTGCCCATTCAACAAACCTGCGCAATCCAAAGTCTTCCTTTAGAAATTCAGCTAATTGCGAACAATCCTTTTTGTCGATTTGCTCAGCTGAGGCCGAAATCAATTGCTTTTCGACTTCTTCCGGCTGCTGGTCCTTGATTTTACCGGGGCTTAAACTGACCCTAAACGCGCTCATCGCCCATTTGGAGAGCCCCTCTATATCCCAGCTTTGCGGGTCTGAGTAATCTTCCAGGTATTCCCCGATTGTAAGAGATATCTCATTCGCAACATTATCTTTCGCCTGCTTTTTGATTAATTTCTCAATCTCAGCCTCGCTGACGCCGGCAATATCAGCCAGCTTCAAATCAACACCAAAATTCGTCCGGGCCCACTCGACTATGCACTTGACAGGATAACCTGCGCTAAGAATGGTCTCACAATTCTTCGCAATCGTCGAATCTATCATTCCTTCGATAATCTTTTTTAACTTTCTTCCAGCCAGGATTTCACATCTGCGCGAATAGAAAATCTTCCGCTGATAGTCCATCACCTCATCATATTCGAGCAGGCTCTTGCGTATCTCGAAGTTTCGCTCTTCGACTTTTTTTTGCGCCCTCTCGATTCCTTTGCTTATCCGTTTGTGCGCGATAGGCTGACCTTCTTCCCAGCCTATCCACGAAAGTGCTTTGACGGTCCAATCCGGTGCAAAGACTCGCATCAGGTCATCATCGAAGCTTAAGAAGAACTGGCTCGAGCCTCCGTCACCCTGTCTGCCGCATCGCCCTCGCAGCTGGTTATCGATTCTTCTTGCCTCGTGGCGTTCGGTGCCCAGCACGTGTAAACCACCAAGTCCAGCCACGCCAGGCCCTAAAACAATATCCGTCCCTCGCCCTGCCATATTTGTCGCGATCGTTACATTGCCTCGCATCTGGCCGTCTCGCGCTTTGTGCTGCTGACCTGCCTTGGCAACAATTGCAGCTTCCCGTTCGTGATACTTGGCGTTTAAAACCTCGTGTTCATATTCTTTCCCGTATCGCTCCTTAAGGGCCTTGGACAGTGACTCATTCTTTTCAATGCTTACCGTACCCACAAGCACCGGCCGCCCTGATGAGCTGATTTCGTTTATCGCTTCCGTTATCGCATTAAATTTCTCGTGCATCGATTTATATATCACATCATCTATATCGTCCCTGATGCACGGCTCATTTGTCGGTATTACGACAACATCAAGGTTATAGATATTCATAAATTCTTCCGCTTCGGTCGCAGCCGTGCCGGTCATTCCCGCTATCTGGTCGTAGAGCCTAAAGAAATTCTGCAGCGTAATAGTTGCAAGTGTCTGACTCTCTTCTTTTACAGCAACATTTTCCTTTGCTTCGACTGCCTGATGGAGTCCGTCGGACCACTGTCTGCCGTGCATCAGTCGGCCGGTAAATTCGTCCACAATAATCACCTTGCCGTCCATAACAACGTAGTCTTTTTCCTTTTCGAATGTCACGTAAGCACGCAGGCTCTGCTCTAAAAGGTGGGGCCATTCCATATTTGAGCCGGTGAAAAACGACCCAACACCGGCTATCTCTTGGGCCGCTCCTACTCCTTCATGGGTAAGATGAACCGCTTTCCTGTCGTACTCGACTTCGTAATACTGCGTAACCTCAGCCAGCTTCTGCCGGGCCTTCTCAAGCTCAGTCTGTTTTTGCTCTATTGTCTTCTTGGCCTTTTCAATTCGATTGCCGTCCTTGTCCTTTTTGGCCTCGGTTATCTCACCCTGCGCGCTGGCTATCGCCCGCTCAGCCGAATCAATCTCTCTCTTGATGCGGTCGTAATTACCTTGAAGGCCCATCAGCTTTTTTGCAACCTGGTCCGCTTTTTTATATCTGCTTACATCATCAAAGGCAGGCCCCGAAATAATCAAAGGTGTCCTCGCTTCATCGATTAGAATTGAATCGACCTCATCGATTATAGCGTACTGCAGCGGTCCCTGTACCATCTGCTCAAGTGACATCTTCATATTGTCGCGAAGATAATCAAAGCCGAACTCATTGTTTGTGCCGTATGTTACATCACAGGCGTACA
>SDBU01006306.1_pt1 | contig 13993 bp, 9 predicted proteins | sample 2277071 | NCBI WGS metagenome assembly SDBU01 (sample SAMN10397929, study PRJNA504765) | marine sediment metagenome | isolation source: marine sediment core GS08_GC12, 126 cmbsf | place: Arctic Ocean: Gakkel Ridge, Loki's castle | collected 2008
ATGACACCATCGACTACTCCCCGACCGCCGACTACAACGGTCCCGATAGCTTCGTCTATCAGATCTGTGATTCGAATGCAGATTGCGTCACCGCCACAGTCGATATCACCGTCACCTCGATGGACGATCTCCCGCTGGCCATTGACGACCCGGCTACAGTGGCCGAGGATGGCGCGGTCAATATCGACGTGCTCAGTAACGATGACTTTGGCGGCGATGGATCTTCGATAAACCCCATATCCATTCTTACATCCTCCAGCAATGGCACGGCCACAGTCAATGTGAGCAGCACGCCTTCCGATCCCACCGATGACACCGTCGACTACATCCCGGACCCTAACTACAACGGTCCCGACAGCTTCACCTATGAGATCTGTGATGCGGATACAGACTGCGACACCGCCACTGTCGATATCACCGTCACCCCAGTCGAAGATCTGCCGATTGCCATTGACGACCCGGCTTCGGTGGCTGAGGATGGCTCGGTCAATATCGACGTTCTCAGTAACGATGACTTTGGCGGTGATGGACCTTCGTTGAGTGCCATCACGATTTTCACATCCCCCAGCAATGGCGCGGCTACGATCAATGTGAGCTCCACCCCGACCGATCCCACCGATGACTCCATCGACTACTCCCCGACCGCCGACTATAACGGTCCCGATAGCTTCGTCTATCAGATCTGTGATTCGAATGCAGATTGCGTCACCGCCACAGTCGATATCACCGCCACCTCGGTGGACGATCTCCCATTGGCCACTGACGACCCGACTACAGTGGCCGAGGATGGCTCGGCCAATATCGACGTGCTCAGTAACGATGACTTTGGCGGTGACGGACCTTCGTTGAGCGCCATCACTATTATCACTCCCGTGAGCAGCGGTATGGCCACAGTAAATGAAAATGGTACGTCGACCGATCCCACCGATGACACGGTCGACTACTCCCCGAACGCTAACTTCAACGGGCTCGACAGCTTCGTCTATCAGATCTGTGATGCGGACGCAGATTGCGTCACCGCCACTGTGGATATCACCGTCAACGCGGTGGACGATTCACCGCTTGCTGTCGATGATACGGCTTCGGTGTTTGAGGATGGCTCGGTCAATATCGACGTTCTCAGTAACGATGACTTTGGCGGTGATGGACCTTCGTTGAGTGCCATCACGATTTTCACACCCGCCAGCAATGGCACGGTCACAGTCAATGACAACACCACACCGACCGATCCCACCGATGACACGGTCGACTACTCCCCGGCAGTTGCCTACACCGGACCCGACAGCTTCGTCTATAGGATCTGTGATTCGGACGCAGATTGCGTCACCGCCACTGTGGATATCACCGTCACCTCCACCGCCCCAGTCACCATCGAAGTACGGGTTGCAGCCAGTTCAGATGATGCAGAGGAGAGAGAGACTGGTCGCGTTTCGCTCACCAGCAGTGATCTTGAATTAGTGTTTGATAAAGAATTTCAGACTGTCGGCATGCGCTTCAATGGAGTGAGTATTCCCCAAGGTGCAACGATTAGCAGTGCATATGTTCAATTCCAGGTGGACGAGACCACCAGCGAGGATACTTCATTGACCATAAAAGGCCAGGCGGGTGATAATCCATCAACCTTTGTCAATACCTCAGGGAATATATCTGGCCGACCCAAGACTACTGCATCAGTTACCTGGAATCCTGTTCCTGGATGGGCGACAATTGGCGCAGATGGACCCGACCAGCAGACACCAAATATTGCTCAAATCATCCAAGAGATTATTAACCGGTCCAATTGGTCGAGCGGCAACTCGCTGGTGATCATCATCACCGGCACTGGCAAGCGTGTTGTCGAGTCCTTTAATGGTGACCAGGCCGGGGCACCCTTGCTGCACGTGGAGTACCCTAATGGACCGTCAAACCAGCCTCCAGTGGCTACCGATGACGGAGCCAGTACAGTTGAAGACACAACGGCAACCATCGATGTGGCGGCTAACGACAGCGACCCGGACGGAAGTTTGGATCTGGCTTCGATGAACACGATTTGCACCACCTGTTCCGGTGCGACCAATGGAACCTTGTCCAACAACGGGGATGGCACCTTTGATTACACACCGAACCCGGATTACCACGGCTCAGATAGCTTTATTTACGAAATCTGTGACAACCGTGGCGCTTGCGATACCGCCACAGTGAGCATCACCATCAATCCAGTACCTGACGCGCCACTGGCTGTCGACGATAGTGATACCACTACCGTGGATACACTGGTAATCATCGATGTTGCTGCCAATGACAGCGACCCGGATGGCAACCTGGATCCCAACTCGGCTAACAGCACCTGTGCCAATGGCTCAACCGGCTGTGATGGCGCTGCTAATGGGACGTTGACCGGCAACGGTAACGGCACCATCACCTACACACCTAACCCTGGCTTCATGGGCAACGATAGCTTCATTTATGAGATCTGCGATACCAGCTCTCTATGCAGCACAGCCACGATCAATATTACTGTCAACTCCAGCGCACCAACCATCTTCAAAGTACGGGTTGCGGCAAGTTCAGATGATGCTGAAGAGAGAGCCACAGGGCGCGTATCACTAACCAGCAGCGACCTTGAATTGGTTCTCGATCAAAATATCCAAACGGTCGGCATGCGCTTCAATGGAGTCACTATCCCTCAAGGAGCCAGTATTACCTCCGCCTATATTCAGTTCCAGGCGGATGAGACGCATTCGGAGGACACCACGCTGACCATCCATGGACAAGCGGATGGCAATGCCTTGACCTTTTTCAACTCCAATTACAATATCACCAACCGTGCTCTAACGACGGCTAATGTTGAGTGGACTCCTGCCCCCTGGACTACGAAGGGTGAGGCAGGCCCAAATCAGCAAACACCAGATATCGCCTCAGTCATACAGGAGATCGTGAACCTGACGGAGTGGTCAGAAGGCAACTCATTGGTGATCATAATTACCGGCACTGGAAAGCGAGTAGTCGAATCCTGCAACGGGGATCCGGACGGAGCGCCTTTACTGCATGTTGAGTACAATACCGGGAGTTGAAACACATCAAGTAGCACTACAATTTTTTACGAGAGCTAGAACAGGTGGTTTTAGTATCTTAATTTGATCTACTTGAAGGAGTAGCAGTGCATGACCTGGGGGAAAATTCCAATCTGTTAATATACTACGTGGTATTGAAATCAAACACCTAATTCAAGCTGCTACCTGTGTTGGAAGAGCATCCTGTTGAAGACCAAAGACCAACGGGCGAAATATTGGTTCCTATTTCAGTTCGATCTCAGCCACTGAATCGTAAACATAAGTCGGAATGTAAGAATAACGTTCGATCTGCTCTGACTTGGTGACCCCCGTCAAGACGAGAATTGAGTCCATCCCGTTTTGCACTCCGCCGATGATGTCGGTGTCCATCCGATCACCAACAATGATCGTCTCCTCAGAGTGCACTCCCAGATAATTGAGTGCGGTGCGCACCATCAATGGATTCGGTTTGCCGATGAAGAAAGGGCTGACCCCGGTGGCTTTCTCAATCATTGCCGCCACAGCTCCGCAGGCGGGCACGATCCCCATCTCGGTCGGCCCCGAGGGGTCAGGATTGGTGGCCACAAAGCGCGCTCCATTGATGATCAAACGAATGCCCTTGGTCAGGTTTTCCAGGCTGAAGGTGCTGGTCTCTCCCAGCACGACATAATCGGGATCGTGTTCTGTGATGATATAACCTACTTCGTGCATTGAAGAGGTCAGCCCGCTTTCTCCGATCACGTAGGCAGTCCCATCCGGGCGCTGCTTTTGCAAAAATTGAGCGGTCGCCATCGCCGAGGTGAAGATCAACTCGGGCGGAATTTTTAATCCCATCTTCTGCAAGTTGTGCGCCAGATCTTTCGGTGTGTAAATCGGGTTGTTGGTCAGGACCAGGTACTTGCCTTGGCTGGCATTTAAACGCTCGACAAAATTTCTCGCACCGGGTATGACAGTATCCCCGCTGATCAACACCCCATCCATATCGATCAAGTAATTTTTGATTGGTTCCATAGTATCCCTGTTTTGGAATCCACAATTTGTTAGAGTTGTCGCAATTCATGGAGGATTATACACGACCCCTATTAATCAGCGGCTAACGAAAGAGGCTTCTAAATTAATGGGAAAATTTACACCAGCTGCTTTAGGAGGATTTATCCACCGGCAGACCTTCCATGCGCATGATTTGCAAAGCATTGGTGGTCTGGCTCGGTCCGGGGCGTAAAAGGAAATCAAAGATCATCCGCCCTTGAGTGACTTCTTCCTGGAAATGATAATTGATCACGTTGGGTAGTTCATCCGCAATAACCACCAGCTCCAGGTCGTGGGTTGAGATCAGTCCCGCCCCGTGGCCTCCCACCAGCGTTTTGACAAACGCCCGTCCGCCGATCTGTCGTTCGCGATTATTGGTCCCCCGGAAAATTTCGTCAATCAGAAAGAACAAAGGTCGCTCGTGGTCCATCTCCAGCGCGTCCAAAAGCGCTTTCAATCGGCGTACTTCCGCATAAAAATAACTGATGCCATCGGTCAGCGAATCACTCACCTGGATAACGGTGCACAACCTGAAGACCTTCGTCACCAGGTTATCCGCGTTTACCGGCGCGCCGGCAAATGCCAGACACAGGTTCACCCCAATCGTGCGCAGGAAGGTGGATTTTCCCGACATATTCGAGCCGGTTATGATCACCACCTCTCCCAACTTTTGCAGAGAAAAATCGTTGCAGACCTTGACTTCCTCGGGGATCATCGGGTGACCGAGGGCCTGGCCCACAAACAGTACTTCTCCCGAGTTTTCGTCTCCAACAACGCGGGGGAAGGTGTAGCCAGGGTTCAGGTAGGAGAAATTCGACAGCGAGTTCAAGGCCTCCAGTTCGTACCATACATCCAGCCAGCCGGGGAGCATAATTTGCATCTTTGCCTTGTAGCGCTGCAGCTGGTAGGCGAAGAAGACGTCCCATGGCACTAAAACATTAATCAACAGCCATACCACCGGATTGGCGCTGATACTCGAGGCCGAAGCGATCAATGAAATCTCTCGCAGGTAGCTCGAGGGTCGCCGACCAGCTTTCCAGAATGGTTGACAAAGCTGGTAGAGGTGGCTATCCATTCTGTATGAATACCTCTCTAAATATACTAGAACTGCGCGGAATTTATCCAACGTGGCAGCTAGGTGCTGCGCCTGCCCAAAAACCTCCTCTAAATTCCGGTAAGTGAACAGATAAACGCCGGCATATATTGCTAAAGTGATCATCCACAATGCGGGAACCGAATCTAAAGTAAAGAGTGCAAACAAGATAATGTTGGCTGTTGCCAGGGCAATCAACACTCCCAGGAGCGGCTTGAGGGATCTGACTTCCACCTTGCGCTCCAGCCAGCGGATCAAATTCTCACCATCCCAGGCTTCGTCCTCGTCCGCGGAGACCAGACTGCTGCTCAATGCCAGCCGGCTGCGAAATCCAGACAGGGATTGGATCTCCCTCACAGCAGCCTGTCTGGAACTCACCTGACCTAAATCTGGAACTTGATTCAGCAGCCAATCTTGAAGGCGATAGCTGCCCCCCCGCGAGATGGCAGTGTTCAGCAGCTGGTGCAGGGAATGAGCACCGGTGAGATCAAGATCGCTTGCAAATGGATGTTCCTCGTTTGAATGATCAACCGGCGCGTGAGGAATTTCAACCCAGTCTAAGTCCATGCGCGCCAGTTGGTCCCCAAAATATCGGCGCGAGAGGCTGAAACGCAAAATACTCCGTTTGACCTTGCGATTGAAGTAAACCACTAATGAAAAAATGAACAGGAAAAACAAACCAGTAATCAGGAGTGTGGAGGATTGTCTGCTTTGATAGGCAATGAAAACCCCCAAAGCACCAACCAGCAGCACACCCAGGCGGATCCAGAAGTAGCGTCGATCTAGCTCCTGTAATTTGATGATTTCACGTTCCAGTCGGTTCACATGCCTGGCGAGCACCTGATGCCGGATTTCCTTTTTCCCTACTCTCATCCTGGATCTGACCTCCTAAGGTAATAAGGGCTCTTCCGCCAGCCAGCTTACTCGATCTATTCGATCATAGCAACCTCTCCTTCTATCCAATTCGAAGATCTATCTCATATTCTCCCAGTCCTAGTAAAAATAACCTGTATGGTCGTGTATACAAGTTAGCACAATTTGGAGGCAACAGGATAAATCTCACACATTTCACTAATCGTTCTCGAGGGGGATGATAGCCTATTCACTGTCCTATGAGGGAATCTCTAATTCGTGTATGATAAGGATCTGAGGGATTGAAAGGATTATGGCAGGTGAACGTATTTTGATCGTTGAAGATGAAAGGGCCGTTGCACGTGGACTTGAATACGCGCTCCAGGATGAGGGCTTTGATGTTCTTATAGCCGAAACCGGACAGGACGCCTTGGGATTGGCCAGAACGCAGGACCCTGACTTGATCTTGCTCGATATCCGCCTGCCCGATATCAGTGGTTTTGATGTCTGCCGTCAGCTGCGCCAAGAAGGAAAACGGCAGCCGATCCTGATGCTCACCGCGCTCGATGAGCCGGTGGATAAAGTACTCGGCCTGGAGCTGGGAGCTGATGACTATGTGGTCAAACCCTACAATCTACGTGAGCTGATCGCCCGCATCCGGGCTTTACTGCGCCGTGCTTACGGTGAGCTTTCCAAATCCTCCCAGGGTGAGACCATCACCTTCGGAGATGTGGTGCTTGATCTCGAGCAGCTGCGCGTCACCCGGGCAGGTCTAGTGATATATCTCACCCCGACTGAATTCCGTTTACTGCGCTATCTCACCAGCCATCCAAACCGACCGGTTAGCCGTGAGAACCTGATCGAGGCTGTGTGGGGATATGATAGCGACATCGGCAGTGATCGCACTGTGGATGTTCATATCCGCCACCTGCGCCAGAAATTGGAACCCAATCCAGCTGATCCACGCTGGCTGGTGACAGTTCGTGGATTTGGGTATAAATTTCAGGCCTCCCAATAAAGATTGTTGCGAATCCTTAACCAAACTATAAAGAAGCGATAACCTCCAGAAAATATAATTTGCATACAGATCTCTTTCAGCCGTCAAAAAATATTAGGTACGGCTGTGAATGCACATGTATCTGAACCGAGGGCTCGTGAAATGAAGGTTCGCAAAAATAAATTGTTTTCCCCAATAAAATAACACAGGAGAGATTAGGAATGAATAAGCGTTGGTTATGGATATTGATAGGCGTGGTCGTATTCTTCGTGGTTCTATTTAGCGGCGCGGTTGCCGGTGCAGGTTTAACGTATTTAGCCCTGCAGGCCAGGCCTGCCAGAGCTGCCCGGGAGGCGATCGTCGAATCGATAAATCAGGTCATTGGTGAGTACGAGGTAGGGGTTCTCGTGCTGCACGTGGACCAGGGCAGCCCGGCGGCAGATGCCGGGATCCAGCGCGGGGATATCATCCTTGCTGTGGATGATCAGAAAGTCGATTCAATGCTCGAGTTGATGGAAGCAATTGAAAACAGAACTGCTGGTGAAGAAGTTACATTCACAGTCCAACACTGCGAGACAACTGAGGATTTAATCGTCCAATTGGAGGAGCGCAACGGTCATGTCTATCTCGGTTTTCATCTCAGTCGTTCGCGCATGTTTGATTTGATACCCCTCGAACGAGGTGGTGCTGTGTTACCCTTTGATCATCCTGCCTTCGTGATCACCCGCGTCGTCCCTGACAGCCCAGCTGATCAGGCAGGATTGAATCCAAGGGACATGATCATCGCCGTGGATGATGAAGAGTTCCAATCTGAAGATGATCTGGCAGACATCATCCATACCAACCAACCAGGTGATGAGATCACCCTCAGCATTTACCAGCCTGGTGCTGACGACCCCCGCCAGGTCGCTGTCACCCTTGGTGAAAATCCAGACGATGAAGTTCAGGCTTTTCTTGGGGTCGAATACATGAGGATGCCAGGCTTTCGTGGAGAAGGCCGGTTTTTCCATTTCGAAATTCCAAAATCCAATGGTGAAACCATACCCTTCCCACAGCTTCCTGAAGACATAATGCCCTTCAAGCACAAATTCCCTCAGCTGCCGGAAGGCGTGGAGCAGGCAATCGTGATCAGCACAGTTACCGCGGACAGTCCCGCGGCTGACGCGGGTTTGGAATCTGGGGATGTGATCACTACCATCAATGGTGACAAGATCTCTAACCCCGAATCCTTCGTCGAGGCAGTACGCAGCTATGATCCTGGTGACGAGATCACCCTTACTGTATACCGCAATGGAGAAGAAGAAGCCCTCGAAATTGAAGTTGTCTTGGGAGAAGACCCAGAGGTAGATGGTCAGCCATATTTGGGTGTGGGGATAGGAGGATTTATGCGTTTTGAGTACAAGAGCCCGTCAGTAGGTCCTGAGAATCCTTTCCATTTCGAGTTCCACTTCCCCTGGCAAGATGGTAACCGACCCGAAAATCGCATCGATCCGGTTCAGGGTGAAGATGCTTAAGGTGTTCCACTCGATCCGCTGGCGGTTAGTCGCCAGCTATGTCCTGCTCTCTCTGCTGACGGTCAGCATTGTCGGTGTGCTGGCCACTGAGATCGTGCGGCGCTATATCCAGGAGCAGGAAGTAGAGAAGCTCCAGGCAAACGCACAATCTTTGGCTCAACAGCTGCTGCCGCTGATGTGGGTAAAGGCTTCTGCTCCACAGATTCAATCACTCACCCAGGCAGCTTCATTTCTAGGAGATGTCCGTGTTCGGGTTCTAGATAGAGAGGGTCATATCCTGGCCGATTCAGGACGGCCAGCCGGGAGAGAAGAATTAGTCTTGATTTTCCCTCCCGAGGGATCTGAGCATTATACTTTTCAAAACGAAGCCTGGTTCAACTTAATCATGCCTGTGATGGATCAACCCATCAACTTCTATAGCTTCGACCCTGATATGCTTGAAAATCTACCTTCAGGCACCTCCTTCCAGTTTGTGCAACGCGCCACCGGCCCCTGGGGTGGGAGAATTTCCTTTGAAATACCCAACATCCGGGGTGCCGTCCTTCCCACACAACCTGCGCAAGATGTGATGAAGATTGGTCGCTCAGCAAATGTGATTAAAGAGCCAATTGGATCTTCCAGAAACCCGCTCGGCTACGTCGAATTGAGCGCCGGACAGAATTTTGGTGCTGCTGCCTTGGTGACCACACGGCGGGCATTCTTATTAGCTGGGGCTGGAGCAATAATTCTGGCTGTGGTCGTTGGTCTAGTGATGAGCCAGTGGTTGACTTCACCGCTACGGGGTCTTCAAGAAACAGCCCGCCGTATGGGATCTGGCGATCTCTCCGCGCGCGCCGAGTATCAGAGACCCGATGAGATCGGAGAGCTAGCTGCTCAATTCAACCAGATGGCCGACCAGCTGCAAGACAATTTTGCGCAAGTTGAGAAAGAGCGCGATACACTGCGGCTCTTCATCAGCGATGCTTCCCACGAGCTGCGCACACCAGTAACCGCATTGAAGAACTTTCTGACCCTGATCCAGGGTCCGGCAGCCCAAGATCTCCCTGCCCAATCAGAATTCCTCTCAGAAAGCCAGATCCAGATCGAGCGGCTCGAATGGATCACCCGCAATCTTCTGGATCTCTCACGTTTAGACGCAGGGCTGGTCGAGTTAGATTTCGCTTGTAATGATCTGGGCGAGTTGATTGCATCCGCTGCCGCCCCTTTCAAGTCTCTCGCTGATGCGAAGGGTATCAGCTTGGAAATCGAACACCCAAAAAACCCTCAGGTGATCTGGTGTGATGCTCCCCGTCTCGAACTGGTCTTGTCCAATCTGATAGATAATGCCTTGAAATTCACTCAACCGGGTGGTGAAGTCATCATCGGAGCTGAACAAACCGCAGACGTCACCCAACTATGGGTGCTTGACACCGGAATTGGAATCGAGGATGCGGAACTGCCCTTCATCTTCGATCGTTTTTATCGTGGGCGCCAACATGCTGAACAGGGCAGTGGGCTGGGCTTGGCAATCGCAAAGAGTCTAGTCGAGGCACAAGGGGGACACATTCTTGTAGAGAGCACTGTGGGGGAGGGTTCAAAGTTTATTTTGAAGTTCCCAAACCCCCTATAAGAAACCCAGCCATCCACTTATAAGGGCTTTCTGTCGGCCGTAGGCAGCAGAAAGCCCCTAATTATTTACCCAAATAAATCTTCTATTGTTGATAATTCATCACGATAGCTAGATTCCTACCCATTCCTCAACAAACATTTTCTTACAGAAGAACGCGGCCAAGCCAATCACAAGATGAGGCTTCGCTTCTGGCAGGCGGAAAGCAAGAAGGAGAAAAGCCGATTAGTTTTCTTCTGGGTAGACCTTATTCTCGGGAAGCAAGGAAAACCGCTTGTAAAACCTGTTCATCCTCTTTCGAGAAAGTGGTGCGCATGGTTTTTGGATTGGACCCTTCAGCTTCCTTGAGAACATTCTCAGCCATGCTATCCTCCACCAATATGAGTAAAGCTGAATGCCCTTTGCCGACCCCCTCGCCAACCTCCTTCACAAATTCATCATCAAGCCCCAGATCCCCCAGTGCTCCTCCAACCGATAGACCCCACCATTCAGCCCAAAACACCAAGGCTAAAATAAATCCCCAAAAAATACCGCCCATACTGCCGCGACCGACCAGGTCTACCGCATGGCTGAGGACCGGTCTGCCATCTTCTTTCCGCAGGACCAGCGCGGCATCATTCACGCTCAAATCTCGATTAGCCTGGGCTTCGACCAATTTCCCCTCCAATGTTTTAGCACCAGTCTCATTCTCATAGATAAAGACGATTAATTCACTCATCCAAAAACTTCCTCCACGATTTACCGTCGATCATACCATCGAATTTCAGCCTTTCCGCTTACGGGAGGCCTGCCAGAAGACCCCCACGATCATCAAGACCAAGAATACCACCGTGGCCAGGGTGCTGCTCATGGATGTCCAGTTCTGAAGTCCGAAGATGATAGCACTTGCCCCAGCCCAGGCTGTGATCAAGATCAGCCCCCAATCGAAAGCCACCGCGACCAGGATCAAACCAATTGCACCGCCAATTCCATACAGGATGAACCTGCTCATATCGAACCCAAAGGTTCCCACCAGGGAAAACAGGGCAACGGCACCGGCCAGAAACCCGACAATATAAGCGGCGATCTTGATGAACTTAATCGCCAGCCAGGCAAAAACGATACCCAATACCACGGCCAGGACCAGGGATATTTCAGGTCCTAATAGAGCACCAAACAGCTGCCAACCGAACAGGAAAGCGACCAGCGCGGCGGCCAACCAGAAGAGCCTTTTCCCGAAGAACAGCAGTAAAACCCCTGCTGCCAACAAAATTATGCCATCGAACATGATTGCTTCTCCTCCTTTAACTGTTTGAAATTTATGTGCTTACCGATCAAACTGATATTGACAACACTCCGATTTCAGTGAAGTTGCGCATCCCAGCTGACAATTGAGTCAATCCTCAAGCAGTCATTATACTTTGCGACCCTCACATAAGCCATACTTGAATATCTAAAGAATTGATGCAGGATGCCCGGTGAGGGAGAAATTTTCCGGGCGTATTTTCTGAACTCTGGGTTGCGAACGAAGAGAAAGAAGAAACCTCGGAATGCTTTCCATGTATCCTGCCTGCCTCCGGCGCTGAGACTCCCCATATGTACGGTCGCACCCCAGAAAGACTGCACCCGGAAGTAAGAGAATTCTGGTCCACCCACGTCTGCTGCCGTTCGGGACTCTTCCATTACCCTCATGAAGTACCCGGACACGTTTACGGATCACTCTCGACCCCTATCGCGATCGACGCCCTAATCGAAGAATTCGAGGACTTCCCACTCAAATTCGAGCCGGGAACGCAACTCGGATACAGCAACGCGGGCTACTCCATGCTGGCAAAAGTGATTGAGGAAGTTAGTGAGACCTCCTTTGACGATTACCTTCAAACCAATATATTCACGCCAACAAGAATGAATCAAACTGCGGCCGATTGGATTCGGCCTCCCAGGATCTTGCGATCGGATACGAGAAAGAGTTCATTCGGAGCCCAGCCGACCACCCATCCCACTTCGTTTGAGCCGAGACAACCTACTCCACGGTTGATGACATGTATCGGTGGTATCAGGCGGTCGATGTCGCCAGTTCAATACGTGAATTCTTACCTGGGGGAGGAGATGGTCGCGGGATGGATTACCGAGCGATGTGCAAAGAAGGCCTATGGCCTGCCCATCGCGGGGTGCTCACCCTGGATGAGCTGCCGGAATTCGGGCACCGTGTCCTGGAAATGATGCACCTACGGCGGTAACACGCTATCAGCAGCGCATTTCTGGCCGGAGGCTTGACCAGATCGATAATTACATCGAAGTCCCGCGCGTGGATTATGAAAAGCTCTCCAGCGAGCGGCGGGGAGAATCGTCCGAGCAGATCCGTGCTCGAGGTGAGGTGTTTACATTTCAAGTTTAAACAGTTCACTTTTGAAGTTTAAATAACATAATACATTGCCAGCTTGACAAAACTACAACACTTTGATACATTAGTGCAAACGTTTGCACAATCAGCCCTTTTATTCTCTGTCTGCACAAACATTTGCGCAGCTTTTGATTGCGGAAAGCTTCTCGTGCCGATTTCGATCAAAGACATTGCCCAAAAAGCCAATGTTTCGCCCTCAACAGTGTCACGCGCCCTCAACGATCATCCCCGCATCAGTACAGAAACCAAAAAACTGATACAAGAGCTGGCCAGGAGCATGGGATATGTCCCCAGCCAGGCGGCGCGCAATTTGGTGACTCAACAGTCCGCCACAATCGGAGTGGCAATCGCTGATTACCTGGACCCATTTTATGTGAGCCTGCTGGCCAGCATCGAAGATGTTGCCCTTGCTAACAACTACGATTTATTCGTATCAAGCTTCTCTCGAGATCGCCAGCGGGAAAAAAAACTGTTTGATACTTTTTACGAAAAGCGGCTGGCGGGAATCATTGTCGCGGGGTCTTTAATCAACGATGGATACTTGTCCCAAATCAATCGCTCCATACCAGCGGTTTTGGTAAATTGCTTCTCTTACCCATATTCAGTTTCGGCCGATAAATTATCGGGGGTAAAAATGGCCTTGGAATACCTGATTGGGTTGGGACATCGTCGAATAGCTTATATCTCTCAGGGAATGTCATTAAGGTCAGAATTTCTACGCCTTGAGGGATATCGCCTTGCTCTGCGCGAACACGATATCCCTATCGACGAGTCTTTAATCGTGCCGGGAGATGGCGGTGTAATTGGCGGTATTAAGGCTGTATCTCGATTGCTGGATTTAGCAGAAAAACCAAGCGCAATTTTCTGTTTCAACGATATGACAGCCATTGGTGTGATGAACGCCCTGCAAAAGCGTGGCTATCAAGTGCCGCGTGATTGCTCTGTCGTGGGCTTTGATGGCCTCGATATTACTGCCTACTTTCATCCTTCACTAACAACCATCCGACAACCCATTTTCCAGCTCGGCCGAAGGGCGGCAGAGATGCTACTCGATCTCATTCAGGGCGATAGCGAGGTCAGTTCCGAGATTTTAGAACCAGAATTGATTGTGAGAGCCTCAACGACTCATGCCGTTAGTTGATCGATCAAGTATAAATTAAGGAGGTGGTGCTATAGAAAAAGTCTAATATCCGTCACTGAATACCGTAACGTAAAACCCATTCAGATACATTTTTTCCTACGGAGGAGTTTTCCATGAATAACAAAAAGATGCTAACCTTCTTGAGCAGCCTGATCGTTCTGGCAGTACTTTTAGCAGCCTGTGCACCTGCGGCAACAGCACCACCACCCGAAACAATCATCGAGACCGTGGTTGTGACCGAAATCGTCACTGAAGTGGTCGAGAAGGAAGTGGTCGTCACCCAAGAGGTCGAAGTCCCTGTCGGCGGCGAACTGGTCACCATCGTTGCTCGCTGCCGGGCCAAGCC